>Ga0209060_10000180_pt1 | contig 154700 bp, 120 predicted proteins | sample Coa_R1_8_FD_187155 | JGI IMG/M metagenome (GOLD analysis project Ga0209060, IMG submission 187155) | Surface soil microbial communities from Centralia Pennsylvania, which are recovering from an underground coalmine fire - Coalmine... | ecosystem: Environmental > Terrestrial > Soil >... | reverse complement strand
CGGTTCCGGCGGCGCTTGATGTTCGTGGCTTGCGTCTGTTTGTCCACCCCTCCAGTTCATCACTGGTGGCGGCGCATGAAAAGGGTGCGGTTGCTCAGACGCTTACATTACATCCTCGACCGACGAGCGGGAACCCTGCGCCGCGGCGATGCAGCGGTCGACCTTCGCTCGAAGTCCTTCGAGGTTCTTGTGTACCTGGTCGAACGCCACGGCCGATTGGTTGAACGCGAAGAACTGATGCGGGCGGTGTGGCCCGACGTCGAGGTGACCGACGAGTCCATTACGCGGTGCATCGCTGATATCCGCAAGGCTCTGTCCGATGATGCGCAGAGGTTGATTCGGACTATGCCACGGCGCGGGTACTTGTTCGCCGCTCCGGTAGCTACACTGATCCCGGAGCCCCCGCGTACCCAGGCAGCCGCTCCTGAGGTCGTCACCAGGCTGCCCTGGAACCCGCGAATCAGTTGGATCTGGGCCGTTCTAGTGCCGGCGTTCCTTGTCGCTGGAGCCTTCGTTTGGCGCTCGTGGCGAGGCCTGGAGAAAGCCGTGCCGCAACGAGCGGTCCCGCTCATCACTCTCGCAGGATTGGCGCGTTATCCCTCCTTTTCCCCGGAAGGTGACCGTGTAGCATTCACCTGGACCGGTCCAAAGCAAGACAACACCGACATTTATGTTCAACAGATCGGCGCCGGCTCGCCCATGCGCCTGACCACCGACCCGGCCAATGATTACAATCCGGTCTGGTCCCCTGACGGCCGCTGGATTGCCTTTCTACGGCGTGACCGGGAAGACACGAGCAGGAGCGAGTTACGCCTCATCGCTCCACTCGGAGGGGTGGAGCGCAAATTAGCGGAGATCCGCGTGCCTAACACGTACTTTCTCATTCCTCCCTACCTCGGATGGTGTCCGGACAGCCATTGCGTAGTGGTTGCGAATTCCGCCGTCGGGGGAAGAGGCACTGCATTGTTCGCGGTCTCGCTCGATACCGGGGAACAATCTCAGTTGACGCGCTTCGAAGGTCCTGGCGGCGATACGAATCCTGCGGTTTCTCCTGATGGCAAGTGGCTGGTGTTCCGGCGGCAATCGGGCGGCGGGTGGACAGGAGAGCTTTACCGCCTTTCGCTCGGCCCTGGCCTGAAGCCTGTTGGCGACGCGCAGCGTCTGACGCCAGCCGAGCTGGATGCGGGCTATCCGACGTGGATGCCTGACGGAGAGGAGATTCTTTTCAGCACCGAGGCCGCGGAGGTCAGGGGAAGCCTCTGGCGGACCGCCGTGTTTGGACACAAAGCGCCTGAGCGCCTGCCGTTCGTTGGGGAAGACGGCATGATGCCCGTAGTCTCGCGGCCCCAACCCGGCCGGCCGTCTCGCCTGGTCTATGTTCGGAGTTTCCAGGATTCCAATATCTGGCGCATCCAGACTTCAACTCCCGGATCGCCGGCGTCCGCGCCGCCCGTGATGGCTATCTCGTCTTCCCGAAGGGAATGCGTTCCTCAGCTTTCTCCCGACGGCCGCCACGTCGCCTTTGGATCCGATCGCTCGGGCGCCTGGGAAGTCTGGGTATCTGATCTCGATGGGTCCAACGCCGTGCAAATGACATTCTTTGAAACGGCCGCCGGAGCTCCCGGCTGGTCTCCCGACGGCGAGCGCATTGTTTTCGATGGACCTTCAGAGGGGCGCAGGGACCTTTTTGTAGTCCCCGCTGTGGGTGGCAAGCCTCGCAGTTTGAGCGTCCATCCGGCCAACTGTACCCGGCCCAGTTTCTCCCGAGACGGCAAGTGGATCTACTTTACGTCCAACCGAACGGGCGAGCGTCAGATATGGAAAATGCCCTCTTCCGGCGGTGAGGCCATCCAGGTAACCAGCAACGGGGCTTTCGCGGCGTTCGAATCACCAGATGGGCGCTATTTATACTACAACCAGACCATGGAGAAGCCCAGCCCGTTGTGGCGGGTACCGGCTTCTGGCGGCGTGCCCGTCAAGGTTTTGGACGGCGTCGTTCTTGGCGCATTCGCGGTGATCGACCGTGGTATCTACTACATTGATCGGCCCGCCGGCAATGGAGGCCTCCTTTATAACGACCGGCCTTCCGGGACGACGCGCCTTCGATACTTCGACTTGGCCTCCCGTCAATCCACGACCGTGGCCAACGGCCTCGGTAGCGTATACCTCGGCTTGACGGCCTCCAAGGACGGCCGCACGGTTTTCTATTCCCGTGTCGACTCGTCCTTAGACGACCTCATGCTGGTGGAGAACTTCCGGTGAATTGCGTCAGTAGTAAATCCGTGTGCCGGTGGCGATCAGAACATCACCTTTGTCGGTGGAAATCATGGTGATCTGCCGCCCATCCGGTGAAATTATAAAGTTGTAGTGCCCGTTCGGATTCGGCGAGAAATTGAGTGTCAGACTTCCAGTGCAATCCCGGTTGACCGTGTACGAGCCTGTAAGGGTGAACGGCGGCGTCACGTTCAGCGGAGGATTGGCCCCAACGATGGTGGATGACGGCAGTTGAATGTTCCCCACTCCGTCGAAAACAAACTTCGCCATCGTAGCGACCGGCCCGGTATTACCGTTCCATACCGGGCTGCCCGCGGTTCCAGTGAGCGTAACAACATAGGCGCCGTTCAAGATGCCATTCTGGTTGGTGCATATCACGGAATCCGCCCAAAGCGGCATGGACGTCAGAGCGATGATCAAGAGCGAGCTTTTCATGGTTTCTCCTCAGTGGGAAATCTCCCGCCGTCCAGCGTGCCTCACTGCGGCAATGAGAGTCCTGAAATCACCCTGAAAAATCATGAAAAAACGTGAACCAACGCCGCACTTGCTGACGGATGTTACCGATCCGCCTGCATCAGGGCGTTGCCCAGAACGTCGGCTTCCGAGATGGTCTTCGCCTGCACCGTCAGATCGCCCTGCGAAATCTGCTCCGCCACGTGCGCGGCGGAGTCCAGCGTCACAATGGCCTGATTGACGTTGCCTTTGAGCGCGTCAAACTCACCCTGGTAAGCGTCGACAATTTTGGCGGGGATCTCGCCTTTCGCAATTAGGGCCAGTTTTCCCGCGGCGTTGTGCAGAGGAGCGGTGATCGCGTCGAGCGTGTCATTCACACCTTGAATCACCTTCTGATACTCACCTCGATGCCGGTTCTCATCAGCCCTTACCGAAAGCTCGCCTTTCACCGCGGCGGCGGAGACCATCCGCGCGTCGTGCACCAGAGCATCCACCGCCTCCATCATCTCGATGAAGGGCGGAATGAAGGAGTCCTGATCCGACCGCTTTCCGATTTGCCGGAACTTTTCGAGATTGGCGCGGTAGTCTCCCTTGGCCACGTTGTTGCATGCCAGGCTGGCAGCCCTGACCCTGTCGATCGTGTCGTTGGTGGCCCGTGCGACATCGCCATAGATACCCAGGTATTTGCCTGCCACCTTGGTGCTGTGATCGTTCACCGCCACACGTTGCAGCACCTGGTTGACTTCTACGAGCCCACTGAGGCCGTCACTGCAGCTGTTCAAGCTTTCATTCAATGATTGGAATTCGCCGTGAGCCTCACGCGTAATCTTCTGCGGGATTTCGCCCTTCGCAATCTGCAGAAGCGCCTGGGCCGTAGTGTGAAGCGGTTCGACCACCCGGTCGAGGGTGTCGTTGATGCCTTGAATCACCTTCTTGAACTCGCCCCGATGGCGGCCCACATCGGCGCGCTTCGACAGATCGCCGTTCACCGCGGCTGCGGAAAGCATCTGCGCGTCTTCCACCAGGGCGTCAATGGCCTCCATCATCCCGATGAACGGAGGCAGGAAGGAATCATTTTCTGAGCGCCTGCCAACCTGCTTGAATTTTTCGAGGTTGGCCTCGTAATCGCCCTTGGCCACGTTGTTGCACGCCAGGCTAGCGGCCCGGATCCGGTCGATGGTGTCGTTGGTGGCCCGTGCCACTTCCCCGAAGATGCCCTGGTAGCTGCCGGTTACCTTGGTGCTGTGATCGTTGACCGACAGGCGTTGTAACACCTGATTTACTTCCGCCAGGCCCGCGAGCTCCTGCGCACAGGAGTTGAGGCTGTCTTTGATGAAATTCAGTTCGCCCGGCAGAGCTCCAGTTATCTTTGGACAAGCTTCGCCCCGGCCAATATGCTGAGCCGCTTCTTGAATTGCTTCCAGAGCGCGGCTGGATGCTCCGAGATAGCGGTTTGCGAACCACAGCAGACCCACATCCAGCGCAAAAGCCGCGGCCAGCGCCACGGTGGCCGCCGTTTGCGCGGCACTTCCCGTCTGCGCGGCCAAGCCCAGCGCTCCTGCGGCGATCAGCAAGGCCGACAAAACTGCGGAAAAGAATTGTAGCTTGTTCCGGAACGAAATGAGCGTCATAAGAGTTCTTTGGGAGCGGTCTCGCGGACGCCTGTATGCGGCCCACCGCAGTCCCAAAGAACCTTATCGACGCTAGGGTGGAGAGCTTTAGCCCTTCAGCCATCCGCCGCCCAGCCGAGTTCCTTCGAGCCAGTTCAATAAATATGATCTGCCGGTACCATCTTGGTCCGAGGGCCGCTCCAGCCCGACTTGCGCCACTCGTCGGCGAGTTGCTCGACTTCAATTGCTCCCGAACCGTCCATGATTTTGCGCGCGGTCTTTTCGCGGTCGTCGTCCACGCCGTGCACGGTGATCAGCGCGCCGCCACGATGGATTCCCTCGGCATAGAATTCCGCTTTCTCTTCGGTGATGCCGTGATCCTTTAACAATCCGATGACGCCTCCCGCCGCCACACCAGCAGTCATTCCTCCGATGGCGGCAGCGATTGGCCCCATCGCAATTAGCGGTCCGATTCCGGGCAGCACTACCGCGATTGCGCCGGCCGCCAACCCGATCATGCCCCCGACGAACGCGTCCGACGCGGCTTCCGACTCGCTCCCCGAGTCCTTCAAAACGGGACCGACTTTAGGTAATTCATGCGGGCGATTGTCGCTGGCCATAAAGCTGACTTCGTCCTGGGTGAAGCCGGCTTGATATAGGGCCGTTTTTGCGCGCTCGCCTTCCACTTGTGTGCGGAAAAATCCAGCAATTGCTTTGGCCATACTACCGTACGAGCATCCGGCCATCCAGTGTGGGATTTCACGCGGTCAGTTTTCGGTCGGTTTCTCGATGCGGTCGATTACGACATATGGGATGGGGCCCTTTTGTGACTCCAACCGAAGCCCAAGCTGTTCCTGAAGTGCGGTAAAGATGCTGGGACCGTCCGGATCTGTCGACACGGGAGCCGCTTCTTTGCTCGAGTCGCCCGGGGGCGGCGTCTGAGGCTGGTCGATGGCGAATTGGAGTTTGAAATTGTACTTCCCCGTGAGTTCCGTTTTGTCGATTACAGGACGCCCCAGTTGGCTGGAAAGCACATTGGCCAGCATCGGCAACTGCGCCGCCATACCCGAGAGTTGCCCTCTCTCCATCCGAAGGCCGACCGGGCCATCCGCGGACTCAGTCACGGTCTCGAGTTTCGATCCACCTTTGGCGACCACCAGGGCATACACCGGGCCTTCTCGCGTCTCACGGCGGACGGTGAGGTGAAATCGGTCCGCCAGCAGATTCCGCATGCGTTCCCGCATACGCTCGGCCATCGCTTGCCGTTGGGCATCGCTCATTTTGCGCGGATCGGCACCCTCCTCGGAGCCGGGCTGCGGTTTGGCGAGCACATCGTAACGATCCGCGTTGATCCAGGAAGGCCCGCCCGTGAGTTGGAAATCGCGAATATCGTAGGCAAATGTGATCAGCATGCGCACCGGGGCATTGGTGACCCGCATGCTGCCTCCCGGTTGGAATAGTAGCGACGTGCCGCGCGCATCGGGAGCTGCCGGCTTGATAGATGCCACTTCAAAGGTGAGAGGGGAGGTGCCTGACTGAGCAAAAAGCCCGGCCGCCATAATAAACCCCAAACTCGCACCGAACATTGTTCCCATTTTCCGCATCCTCCCCAGCGCGTATGCCCGTGCCTTTTATAACGTCTCATCCGAGCTCTCGTTAGCAACTGTTTCCCAAATTTGTTGACTATTTTACAGACGATTACGATTGGCAACCGCGACGTGCTGTTCACCCTCAGTCCCGCACTGGAGATTCCGCTTTCGACACGCGACCTCGGTGAAAACGACTCGCTTCCGGGATCAAGACCTACGGGTCACGGAGGGGCTGGCCTTCGTTTGGGAAGAACAGTTTCAGATTCTTGGCTTCGCTTGTGCCCACAATCTTGGGTCCCGGGCATACGAGGCGGTCCTCCTCAAAAAACTGGAATCGCAAGGCTGAGTGGTCCGAAATCGTTTGCTCGATCACAGCCGTTCACCGTGCATGTGGCACAATGTACGGTAATGCGACTCATGATCGTTGCGGCCGCCCTGGCTGCGTGCGCTTGCGGCCCTGCTACGCAAGCGGGAGGGACCCCGGAGTATGGGTACGAAGTGGTGCATGCGTATCCCCACGATAAGCTCGCCTTCACCGAAGGGCTGTTCTATCTGAACGGATTTCTCTATGAAAGCACCGGTCTCGAATCGCAATCCTCGGTTCGCAAAGTGAATCTCGAGACCGGCGAAGTAGTGCAGAAGCACGATCTGCCCGAACAGTATTTCGGGGAAGGCATTATTGCCTGGAAAGATCGCCTGATTCAGCTCACCTACAAGACCGAGGTCGGATTCGTGTACGACCTGAATACCTTCGCCGTGAGAAGCGAGTTTCACTATCCCGGAGAGGGATGGGCGTTCACCACCGACGGCAAGCGCATCATCATGGACGACGGATCGGCGGAGTTGCGGTTCTGGGATCCCGAGACCCTGAAGGAAACCGGCCGCCTGACGGTGACCGATAACGGCCAGCCAGTGGTCGAACTCAACGAGTTGGAGTGGGTAAAGGGCGAAATCTACGCAAATATCTGGAAGACCGAGAAGATCGCGCGCATCGATCCGAAGACTGGACACGTCGTCGGCTGGATCGATCTCACGGGGCTGTTGAAGCCTTCGGATATGGTCACGGAAGGGGACTTCGCGACGGACGTGCTGAACGGCATCGCTTACGACGCCGAGCATGACCGCCTGTTCGTCACCGGAAAGCGTTGGCCCAAGCTGTTTGAGATCCGCCTGGTGAAAAAGTCGGGCGCGCAGTAGGGGGAAACAAAAAAGGCCAGGCTGCCCGAAAGCAGCCTGGCCGAAGTGAAATTCAAAGCGGCTTCAGAAATCGAAGCGCAGCGCTCCTTGCAGGAGGCGGGGGTTGTTCACCACCGCGCTGATCTTGCCAAAGGTAGTTGGCGTGGAGATCGCCAGGCTCGGATTGGCGAAATCGACGTTGTTGAATAGGTTATAAGCCTCCGCGCGGAACACCAGGCGCTTCTTTTCCGTGATCGCGAAGCTTTTCACCAGCGAGGCGTCGACATTAAAGAAACGAGGGCCGCGGAAAGTGTTCCGGCCCGAATTGCCAAAGTCGGCGACGCCCGGATAGCTGAACTGCGAAATGAGCGAGGGGTCGATGAAGTACACGCCATCGCCCTTACGTTGGATGCTGCCGATGCTGCGGTCGGTGCCGCTGTAGTTGTCCCACGAGGTGACACCGTAGGAAAGCGCGGTGTACCGCCCGGAACTGAACGTCATCGGATTGCCGCTCTCCCAGATCCACAAGCCGCCCAGGTCCCAACCGCCGACCAGCGCATTCGCCCACTTCGGCAGATTGCTGCCGAACATGTGACCTTTGCCGACCGGAAGCGTATATAGCGCCTGCAGATTAACTACGTGCGGCCGGTCAAAATTCGACCGTGCTTTGTTGAGGTTCAGGTTGTAGTTGTCGATCGTATCGGTGAAGCCGTTACCCTCCGCCGTGACATTGTCGAGCGATTTGCTGAAGGTGTAATTGGCGAAAATGCGCAGCGTCTTGGTCTGCCGCCGCACGCTCACCTGCAGCGAGTTATACCAGGAGAGCCCCGCGTTGGTCCCGTAAATCAGTTGGATGAATTGCGGGTAGTTCTTCAAGGCATATTCGGAGACCCCGGCCGCAGCGTACTTGGTGAAGTAGCTGTTGTCCATGTTGTAGACGGCGTTGTTGTACTGCAGAGTCTGGAGGTTGCTGGCGCCAAGCCCGTTCACCGCGGCAGACGCGGTGCCGAAGATCTTCACGAAGACGTTGTTCGGCGACACGTTGGCCAGGGTGTTGGAGTTGTAGTTGTTGGCCAGCTCGGAAAAGGCGTTCTGGTAAGTGGGATTCCAGTGTACCTGGTCGAGATCCTGGTTCATGAAGAGTTTCAACGCGCGATTGCCAACGTAGCCGACTGTCATCACGGTATCGGGAGCGATCTGGCGCTGGATGTTCAGGCCCCACTGTTCCACGTACCCGGTGCGCAGGTTGGGATTGAAGACGCTGATGCTGGATTGGCTTCGCGTCGCCGGCAGCGTCAGTACAGGAGCCGACGGCTGGGCCGGAGGAGCGGGGTTGTCCGCCGCGCGGACGTCGCTCGTCGCGGTGCTGTTCTGGTTGGGATAGACCGTCAGCGAAGAGGAGAAGCCAGGCGTGTTGCCGTCCACCGAGCTCACAGTCGCGCCGATCACGCGGTCGTAGAAGATGCCATAATTTCCGCGGATCGCCGTTTTGCCGTCACCCTTCGGATCCCAGGCAAAACCCAAGCGGGGAGCGAAGTTGTTCCAGTCGTTGTTGTACCAGGCGGCGCCTTTTTTCACCGTCAGGTTGTCGATCTGGCTCACCGTATTGATGTTCGCGATTTGGTCGAGGGATCCGGCGAAGCCATTCGACTCGGAGGGTACGCCGCTGAAATCGTAGCGCAGTCCCAGATTGAGAGTAAAGTTAGGTGCCAGTTTCCAATCGTCCTGGGCGAAGAAACCGTACTCGTGAAAGACGAAGTTGCGGACACGAGGCGAGCCGGCAGGCTGAAAGTTGGTCAGATCGCTGTAATACGTTTGCGTAATTTGTCCCACGCGGCCCAACAGGTTGTTATACAAGCCCTGTAGGATGCTCACCTGGCTGGAGGTCAACCCCGCTGGTGTGGTGATGGGCGGTGTGTTTCCCGCGGAAGCAGTGCTCAGGCTCTCGTTGGGATAAATACCCGCATCGTTGTAGCCCCACTGATTGGTGAAGCGCAACTGGCCGCCGAACTTGAACGTGTGATTTCCCTTGATCTTGGTCAGGTTATCGGTGTACTCGTTTACCGGGGAATTGCGGCCTTGAGCGAATGCGTTATAGATAGGCATCGTCCATTGATTGAAGGTGTACATCGGGCCTTCGACACGCGAAGGCCGCAGGAAATCGGTGGTCGCGCTCTGGTGGCCATAGCGGAACTGGTTAACGAGCGACGTGCTGATGGTCCAATCCCATCCACCGGCTACGCCCCAACGCCTTCCGCCTTGTGTGCCTTGCGGCTGCCCGGGGAAGTAGGCGTCGGCGGAATTCGTCGTGTCAATACCGGAGTTTCGCTGCCAGCTCTGTCGGAAGAACAGGTGTTGGTTGTCCTTCAGGTTGTAGTCCGCCTTGATGGTGAACTGGTCTTCCAACGTGTTGGCCGGATTATTGAAGCGGTAGCCCTCGTAATTGAGGCCGTCGCCCACGTCGGTATTATTCGGGGAGGGATAGATTTTGAGAAGCGATGCAATCGTGGGATCCACGCCTTTGTGTAGCGGGTCGGCATTCAGCACGTTGAACTGCTGCGTGGTGCCGCCGGTAGCCCACTGGAAGATGCCTTGCTTGGCGAGGTCGCTGGGTACCGTGCGGTTGCGTGAGATCTGCTGGTGCGTGCGGCGCCCTTGATAATTTCCGAAGATAAACAGCTTGTTGTGCTTGATGGGACCGCCGAACGATCCGCCAAAAATATTCTGAATGAACATGGGCTTGGCAACGCCGGACTTGTTGCTGAAGAAGTCGTTGGCGTTAGCGTCGGTGTTGCGCATGTACTCGAACAGGCTGCCGTGATATTGATTGGTGCCCGATCGGCTGATCAACTCCACCTGTCCGCCGGCGTTGCGGCCGTATTCCGCCTTGCCGCCTTCGGTGACCACGCGAAACTCTTCCACCGAGTCGGTATTGTTGGCGGTCATCGAGAGGCCGAGACGGGGAGCGACCGCATCATTCACATCGATGCCGTCCAGGGTGTTGTTGTTGCTGCCCTGTCGCAGGCCGTTGACCCGTGAGTAGCTATAGTCGGCACCGGCATTGGTGCCGTTCTCAGCGGCAATCTGAACGCCAGGTTGGAAATAGGTCAGCGCGATGGGTTGGCGGGCGAGCTGTGGCAGCACCGTGATGTCCGACATCGTGACCGCCGCCGAGACCTGGGCGTCTGTCGTCGTTACCGCGACCACGTTCGCCTTGACTTCGATGGTTTCCGAGACTTGGCCCACCTCGAGCGCGACATCCTGCGCGACGTCCGCGGATACCGCCAACTCGACGTCGGCCACCACGCTCTTGCGGAAGCCGGCCGCCTCTACGCTCATCGAGTACGAGCCAGGGGGCAGTGCGGGCAACATATATAGCCCGCTGGCGTTGGTAGTGGTCTCGCTGGTAGCTCTGGTCTGCGTGTTGACGACCACCACCTTCGCGCCGGGTACATTCGCCCCGCTCGCGTCATGCACAGTGCCCTGCAAACGCGCGGTTTGCGTCTGGCCGAAACAGGAAACGGCCATCCACGCCGCGATCAGGAGCAGCACAAGTCTGCCCAAACACACTCTTCCCATATGCACCTTCCTGAAGCACAGATTTACTAAATCGAGCCAACAGCTCTCCCCGGAGACAAGGGGAATCAACGCTCCGCGAAGTCTCCGGCCCGAAAGGCTAGAGGTTGAATTGAACCAACGCGGACAGGCAAACCACTACAGGGACCCGAAGATGAACTCAGTGTAAATCGATTGTGTTGTAGATTACAAGTGTTTCAGCTCTTTTTGTATGTAATCGATGTCGGAGTGTGCCCCAGCCGGCACTCTCTCGCCGCTTTGCTGCCTTTCGCCGGCCTGCGATATACTCACGACAGATTTTCCAAAGGCTGCTCGCCTCATGACTTCAAAGCAATTTCGCGAGCTTCGCGCGACTTTCGAGGATGTGGTGATGCTGCCCGCGGCCGATCGTGAGCGCGCTCTTGCGCAGATTGCAAGCCGCGATTCCGCACTCGCTTCTGAAGTCCGGCGGATGCTCGCCGCGAGCGGAGCTCAAAACAGTCTCCTCGATCGTTCGCCGGTCGAAGTCCTGGCGCCTCCCGAGCCTGCGCATGCGTTGCTCGCACCGGGCGCTGGTCTGGGACCATATCGGATCGAAAAGGAACTGGGCCGGGGCGGAATGGGCGTCGTTTATCTGGCCGCCCGCGCCGATGGCAGTTTCCGGAAACGCGTCGCGATCAAACTCCTACTCCGCGGCGGCGTCGACGATTCGTTCCTGGCGCGTTTCCATCGGGAGCGCGAGATCCTCGCCCAACTCGACCATCCTCACATTGCCGCGATCCTGGATGCGGGGACGTCGCATGGCGGCGATCCTTACTTCGTCATGGAGTATGTCGACGGAGAGCCGCTCACCGCCTACTGCCGCAGTCATGCCCTGACTGTTGATCAGAAGCTCGAGTTATTCCTGCAGATCTGCGATGCGGTTCAGCATGCGCATCGCAACCTGACGGTGCATCGCGACCTCAAGCCGAGCAACATTCTCGTCACCCAGGCCGGTGCCGTCAAGCTGCTCGATTTTGGGATTGCAAAATGGATCGCGCCGCAAGCCTCGCAATCGGCCGAGGCTCCGCCTACGGTCGCAGTGCTGACCCCGGAATACTCGAGTCCGGAACAGATTTGCAACCGGCCGGTGACCACCCTCGCGGATGTCTTCTCGCTGGGAATCCTGCTCTACGAAATGCTCACCGGCGCGCACCCGTTTCTCGCTCGCGAGCGGCTCCCGCATGAGGTCATGCGGGCCATCGCAGAAGACGACCCGGCTCCGATGCGGGGTGCGGCCGCACCGGAACTTCAGGCGATTGTCCTCACCGCGCTGCGCAAGGAGCCGGCCTGGCGCTATCCCTCGGTGGAGCAATTGGCGGGCGACGTCAGCCGCTACCTGCGGGGCCTTCCGGTGCTGGCGAATGGCAATCGGTGGCCCTACCGCCTGCGAAAGTTCGTGCGCCGCCAATGGCTGCCGCTCGCCGCTACCGCGCTCGTCATCGTCTCATTGGCCGGCGGAATCGTGGCCACCAGACGGCAGGCGTTGGCCGCCGAACGCGCGCGCGTGCTTGAAGCCCAGGAGCGTCGCGCCGCCGAGCAAAATCAGCGGCTCGCCACCGAGCAGCGCGCTCTCGCCGAAGCGCGCACGAAGGACGTGGAACTGGAACGCCAGCGAGAGCGCGAACGCTACCGTGAGGTGCAATCGCTGGCCGCATCGCTTCTCTTCGAACTGCATGATGGAGTACGCGACTTGGCCGGATCGTCCACGGCCCGCCGCCTGATGGTGGAGAAGGCGCAACAGTCGCTCGAACTGCTCAGTACGGACGCCGGGAACGATCCGTCCCTGAAGCGCGATCTGGCCGCGGCCTACGAGAGAATGGGGGAACTGCGCGTCGACCCCAACCAGCGCGGCAAGTCAGGCGCTCCCGCTGCGCTCGACGCCTACCGCCGCGGCCTCGCCTTACGCCGCATTCTAGCCTCGCTGCCGGACGCCACGTTGGCCGATCGTCGCGATCTCGCCTTGAGCTGGTCGAAGCTGGGCGATGGCGAGATCTTCGCGGGCGACATCCCTCGCGCGGTGGACTCTTACCAACAAGCCTGGCGCCAGGCGCAAGCGCTTTTGCGGGCGAATCCTCATGTGGAATCGATCTCGCGCGCAATCGGCACCATCGACGAACGCCGCTGCAGCGTGCTCTTCACGGCCGGCAAAAACACCGGCGCATTTGAGGCCTGCCGCGAAGGCATCGCGACGCTCGCACCGCTGGCGAAGACGTTTCCGGAAGATATTGAGATTCAGCGAGCCATCGCCGCGACCGAGGGCGCCTATGCCAACGCCCTGCGCCTTGCGGGCAACGCAGCGGAGGCTGCCAGGCAGGGTGAGGCCGCGATGGATTCCTTCGACCGCCTGCAGGCGCTTGCGCCCAATAACGCCGAGTATCGCCGCCTGGCCGCCACCAATGGAACCGTACTCGCCGCCACGCTTGCGGCCCTGGGCGATCAGGAGAAGAGCCTGAATACATTTCGCCGCTCCGTTCACTCCATGGAGATCGCGCTTGAGATCGATCCCAGCGATCTCAATTCACCGCTCCGACTCGCGGTGACCTTGCTCGCATACTCGCGCCGCCTCGCCGCTGGCAACGATCGGGCAGCCGCGCATGATGCCGCTGCCGAGGCGGTCCGCCTTCTTCATCAGACTGCGACGCGTCCCACCGCCGGTGCGGTGGAGTGGAACGAATATGCCGACGCGCTCCTGAAGAACGGATTCCCGGATCTCACGCGGCCCGACGAGGCGCTCCAACTTGCCCGCAACGCTGTGTCCGCGACAAATCGGAAGAACCCGTTCTTTCTGGACACCATGGCATGGGCGTACTATCGGACCGGCGACGCCGCTAAGGCCGCCGAGATCGAGCGCGAGGCGCTGGCCCTGGTCCCCGCCGATGCCAAGGGCGGGCTCCGCGGAGAACTGCAACAAGGACTGGACTCTTTCTCACAACCCCCAAAAAATTGAGCTATTCGCGATGTGGTTTGCGCAATCCCTCATGGCAACCAATGCCGTGGAGGATTTGCAATGGGTACGTTCTGTTCAAACTGCGGATTTCCCCTGGGTGCAAGCAGCGCGTTCTGCCCCAAGTGCGGCACACAGACAGGGAAGCCCGCACCACCAGTTCCCGCGTCGCGACCTGTGGCGATGGCGCCCCCAAGCTTCGCCCCAGCCGCAACGGCGAAAGGCAGTTCCGCGCTCAAGATTGTGCTGGTCGTCTTGGGTATCTTCGCCGTCCTCGGAATCGCCGCTATCGGCGGAGTGTTGTACGTTGGACATCGCGTGAAGCAGGCGGTGGTGTCGAAGGCTGCCAGCTATGGCGTCGATCTCAATCAGGTTGCCAGTTCGTCTGGTTCCTCTTCGTCTACACCCGTACATTTACGGAAGCCTTGCGAATACCTGTCCAAGGACGACGTTTCGCGGATCATCGGCGAGCCCATCGAGCGAGCGGTCACTTCCGAGGCGTCATGTGAGTATTTCGGACCCCCGGGACTGGCTGCCAAGCTAGGCAAACAGGGCATCTCGGCGGGCATGAAGCAACTGCAGGCCAACCAGCAGAAGAACAACGCGATCACAGCTCAGGGACTGAATAACCTCATCAACGGCATCGGCGCGCAAGGGGGCGAGGAGCGACCCTTGATCATGCTTGTGGTCGACCCCGATGGCAAGGGTCAAATGACGGCAATCGATCTCACCAACGGTATCTTTGGGCAGATTCCCGGCGCGCAGAAGCAGGAGATTCCGGGGCTGGGCGATCGCGCCGTGCGCTTCGCGAATCTCGGCCTCAACGTGATGAAAGGGAGCGCCATCATCCGTATCGTCGCGGGGCCAATTCCCGACCCGGATGAAAAGACGGTAGAGATCGCGAAGGCCATTCTTCCGCTCTTATGAACCACTCGATCTGGAGGTGATTTTGAGCGACTGGCTTGGCCAAAGGAGCGCGCCCCTTTTCGCATATTCGGTTATAGAATCAGTCTGATGTCATGTTGGGCCCGCTTCCCGTTGCTGAGTGGTCTGTTCGTTTTCGGTGCGCTAACTTGTGCCGGTGCCGCGCCTTTTCACGTGGTGGTGGACGTATCTGCCGTTCCCAATGCGCAGCCCTACGTCGAGCCTGTGAAGGTTCAGCGCAGTAATAGCACGAGAACGGCGGCTCGCCCGGGCTTACGGAGTGGGGGGGGACGGCCCGAAAAGTGTCGACGAGAGTGTCAAAACGGCAGGGAGGCGTCTTTGCGCCACGTCTGCGGGGCGTGGGATAAGATTTGATTGAATGCAGCCGGAGGAACAGGCCCCGATCACCGTCTTGCTTTCGGAATGGCGGGATGGCGATCCGGAGGCGGGACGGCGCGTCGTATCGGTCGTCTATCGCGAGCTGCGCCGGCTGGCCGCGGTCTATCTGAGCAGGGAAGGGAAGGCCTTCACGCTCCAGCCCACCGCGCTCGTCAATGAGCTCTGCGTCGGCATGCTCTCGCGGGCGCCTGTGAGCTGCGAGAACCGTCTGCACTTTCTGCATGTGGCATCGCAGCAGATGCGCCGCCTCATCGTCGACCATTCCCGACGGCGCAAAGGACTGAAGCGCGGCGGCGATCAAGTGCATTTATCGCTGGATGAAGCACGCGATCACGCGATCCCGTTCGATGAGCGCATCCGCGATCTCGACGAGGCCCTGACGAAGCTTGAGCAGCTGGACCCACGCCCCGCTTCGGTAGTTGAAATGCGCTTCTTCGGGGGACTGACGGAGCAGGAGATTGCGGATATTCTGGGAATCTCCGTCGCGTCGGTAAAGCGCGAGTGGGAATTCGCACGCTCCTGGCTGTTGGCCCAACTCGAACGCGCCGAATGATGCCGTGACCGGATCGGCGAAATTACTGCACGCGCTCGCGGACGTTGAATTCCAGCTTCCAGCGGCGGCCATCGCGGGCCACGCACCAGAGTTGCAGCACACCTGTCTCGGTGACGACCGTCTCGAAGGAAACCGGCACCACTTCCGAGGAATTCTCGGCGGTGCTGAAGCTGACTTCCATCGGTGACAACTCTTCCAGTTCCTCGCCGATGTCTTCAATCAAGTCGCCCGCCTGATCGTTCTTGCGCGCCGCGGAGGTGAAGAAGCGAAACTCTGCCGGCTGGCCGACGACGAGTCCGAACTCGCGGCCGGGAATGCGGATTTCGGTCCCTTCTTCCATGCCGAAGGGCACGACGGCCAATGCCTTCAGAGGGGCAGGGAAGCCCGGAATCGATGGCATCGCGCTTTCCACTGCAACGTAATAAGTGCGCGGCACCCCGCCGCGGATGCGTACGCCGCGGCCATGCCGCGCAATGCCGTAATAAGCCGCGCCCCTGGATACCGCGTGCATCAGATCTTCGCCGGTCAGAGGCTGCACCGCAGGCATACCCTCTTCGCTGAGCCAGGAGTTCAACGTCGCGAGAACGCGCTCGCGCACCAGGCTCGCATTGAGTACGCCTCCATTGAACAGAATGTGCGTAGGACAGGCGATCCCGCTGGGTCCGCGCCGAACTACCCCCTGTTCGGAACTGGCCGATTGTTGCCGCAGGAAGCGCGCCATGTGCCGTGTGATGGCGGCGTCGGCCGCATACGGCAGGCCGAGCTCCTGCAACCCGACCCGCCGCTGATGGGCCGGCATGTCCTGGCTGGAGACTGGTGGCAGAAAGCCATCGCCCAGCACCTGCTGAATGTCGCTGCGCAGGAGCTTCGCTTTGATGGTGCCGCCCACCAGCCCCGTGCCTTTGCCGAGGATGGTCACCGGCGCATCGTCCGCGTCGGATGAGGGATCCAGGAGCTTTTCCTTCGCCACGCGGCAGTTCGCCCACAATGCCTGATGCTGGCGGCTATCGATCCGCGTACCCTTCTGCGCCAGGCGCTGTGCCACCACACCGGCGAGCGCGAGATCCATATTATCGCCACCCAGCAGGATGTGCTCGCCTACCGCGACGCGGTTCAGAGCCAGCTCCCCATTTTGCTCGGTGACCGCGATCAGTGTGAAGTCCGTAGTGCCGCCGCCGATATCGACCACCAGGATCAGGTCGCCGAGCTTTACCCGCTCGCGCCAATCAGGATGTCGCTCGATCCACGCATAGAATGCGGCCTGCGGCTCTTCGAGCAGTGTGATGTCTCGATACCCGGCGAGCTTGGTCGCCTCCAGAGTCAGCTCGCGCGCCACCGCGTCGAAGGACGCAGGCACGGTGACCAACACCTGCTGATCGTGGAAATGCGCTTCGGGCATCTTCGCGTCCCACGCCTCTTGTAGGTGTTCCAGGTAGCGGCGGCTGGCCTCGACCGGCGAGATTTTGTCGACACCCTCGGGTGCGCGGAATGGCAGCAGCGGGGAGGTACGATCGACACCGGAGTGCGACAGCCACGACTTCGCGGAGGACACCAGCCGTCCGGCATTCTCGACGCCGCGCTTTTGCGCCAGGCGCCCCACTACGTACGGGCGATCGGCATCCCATGGCAAGGCGATGGTGCCCGCGGTGAAATCGGAAGAGCCTGGGAGGTAGAGGAACGAAGGCAACAGTCCTTCGTCGCGCACCTCACCCGGATTCTCGAGCTGTGGGATGGGCAGCATCTGCACATTGGCAGGCGCGAACGGATCGGCATCCACTTTCAGCTCCGCGTAGGCGATCGCCGAGTTGGTGGTGCCGAGGTCGATTCCGATTACGTATTTAGGTTCCAACGTTTTTACTCAATTTCGATTTCGGCAGGGGCGATGATGGCGGCGTCCTGTTTCGCCGTGAGCGAAGGCAACTCCACCTTCGCGGCGCGCCATCCCTTGTGGCGCAGGGTGCCCCCCGCGGGCGGCTTCGCAGGGACGTTGCCGATGAACTTGATGACGTTCGGGTCGTTGGAAGGCGCTTTGGTGAAGGTCCCTTCCACGCCGTCGATTACCGGCGTCAACGTCACGTAGCGGGCAACTGAGTCGCGGCACTGATCGTGCAGCTCCCGCACCGCGGCGCCGACCTGGTCGTCGCTGTACGAGGTGATGTCCTCCATCAGAAAATCGACCAGGCGGGAGTCGCGTTGCAGAATGCCGAGGAACTGCAGCGCGCCGTCTGAGACCTTGGCGGCGGGCAGCGCGGCGGGCGCCTTGGGTGCGGGCGCTTTCGTGGCCGGCGCCTCTCTGCGGGTCAGATTGAGGGCGGTCAGAGACTCGCCCGACAGCTCTCCCTGAAAGAGGATATTGAAGAAACACCGAAAAGCTAAGACGATACGGCTCAAATCAATGGCTCCAATTCCTTAGGATAGCGGAAATGGGACCACCTCGACGTGGTGCGGCTGCGACGGACTATCGCGGGAACTTCGCTGAAAGGGTGGTTTCTAATTCGGGAGGAAGCGATATGCCGGTTCGCAAACTGCTCCACACTCTTGCCCGCGACCTGCGATATGCAGCCCGTGGCTTTCGCCGTGCTCCGCTCTTCGCCGGGATGGCGATCTTTGCGATCGCTCTCGGCATTGGCGCTGGGACCGCCGTGTTCAGCGTCGTCGATCGCATACTCTTTCGCAGCCTCCCCTACCAGGATTCGGAGCGCCTCGTGTCGTTTGGCATGACGGCGCCGATTGCCCCGCAGGAATTCATGCTGGGGTACGATTACCTGGATTGGCGGGCGTCCCAGACGCCTTTCGCCGCGTTGGGCTCGTGGAGCGGCATGGGCGAGTGCGATCTCGGCGACACGAACGCGGTGCGGCTGCGTTGCGCCCACGTGGATGCGGCTTTCCTGCAGGCGTTGGGAGTGCAACTGGCTGTCGGCCGCAACTTCACGCCCGAAGAGGATCGGCCGAATAGCCCGAGAGCGGCGCTGGTATCGTACGGTCTCTGGCAGTCGCGATTCGGCGGAGACCGCGCCATCGCGGGCAAGACCGCGTGGCTCGACGGGCACAGCGTGGCGATCGCTGGCGTGCTGCCCTCCGATTTCGAGATGCCCACGCTGGTGCCCGCCGACGTGTTACTGCCGCAGGCGCTCGACGAAGCCGCACAGCGGACTCACAAGATCGCCACCATGATCTACACGGTTGCGCGTTTAAAGCCGGGCGTCACGCCGGAGCAGGCAACCATGGCTCTTCGCCCCCTCTTTGAGAATTCCATGCAGTGGGTTTCGCCGGCATTTCGCAAAGACGTGAGCCTGCGTGTGCGCTCGCTGCGCGACCGGCAGATGCAGGACGCGCGAACCGCGTCGTGGATTCTGTTGGCGGCGGTGGGCGCCGTATTGCTGATTGCGTGCGCGAACGTGGCGAACTTGCTCCTGGCCCGGTCGGCATCGCGGCAACGGGAATTGACGATTCGCGCGGCGTTGGGCGCGAGCCGGACGCAAATCGCGGGACAGGCGCTGATGGAGAGTCTGCTGCTCGGAATCTTCGGAGGCGGGGCGGGTTGCGGGCTGGCATTTTGGCTGCTGCGGCTGTTTCTGGCAGTGGCGCCCGAAGGGATTCCTCACCTCAAACAGGCACGACTGGATGGGCGAGTGTTGCTGGTGACGATGGCGATCTCTTTAGGATGCGGGTTGCTGTTCGGGCTGGTTCCGGCGCTGCGAAACGCGCGCGCGGCCAACGTGGAAGGGCGAAGCGTCGGCGGCCGGCGCGGGTGGTGGAGGCAAGGCCTGGTGGCCGCGCAGATGGCCGGCACGCTGGTGCTGCTGGCGGGCGCGGGGTTGCTGCTGCGCAGCCTGTGGAACCTGGAGAATCAGCCGTTGGGCATCCACACTGGAGGCGTACTCACGGCGGAAATTACGCTGGGCAGGACGCTGTATCCGGACGCTCCGAGGCGACTGGCCTTCTTCGAAGAATTGGAGTCGCGACTGCGGCGCATTCCTGGCGTGGGTGACGTGGCGTTCGCGGACACGCTGCCGCCCACGGGAACGACGCATGGCTCCATGCTGTATAACGCGATCGATGTCGCCGGACGTCCGCAGGCTACCGACGGCACGGGCGGCCCAGTGGTGTACCGGCAGGTAACGCCGGCGTATTTCAGGACGCTGGGCATTCCAATGGTAAGGGGACGCGGGTTCGAAGAAGTTGACCGCGACCCTGGTCACGATTCGGTGGTTCTGAGCGAGGCGCTGGCGCGGAGGATGTTTCCCGGGGAGGGCGCGATCGGCAAGCAAATCCGGCCGGGACGCGTCGGCCCATGGCTCACCGTGATCGGCGTGGCGCACGACGTCAAGAATGGCGGCTTGGCGCAGAACGACGATCCCGAATATTACACAGTCCGCAAGCATCAGGCGGTAGTGGTTGGGGCGGGCGCGATCGCAGTGCTGCGCACCCACATCGTACCGGGCGCTCTCGGCAGCGCAGTACGGGCAGAAGTCTCGGCGCTCGATCCGACGCTTCCGGTGAAGCTCGAAACCATGGAGCAGCGGGTGGGTGTGCTGGCGGAGCGCCCGCGATTTAATGCCATGCTGCTCGGCATCTTCGCGGGGATGGGTCTGCTGCTGGCGGCGATCGGACTCTACGGGGTGGCATCGTTTCTGGTGGCGCAGCGGGTGCAGGAGATCGGCGTGCGCATGGCGCTGGGCGCGACTCCACGCTCGATTGCGCTTCTCGTGCTGAAGCAGTCGGCCTGGTGGACTGCGCTCGGCACAGGCGCTGGACTCGCGGGATCTCTATTAACGCTGCGCTGGCTGCAAACCATGCTGTTTCAGGTGCCGGCCCGGGACCCATGGATGTTGAGCGCATCCGCGGCGCTGCTTTTCGCGGTAACGCTGGTGGCTGCCTGGTGGCCTTCGCGCCGGGCCGCGAATGTCGACCCGATAGTCGCTCTTCGAAACGAATAGGATTCCGCTCATTACCCTGCAACTGCACGCATTTTCCGGTTGACACGTAAAGAAGCTGATGAGATACTTCGACCGTTGAACTAAATGACCGGAGGCCTGACTCTGGTGCGTATCGTGGGGTCGTTTCCGCGCAGAAACGGGGAACGGGGGACTTAACAGATTCGAACAGTGTGCGCCCGAGCCTGTGGTGTGTCCGGGTGCTGCTCGCCCGTTGTTGTCTGCACGCGGACCTGTGCCCGCGGTCCCTCCAGACGATATGCCGCTGGTAGTTTTGGAGGTTTCTGTGCAGAAACTGGGTGCCATCGGCAGTATTCTCCTTCTATCTGTGTTGTGCGCCTACGGGCAAGGTGGCGGAAACGCGGCTTTGACCGGAACCGTGGTCGATCCGAGCGGCGCGGCGATTTCCCAAGGCCGCGTGACCGTGACCCAGGCGGGAACAGATGTAAAACGTACGGCCACGACCAACGTCGATGGCCGGTTCGACGTGCCGTCGATTTCGCCCGCCACGTATCACGTCTCCGTGGAAGCTCCTGGATTCAAAACATACATCCAGGACATCACCCTGCTCGCCGACCAGATCGGTTCGCTCCAAATACAAATGCAGTTGGGGCAGACGCAGGAGACGGTGACGGTGGAGGCGACTACCACCCTCGTAAATACGGTGACGCCGGTACTGAGCCAGGTGATCGAACGATCGCGCGTGGTGGACCTGCCGCTGAATGGCCGCAACGCCGCCGATCTCACGAAACTGGTAGCGGGCGCACTGGATAACAACAACGGTGCGGGCACCACGCAAGGAGACACGAAGCAGGTTCCGGGCGCCGAAGCGATCTCGGTAAACGGGGCGCGGCCCGACCAGATCAGTTACAACCTGGATGGCGGCAGCAACGAAGACCTGATGAGCAACACCAATAATCCGTTTCCGTTCCCGGATGCGCTTCAGGAATTCAGCGTGCAGACGAACAGCTTCGACACACAGTACGGAACGAACGCGGGCGCGGTGGTGAACGTGGTGACCAAATCGGGCACCAACCAGTGGCACGGCGATCTGTTCGAGTTCATCCGCAATCGCGAGTTCAACGCCCGCAACTATTTCGCGGCGACGGTGGATCCGCTGAAGCGGAATCAATACGGCGGGACCGTGGGCGGGCCGATTAAGAAGGATAGCGCGTTCATCTTCTTCGGCTATCAGGGCACGCGGATTCGGACGCAGGGAAATGCCAACAACACGATTCTGCCGACGGCCGCGAATCTCACGGGCGACTTCTCCAACTACCTGACGGCGAACCCCGCGGTCAATCCGCAGGGCAAAGTGATTCAGATCAACGATCCGACGACGGGCCTGCCTTTCCCGAATAACCAGATTCCGGTGAGCCCGGTGGCCGTGGCACTTTCGAAGCTCCTGCCGATCTCGCAGGCGGCCGCGAATGGACGAATCACCTACGGCGTGCCGACGGTGCAGAATTTCGATGAATATGTGAGTCGTTTCGACAAAGTGCTGCGCGGGCAGGACAAACTGTACGCACGATTCTATCTGGACCGTTATGTCCATCAGCCGGGTTACGACGGCAAGGATCTGCTGACCGACGTGCCCGGTTCGACGGTACAGACGCAGAACTACAACGCCGGTTACACATGGGTGGTCTCGCCGCGGTTCGTCAACAATTTCGTGGCCGCCGTGGTGCGGGCAGCGTCGCAGCGCGGGCAGGGAGGAGACGTTCCGCAGTTCACTGATTTCGGAGCTAATGTTCCCCAGTTGCCCAAGGCGCAAGGAGGCATCCGCGGCTTCGGAATTACCAATTCATACTTCGGCCTGGGTAATTTTACGGATGGCCGGTTCATTCGCAACACCGGCGAGATCCGCGACCAGGCCACGTGGACGCGCGGTAAACACACCATCAGCTTTGGGGGCAATTACGAGCGCGACCAATCGAACGTGCGCAATACCGATTTCGAGAATGGCAACTGGCAGTTCTCCGACGTCCTGACCAATCTGGGATTGGCCAGTTTCGTGATGGGCCACATGCATTCGTACAGCCAGACGTCGGGCAATTTTTCCGATTCGCGCCAGAATGTGATCGGTCTGTATGCCGAAGACAAATGGAAGGCGGCATCGAACCTCACACTGACCCTCGGATTGCGCTGGGAGCCTCAGTACGTAATGAAGGAGATCTTCGGCCGCATCGAGCAGTTCCGGCCGGACATGTACGCCGCGGGAGTGCATTCGAAGGTGATCCCCACCGCGCCCGCGGGACTGGTGTTCGTCGGCGACTCGTACAATGGAGTGACTTTGCCGGCGGACGGCCAGACGCCGGATCTGAACAACTTCGCTCCGCGGCTAGGTGTGGCGTGGGATGTCTTCGGCAACGGAAAAACGGTAGTTCGGTCCGGCGGAGGACTCTTCTATTCGTCGCGGCTGCCGGGACTCTTCCTGAACGACGCATCGATCAGCCAGCCGTTCAGTCTGCGCCAGGATCTGACGGAACCGTCGAGCCCGAACAATCTGATCCCCTTCGCGAATCCGTTGCAAAGCGTTCCCACGTTTGCGGCACAGTTCCCGTTGCGATACACGCTGAACACGATTCCTCCGGGCGGCGTGCCCTTCACGGGCGGCGTGTCGGTGTACGGCCTGGAGCCCGGCAAGAAGTGGGTGACGCCGGAGACTTACGACTACAACCTCACCATTGAGGACCAGGTGCGGCCGGACACGGTGATCAGTGCTTCCTATGTGGGACTCCGCGGCGTTCATCTTCGCCAGGACGTGTATTTGAATCCGCGAGCCGCCGGCGTGGGAACCGACGCCAGCCGGCCGTACCAGGGATTCATCGACATTTATCAGAACCACAACACCGGGATGTCGAACTACAACGCGCTGCAGTTGAATGTGCAGAAGAGGCCCGGAAGCGGCAAGGGCATCCTGAAGAATCTCACCCTGCTGGCCAACTACACGTTCTCGAAGGCGATGGAGATCGCACTCGCGAGCAACGGCGGCATCACCGACGTGGGATCGAGCAAAGGGTCGGGGATGCCGTTTGGGAATCCGAACCAGGGCCACTTCGATACCGGTCCCGCTCCCGGGCTCGATCGGACGCACCGCTTCGTGGCGTCGTATGTCTTGGATCTGCCCAAGCTGAGCGGATCGAACGCCGGAGTGCGCGCGGTCTTGGGTGGGTGGCAATGGACGGGGATCTTCACGTACCTGACGGGCGACGCGATGACGATTCTGGCGGGGACGGATCGGTCGGAGACGGCGCTGGGCGCGGATCGGGCGAACTTCATCGGAAGTCCGAGCCAGTATGGGCAGACGGCACCGGAAGGGACGCGGGCGGGGTGCGGCACGGCGACTTGTGTGCCGTGGTTGAATACGTCGCTATTCGCGCTGCCGGCGATCGGGACCTTTGGCAACGTGGGCAAAGGCGCGTTCCGAGGGCCGGGACGTTTCAACGTGGACACGGGACTGCTGAAGAATTTTTATCCATTCAAGACGCATGAAGACATTCACCTGCAGGTTCGCGGAGAGTTCTTCAACGTCCTGAATCACACGCAGTTTAACGATCCTGACGTCACGAGAAACGACGGAAACTTTGGCGGGATCTACGGCGCGGCGGATCCGAGGATTATTCAACTGGCGGTGAAAGTCTTTTTTTAAAGACACTACGGGTTAGAGAAAGTGTCGAAGTAACCTTGCGGCGGCCGGTAGTTGGGAGAATATCCTCGCCCCAGAGGATATCGATCCCCGCTACCAGCCGCCCATAGGATTGATTGGACTGTTGCCAGCCTTCTGATTCGCCTCGCAGCTCTCAACTACAAGGTGCAATGGGTTCGAACCCAAGGCCCCGTCGCTCTCGCTGGGGGACTCAGATTCCACCTGAAAATGCAACGTATCCTGGCCAGGATTAAAGCTCGTTGCGGCTTCCGCGGTGGGTGCGAAAGCCTCTTACAAAGTTGATGGTATCAGGTAGTGTCAAGGGGTTTGCCGGGTCAGCCGCAAGGCAGACGCTGATTACAAGGTAATTAGAGCTGAAAATATTTTACGACTCGTGGTGACCGAGCCAAAACGTCACGTGTGTCTGGGCGGTAGAAAGGTCAAGCGGCCGCTCGCTGACACCTCATACCGGAAAATCCGCTCGGCGCCTCCTGCTAACGAACCGTGAACGTTAGCAGGGGTCGTTCACTGCTGCTTGATCGCGATAAACCAGGCGGCGACAATCGGACCTTGCGGACCGCGGCCGCCCTTGGTGGGAGGTGGCGCATCAGCGGCTGGAGGCGGGGCGGGACCGCGCTCGGGTTGGAAGAGATACGCGTTGTGAGTCTTGGGGTCGACGCAGATCGTCTTCGCGCCGCGGAACGTATCGACGGTCGCTACCTTCGTGTACTTGTCGGCGGAATCCTGGTGAACTACCGTGACGTTGCCCTCGCCGCCGTTCGGAATGAAGATCAGCTTCTTGGATGGATCCCAGCCTAAGGCGTCCACGCGCGTTCCGTTTTCGATGGACGCTACGACCTTGCTGTTGCTCGCATCCACCACGACGGAGGTCTTGCTGCAACCCGAAAAGATGCGGTTGGTGGCTTTGTCGTAAGCGATGCCGGTCGGGCCCTGGCACGGCGCGAGCGGCCACGACTCGGTCGCCTTCCATGTCTTGACGTCGATCACCTGGATGGTATTCTTGCTTTCGTTGTTGACGAAGATGTGTCCTTTGCCATCCGCCGCAGCGCCTTCGGGAGCGGTGTCCTCAAGCTCGACAGTGGCGACGACGTCACCGGTCTTCGGATCGAGCGCGGTGAGCGTGCCGATCGGCCGGCTGTGATTCGTCAGGATGATCTTATCGTCCGGCTCGTCGTACATGATGCCGTCGAGGCCGGGGCCAATCTTGATTTGCTTGATCACCTCCAGCGTCTTCAGATCGAACATGGTCACGGTCTGGTCGCCGCCATTGGTGGTAAAGCCGTGACCAGCTTTGGTAGCGATGCCCGCGCCATGGACGCCCGGCGTGTTGGGAATGTCGCCCAGTACTTTGCCGGTAGCGCCTTCGACCACCATCATGTGGGTTCCCCGGGAAACAAAGACGCGGCCCGTTGCCGATTCAACGGCCACGTAATCGGTGCCGCCCTCACCTTTGATGTCGAACTTTTCCACCTTGAACGTCTGCGCGGTCCCAAGGAAAGGGGCGGCGAGGCTGGTGAAAAAGAAGAGCACAGGTACGGAAAGTACACGTCTGGTCATACGTCCTCCATTCGGCCTTTACATTCTGCCTCAATGCTGATGAATAGAGGATGAACGGGCCCGGGAATAGTGCCGGGAACGCGACGTATTTACAACACCTCTTCCGACCAGCTCTCGAGTACCTGCTTGACCTTCGTCATGAACTGATCGGCGAGCGCACCATCGATCAGGCGATGGTCGAAGCTCAGCGAGAGATGGCAAATGGAGCGGATGGCGATGGCGTCGTCGATGACTACCGGCGTCTTATCGACGGTGCCGACTCCCATGATGGCGACTTGCGGCTGGTTGATTACAGGTGTTCCCATCAGGCTTCCGAAACTGCCGAAGTTGGTGATGGAGAAGGTGCCCCCTTGCACTTCGTCGGGCTTGAGCTGGCGGGAACGCGCGCGCGCCGCGAGATCGACCACGGAGCGCTGCAGGCCCAGCACGTTCTTCTCGTCAGCCGCGCGGATCACGGGAACGATCAGGCCGTTTTCCAGGGCCACCGCGATGCCGATGTTGATCTCGTTGTGATAAACGATGTTGTTGCCGTCGAGCGAGGAGTTGAGCAGCGGGAACTGGCGCAGGGCCACCACAGCGGCGCGGGTGATAAATGGCAGATAGGTGAGTGAGAATCCGTAGTTTGCCTGGAACTGGTGCTTGTGACGCTCGCGCATCTTGGCGACCTTGGTCATATCGACGCGATGCACGGTGGTGACGTGCGGCGAGGTGCGCTTCGACATCACCATGTGCTCGGCGATCTTAATGCGCATGGTGCTGAGCGGCTCGATGCGGGTCTTGGCGACGCCGGCGGGCGGAAGCGGCGCGGAAGCAGCGGCAGGAGGTGGCGCGACGGGGGCTGCGGCGGGAGGCTGCGGTGCCGGGGCTTGCGGTTGCGGTGCGGGAGAAGGCGGAGGAGTTGCTGGAGCGGCAGTCGGGGGCTGCGGTGCGTGAGCAGGAGGGGCGGCGGGTTGCGAGCCCATCTGCGCAACATACGATTCCACATCGTACTTGGTGATGCGCCCACCGGCTCCGGTGCCTTTCACGCGGCCGAGATCGACATTGTGATCGCGGGCCAGCTTGCGCACCAGGGGCGATAGCGGACCTGCTGGTTCCGAAGGCGCCTCTGTAGTGGGGGCCGGAGACTGTGGAGCCGCTTGCGGAGCAGGCGTTGCGGGAGCACTCCCGGGCGCTGGGGCTGCAGCCTTTGGCTGCTCGACGGCAGGTGCAGGCGCCGGCTCTTCGGCTTTGGGCTTGGCGCCGCTCCCGGTCTCATCGATCCGCGCCACCACCGTATTGATGCCGACCGTCTTGCTCTCTTCCACCAGAACTTCCGAGAGCGTGCCGGCGGCAGGCGACGGGATTTCGGTATCCACCTTGTCGGTCGAAATCTCGAATAGGGGCTCATCGCGCTCCACGCGCTCGCCCGGCTTCTTCAGCCACTTGGTCAACGTACCTTCGACAATGCTCTCGCCCATCTGGGGCATCACTACATCGATCATGTCCATCCTCCGCTTTCAGACACAGGCTGGAATTCCAGCCATCTCGCAATCGAAAACGCGGCCGAAATGTCCGGCCAGCTTATGAGAAACCTCTTCCAAGGTGGCTCGCACACCCAGTTGCGCCATCGACGTCACCGGCCGTGTCAATCCGCACGGCACAATGTACTGGAAATAGCTTAAATCGGTGGCGACGTTCAAGGCGAACCCGTGCGACGTCACCCATCGGCTGATGTGCACGCCGATTGCGGCGATCTTTCGCCCGTCTACCCACACTCCGGTCAGACCCGCTATACGGTCACCGCCGATCCCGTAATCCGCCAGAGTCTCGATGATCACCTGCTCGACCGCGCGCACATAGGCGCCCACGTCGCGCTTCCACTCTCGCAGATCGACAATCGGATAGCCCACCAGTTGCCCGGGCCCATGGTACGTAATGTCGCCGCCGCGGTCGGTAGGATAGAAGTCGATTCCGGCGCGTCCCAGCACCTGGTCATCGGCCAGCAAATTCTCGAGGTGCCCGTTGCGCCCCAGCGTAATGACGTGGGGATGCTCGAGCAGCAGGAGTTGATCGGTGATTTCTCCTTGCTTTCGTTGGGCCACCAGTTGTAGCTGCAATTCCAGCGCCGTCCGGTAATCGATGCGTCCGAGTTCCCGCAGACAACAATTACGCATTGATGGATAAACCGTAGACCGCGTTAAATGCTTCGCCCATCGCCTCGTAAAGCGTGGGATGGGCGTGGATGGTCTGCATCATCACATCCACGGTAGCTTCAGCTTCCATCGCCGCGACGGCCTCTCCTACCAGCTCGAACGCCTCCGGGCCGATGATGTGTACACCCAGAATCTCGCCGTATTTCTCGTCCGCCACCACTTTGATGAAGCCTTCGTGGTGTCCCAGAATGGTGGCCCGGCTGTCGCCTGCAAACGGGAACTTGCCGATCTTGACCTTGTATCCCTGGGCGCGCGCCTGGGCCTCCGTCAGGCCGACGCTGCCGATGCCGGGCTCGGTGTAGGTGCATCCCGGGATTCGGTTTTTGTTGATCGGCACGGCCGGCTTGCCCGCCATGTGGGCCACGGCGATCATGCCTTCGCGCGTAGCGACGTGGGCGAGTTGCGGCGTTCCAGCCACCACGTCGCCGATCGCGTAGACGCCGGGCTCGGCGGTCTGCTGATGCTCGTCCACCTTGATGAAGCCGCGATCGAGCTCCACCTTGGTGTTCTCGAGGCCGATCTTCTCGGTGTTGGGTTTGCGGCCCACGGCGATGAGGAGTTTCTCGGCTTCCAGGGTCTCCTGTTTGCCGTCCTTGGTGGTGAGCGTGAGCTTCACGCCGGTGGGGGTCTTCTGGATGTTCTCGGCGCGCGCACCCGTCTCGACACGAATCTTCTGCTTGCGGAAGTTCCGCTCCAGTTCCTTCGAGATCTCCTCATCTTCCACAGGCACCACCCGAGGCAGCATCTCGATGACCGTGACATCGGTGCCGAAGCGTTTGAAGATGGACGCAAACTCCACTCCCACTGCGCCCGCTCCGATGATGATCAGGCTCTTGGGAACAGACGTGAGGTCGAGAATCTCGATGTTCGTCAGGATAAACTGTGCGTCGGGCGTGAGGCCGGGAAGCATGCGAGCCTCCGATCCCGTCGCGATGATGATGTTCTTCGCTTCGAGCGTCTGCACTCCCGAATCGGAACTCACGTCCACCTTGCCGCCGCCTTTGAGCGTGGCGTATCCCGTAAAACGTTCGACTTTGGCGCGTTTGAGAAGCATCCCGACACCTTTGGAATGCTTGTCGACGATGCCGTCTTTACGTGCTTTCACCTTGGGATAATCGAGGCGCGGGTTCTCGCACTGGATGCCTTCATCCTCCGCGTGCACGAAGCGCTGCCACACATCGGCAGTCTGCAAGAGGCTTTTGGTGGGAATGCATCCGACAAGCAGGCAGGTACCTCCCAGCTTGGCCTGCTTCTCGATCAGGGCTGTCTTCAATCCGTACTGGCCGGCGCGAATGGCTGCGGAGTAGCCGCCGGGGCCACTCCCTATAACAATCAGATCGTATGGCACTTTTCTCTATTCTAGCGAAGCAGGTGCGAAGTCTGAAACTTCGGGCTTGCTGAACACACGAAAAGTCTCGACACGAGTGTCGAGACGGCAAAGAAGCGTCTTTGCGCCACGTCTATCGCTTCTTGCGGCGCGGGCGTGGGGAGGGCTCGGCAGCGGCGGATTCTGATTTTGCGGCGGCTCTCGACGGGTCCAGCTTGCTCAGGATGCGGTCCTTGATCCAATGCTCGTCCCACCACTCCCGCGGATTCGTCTGCACGCCATCAATCTGCATGCTGAAGTGCACGTGGACGCCTCCGGCCAGGCCGGTCTGCCCCGCGATCCCCATCTTCTGGCCCTTTTTCACCATGTCGCCGACCTTCACATCGATCTGGCGCATATGTCCGTAGATGGACTGCAAAGAGTAGCCGTGATCGACCACCACGCAGTTGCCGTAGATTCCGAGATCGGAGGCCCACACCACGCGGCCGTCATTGGCGGAGTTGACGGGAGCGTTCTGCACGTCGGAAAGGTCGAAGCCCAGATGCACCTGCTGGTCTACCTTCTTGTCGTGGTAGATGTAATTACGAACGTCGGCGAAATCGGCCTCCTCCTTGCCGTAGTGAATAAAGGGGCCGTTCCAGAGAATCTTCTCCTCGGTTTTGAATCGCAGGTCCGCGAGTTGCTGGTTGTTTTTGCGCCGCAGCTCGCCGTTGATCTTGAGGAATCGCGAGAGCAGATCGGGTCCGGGCGCCAGTTGCCCGGTGGGATCCACTGAGGTCACCAGTTTGTCCATCAGCGCGTCACTGATGGCGAAATCGCGGACACGGAATTTCTTGGGGAAGAGCTTGAACCAGAAGCGTGCGACTGCCTCGGTGCCCGCAAGATTGCGCGCGTACACCTGTGGGATCGTGTCGGCGTTCAGGTCCCAGGGAAAAGCGAACATCGAGAAGCGCTGATCGCCGCCGCCGGGGAGCGGAAAACTGCGGAAGGTATAATTGCCGTCCTTGACACCGGACTCGGTGTACGACCCGCTGGGAGTGAAGGTCACGAGTTCCATGCCGCCCTGATTCACATAGTGCTGCAGGCCGTCGGCGATCACACGCGGCGGGGCAAGCACCACGTTCAGGTCGTATGCCGCGGAGTCCGTACTGCCCCGCAGATCGTTGGACACGGTTTCTACCACCAGCCGCGCCGGTCCTTCCTTCAACGTCGGAGCTTTGTTTCTACCCGCCTCAAAGGTCACGTTGCGAGGCGGTTGGTGTCGGCTCCAGAAGAGGCGGCTCGACGGTGCGCGTTCCTCATACAGCGGGTAGCGCGCGCCGTTCTGTTCCATCCAGGCCGTGAAGTGGCGGACGCCATGTGGATTGGCGACGGTGACGGCGACCGGCGTGCTCACGCCAACAACCTTCACGGGTGGCGTCATGCTTAGTTCCGTATGTCCGGACATGACCAGCAGCGAAACCACAACCATGACGACCACGACAACCAGTGCGATGATAGCTTTCACTTTTTCACCCAGAGATCGATCCAATCGATGAAAGTCTTATACCAGAGAAGGCTGTTCTGCGGTTTCAAGACCCAGTGGCCCTCATCCGGAAAGACCAGCAGCTTGGAAGGGACCTTCTGCATTTGCAGCGCCGTGAATAGCTGTAGACCCTGCGTATAGGGCACGCGGAAATCCAACTCGCCGTGAATCACCAGCGTGGGTGTATGGAATTCTTTGGCATAGTGGCTGGGCGACCACTTCGCGTAGTCGTCCGGCTTGTCCCAGGGGGTGCCGCCCATCTCCCAGAGAGGAAACCACAACTCTTCGGTGGCGCCGAATTCGCTGGTCATATCGTAGACGCCCGAGTGGGAAATCAGCGCGCGGAAGCGCTGCGTGTGGCCCAGAATCCAATCCACCATGAAGCCGCCGTACGATCCACCGGCCGCAGCTATGCGGGAGGGATCCACATAAGGAAGGGACGCGACACGGTCGGTCACGGCCATGACGTCGTCGTAAGGGCGCCCACCCCAGTCCTGATTGATCTCATCGATGAATTTCTGACCATAGCCGGTGGATCCGCGCGGATTCGGCATCGCCACGACATAACCGGCGGCCGCGAAGACCTGGGCGTTCCAGCGATACGTCCAACTGTGGCCCCAGTTGCCCTGCGGTCCTCCGTGAATCAGCATCAATGCCGGATACTTGCGCGTGGAAGTAAATCCGTACGGTTTGACCACGAAAGTCTGCACACGGGAGCCATCAGGCGTATCGACCCAGAACTCTTCGAGCGGCATCATTTCGCAGGAATTCAACACCGCATCGTTCAATCGAGTGAGCGGCACCGCGGCGCCACCGGAGGAAGAGGCCCGGTAGATCTCGGTGGGAGACACGCCGGTCTGCTGCGTGTAGACCATGGTGCGGCCATCGTGCGTCAGTTGCATGTCGTCGAGATCGGCGTCGCCGCTTGCGGCAATCCGCACCGCGCCGCCATTCACCGAAATCAACTGTATGGCCTGTCGTCCGCGGTCGGCAGTGGTGAAGAAGAGATTGGCGGAATCGGGAGACCAGGTGAAGCTGTTGACCCAGCGGTCTAAGGTATCGGTAAGATTGTTGACTTTGCCGGTGGTTCGCTCGAGCACCAGGAGGCGGAATCGGTCGCTCTCGTATCCGCCGCGAAGTTGCGACCGCCAGGCGAGATACTTCCCATCGGGCGAGTAACGCGGGCTCATGTCGCCGCCCGGAGTGGCCGTGATCCGGCGCGCATCGCCGCCCTCGATCGAGACTACGTAGAGATCCGAATTGGTGCTGGTGGCGGCGACCGGGTCCACATTCATCGAGTACACGACTTCCTTCCCATCCGGCGAGATGTCGTAATCGTCCGGACCGCCGAGCGAAAAGGGCGGGACGTCGTGCGGTCCCGGTGTGAGATCTTTGGGCGCGCCACCGGACACGGGGACCACCATCAGATGGCTGCGTTTCGAAGATCCCCAGGCATTCCAATGGCGGTAGAGCAGGTCCGTGTAGATCCGCGCACGGACCTTGCTGCTTTTCTCGGCGTCGAGGTTCTTCTGATTGCACGCGTTGTCGGAGCCGCACTCGGGGTACAGAGTGCTGGTGAAGAGCAGGTTCTTGCCGTCCGGCGAATAGAGAACGCCATCGGCCTCGGTAGCGAAGTTCGTGACCTGCCGCGCGTTCGCGCCATCGGGGTCCATCATCCAGATTTGCGACGAACCCGCGCGATCGGAGATGTAGGCAATGTGCTTGGAGTCGGGCGACCAGCGGGCGCGCTGGTTTGCTTCGCCATCGTTGGTGAGCTGTCGCGGCGCTCCGCCATCCAGCGGCACAATCCAGATCTGCATCGGCTTCTTGTTGGCCGCGACGTCGACGGATTGCACGGTGAACGTCACCCAGCGGCCATCGGGAGAGACCTGTGGATCGCCGATCCGCTTCAACTCCATCATGGCGTTGACGTCGAACGGGCGCTTTTCGGCGAAGGCGATCGCGGGAAGGAACAGCAGGAGGGAGAGCCACCGGCGCATACATGACGATTGTAACGCGCGGTGTGCTCCAACCTGCTGGAAGCGCTCCCCTCACGTGGCTGGCAACGAGCCGCGCGCGTAAGCAAGCGTTGATGGTACCGGACCGCGACAGTGTTTCGCCTTGCGAGCCGCGCGCGTAAGCAAGCGTTGGTGGTACCGGAGCGTGACTGTGTTTCGCCGCCCGTTGATGGTACCGGAGCGTGACTGCGTTTCGCCTTGCGAGCCGCGCGCGTAAGCAAGCGTTGGTGGTACCCGAGCGTGACTGTGTTTCGCCGTCCGTTGATGCTACCCAAGCCTGACTATCGTTTCGCCTTCGAACCCCGAGTGTCCTACGCGCCTCCAGCCGCGGTAGTCGTTCCTTGGTCTAATCGATCCAGCAGCCATTGGGCGATGTCTTTGGTGACGGTCACGTGCGGATCGTTGGTCTCGCCGAAGAATGACTCCTGCAAGACGACGGAGGGAGCGCCGTGGGCCTGAGCGTTGTAATACAGGTCAGCCGGCTTGAGGGGATCGAGCCCGTCGATCGCCAACGCGCTGATCATCGGCATAAAGCAGCTCTTTGGGTAGTGGACGGTCGGGTCGAAACCCTGTTGAATCAGGCCCTGGGCCACCTGATTCATGAAGTCGTCGGTACCGCCCGGAGCGCCGTCGAACGGATTATCGTTCCTCGCGAAGCAGAACCAATCGTAGCGAAGATCGGCAACTGTGTTCGAATCGAAAGTGCCCTCGACTCCAGGCGACGAGTAAAGTGTGGCTCCTATTTCGTACCCACGGAAAGTGAGCATGTCCGCGGAACCGGGAACGCCATTGCCGGCGCCATTTCCGGCCCCGTTCGCCACGCCGACACGCCGGCATCTTTTGGGGTAGTCGCCATACTTGGCGAGGTTCTGGCAGAATGTCTGTCGCAGGGGCGAGGGGACCAACATCGGATCGTCATAGTCGGTCAGCGAATAGATCAACATCTCTTGCGCGGCCGTTGAGGTGAGCAGTTGATTGACGCAATCCGTCCCATCTTCGGCGAGATAGTTGGCGAAATACAGAAGACTCGCCGGTACCAGCGCCCCCAGGTGCGGAGAGTCGAAGGAAAAATAGAGCCGCGTCTGGTGGTCCATGCCCTGCGATTCCATGTAGGTGAGCGCATAGCGGCAGATCAGCCCGCCCATACTCGCGCCTCCGACTACCAGTGGAGTGTTGCCGTGACGTTTTTGAATCGCGATCTGAATGGCGGCGATTACGACGCCGGCGTTTGACTCGATCGCGAGCGTGCCCTGGTTGTATCCGAGGATCACCAAATCATGGCCGGAATTCAATACCCGCGTGGCAAATTGTTGCTCGTTCAGAATGTCCCAAAGCGTGCCGAGCGCATAGCCTCCCGGAAATCCTTCCGACACAATCACGGGCTTCTCCAGGTGGGTATGGCCTTGTCCGTAGTAAACCCAGGCGTGGCCTTGCACATTTACATCCGTATGGGTTTTGTAGGCGGTGAATTGCCAGAAGTCGTCGGGCGGCGGCGCGGTTGGAGGCGTGAGAGGCAGCAGACAGAGTGTGTGCATCGCCTGTCCCGCAGCCATGGCGCGGACGCGGATGTGCCGGTCGCCAGCCTCGTTGTATTGCGCGGAGATCGGCTGGTCCAACGCGACGGAGCGATAGCCTTTGCCGTCGTCTAAATCGATTTCCAGGTTGGATGGCGGGGCGCCTGCATTACTCAGATACAGGGTGGAGGGCACGACGTAGCGCGCCACGAGCGAGCGGTGCTTCGGTTCCACGGGAAAGAACATGTGATATTCCGGTGGCAGCAGCGGCGCCGCGAAAAACGCGGTCTTCTCCTGCAGCATGCCGCCTAGTTGATGCGGTTCCGGAGTGGCTAACGCGCCGCCCTTCGCCGTATATGTCTCAAGATGGGCGGCGAAATCGGGCGTCGCCGTGTGGTAGCGGTAGTGTCCGATGGCGATGGGAATGAGTCCTGTATCGGATGACTGTTTAGCGCGCCCGTCGACTTCGTTCAGGTCGGGCATGGCAGCGGGCGACAGTGCGCCCCGGTGCAACTTCGAGTAAATCTGCTGCCACCCCATTCTGCCTAGCGGTTGGAGTGGCACATCGGCGGGCCCGCCGGCGAGCGGCGGGGACATGAGCGAGGGAGTTTCCAGAATGCCGCTGGGAACGGTTTGCAGGGTGGCCATCGAGTGGAGTTTGGCGCGTAATTCCGCGACTCTTTCGGCGCGGAGTCGGTCTGAATTATTAAGATTTGTATTAGAATCGGGCACGATTTCTTACCTCGCTGTGGAGGTATCGTGACAGAATTTCGGACGATTATCAATTGCTGATAAGGCACCCGTGACCACGCACACGGAACGAGCTTGACTTTTCGTACAGTATTCCGCTATATTTTCTAGCGCTAGAATGTTTAACGCTCTTAAGGGGCGCCGGAAGGCGCTCACGCCGCTCGAACAGTTGGTGATGAACTTCGTCTGGACGCATCCCGGCAGCACTGCGGAGTCGTGCCGTGAAGGCATTGCCGGCGAGCGTGTGCTCAAAGACTCGACGATCCGCACGATTTTGCGGAATCTCGAGGAGAAGGGATACGTCGAGCACGTCATCGATGGGCGCACCTACGTCTATCGCGCTTCCGACACCCCGCGGAATGTCGCCGTGCAGGCGGTCGCGCAATTGGTGGATCGGTTCTGCGGCGGGTCGGTTGAGGACCTGATCGTCGGCCTGGTGGACAACCAGGTGCTCGAAGCGGATAAGTTGCAGAAATTGGCCGAAAAAATCGCGGCTCGTAAGGAGAAAAAAGGATGATTACTTCTCTATTTCTGGTGGAATGGGCAGTTCGTTCCGCCATAATTATCGCCTCCATTGCCCTCCTTGTGAAAGTTCTGCGGTTTCAGGATCCAACCTTGCGGCTGGCGATTTGGACGGCGGCGCTTTCCGGTTCGCTACTGATTCCCGTGCTGAGTGCGTCGATTCCGGCGCTTCGGGTTCCCGTCTGGCGGGCGCGGCCGGCAGTTGCGTTCAGGGCCGCTCCGGTTGCTCACGACATGGATGCGGTCGCAGCACCGACTCCCAGTCCCGCTGTTCCGAAATCGCGGCCCAACCTGCTGCTGGTGACATACCTCCTGGGAGTGGGGACGCTGTTTCTTCGGTTGGTCACGGGGCTTCGCCTCAGCCATCGTCTGATCGCGCGCAGCCATCCCACGCAGATCGAAGCGACGGCGACGGTGCGCGAATCGAGCGACATTTCGGTGCCCGCTACGTTTGGTGTTCTCGGCCCGGTGATCATGCTCCCCACCGACTGGCGCGATTGGGAGTCGTCACAGCTTAATGCGATCCTGGCACATGAGCAATCGCACATCAACCGCCGCGATCCTTTGTGGCAGTTCGTTTCGTCAATCCACCGGGCCTTGCTCTGGTTCAGCCCGATGAGTTGGTATCTGCACCGGCAGATCGTGCAACAGGCGGAGGACGCGAGTGACGATGCGGCAGTGGCGGCCTCGGGCGACCGTGCGCTCTATGCGGAAGCCGTGCTGCAGTTCGTGCGCCGGGCGGTCGAGCGAGTGCGATGGCAAGGTGTGGCGATGGCGCGTTGCGGCAATGCGGACGAGCGGATCCATCGCATCCTCGACGGCACGCGGCTTTCGAACGGCATGACGCGGGTGGGGTGGTTGGCGGTGCTGGCCCTTGCCGCCCCGATGGTATACGTGTGCGCGGCAGCCCGCCCCGCGGCTTCGGACGAGGTGGCAATCACTTCGGTAAATGCCAATGACCTCGAGGAACAGGGCGGTCCGATCAATCGCTACGTGATCGTTTCCGGCAACTCCACCATGAGTTCCGGAGATCGCCATTCGCCCGCGCTCGCGAAACTGCGGCCGCGATTCGCCGGTGACTTCGCCTGGTTTCAGCAGGACGGCACTGACTACTACGTGACCGACGAGAAGGTGCTGCGCGACATCTACGACGCCATGGCGCCACAGCGTGACGTCAATCGGATGCAATCGGTGGTCAACCAGAAGCAGGGCGACGTCAATGCGATGCAGGGAGGGGTGAACCGGCAGCAGGGCGAAGTGAATCGGCGCCAGAGTGAAGTCAACGACGCGCAACGCGAGGTCAACGAGCGGCAAAGAAACGGTAGTTCCGACCGCGACGGGCAGGCGCGTGTCAATGCCATGCAGGCCGAAGTCAATGATCTACAGCACGGAGTGAATCAGGAACAGGAAAAGGTAAACGCCGCGCAGGCGGTGGTCAACGGAGAACAGCAGAAAGTCAACGACGAACAGCATCGAGTCTCACCAGTCATCGCGGACGCGATTCAGAAGATCCTGAGCGACAGCGTAGTCAATGGTCTGGCACATGCGGTCGATTTGAGGTAAGTGGGCCCTGGGACGGGGCAATATCCGAATCCATTTTGCCCCGCCGTGGGGAGGACATTCACTCAATCGTTGACTATTAGTCAGTCGGGGGCAGGAATTGTCTCAAAATTATTCACTTCGCCCGCGCCCGCTGACGGATGGCACTGATAAATCGCGGGCGTCACGCCGAACTGACTGGCATAAGCTTCGGCGATCTCCTGCTGGAACACCGGCACACTCTCCGGTCGAAGCATGGTGACGGTGCAGCCCCCGAAACCGCCGCCGGTCATCCGGGATCCGAAGACGCCTTGAATACGGAGTGCCCGGTCCACCAGAAAATCCAGCTCGCTACAACTCACCTCGTAGTCGTGTTGCAGGCTGCGATGCGATTCCACCATCAATGCACCCATGTGCGCGAGGTCGGCCCGTTCGCTCGCCGCGACGAAAGCTCCGACCCTGGCGATCTCGGTGATCACGTGTCGGGCGCGCCGCTTGATGACTTCCGGGAGCAGGTGCTGCAGTGACTCGAATTGGCTTGGGGAAACGTCGCGCAGGCTCGTCACTCCCGCGAGGTGCGGTTGAATCTGTTCCACCGCCGCGGCACACTCCGCGACACGTTCCCGGTACGCCGATCCCGCCAGTGCATGCTTCACCATCGAGTTGACGGCGAGGAACGTGATGCCGGCGGGAAGCCGGACATCGCGGTGTTCCAGGCTCCGGCAGTCGATCTCGACCGCCGAGTGCTCGCGCCCGAAGATGGAAATGTACTGGTCCATGATGCCACACGGCATTCCGACGAATTCGATCTCCGCCCGCTGGCACAGGCGAGCGAGATTGAGCGGCGCGATCGAGCGGCCATGCAGGAAAGCCAGCGCGGAAGAGACTTCCAGCGCGGCCGACGAACTCAGGCCCGACCCTTCCGGCACGCGGCTGCGGACCAGCAGGTTGGCGGGTGCGATCGCGAACCCGGCTTCCATCAACTGGTGGGCGACGCCGATGGGATAGTCGCTCCAGTGCCGCGCGCGCTCCAGCCGGGGAAGTTCGCACACCGGCCATTCGCACATCTCACCGCGATCTTCCGAGTAGATACGGAGCTTGCCATCCGTGGATGGCGCGGCCGCGATACACGTCGCCAGGTCGAGCGCCACGGGGAGCACGAAACCCAGGTTGTAGTCCGTGTGTTCGCCGATCAGATTGACCCGTCCGGGAGCCCGAAACACCCGCAGCCCCTCGGCCGCGCCAAAGCGCTTGCGGAATTCCCCCGTCATGAGTGAGTACGCGCCGCCCGCCATGCCAGCAACAGGAGAAAGGCCCCGAAGACCACCATCGAGAGACCACAGAGGAGATTGACATTCGTGTCCGTCAGCGCGGCGCGCGCGTTCGGATCCAGGAAACCCGTGAGCAGCAGGATGACTCCCACCACCAGGAAGAAGGAGCCCGTAGGCACTCGTAAGTCCAGCATGTCAGGCAAACCAGAAGTTCAAAAACAGAGCCAGCGCTCCGATCGCGATGGCCAGCGGTACGGGACGCTTGTACCAGCTTACTCCTTCGTCATGTTTCAAATTGGTGAGTCCATAGACTAACCCCTCGAGTTCTTTTTCGGGACGCGGACTGGTCATCAGGCTCACCAGGATGGTGATCAGGAAGCAGGTAGTCCAGGCGCAAATCGCGATCCAGAAGTTCTGCGCCATGGACGAAGGGAAGTGGTGAATTTCCGTGATCCAGCCGCCCTTGTTTTCGGCGACGGTCAAGCCATGCGTCAGCGCGGCGGCGCAGGTGCCGCAGAGTAATCCGGTGAATGCGCCGTGACCGGTGGTGCGTTTCCAGAACATGCCGAGCAGGAAGGTGCCGAACAAGGGAGCGTTTACAAAGCTGAAGACGAGTTGCAGAAGATCGTTGATGCTGTTGTACTGCTGCGCGAGGTACGCGGTGGCGATCGACAACCCCACGCCCACGAAGGTGGTGATGCGGCCTACGGTCAGATAATGATGATCGGGCGCGCCCGGCCGGATGTAGGTCTGGTAAATGTCGTACGTCCAGACGGTGTTGAAGGCGGTGACGTTTCCGGCCATGCCCGACATGAACGACGCCATCAGTCCAGTGAGGCCGACGCCCAGCATACCGGCGGGGTAGAACTTACCCATCAGGGTGGTGAGCACCTGGTCGTAATCCGGGCCGCCGTTCTTCATCGGAAGCGCGTAGCCGACATCCATGTGGGAGAGCGCGAGCGCCGCGATACCAGGCACGATGACGATGAAGGGCATCATCATCTTCGGCAGCGCCGCGATCACGGGTGTGCGGCGCGAGGCGGACATCGAGTTGGCAGCCATGGCCCGCTGGATCACCAGAAAATCGGTGCACCAATACCCGAACGACATGACGAATCCGAGGCCGGCCACCAGACCGAAAACCTCGATGCCCATGGGATTGTCGGCGGTGTGTGCGATGTATTTCCAACTATGCACCATCACGTCGCCGGGCTGGCCGGTGGGAAGGGTGAAGGTGTGTAGTCGAGCGGACATCCCGGCCCATCCTCCAGCCTTGCTGACGGCCAGTATCGCCAGTGGAGAGAAGCCCATCACGATGAGGAAGAACTGCAGCACCTCATTGTAGATGGCGCTGGTAAGCCCGCCCAGAAAGGTGTAGGCGAGCACGATCGCGGCGGAACAGAGCACTGAAGTGGTGAAGCTCCATCCCAACACCAGGCGCAGGAGCAGGCCCAGAGCGTACATCGAAATGCCCGAGGAGAACACCGTCATGCCGGCGAACGTGAAGGCGTTCAGCGCGCGAGTCTTTTCGTCGAAGCGCAGCTTGAGATATTCCGGTACCGAGCGCGCACGGCTTCCATAATAGAAGGGCATCATGAAAATGCCCACGAAGATCATGGCGGGGACCGCGCCCACCCAGTAGAAATGCGCCGTCATGATGCCGTACTTGGCGCCATTGCCGGACATGCCGACCAATTCCTGCGCGCCGAGATTGGCCGCCAGGAAGGCCAGGCTGGTGATCCATACAGGAACCGAATGGCCGGAGGTCAGAAAGTCGCCGCTGGTCGAGATCTTCTTGCGTAATCTCCAACCGATACCCAGGACGAAAGCGAAATAAAGAAACAGGATGAAGTAGTCGACCGCAGCGAGTTTCAAAAGGAATTCTCCCGAATTCTCCGCAGTTTCAGATTTGGAACACCTGAGTCTATCACACGGTATGGAGAGGAGCCCGAGGTTGCGCGAGAACCAAGCGCCTAATGCTTCTCCGCCTCAAACTTGATCTGCTTGAGCACTTCCACCTGGCGATCGAGCTCGGTCTTGCCGGCCGGATATTTATTCAGATTCAGCATGTATGCCAGGACGTCGGCATTCTCCTGTTTCGTGAGGCGCCCTGGCGCATCGGTTGGCATCGAGATGCGAATGCGCTCGTATAGGTCGCCCACCGTCAGGCCGTTCCAGTTGGCGACGAAACCCGCGCCGGCAAGCGGGGGGGCCTCTTCGCCCCCCGATAGTCCTTGCCCGTGGCATCGTACGCACTCTTCCTTGGCAATGGTCTCGCCGCGCTTCGACTGCTCGTCGGTGTAGACGCCATCCCATACCGATTTCGGCGTCTGCGCCCAAAATGTGAAAACTGCGAGTGGGATCATTGCCACGAGTAAGCGAAGTTTCATATTCAGCGGTCTTCCCTGGGTAAAGTGAATGCGAGATATTCGCCCGAATACGGCCCACCGCTGACCGCGACGATGATGTACTGCTTGCCATTCAGCATGTAGGTCATGGGAGAGCCGCTCTGGGGAGCCGGCATCAGCACCGCGCCCACTTCCTTGCCGGTCGCCTTGTCGTAGGCGCGCAGCATGGCGCCGCGCGGATGCGTGTCGGTAGTCGTCACCTGTCCGTCGCCCGCGACCACCAGTGTCTTGGTGATCAGGGTGCCGATGTTGTAGCCCGATTGGCCGGTGCGCGGAATGTTCAGACCCTTCAGCGCGGGATGATTGCGGATGGCATCGGGAGTGTCGCCGTGCGGGACCTGCCAGACGATCTCGCCCGAGTCGAGATTGATCGCGGAAATCGTGGAATACGGCGGCTTGATCAGCGGCAGCCCCTGGACGCTCAGACCGCCAACTCCACCCCCGCCGGCACGCGCAGGAGCGCCGTCGCCGCCGCGAGCCGGTGCATTTTCTCCACCGCGCGCCGCACGCGGAGCCCGAGTGGGCAGCGGCGAATCGGCACCGGAATTCTCACCAGGGCCCATGCGGATGGTCACGGGCTGCCCCGCGGTTCCCGCAATGTATCGCATATCCGAAATCTCTTTGGGCGAGGCCATCAGGCTGATTGGCGTGAGACAGGCGTTGCACGCATAGGCGTACACGGTGTGAGTCTCGGGATCGTACGATCCGCCGGGCCAGTTAGTCCCGCCGCTCGCAGTGCCCATGGTGAGGGTTGCGATTTTGTCGTCGAGCTTGCTTTCCACCGGGGGCGTAAAGACCGGCCCGATCTTGTAGCGATTGATAATCGTGAGAGCCTGGTCGCGAAGCGCGGGAGTGAAATCGATCAGATCGTCGACAAAGACGCCGTTGCGGCTGTAGTTGCGTGGCTTCGAGGGAAACGGCTGGGTGGGCGCATACCACTCGCCGGGAACGGAACCCTTCTCCACGGGCTTCTCGTCGATGGGCCACACCGGCTGTCCCGTGACGCGATCGAACACGTAGAGGAAGCCTTGTTTGGTGGGCTGCGCCACGGCCTTGATGGCGCGGCCGTTCACATTGATATCCGCCAATAGCGGCGCGGAGGAGATGTCCATGTCCCAGAGAGGATGGTGCACCAATTGGTAGTGCCACTTCTTCTTACCGGTCTTGAGATCGACGCAAACCAGGCTCTCGCCGTAGAGGTCGTTGCCGGGACGGTGGCCGCCGTAATAATCACCCGTGGGAGACTCGACCGGCAGGTAGACCAGTCCGAGCTGCTCGTCCACCGAGATTTGAGTCCACACGCCGGTGTTGCCGGTATACTCGGCCGAGCCGTCGAGCCAGGTGTCGTAGCCCTCTTCGCCCTTCACGGGTATGGTGTGGAAGATCCACAGGCGCTTCCCGGTGCGCACATCAAATCCGCGCACATACCCCTTGTTATTGCGCATGGTCTTGGGGGTCATGCCTTCGCGAAATGCCGCTCCGATGATCACGGTGTCCTTGGCGACCACCGGCGCCGACTGCAATCCGATCTCACCCGTGGTCAGATCGGGGAGGATCGTCTGGTCATCATCGAGTTTCAGATCGACTGATCCATCTTTGCCGAAACTGGGTACGATGGCGCCCGTTTTGGCGTCGAGTTCGATGAGGCGGTAACCGGGAGTGACATACAGGATGCGCTCCACCTTACCGTCCGACCAGTAGGCAAGTCCCCTACCGGACAGTTGGCGGGGAGCGGCGGCGCCTCGGGCCCCCTCATGCTCGCCGTGCACCCAGAGCAACTCCCCCGTAGCGGCGTCCAGCGCGATGGCCGCGCGACGCGATCCGCCAGTGGCGTATACCACCCCATTTACCATCAGCGGAGTGCCTTCCAATTTGAACTCCGGGCGGTTGCCGAGGCTGTCGGTCTTGAATCGCCACGCAATCTCTAACTTATTGAAATTGGAAGCATTAATCTGGTCGAGCGGGCGATACTTGCTGTTCGCCAAGTCGGCGCCATAGGTGGGCCATTCGCCATCCTTCGGGCTGGACTGAGCCCAGGCGCCGCCCATCAGGCCGCCGGTCAGACAGGCAATTCCGATGATCCCCCAAAAACACTTTCGCGTCATGCAAGAGCTCCTTCATGGTGCACGTGCATGATAGTTTATCCGAAACGGGCGGCTTCGGGGCGGAGCCGCGACGAGTCCTCGAAAAGTGATTGGCCCTGACCCCTACTTCGCCGACGAGCCAAGGCTCGAACCCGAGTTCGTAACAGCGTATAAAGAGGTCTGATGTGCGCTATTCATTCAGAAGAGAAGTTATTCCCGTCCGGCTCTCTGCGGAGGCTGCGCCCAATGCGACGCTGGAGGAATGCTGGTCATCGTTTCATGGAACGCTCGTGCTGCGGTGGTCGAGTTGCACGCGGGTTGAGTTCAAGGAATGAAGTGCAGTCTGTCAGCCGGTACTTCGGCACAGAGGGGAACCTGTGGATTCCGCGCGCGGCGTTACTTCTTGAAGAGCCGATCGAACGCACTCCGGGCGTCGTCCGCATTCCGCGGCGCGGGAGGGCCGTTATGCGACGAGTGATTGGAATGCGAGGGCGTGGAGTTCGAGTTGGACGTGGGTGAAGGCGCAGGTGTGCTGGCTGTTCCATCGCGCGCGACGGTCACTCGCGGGGTGAACGAGGTACACTCGTTCGCCTTGTCCTTCGATGGAATCCGCACGGGGATCGGTTTGAGGCACTGAAATCGAGTAGACGGCTCGAAATGCGAGCATTGCTTACAACAATGCAGAGCCACACTGCACTTGGGACAAGTGCTGGTAAAGTCGGTTCCCTCCGGGAGCGCTGTAGAGCAGTTGTAACAGCGCGACGCCGCTACATGCTGCACCAGCCGCGGGAGCCGCGGGCCAGTTACATCAAGGGGAGGGCGGGGCCCCTGGGGTTTGGGCCGGTCACCATCGCCGCGCGGGCCCTTGGCATCGCGGTCCGATGAATCCATGTAGCCGTGTTGTCGGTACTTACGATCGCTGTCCATGGGGAGATTGCTCCGTAAAATCAGCAGGAGAAAGACGTTCTTTGCGAATTAACCCCTAAGAAACCAAACGCCCGGGTGCATAACACCAATGCTTATCCCACCTCAGCCGCAAGGCGAGTCAGGGCGGCGGCTGTTGGCGTGGGATTTTCGAAACTCAGTGGGGCAAGCCGCGAGGCCTGTCCGGACAGGCCAGGGATGCCCGTCCCACCTCTGCAAATACCTATTTACCACGGATTGCCTGTCGTTTGCATCACAGATTTGATCTTTTGCGCTCAAATCCTCAATTACTTTGCACATCTGCCACCCAACTTTGCCGGCATGGTGCCAGTAGTACTCACTTACTGGCTCCATTTCAGCAGACTGGTACACGGACGGGTCAAAGGGTCCTCGAAATGATTGGGACTTACCCGCAGCGCGTATCCTAGCCGGCCGGTACGCTCAAAAACCACATCCCGTTCGAAAACCGTAACCGACCCGTGAGTATCCACCGGAGGCAGTACCATTACTTCGGTTTGTTCCAGATACCCGTTGTTGTCCACAGCACCCATCACCACTTCCACACGTACATCGGAAGGATTCAGGCCGGCCAGATCGATGGCCGCGCGCACCGGCACCGCCCGCCCGCTCAATACGGCTCCAGTTGGACCAGGGCTGGCTTCCGTGAATTTCACTCGATCCCAAAGTTCGCGCACTCGGGAGTTCCAGCGGGCCTTGTCGCGTACCTGCGCGAAATCATTTTCGACTGCCCGGAGATGCAGAGAATGGCCCGGCTCATAGAGTTCCGTCATGTACTGCCGCACCATGTGACGGCAGTCGAAATTCGGGCTGATGTATGTGAGCGACTGCTTCATCCGGCGAATCCATTCGCGCGGTGTCTGCTCTTTGCGCTCATAGAACATGGGCACAATCTCGTTCTCGAGCTGATAGTAGATTGCACTCGCGTGCAGCGCGTCCTGGTCGTCGGAATAGGGCTCGCGTTCGCCGATTGCCCAACCGCCCAGGTGCTCGTAAGCCTCGTCGAACCAACCATCCAGGATGCTCAGGTTCAGCACGCCATTGATAGCTGCTTTCATTCCGCTGGTGCCGCAAGCCTCTTCGCCGCGGCGGGGATTATTCAGCCACAGATCGACGCCTTGCACCATTTCGCGCCCGACCTTCATGTCGTAGTCCTCGACGAAGACTACGTGTTTCCAAAGGTCGGGGTCCCGCGAGAATTGAACCACGTCGCGGATGAAATTCTTCCCAGGCTGGTCTTTAGGGTGCGCTTTGCCGGCAATCACGAGTTGCACCGGCATATCTTTGTTCAGCAGAATTCGCTTCAACCGCTCGAAATCGCGGAACAAAAGAGTCGCTCGTTTGTAAGTAGCGAACCGACGGGCGAATCCGATCGTGAAGACATTCGGATCCAGCACCTCGCTGGCCCGCCGCACCTCGGAGGCAGACGCCTGGCGCCGGACAGCCAACGCGTTCTGATGGGAGCGGACAAAACTTACCAGGCGGCGCTTGCGCCGCCGGTGAACCTCCAGCAACTCCTCGTCCGGAATCTCTTTGATCTGTTCCCAGATACTGGGCTCGTTGAATCGCAGCCTCCAATCGGGCTCCAGGTATTGGTCGTAGAGAAGGGCCAACTCGTCGTTGAGCCAGCTTGGCAGGTGCACGCCATTGGTGATGGAGGTGATCGGCACCTCCCAAACCGGCAAGCCCGGCCACAGATCGTGGAACATTTCCTGCGAGACCTGGCGATGCAGACGACTCACAGCATTCCGGAAAGAAGAGGTATTCAGTGCCAAAACCGCCATGGAGAAGCGTTCATCGCGGTTGTAAATATTGCGGCGTCCGAGAGCCATCAATTGCTGGAAATCGATTCCCACTTCGGAGCAGTATTCCGAAAAATAGTGGTACATCAGTCCGGGATCGAAGAGATCAATTCCCGCGGGTACCGGCGTATGGGTTGTGAAGACATTACTGGCGCGGGCCGCTTCCAAAGCCTCTTCAAAGGTGAGGTGGTCGTCCCTCATGTAGAGACGAACCTGCTCGAGTGCCAGGAATGCGGAATGGCCTTCGTTCATGTGAAAGACCGTCGGCTTCAAACCCATCGCTTTTAAAGCCCGCATTCCGCCGATTCCCAGGACGATTTCCTGCCGGATCCGGGTATCGATGTCGCCGCCATAGAGCGAATCGGTTATATCGCGGTCCTGAGGCAAGACATTTTCCGGGATATTGGTGTCGAGAAGGTAGAGATCGATCCGCCCGACATCCACCTTCCAAACCTGGATAAAGACGTTCCCGGTGGGAAGTTTGACCGTCACCTTCAGATCCCCGCCGTCGGCGCGCTTCACTGGCGTCAGGGGCAGGGTATAGAAGTCGTTCATGGGGTAGCGTTCCTGCTGCCACCCATCTGGATTCAGAATTTGCCGGAAATACCCCTGTTGGTAGAGCAGTCCGAGACCGATTAGCGGATAATTCTGATCGCTGGCGGATTTCAAATGGTCGCCTGAGAGAATTCCGAGGCCGCCGGAATAAACCGGGAGGCACTCTGTAAGACCATATTCCGCGGAAAAATAGGCAATTAATTTGCCATCGGGAGAGGGCGCCGCCTTGCGCACCCGCTGGTCATACGCGTCGCAGGCGCTTCGATACACGGCCAGGTAGCGCGGATCACGGGCGGCCTTTTGCAGCGTGGCTTGCGAAACCCTGCCGAGCATGAGCACCGGATTGTATCCGCAATCGCGCCAAAGGACTGGATCCAAACGGCGAAACACAGATCGGATGAGCGGTTCCCAGCTCCAAAGCAGGTTGTAAGCTAGTTCGGCCAGACGGGATAACGAGTCGGGAAGAGCGGGGCGGACCAGGAACTCTCGGATCGGTTGAATATGAAAGGGCATACCCTAGGGGCTACCTTCAAGATAGCAGATCGGCGGAAAGCGTCAGGAACTGCACGTCTGGGGCCGCAAATGCGTCACAATAGTTGTATAGCCCTGATGCGATTTCCTGCACTGCTACTTCTTCTGACCGCCGGCATCGCTTTTGCCGGCGAATCGGTACTCTTGACGACCGGTGCCCGTCTGCATTTCGACCGGCACGAGATCGATGGTGATCGTGTTCGCCTCTACGAAGGCGCCGGATATATCGAGATGGATGTTGTTAAGATTCAGGCGTTTGAGCCGGATCTCCCGGTCCCGCAAGCGATTCCGGCTCCGGCTCCGGTGTCCGTCGCCGCCCCTGCCCTTCCGACGCCCGCCACCGCCCTTTCTCCGCAAGAACTGGGAGACGCCGCCGCCGACAAGTACGGGATTCCCCGCAAACTGGTGCAGAGCGTAATCAAAGCCGAATCGGCGTACCAGACAAATGCAGTCTCCCCGAAGGGAGCGATCGGCCTGATGCAATTGATGCCCGGAACTTCCGCGGCGCTTGGGGCCGATCCCAACGACCCAGTGCAAAACGTGGACGCTGGCGCCCGTTATCTTCGTGATCTTTTACTCAAATATGACGGCCACCTGTGGAACGCGCTGGCTGCGTATAATGCGGGACCCGGAGCCGTCGACAAGTACCACGGTGTGCCGCCTTATCCCGAAACCATCAACTACGTCAGGCGGATTGACAACGACTTCAAGAAGGGCAACTAACTTCGCCCGTCCTGCCTCCCGCTACGAGCCTCGCGTAACTTTTCCCTCGTGTCCAACGAATTCATATGCGTCGTGGCGCGCCTCCGCGCCAGAGAACTCATCCCGGAAAGATGACAAAATGGAGAAGCAGGACGGCGCCACGAAGTAGGAGGGATGGAGGTTGGGTCTCGGGACTTGGCCTTACTCAGTATGTTTTCTTCATTGAAGTCACACGCTGCGCCCCGGCGGGCGTTTCTGTTTATGCCATTCGCCTTCGCCGGCATGATCGCGTTTTCCAATCGCAATCGCAATCGTCCGCTGCCGGATCCGCGTCAGGCAGGCAGCGGTCCTACCGTCAAGATTGTCGTGTTCTCCAATAATGGAGAGAAAAGGGAGACTGTCCAAGTGAGCAAAATCGTAAAGTCCGATGCCGAATGGCAGAAGGAGTTGTCGCCGGAAGAGTTCGCCGTAACGCGTAAGAAAGGCACTGAGCGTGCGTTCACGGGCCGCTACTGGAACAACCACGCGGCCGGCACCTACCAGTGCGTATGCTGCGGCACCACACTGTTCAAGTCGGATGAGAAGTTCGACTCGGGCACCGGCTGGCCGAGTTTTTGGGCGCCGGCCGCCGAAGAAAATGTGCGGACGGAGAGCGATACCAGTCTGTTCATGCGCCGTACCGAAGTCATGTGCAGCAAGTGCGACGCGCACCTTGGCCACGTCTTCGAAGATGGTCCCGACCCGACTGGCCTTCGTTACTGCATGAACTCCGCGGCCTTGCGCTTTATTCCCAAATCGTGAACCATCCGGCCCGCCAGATATCCGCCGAGTGCGCTCAGCGGGATCACGGCGGTATGCCAGACCATCAGGTGCAGCGATTTTAAGATCGGGCAGTGGAGTTCGAGCATCCCCAGTCCGGTCAGCCCAGCGAGGGTGCCGGCAGCTAATCCGGCGGCAGCCGGATCGAGAATGTATCCGCGACGCAGCACAAGCCAGATGAGGAGTCCCGCCATACCGGCGTAGACTAAACCGGCACCCACACAACTCAATCCCTCCCTGACGAAACGATCCAGCCGATAGTCGTAAAACAGCACCCCGAACACCAGCACAAACAGGCCTGTGGCGCCGGCCAGCAGGACAGGGGGCGCGATCCGTTTCGGGTGCGCAGGCACCATCTCGGAGGCCGCTGCGACCGAGGCCAGCCGCGCGGACACGCCCAGCGCGGCGAAAATCAAGAGGGCTTGCAGCTTGTTCAGGACGCGAATCCCGTTGTTGCCGAGAGCGGTGGCTCCCAGGATCGCGACCACTACGAAGATGACTTGCAGGGTCAGCGCGACCACACCCGTCGAGGGTAGTGGCCTAACCGGTTTCAGAGCCGGAAGGATCAAATCGGAGGCCCGTTTGATTGCCTCCCGATCGACCTCGTGGGGGGCGCTCGCCGCTCGTTTTAAGATATCGTCGACATCACCGTCCATCATGTCGCCCTCCCCTGCCCGGTCCTGGTGAAACCCTCCAGTAATCCCCTTAATTTTTCATAGGCACGATGGGCCTTCTGCTTGACCGAGCCCACGCTCGACGACGTAGCGCGCGCTACTTCCTCCAGGGACATACCGGAGACCTTCAACATCACGATCACCTCGCGCTGGCTTTCGGGCAGATTCTCCAACATCGCCTGAAGATCCGGTGCCCTCCCGTCAGGAGGCGGAGGGCCGGCTTCCGGCAAAGTCTCGACCTGCCTTTCGCGGGACTCCACGCGCTGCACCTTGCGGTACCCGTCGACGCGGACGTGACGCGCAATGGCGTAGAGCCACGGCAGCACGGGCTCGCCGGGCCGGTAGGTGTTCCGGCCCTCGTGAATCCGCAGCCAGGTCTCCTGCAGCAGGTCGCCCGCAAAGCGGCGGCTGACCACCTGGACCATGAAATAGCGATGCAGCATCGGGCTCACGCGTTCGATCAGGGCTGCGGCGGCTTCGGAATTGCCCTGCTGGTAGCCCACCATCAGTTCTTCCAGATCGTCATCCGGTTGCATAGGAGGGAGCCGTTCTCCCATTATGCCCACTCGGGGACATTCCGTAACCCCTCATTCGGTTAATTCGATGTGATGAGCCCTGTCACCGCATTACCTTTCGCTCCGCGGACCGGAAAAGTCACGGCGGTCGACAATCGCCAGGTATATTGTGGATGCGAGTGGTTCTGGAAGTACCGCCGCTGCAGGCCGGTGTGTCCGCGGGGCTTCAGCGCCTCGGCACGGTGTCGGGAGAAGGCCGGCACGAACACCCGGTCGCGGCTCCAAGTCATGCGCCGCGGCGCCGACAAGATCGTTATCAAGCGCAACGTGAATGGCCGATTGCGGAAACCGGTCGCGAGCGAGCCTGTTAGGAAATCGCTGCGCAACGCAGAAGTTACGCATGTCGTAAATTAGTAGATATGTGGACCCGAGCGGCCGGTTTTGCGACTGTGCTGATGGTCGTGCCTGCGTTGTATGCGGCGGTCCCGCAGCCTGCCGATTGGGTGCCGATCCGCTGGCCGTGGGCGGACGTTCAGTCGCTCGATCTGCTGGATGGCAGCCCGGTCAACTGCCTGCTGCTGAAGACTTATCCACCAGACCTGGTGTCGGCAGCGGCAGCCAAGGGCGCGGTTACTCTCGCTCTGCTGACACCCGCGTCCGATCCAATCGCCGCCGCACAGCGCGCGCTTGCGGCGAAAGTAACCGGCATCGTGCTGGAAGGCGATTTTGCCGACGACGTCGTAGCAGCAGTGCGCACAGCGTCCGGCACAGCTCCGGTGATCGAACTCACGGCGCGGAACCGCATTCCTCTGGGGTCCAATGCCCCCGTGCTGGGAACGTATCAGGGAGTCTGGCCGGGAATTTCGGCGCTCGACGACGGCGGCAAAAAGGCGGGTCCGACAGGGTCCGTTTGGATCGATACCAATACCGGATTCATCCGCGCGGTGCGTGCCTGGGGTGTCACGCCGCTCTGGATTGCCAACCAGCCCCCATCCAAGACTGTTGTGACCGGCGCACGTTACTTACAGGCCATTGCCGATGCCGCGATTTCGAACGGACGGTGGGTCCTGTCGTTCGATAGCGATTTCGCCGCCCGCCTGCATAGCCGGCAGGCGGACGCCGTGAGCGATTGGAAGCGCATCGGCACCCTGATCCGTTACTTTGAGCAGCATCCCGAATGGCGCCGCATGCAGGAATACGGCAAGCTTGCCGTGGTGCAGGATCCGGCGAAAGGAGGACTGCTCTCGGGGGGGATCCTCGATATGATCGCCGTGAAGCACACGCCAGTGCGGCCGATTCCGAAGCAGCACCTGACGGCCGAGTCGCTAGCGGGCGCTAAGATGGCGGTCAATGTGGATGCCGAATCGCTTAGTGCGGAACAGAAGGAGATCCTGCGCGCTTTCGCACGCGGAGGCGGCACCCTGCTCACTGGCCCTCCCGGATGGAATGCCCCGACCGGCAATCAGACGATCACTCTGGAGAAAGCCGAACTGGAGCGCCTCAACGATATGTGGCGCGATATCAATTCCATGGTGGGGCGTCAGAACCTGGGAGTGCGGCTATTCAACGTCGCATCCATGCTTTCCAACCTTCTGATCTCGGATGACGGCAAAACGGCGGTGCTCCATCTGCTGAATTATTCGGATTACGCAGTAGACAACGTGGCAGTCCATTTCATCGGCGATTACAAGCATGCGGTGGTGATCTCTCCCGATGGAGCGGAAAAGCCGTTGGAAGTTTACGCGACGGAAGATGGCGGCGGCGTGGACGTCGACAAGGTTTCGGTCTGCGCTACCATCAGACTTTGGTAACCCGATTGGAGTAACCTCATGACTCGCAGAGAATGGCTTGCGATGATCGCCGCGACCCCGCTTCTGAAGGCCGCGACCTCCCCCGCTCCTGCTTCCCCCGTGGCAATCGCGAAATGCGAAGCTTACGACAACGTGCAGGAAAAACTGACCACGATGTTCGACCAGTTGGGTGGCCTGGAGGGCTTGGTCCGCAACAAAACAGTGACGGTCAAGATCAATATGACCGGTGCGCCGTCGCAGCGCGTGCAGGGCCTGGCACCCGCGGTTACGCACTACACTCACCCGAAGCTGATCGCCGCGACTGCATACCTAATGGGCAAGGCGGGCGCCAAACGGATTCGTTTCGTGGAGAGCGCCTGGGCCACCGCGGGCCCGCTCGAAGATGTGATGCTCGATTCCGGCTGGAATGTGCGTACGCTGCTCTCCGCGGCCAACGGCGTGGAATTCGAAAACACCAACGCGCTGGGCAAGGGCAAACGCTATTCGCGCTTCCAGGTGCCTGAGAATCCCTACATGTACCCGGCCTATGACCTGAACCACGCCTACGAAGAGACGGACGTCTTCGTCAGCATGGCGAAGCTCAAGAATCACGCCACGTGCGGCATCACGCTGTCGCTGAAGAACTGCTTCGGCACCATTCCGGCGTCGATTTACGGCGACAGTGCGGGCGTGGATGAGCCCAATGAGAATCCTCCCAACGGCCGCCTTGCGGTGGGACACGAAGGGAAGCGGCAGCCGTCGAAGTCGGCGCCGCAAGAGCTGCATTTCGGGCAGAATCACGACCCGGGCTATCGCGTCCCGCACATCGTGGCGGACGTGGTGGCGGCGCGTCCCATCCACCTGGCGATCATCGACGGCGTGGAGTCGATCGCAGGCGGCGAGGGTCCGTGGATTCGGGGAGTGCGCGTGGTGAAGCCGGGAGTGCTGATCGCGGGCTTGAATCCGGTGTGCACGGACGCAGTGTCGGCCGCCGTGATGGGCTACAATCCCCGGGCGACTCGGGGGACCGCGCCATTCCAGACTTGCGATAACACTTTGCTGCTGGCGGAGGGCCACGGCGTCGGCACTACTGATCTGAAACGGATAGAGGTCCGCGGATTATCGATTGAAAACGCCATGTTCAAGTTTGCGTAGGTGCCCTGGAAATGGGCTTGCTCACAATCTCTCTCCGCGTCTACCTTACGAGTCGCGAGTGAGGAGCGTTTCGCGGCTCGCAGGCGCACGTATCGCGCGAACGTATTTGGGTAGCTTACGAGCCGCGACCGTGAGGGAGCGTTTCGCCCTCTGATTAGGGATCGCTTGCTGACGCGCGCGGCTCGCAAGCGCACGATCGCGCGAACGCATTTTGGTGCGTTACGAGCCGCGACCGTGAGGGAGCGTTTCCGCCCTCCGATTAGGGATCGCTTGCTGACGCGCGCGGCTCGCAGGCGCACGTATCGCGCGAACGTATTTGGGTAGCTTACGAGCCGCGACCGTGAGGGAGCGTTTCCGCCCTCTGATTAGTGATCGCTTGCTGAGGGAGCGAAGTTTGGCCGCGCCTCCGTCCGCCTGCGCCGCGATTGCGTTCGGCAACCCTCTCGCACCGATAGATACTGGATAGATGGCGGTTCGCAAACGCACCAAGCATGGGTACCGAGTCTTCCGGCTGACCTCCTGGGAGGCATTTCTCGAGATCGTGACCCAGCCGCCGCTGTCGCACTGGGCGTTTCGGGGGGAACGCGATGAGCGATGGCCTTTGTACAGCTCGATTTCGCGTTACTTAAAGAATTTCGGCGTAGCGCCGGCGGCGTGGCCCGATCAGGAAGCGCGAATCCTGCGCATCTTCAAGCGCAAGGCCCACCAGTTTCTCGATAAGCCCCCGGATACCAATGACGATTTTCAGTGGCTGGCGCTGATGCAGCACCATGGTGCGCCGACTCGCCTGATCGATTTCACGTGGTCACCATATGTGGCCGCCTTTTTTGCCCTGGAGCGGACTCTGGCCGACGGGGTAGTGTGGGCGATGAATCCCGCACGGATCGACAGTAGCCGGGCGCCGAAACATCGTATGGATCCACGGGTCAACGACAACTTTGAGCGCTATTTTCTGAAGGGCAAACAACATTTCATTTGGATGGGGGAGCCTCACACGATGAACCGCAGGCTGATTGCGCAATCGGGGACATTCGCGGTGCCTGGGGTTTTAGATGTGCCGATTGAAGAGATGTTAATCGACGCGGACCAGGAGAATATTCTGGCAAAGATTGTGCTGACGAACTCGGTGCGGGAAGTGGGAATGCGGGAACTGTACCGAATGAACATTACCTACGCGACGTTGTTCCCCGATCTCGACGGTCTCGCGAAATCGATGGGTTATGAGCTGGAATTTCACTGGGGATACAACCCGCGCACCATGGAGCGGTATCACACGTAGGATCGGTTAAGCACACCCTGCGTGAGCCTGGTCGGGGCCACCTCAACCGATGGCCCCTGCCATCGGATTTCATTAATGCACGTTGGCGGTGATAATCGAACCGATCTTGTTGAATACGTTGTTCACCGTGGCGCTCAACGCGGGCATTGCGGCCACCGCCGCAACCGCCACCATTCCGGCTGCCAGCGCGTACTCGACGAGGTCTTGGCCTTTGGTGTCTTTCCAAATCTTCAGGTTCAAAATCCGGTCCGTTAACGTCTTCATTGCAAATCACCCTTCTGTCCCGCCAAGCCCGACGAGCCGGCGTTGGTTATATTTTGGTTTGCGAGCGCCGAGTGACTGCACGCCCGCGCCATTCTGCCTCCGGAGCGGTTCCGGATCGCTGAGTCCGAAAATCCTGGGTTTTAGCCCATCGCCGATGTGATGATTCCCGCGATCTTGTTGAATACGTTGTTGACGACGGTACTGAGTTGAGGCATCGCGGCGACGGCCGCCACTGCTACCATTCCAGCGGCGAGCGCGTATTCGACAAGGTCTTGTCCTTGTGTGTCTTTCCAAAAGTTTTTGAGGTAAAGTTTCATTTCCGCTTTCCCGGCTTAGTTTGGGAAACGCCTACGACCCAACAGTAGCAATTAAGATCCAATCATCCTATTCACAAGAAAACTTAGTTACGCGGTTGTTTCGCCTGAAAGAGTACGGTGAGCTTATTTGCGATGGGACAAAAGATCGAAGAGCGAAGACCGCTTGCGGGCTGCCTTGGGTTTGCCCGACAGAGACTCCGTTAGAGCCCGGATGCTCTTACCCAGGTAGGAATCCAACGCCACGGGTTTGCCGTCCAGCACTGCGGCCTGCACGGCGTCGTAGTCGTTGCTGAGCAGCGCGTATGGTTCCAGCCGCAACGCCGTCTGCACGTCTTCCCGCTTGAGACCGGTCGAAGACAGGTAACGCGTCACCACCAGCTTGACGCGCGACCGGTCCACCGCGGCTTTCTCCAGGAATTCCAGCGTACGTCGTGTAGCGTGCAAGGCGGCCAGCTCGTTGGTGGTCACCAGCAGAATTTCGTCCGCGACGGTCGCGAACTCGAACCCGGGGGAGTATGCCCCGGGCAGATCGAGCACGATGGACTGATAGTGCTTGCGCCAAAAATTGAGGAGTTCGAAGGCGGCACGTTGATCGGTCTCCACGCGCGTGGCCGGGTTGTCGGGCGCCAACAACACATCGGCGCCATGGCAGCGAACTACCAGCCGGGCCCACACGTCGTCGTCCATCCGCTGCCAGTCGCGCACGGCATCTCCCAGATGGAAATCGGATTTTAACTTCAATAGGAACGCGACGCTGCTCGCAACCGCGTCGGTATCGACGAGCAGGACGCGGGAATTGGCGCCGCGCGCCATGTCGATAGCCAGGTACGTGGCCAATGTGCTGGCCCCGCAACCCGGTTTTCCGGGCATCACGCAATAGACCGAGCCGTGTTTTCGCGGCTCCGCTTTGGCATGCAACCTCGAGAGGCGTTCCAGCACTGCGCCGATCTGTTCGTTGCTGGCCTCCGACAGAAACTCGCAGGCACCCAGCCGCAGACAACGCAGGATCAGATCCGCGTCGTTGCCGGGATTGAGGGCCACTACCGGAATCGTGGGAGCCGCCTCGGAGATTAGTTGCAGCGCCCGCTCCGGGTCGGTGGCAACGTCCAGGAAACAGAGATCGGCTCCCTGCCGCGCCACCAGCCCGCTGATCGCCCCGGGAGGCGGGTATTCGGGCACCACAAAAATTTCCGCAAGCCCTTGATCGCCCAGGGCAGTCCGGACGCGCTGCCCCATAGATGCATTCGGGCAAACCAATAGCGGCTTCCAGCCATGGCTCCCTTCACCTTTGGCCGATTCTCGATGCTCCTGAATCATCTCTACACTTCACATCGGCGGAAATACGCCAAAAGGTTAGAGATGGGATCAATTTTGTTCTGCGGAGAAAAGCGTCAGGTTCGTAGCGGGGTAGGTGACCCGCTTTCCATCCACCTGCGCGAAGGAGGTCATCTGATGCGGCTCTACCCGCCGCGCGCTCAGGATGTGGGACACCGCCACGCCGCGAGCCGTGAGAGCGTCGGCGATCAGGGAACGGTGACAATGCGCGGGCAGCGCTTCCGCACACATGATGGTGACCCGTTCTCCCTCCACCGCGAGCAACTCGTCCAGCTGGCTTTGAAACTCGGGTGTCTGCATGTAGTCGGCGTAGCCGCGGAAGCTGAGATTCCTCCATGCAGTATTGGTCGAATCACGGCGGGGACGGCGCAGACCGCCTAGTCCTGGCATATGCAAATAAGCGATACCTTCAGAAGCCAGCGGTCCAGGCAACGTCTCGCGATTGAAATGAGGATTGCGACGCGAGCGCGGCATTTTCCGGACATCCACCAGGGCATCCACGTGGTGCGCTTGCAGGATCTCCAGAAATTTGGCCAAGCTGTGGTTGGAATGTCCGATGGTCCACATGCTCGCGTGGTTGCCGGGCATTCTATGCCCCCAGATGCCTGGCGAGGAACGGCAGTCCTCGCTTGCCCCAAAAGCTGTGGGGACCGTCGAAGGTCTCCTGGTCGGTCATCGCGCCTGCCTCAAATGTCTCGTAGACCTTCTTTACTCGCGCGAAGCTGGCGCGGCTCGCCTCAATCGGGAAAATCGTGTCGTGCTCTCCGGATTCCACAAACAGCGGACGGGGCGCGATGAGACCGGCCACATCGTACATTTCGGCCCAGTTCAGGATCCCGGGCACGTAATTGTCGATGCAGTGGGAAATGCTCATGATGCTGTCGCGAAACGTGTTCAGATACCCGCTCACCAGCGCGGCACGGATCCTGGTATCCAGCGCGGATGCAAACGTCGTGCAGGTGCCGCCCCCTGAAATTCCCATGCACCCCACACGATGTGCATCAAGATCCGGACGCGTCTCAATCCAGTCGATGGTGCGCATCACATCGTAGACCCGCCAGCCGATCATCGTCTGGCCGAGGAGTAATGCGGCTCCCGCCGAAGGTTGGCATGCGGACGCCGTCAGACCGTGAGTCTTAGTCAAAGGGTCGCGCCGGCATCCGAAAGCCATCGGCTCGATTGCCACGGCCGCCATCCCGTGCTCCATCGCCTGAATCGCGAAATCGTATTCGTAGCCCTCTTTCGCAGTCCGGTCGCGCCCCTGGTCGTCGATTCCCACGATGTCATCCACGCCGCGGCCATGCCCGGCAACGCAAACCACGGCGGGATGTGGGCCCGCAGCCGGCTTCGGGGTGAGCAGATACCCTAAGACCCACAGGCCAGAGCGGCTTTGAAAGACGAATTTTTCACGGCGGTATCCAGGGTAATCGTGCACCTCGAGCGTCTTCGATTCGAGCGGCGCTTTCCGGGCCGGAAAGCCGCCTACGAGCTCGGTCAGCTTGGCTCTGAGCTCTTTCTGCCATTGCTCCGCCTGGCTGCGGCTCTGCGCTCGAAAGGACAGCTGGAGAGCAGCCGTGTCGTACAGTTTGTGGGTGTAGGCGACCGGATCGAAGCCTGCCGGGTCCACCTGATCGAGGAAGCCGTCGAGGGCGCCCGTATATTTAGGAGTATCGGCAGATACCGCCTGTTTCTGTAGGAGCGCGGCAGATCCCGCCAACTTCGCCAGATCGCGTCGGGTCATGTAACAGATATATAACAACCGCTTTACCCGCGCCATCCTTTATAATGAGAGTTTTCAATCTGAAAGAAATTTCTATTTCTCTCTGAAGGAGTATTATGGCTGCGAAGCGAATTGGCATCCTCACGGGCGGCGGCGATGTTCCGGGACTGAATTCCGTGATCAAGGCGGTAGTCTACCGCGGAAGTGAACTGGAGTGCGACGTGATCGGAATCCGCCGCGGATGGGAAGGACTGACCCATGTCGACCTGCGGGATCCGGCCAGCCGGGCGCGCTACATTCTGCCGTTGAACCGCGAAAACACGCGAACCATCGATCGAACGGGCGGCACCTACCTGCACAGTTCGCGGACTAGCCCCTCCAAGATGAAGAAGCTCCCGCCGGTGCTCGAGGGACAGGAGTTTCCCAAGGTCGAGTCCACCAAAAAGGGCGTCACCTCCACGGTTTACGACGTCACCCGGGCGGTGAAGCAGAATATCGAGACGCTCAATCTCGACTACGTAATCGCCATCGGAGGCGACGATACGCTGAGTTATGCGGCCCACCTCGACCGTGAGGGCGTCAAGGTAATCGCAGTGCCCAAGACGATGGACAACGACGTCCGGAACACCGAGTATTGCATTGGATTCTCGACCGCCATCACGCGAGCGATGGACGCCATCGAGCGCCAGCGGACCACGGTTGGCTCGCATGAGCGCATCGGCATCTTCCGCGTCTTTGGCCGCGATGCCGGTTACACCGCTCTCTACACGGCCTACGTTACATCGGTGCGCTGCTGCATTCCCGAGTACAAGGTCAATCTGAAGAAACTGATCGATCTGCTGATGAACGACAAGCGCAACAATCCCAGCAATTATGCTCTGGTGATCCTCTCCGAAGGCGCCGAGTGGGAGGGCTATACCGTCAAAGAGTACGGCGAGGCGGATGCGTTCGGCCATCGCAAAAAGATGAGCGTGGCGGAGGATTTGAGCAATGAGATCAAGTCTGCGACCGGTGAAGAGACGATCGTCAGCGATCTGACCTACGACCTGCGCTCCGGGAGTCCTGATTTCGTCGATCGCATGGTGGCCGGGACCTTCGCCGGCATGGCTATGGACGCGATCGAAGGGGGGAAGCATGGTTTGATGACCGCGATTCAGGGGGGCTGCTTCACCCTGGCGGCAATTCCCGATCCGAAATTGGGACCACGCCACGTGGAAATCGGCACCATGTACAACACCGACCGCTATCGCCCCACTTACGATCAGAAACTGGGGCTGCCGATTTTCCTGACCCGCGCCTAAACCTCAGGAGAAGGTTGAGATTTGGACTGGAAGCGGCTGTTCGGCAAGACATCCGGCATGCGGGACGAGACCGTCCCGCAACTCACGCCGGAATTGCGCGCCAGAATCCAGTCCTCCTTTGACGAGGCCTCGCGCGATGAGGAGCACTTTCCGTCGACGATCGATCCGCGGATCTACCACGTCAAACTGATCCGGGACCATTTGGGGGATCTACGTGGCAAGCGAATCCTGGACGTAGGCTGCGGCAAGGGCCGGTTCACCCGCGTGTTCCAGGAACAGGAACCCGCCGCGGAACTCTGGGGATTCGACATCTCCGAGGAGATGCTGAAGTTCGTTCCCGAAGGAATCCATCGCCAGGCCGGGACGATGACCGAGATCCCGTTCGCCGATGGGTTCTTCGATGGGGCCTATGCCACCGAGTCGCTGGAGCATGCCGTCGAGATCGAGAAAGCCGTGGGGGAGATCTGCCGTGTGGTCAAGCCCGGCGGGCGAATCGCGATCATCGATAAGAATGCCGAGCACTGGGGCCGCCTGAAGACCCCCGAGTGGGAGAAGTGGTTCAGCCGCAAAGAGCTGGAGGGGCTTTTGGGACGCCACTGCCGAACGGTCTCCAGCCGTTTTATCTCCTACTGGGAGGACGTGGAACCCGACGGACTATTCCTCGCCTGGCTGGCCGAGAAATAGCACAGCCGGCGAATCCAAATCCGAGCGCGCACTAATCCTTTCGGCAGAACTCGCCGATAAGATTGATGTGCGGGCGATTAGCATCGTCCGGGCGATAGCGTCGATCATCCTGTTTGCACTGGCCGCACGGTGCCATTGCAAGGTAGCCAACGCCAGCCCGGAAGAGATCTCAAACACTAAGGCAAACTCTGTCTCCAGGCAGATGCAGGGGCTGGAAGCGGCCGTCGTGTCCGTGTGGGTCGATGTCCGGGAGGATATCCGGCGCTCGACTTCTCATCCGTTGTCCCTTATCTCGGCACTGGCGCAGTTCAGTGTTATCGGAAAGATCACTTGAGCGTTCCATGCGGTCCAACGCGAAGCGGAGAGCGCCGGCGGGGTCAGACCCGGCGGAGCCAAGGACCGCTATGCGCTGGAAAACTGCGCCCGTACCCTGCCACCCTGACGTTCCTGTTGCTGGCGATGGCATCGGTCGACGGACTGGCGCAGACAGCCACAGAGTATGAGGTGAAAGCAGCGTTCCTCTATAAGTTTGCGAGCTTTGTGGAGTGGCCCGCCGATCGCGCCAATGCGCCACTGTGCATCGCGATTCTCGGGCGTGATCCCTTCGGACCCACCTTGGACGAAGTGGTCAGGGGGAAATCGATCAATGGGCGCAGTTTCGAGATCCGCCGCATGAAGAGCGGCCAGGATACCGCCTGGTGCCATATCGTTTTCATCAGCGATTCAGAGAAGAACCATTTGCGGCTGGTTATTGGCAGGTTTCAAGGCACCAGTATTCTCACGGTCAGCGACATTCCCGGCTTCTGCCGCGAGGGAGGCGTGATTGAATTCGAACTGCGCGATCAGACGGTTCATTTCGACATCAACCTGGATGCCAGCGAGCGCGCTCGCCTGAAGATCAGTTCCAAGCTTCTCGGCGTTGCACGCATCGTGCGGGAAAGGAAGCCGTGATGAGGTTTCCAGTCCTGGGCCGGCTCTCGATCAAGCACAAGCTGCAAGGGATCATTATGTTGACCGTGACGGCAACTTTGTTGCTGGTTTGCGGAGTGATACTGGCGACCTCTGTGATGGTGGCGCGTACTCACATGAAGCGGGAGTTGGAACTCCTGGCTCGCATCGTCGGTCAAAACGGTACGGGGGCGCTGAGCTTCTCCGACTATGAAGCCGCACGCGAACTTTTGCAAGGTCTTCGGACCGAGCCGGCGGTGGTAGCCGGATTCCTCTACTCGGCGGATGGGCGGCTGTTCGCCAGCTATTACCGTTCCGAGGAGGTTGACGTCCCTCCGCCGCCCGTGGAGGGCGCTCCCCGTTCCGCATTCGAGTCCAACCGCCTGCTGGTGTTTCACCCGATCGTACTGCACGATCAGCGAGTGGGTTCGATCTGGCTGATTTCGGACTCGCAGGAACTTCGTGAGCAACTGCTCAACTATCTGGGGGTTGTCCTGACACTGCTGGTCTCGTCTGGGATGTTTGCGTTCGCTTTGGGCACGTGGCTTCAGAAGTTCGTCTCCGGTCCGGTCGTCCACCTGGTGCAAACAGCGAAGGCGGTGACCCTGCTGAAGAACTACGGGATTCGTGCCCGCAAACAGGCCGATGACGAACTCGGAACGCTGATCGACACCTTCAACGACATGCTTTCCGAGATTCAACTACGCGACGCGGACCTGGAGCGACATCGAGCCAGCCTCGAAGACCAGGTGCTGGAACGGACATCGGAGCTGCGCATCGCGAACGGCGCACTCGTCGAGGCCAAAAACCGGGCCGAAGAAGGGAGCCGGGCGAAGAGTGAATTCCTCGCCAACATGAGTCATGAAATACGGACTCCCATGAACGGCATCCTCGGAATGACCGAGCTTGCCCTCGACACGGAACTCACGCAGGAACAATCCGAGTACATAAAGACGGTGAAGAGTTCAGCCGATGCACTGTTGGTCATCATCAACGACATTTTGGACTTTTCTAAAATCGAGGCCGGGAAGCTCGATTTGGAACTGATCGCGTTCAATCTGCGGAGTTGCGTCGAAGAGACGATGCGCCCGCTGGGGCTCCGCGCGCGGCAGAAGGGGCTGGACTGGCACTGCAATATCCAGCCCGAGGTTCCCGGCGAGGTGGTGGGAGATCCGATTCGTCTGCGCCAAGTCCTGATCAACCTGGTCGGCAACGCGATCAAATTCACTGGTCAAGGCAGGGTCGGGATGGAGATATCCGCATTGCCCGCTGCGCCGGGCCGTTTCACACTGGAGTTCGCAGTGCACGATACGGGAATGGGGATTCCTTTCGAAAAGCAGGCGCGGATCTTTGAGGCATTCTCGCAAGCCGATGGCTCCATGACCCGCCGATTCGGAGGAACCGGGCTGGGGCTGACTATCTCCTCGCGGCTGGTGACCATGATGGGGGGCAAGATGTCAGTCGAAAGCAGGGAGGGAAAAGGCAGTTGCTTCCGGTTTACCATCCCGATACATGCTGCAGCCGAGTCCTGCCAGGAGCGATCACCTCACAACCGGCCAGAAGCCCATCCGGGACCAAACCCAGGTACCAGCGAGGGACTCATGGTTCTGCTGGCTGAGGACAATCCGGTAAACCAACAACTGGTGATCCGGGTCCTAGGCAAACAAGGGCATCATGTCACCGTGGCGCCCAATGGACGACAGGCCGTCGAAGCCTGGCGTCGGGAGCCTTTCGACGTGATCCTGATGGACGTTCAGATGCCGGAGATGACGGGTTTTGAAGCTACCGAGGCGATCCGCCGAGCGGAGTTGGTGACTGGGCGGCACATTCCGATCATCGCCATGACCGCTCACGCCATGAAAGGCGATCGGGAGCGTTGTCTGGCCAGCGGCATGGACTGCTACATTTCGAAGCCGGTCCATTCCCGGGATCTTTTGGAGGCCTTGGAAAAGTTGAATGGAACTCCGCAGGAGGCGGCACTACCTTGAGCCGCGGCGGAGATTGCGCACCAGGTACCAGACGATGGCAACGTTTACCGCCAGGACGGCAACCCGGGTGAAGGTAAAACGCCGCGCAATTTCATAGATTTCAAGCGGGATCAGCACGGTGGTGGTAATCACCGTGAAATACTCTGCCCAGTGCTTCCGCATGAGCAGGCCGACGCCTTCGGTGAGCAGCAGCGAGGCATAAAAAAACGTGCCGGCACTCAATTCCTTGAGTTGCTTGGGGTTCACCGAGAAAGCCCGTTCCACAAGCCGGTGAATGAATCGATTGTCGGGATCCACTCGCAGGACATTCACCCAGTACACGATCGTGGCCGCGAGGTCTCGATGCAGCAGCTTCAGCGCTCCCACGCCCACGGCCAACAGCAATATCCCTTTCACCAGCTTGAAGATGCCGATCAGGAGGATACCGGTGGCCCGGGGACGCTTGGCCTTCGTCTTCCCAGAACGGGCGCGGGCGAGAGTGGTGCTCACTTTCTAGAGGATACCCCGGCGGCTGCTCACGAGGTAGAAGTTCGGTGGTCGAAGCGCCAATTCCCCGTCTCAGGAGCGGTCAGGCGCACATTTCCAGCCTCAAAAGCCGGCCCGCAACCTCATTTCCCCGGCTTTCGGGCGCTTTCTTCTCAGAACCACAACCGACTTGTTTTCAGCAACGTTGCTCGAGGTAGAATGCCCGATTCTACCCCTCCTCCCAAAGGCATTCCTCCCTTTGTACGGTGACTATTCTTCCCTCTTGTACTGCCACGCGACTGCTGGAAAGCGCGAAAGTACAAATACGGAATTTGCTGGAGGCAATCAAATGTCCCTGACGATCGAAGTTGCGAAAAACGAAAACGCGGTAATCCTTGGACTCGCTGGTCAGATCGATGAGATCACGGTTAGTCAACTGAGAAGGGAATGCACGTCCTGGATTCTTCAGGGCGAAAAGACGATTCTGCTCGACTTCGCCGCAGTTCAGCTGGTCAGCAGCCTCGGGGTTCACGCTATCCTTATGGCAGGAAAGCAGATCGAGCAAGCCGGCGGTTCCTTAAAGTTGTGCGGTTTCCACGGCCAGGTGCAGCGAACCTTCCAGTTCTCCGGTCTCGCGGCTATGTTTTCCACCTACGAGACGCGCGAAGAATGGCTGGCGACTCCGGTCCCCGCTCCGCTCGAGCTGGTCTACAACAGACCCGCGGAGCCTTGGGGATGGGTTGTAGCAAAAACCTCCACTCCAGAGGCTGAGCTACAATCGCAGGTGAATCTCACTGGATGTACACCGGTTCACAATCTGCTGCATTCGGTAATCCCGAACCACTTACCGAAGATAGCATCCGAAGACAACTCGATCGGATCCTGGCTAGTCCGGGCTTTCACTCATCCGGTCGCATGTCTCGATTTCTGCGCTTCGTGGTGCAGGAGACTCTCGACAATGGAACTGACGCTGTCAAAGAGGTAACCGTCGCTTTTGCGGTGTTCGATCGTCCGGCGGACTTCAATCCCAAGTTGGATCCGGTAGTCCGCAACGAGGCCCGGCGTCTTCGTGGAAAGCTCGACGCCTATTACTCGGGAGAAGGGTCCAACGATCCAGTATTAATTTCGATTCCCAAAGGCGGTTATGCCCCGGCTTTCACGGCCCTGAAACAGGCGGTGGAAACCGAGGCTTCCGTTTTGGAACCGGTGCCGTCTGATTCACCAATTCCGGCCGCGAGCGTTCTCCCTTCCGCGCCTGCCGCAGCCGTGGCGTTGGCTCCCGCCTCCACCCCCGTCGCACGTCCTGCCCGGAAGCCGGCCCTCTGGCTGATGATCGCGGTGCCAATTGCTGCCCTGGCGGCATTGGGATTCGGGATGCTGAACCGGAATCCGGCGGAAACTTCCGCCGCCGTGACCATTACACCCCTGACCAGCGAAGTCGGACAGGACTTCGATCCGGCGATTTCGCCCGACGGCCAGCAGATCGCGTTTGTCCACGAAGGGCCGGACGGCAAGCTCGACATCTATGTTCAGCCGCTTTCGGGAGAGCCGCGCCGCCTTACGACGGACCCTGATAACGATCTGCACCCTGCGTGGTCTCCGGACGGGCAGAGTATTGCATTTTTGCGAGCCACTAGTGAGACTTCGCGGATCATCGTGATGCCGGCCACCGGCGGCACGGAGAAGCAGATCGTTGTCCCCGGCCGGTTCGATCCGGGCCATCAGCGGGTCAGCGCCGGACCGCTCGACCGGTTGGCCAGCCCGGGGCCCGCCTGGTCTCCCGACGGCAAGTCTCTGGTATTCCGCCAGTGCCTGCCTTCCCGCGAAAACGGCTGCCCGCTGCACTTGGTGTCGCTCGCGACTCTACAGGTCCGCCAACTGACCGAACTGATCCCCGGGGTCGCCGACATGTGCCCGGCCTGGTCTCCCGACGGGCGCCGCATCGCTTTTGCACGATTCATCAGCAGCGCTGTGGCGGACCTGTACACAATCTCGGCTGAAGGCGGATCCGCCAGGCGTGTGACTGAAGAAGCCCGGGGCATCAGCGGCGTGACCTGGTCCGGGGATGGCCGTAAACTGATCTTCAGCTCGAACCGGAATGGAACCTACGGATTGTGGGCCGTTTCCGAAGAGGATCGTGCCATCCGCGCGATCAACGTCAGCGGCGAAACCGCAATCGAGCCGGCCGTATTGCGGGATGACCACCTGCTGGTCTACGTCGATGCGACGACCAACGTAAACATCTGGCGTTACGATCTGGAAAGCCGGACCACCGAAAAACTGATCGGTTCCACGCGCCATAACAACAATGCCGCCTGGTCCCCGGACGGCGCCAGCGTTGCATTTGCCTCTGACCGATCGGGTTCGTGGGAACTTTGGCTGGCGCACGCGGACGGCTCGCATAGTGTGCCCCTGACGAAGTTTGGCCACGGCGATATCGGTCGAATTCAATGGGCGCCCGACGGACGTCAGATCGCGTTCGAGGCCAGGCCCGAAGGGGTGCCGCAAAACTTTTTGATTGCGCCCGATGGACGGCAGCTCCGGCCGTTGCGGCCCGAATCTTCCGAACAGCGCGTGCCTACCTGGTCGCCGGACGGCCGCTGGCTCTTCTACGTCTCGAACCGCGGAGGCAGGCTTCAGATCTGGAAGGCGCCGTTAAACGGGGGCAGTCCGGATCTGGTTTGCGACTGCGCCGCCTCGGATGTCTTCCCCGCGCCCGACGGCCAGAGTCTGTTTTACTACTCGCCGCAGGAGAAGGGCATACGTGAGTTTGTGTTGTCCTCGGGCCAGGCGCGCCCGGTCAGCGGTTTGGAAGGTGTCAATCCGCAACGCTGGTGGACCGTGAACGCGAGCGGCATTTACTTTTACGACGCCGCGGCGAGCCAATCCGGACTGTTTTTCTACTCCTTCAGCTCCCATCAGATCAATCGCCTTACAAACCTCGATCGGGTTCTGCCAGTCGCCACGCCTAGTTTGTCGATCTCACCCGATGGAAAATCTCTGATTTTCTCCCGTTTTGACGCGTCCCACAGCAAACTGATGGCGATCCGCGGCGCATTCCTCGATCGCTAGCTTAGTACGTAGTTGCAGAAGTCTGCGACGGTTCGCCAGATCGCTTGCTGAGTGCAAGAAGCTGTGAAAAATCCGACATCGCTTGCTTACGCGCGGCTCACAACGAGCCACGACCGTGAGGTGAGTGTTTTTCGGGCGATCGGGCATCGCTTGCTTACGCGCGCGGCTCGCAAGCACACGTATCGCGCACACGTACGTGTATCGCGCATACGTACGTGTAGTGTGCATACGTATTTGGGTACGTTACGAGCCGCGACCGTGAGGGAGCGTTGCCGCCACGCCGCTAAAGCAGTCAAGATCGCTTGCTGACGCGCGCGGCTCGCAAGCACACGTATCGCGCATACGTACGTGTGTCGGCGCATACGCACGTGTAGTGTGCAGACGTATTTGGGTATGTTACGAGCCGCGACCGTCAGGGAGTGTTAACCTCATCGTGCCCGCAACCGTTATAGAGGTGAAAGCGAGCAATATGAAGCACATCACGAACAGCGAGGCAGCCTGGCTGGCGCTGGCGATCTTGATCCCGATCATTCTGTATCTGCTATCCAACGCCTATCAGACCCGGCAAAGGATGTCGGTTCGCAAGGCCATCATCGACAAATTCAGTACCGCCGCGGATTTTGCCGCCTTCGTCCAATCGCCCTCGGGACAGAAGTTTGTGGAAGATCTATCCGCTCAAGAGAGTCCAACGCGGGCGGTACTCGGAGGCCTTGAAAAAGGAATTGTCCTGATCATATTGGGCGGCGCGGTCTGGTGGGTAGGGAAAGGATTGGAGCAGGCGGTGGAGGTTGTCGTCGTCGGTGTCCTGCTGGCTTGGGCAGGCGTGGCGATTTTGATCTCGACGGCCATTTCGTACCGGCTTTCGAAGCGCTGGGGGCTGATTGACAGGCCCTGATGGCGGAGCATTTCAGCCCCGATCAGTTCTCGGAATTTTACGCCGCCACTGGGCCGGCGCTCCGTTCCTATGTGTGCCGCGTGTGCGGCGATTCCACTCTTGCCGACGACATCTTGCAGGAGAGCTACATCCGGATGTTGAATGCGCCGCCGATACCCGAGGAGAAGCGCAAAGCCTATCTGTATCGCACGGCCACCAACCTGATTGTGGATCATCAACGCACTGTTCAGCGGCAGCGCCGTTGGTGGCAGTGGTTGGCGAAAGAGGAGCCCGCGATCGAAGCGGGTCTCGATGTGAAGTCGGATATGCAGGCGCTGTTCTCGCTTCTACGCACTCAGGAGCGGGCCCTTCTGTGGCTCGCCTACGTCGAAGGAGAGGGGCACCGCGAGATCGCGGATGTCTTGCATGTCGGCGAAAAGAGCGTGCGGGTGTTGTTGCACCGCGCGCGCCGGAAGATGGAAAGCATTTTGCGCGAGCACGGATACGAGGCGGGCCATGAGTGATTTGCAATTTGAGAAGTGGATCCAGCGGCTGGCACGAGTGGACACGTCGATCGACCCTCCGGGCGCGCATGCAATCTGGTGGCGAGCACAGCTCCGCCGGCGATTCGAGGCCGGAGAGAGGGCGATGCGCCCGCTGCGCATCACTCAGGCAACGGTACTGTTGGCTTGTTGGGTGCCCGTAGCGGTGATGGCAGCGAGGTTCGGTGCGGGAGCGCTTACCGGCTTTTTAGGAATTACGGCGGTCGCTATCGGGGGATTGGAGACGATTGTCCAAAGGCGGTTTTGAGAGGGGGCAGACTATGAAGACGATTTTGTTACTTGCTATCAGCGCGCTGGCCGTTGCGGCGCAAACACCGGGATTCGAAGTGGCGTCGATCAAGCCGAACCAGTCGGGCGCGGGCGTCAGCTCCATTCGGGGATCGACCGGGCGCATCACGATGGAGAACGTCAGTTTGCGAAAAGTCGCGCTGTGGGCTTATGGGATTCCGGACGATCGTGATTACGCGCTGGTTGGGCCGGACTGGATGGGGATCGAGCGATTCGATATCCAGGCGACCTTTCCCGCCGCAGCCGGGCCGGAGCAGGTGCGGCAAATGACACAGAAGCTTCTGGCCGATCGGTTCCAACTCACTCAGCATCGCGAGTCACGCGAACGCTCCATCTATGGTTTGGTGGTAGCGAAGAATGGTCCGAAGATTCACGCTGGGGAAGACGGGCAGTCACGCACGTCGAGTGCCCCAGGGCGATTTGAAGCAACCAAGGTCACGATGGCCAAGTTCGCGGATCTCCTGGCGAAATACCTTGGGCAGCAAGTGACCGACGCCACAGGTCTCCCGGGCGTCTTCGACTTCAAATTGGAATGGGCGCCGGACGACGCGCGGAAAATGCCGGAAGATGCCGTACCGGACGGGACCTCTGGCCCTTCGCTCTTCACCGCCCTTCAAGAACAATTGGGGTTGAAGTTAGAGGGCCGCAAGGGGCCGGTCGAGATCCTCGTCGTCGACCACATGGACCGGATGCCGACCGGGAATTAAAGCTTCTCCGCGACCGGCACGCGTGCGCCAGCGGGGTCTTCGAAATGGCTGATGTGGACCGCGAGCCCGTTCTTCTCCAGATCGCCGAGCACAGACTCCACCACAGCGGTGGGACGTCCCTTGACCTCGTGGAGCAGGACGCCCAGGTACTCGCCGATGATCCCGATCGAGGTAAAGAGGATGCTGAATACGAAGGCGAGAAAACAAAGCAGCGACGCGACTCCGGGACTCGAACCGACCCAATAGCCCAGAATCGTGAAGTTGCGGAAGAAGCGATTCACCACCACCAGAATTCCGAAGACTACCGAGAACACCGCCATCCCGAGCCCCATGATACTGGCGAGCCGCAGAGGAATATTGCTGAACGCGATGATCCCCTGCGCCGCCAGCGCCCAGAGCCTTCGCAGATTGTACTTGCTGGCTCCGCGCAGACGAGCAGGGCGGTCATATGGCAGGCCAGCCTGCTTGAATCCCACCCAGGAGCGCAGGCCGCGCATCATTCGCGAGCGTTCGGGAAGCGATACCACAACACGGTGGCAGCGCGCGCTCATCACACAGAAATCGCCGGCATCTTTGGGCCAGTGGTGCTCGGCCATGTGCTCCGCGAAGCGGTAGAAAGCGCTGTACGCCATGCGCAGAAATAGCGGCGCATCGCGAGAAGCACGGATGCCGTAGCAGACATCGAGCTGCTCTTCGCGCGCTTTCTGATAGAGCCGAATCAGCACCTCGATCGGATCCTGCAGGTCGCAATCGATGACGCCGACATACTCGCCGGAGGCGAACGCGAGTCCCACCGAGACAGCCGCCTGATGTCCGAAATTACGGCTGAGGCGCACGCCCCGAATTCGGTCATCGGCGAGGTGCTGCCGCGCGATTACGGCAAAGGTATCGTCGGTGCTGCCATCATCTACGCACAGGATTCGCCACCGGCTCCCCATGGCGGCGGACAATCGGGGCACAACGGCTCCAAAAAACGCGGGCAGCATTTCTTCTTCGTTGTAGCAAGGCACTACCAGGCAGAAGGAGACGCGCTCACCCGTTCCGTTGCCCATGTCTGAGTCTAATCCAAGTGGGCGCAAAGATTCACCGGCCCTCGAAATCGCGATATAGTGATGCCTTACGCGCCGGGCCATGCCGCTTCTCCAAGCCTCCGCCATCACCAAGTCCTACGCTGGTGTCCAGGCATTGAAGGGAGTCTCGTTCGAACTGCGCGAAGGCGAGGTCCACGCCTTGGTGGGCGAGAATGGCGCGGGAAAGTCCACGCTGATCCGCGTGATGACGGGCGCGGTGACGCCCGATTCCGGAGAGCTCACGGTCTGCGGACAGGTGGTGACTCACCACAGTCCAGCAGTGGCACGGGCGTTGGGGATCGCGGTGGTGTACCAGCAGCCCGCGCTGTTCGCGCACCTGACGGTGGCGGAAAACATCGCGCTATCGCTCGAGAGCGCCGGCCTGTGGCGGAAGGTGGATTGGAAGGCGCGTGCGGTGCGGGCGCGGGAACTGCTCGAACGGGCGGGATCGCAGATGGATCCCGACCGCCTCGTGGCCACGCTCAGCATGCCCGAACAGCAGATCGTGGAGATTGCCAAAGCGATCGGCGCGAATGCGAAGATTCTGATTCTGGACGAGCCCACCGCATCGCTCGAGAGTCACGAGGTGGACAGTCTCTTTCAGGTGATCGGTACTCTGCGCGCTCGCGGCGTGGGCATCGTTTACATCTCGCACCGGCTGGAGGAAGTGGCCTCCATCGCCGACCGGGTCACGGTGCTGCGCGACGGCAACACGGTGGACACTCGCAATCGCGGCGAGATAGACCGCGCCGAATTGATCCGCATGATGGTGGGGCGCGAAGTCTCCGCGATTTTTCCGAAGCGCGCAGTGCCGATCGGCGATGTGGTGCTCGAGACGCGAGCGTTGGGAAGTCAAGCGGCGGGGATACGGGACGTCTCGATCGCGGTCAAACGAGGGGAGATTCTGGGCCTCGCCGGGCTGGTCGGGTCGGGCCGTACGCAACTCGCCGAGACGCTGTTCGGATTGACTCCGGCGGACTCGGGTCAGATTTTGTTGGATGGGCGGCAGGTCCGCATCACGGCTCCCGACGAAGCCATCGGGTGGAAGATCGGCTATGTGCCGGAAGACCGGCGTCAACATGGGGTGGTGCTGGATATGGCGATCGCGGCCAACACTACGCTCGCCAGTCTCAAAGAAGTCTCGCGGGGAGGCATGCTCGACGCGGCGCGCGAGCGGCAGATGGCTCGTAGTTTCGTGGAGCGGCTGCGCATCAAGACGCCCTCGATCTACGCGGAGACGGGATCGCTATCGGGCGGGAATCAGCAGAAGGTAGCCCTGGCGAGATGGCTGGCGATTCGCCCTTCGGTATTGATTTTGGATGAGCCCACCCAGGGCGTGGATGTCGGCTCGAAGGCAGAGATTCATCGGATCATGACGGACTTGGCGGAGCAGGGAGTTGCGATTATCATGATCTCTTCGGAGCTGCCTGAGATTCTGGGAATGAGCGATCGGATCGCGGTGATGCACGGCGGAAGAGTGGCAGGTGTGCTGTCGCGCGAAGCGGCAACACAGCAGAGCATCATGCATCTCGCATTAGGCGAGGTGGCAGCGTGAAGCGTGGCGCAAACACTCCTGTCTGCCGTCTCGACACTCGTGTCCAGACTTTTCGAGCGCTGAACGGACCCCGAAAGAAGGTGACACTCCGAAAAGCGTCGAGAGGAGTCTCGACGCGGCAAACAGAAGTGTTTGCGCCACCTCTACCCGACGGAGTCTATCCGTGAGCCGGCATGCGCGCGAGATTTCGCTGGGGATCGCGATCGCCGTGCTGGCCGTCGTCCTGGCCTTCGTTGCTCCGGGATTCTTCACTTTCGCAAACCTGCGCGATCTCGTCATGGCCAATATGCCAGTGCTGATCGTCGCACTGGGTATGACGCTGGTGATCCTCACGGGCCAGATCGATATTTCGGTCGGTTCGATCTTCGCGATCTGTAGCGTGACAGCCGGGGTGTTCGCGAAAATGGGGCTGCCCACGCCCGCGGCAGGCCTGGTCGCCGCTCTCGCCGGTGGCATCCTCGGAGCATTGAACGGAGCCCTGGTGGCGTACCTGCGGATTCCCTCCATCGTGGTGACTCTCGCCGTGATGGTGGCGCTCCGCGATGGCCTCCGATGGATCACGCAAGGCGCGTGGGTGCAGGATCTCCCACTCTCCTTCCAGTGGTTCGGTCTGCCGCAAGCGGCCAGCGAGAGCATCACCATCGCTTTCGCTGTTGTGCTGGTGGCGTGCGTCTCGTGGAGTTTGCGCAATCTTGCCGCGGGTCGCGCGGTCTATGCGACTGGATCGAATGCGGATGCTGCGCGGCTCGCGGGCATTGAGCCGGATCGCGTGGTTTTCGCCGTCTTCGCGCTGATCGGCGTGCTGACCGGATGCGCGGCCCTCTTCAATTCCGTGCGCTTCAATCAGATTCCCAGCAATGCGGGAATCGGCATGGAGATGCAGGTGATCGCTGCCGTGATCGTCGGCGGCACCTCGGTCACCGGCGGACGAGGAACCATCGCGGGGACACTGCTGGGTGTGGTGCTGCTCGGCATGATCGGCCCGGCACTGACGTTTCTGGGCATCAGCGCCTATTGGGAGCGCGCCATTCAGGGTGGAATCATTCTGACCGCGGTAGCCATCGACGCCGCCGGCAGCCGTTCGAGGAGATATGCAGGCAACCTTGCCGCTGGCCGAGCATAGATCCTGGCGCGAGCGCTGGTTTCCCAATAGCGAATGGGTATTGCTGCTGGCCCTCGCGGTGGAGATCGCCGCATTCTCCGTGCTCGGCGAGAACTTCTTCTCGTGGAGCAATTTCTTCGAGGTGATTCGCCTCAGCGTGGAACTGGGACTGCTGGCATTGGCGCTGACGCCCGTCATGATCACCGGCGGTATCGATCTCTCGGTGGGTTCGATGATGGGACTGGCAGCGGTGGTCTTCGGCGCCGCCTGGCGCGATTGGGGATGGCCGATCGCCGCCGCGGTACTGGTGGCGTTACTGCTGGGCGCCGCCGGCGGAGCGCTCAATGCGGTGCTGATCACGCGTCTGCGCATTCCTCCGATCATCGTGACCCTGGGTTCGTTCTCGATGTTCCGCGGGATCGCCGAAGGCCTGACGCACGGCGCGGTGAACTATAGCGGTTTCCCCAGTTGGTTTTTGCAGCTTGGCCAGGGATATCTGTGGGGCGTCGTGCCGGTGCAATTCCCCATTTTTCTGTTGGTGCTGGCGGGATATGCCATTCTGCTCCACAGGTCAGTCATCGGGCGCACCTTATATGTGATCGGATTCAATGCGGCCGGCGCGCGTTACGCGGGCGTTCGCGTGGAGCGGCGCACCGCGCTCTGTTACCTGTTGAGCGGTCTGGTGTCGAGCCTCGCGGCCATTATCTACGTTGCCCACCTGGGGCAGGCGAAGTCCAATGCTGGAACGGGATACGAACTGGCGGCGATCACCGCGGTCGTGCTGGGCGGCACCTCGGTTTTCGGCGGGCGAGGCACGGTGTGGGGCACGCTCTTCGGCCTGTTTTCGATCTCGGTGCTGCAAAACGGACTGCGGCTGGCAGCGCTACCCTCCGAACTGACCGGCGTGCTCACGGGCACCGTCCTGATCGCGACGATCGCCATCGGCCGCTTGCGAACCACGCGTCCCGCAGTCGCCGCGGCGGTCGCGCACTTCACTACTATCGAGGAAGAACCTCCCATGAGGAATACTCAACTTGCCGTGCTCTGCGCGGTGGTTCTGGCCGGATCTCTGATTGTCGCGGGCACCAATGTGTGGCTGGTGCACTCGCTGCGAGGCGGCGATGCTCCCACAACCGCGCCTGCCGCTGCCGGCGGTCACCGTCCCGTAATTGCGGTGATGCCGAAAGCCAAAGGCGATCCGTACTTCGTAAGTTGCCGCGCCGGCGCCGAAGAGGCCGCGCGCGAGACCAATGTCGAGCTGATTTGGGATGGACCCACCGGGCTCGACCCCGCCAAACAGAACGAAGTGGTGGAGGGCTGGATTACCCGCCATGTGGACGCCATCGCCGTGAGCGTGGAGAATCAGGCGGGCATTTCCACGGTGCTCCGCAAAGCTCGCGAGCACGGCATCAAAGTCGTAACTTGGGACGCCGATGCAGAGCCTGACGCGCGCGATTACTTCGTCAATCAGGCGACGCCCGAAGGAATCGCGAACACACTTACGGACGAAGCGGCACGGCTGCTCGGCTCCAAGGGCGGCTTCGTGATTGTGACGGGCGCGCTGAGTGCGGCGAATCAAAATCTCTGGATTGACTTCATTAAGAAGCGTCTGGCCAGGTACCCGGAGATGAAGCTCGTGACCGTCCGCCCGAGCGATGACGATCGCGACAAGGCGTTCGCCGAAACCCAGACGGTGCTCAAGGTCTATCCCAATGTGCGGCTGATCATGGATATCGCGGCCCCCGCGGTCCCGGGCTCGGGAGAGGCGGTGAAGCAGTCCGGCCGCAAAGATGTAGATGTGATTGGTTTGTCGCTGCCCAATCTATGCAAGCGCTATGTCCATGATGGGAACGTGCAGGCCGTGGTCCTGTGGAACACGCGCGATCTCGGTTACCTCACGGTGTACACGGCGGCGATGTTGTCCCAGAATCGGATTCCGTCGGGAGCTACGAGCTTCCAGGCGGGCCGCCTGGGTCGGATTGAGATCCGCACCGACCAGGTGATTCTGGGGAATCCTCTGATCTTCAATAAGGCCAACATCGACCAGTTCGATTTTTAAGCGGCGGCGAGAAAATGTGCAACTTTTTAGTTGCATTTCGGGCGGCGTTCGGTTTAATATGCAACCATAGAGTTGCACATGATGCCTGCGGAAATGTCCAATATCGAGAAGCGGATTCTGCTGCGTGTTCCGCGTGACCGCGTCTGGCGAGCCCTCGCCGATGTTGAGGAGTTCTCGAAATGGTTCGGCGTGGAATGCGACGCTAAGTTCGAGCCTGGCGCTCGCGTGCGCATGACGGCCACCAAGAAAGGCTACCAGGGCATGGTGGTGTACGCGACGATTGAGCGGATGGAGCCCGGTGTTCTGCTGTCGTGGCGGTGGCACCCTGGTGCTCCGAAGCTGGACGTGGATTACTCCAAGGAGCCGACCACGCTGGTGGAGTTCCGCCTGGAGGACGCCGATGGCGGGACCCTGCTGACGGTGGTAGAGACGGGCTTCGACCAGATCTCACTGGCCCGGCGGGCGGGCGTTTATAAGGATAACAACCAGGGTTGGGACCAGCAGACGGAATCCCTCGAGCGGTATGTTGGGACAGCTAAATAGCGCAGAATTGACAAATTCAGCGCCGATCTTCGCGGCTCTGGGAGATCGGACCCGTTTGCAGTTGGTCGCTCGTCTGTGCGGCGGAGAGCCGCTCTCGATCACGCAATTGTCTGCGGGGTCGCCGGTTACGCGGCAGGCGATCACGAAGCATCTCCACGTTCTGGCGGGAGTTGGGTTGGTGCACGGCTTTCGTCAGGGACGCGAGCAGCTTTGGGAATTGAAGCACGAGCAGTTGGAGCAGGCGCGTCGGTACCTGGATCAGATCTCGCGGCAATGGGATGAGGCGCTGTCGCGCCTCCAAGCCGTCATCGAGGGCGAGACGCGTTGAGATACTCCGCAAAACGGGCGGAGATCTGGGGACAGGCTACGTAACTCCCGAATTCAGGACAATTCGGGAGTTACGTAGCCTGTCCCCAGAATTCGGTCGAAAGTGTAGAGGAATGCCGCAACGCGGCGCCTCCGAAATTTGTGCGAAATTGATGTCGATTTCGATATCCCCGGTTCGACTATAGGGTGAAAGGAAAGATAGATCCATGACCGAGACGTTCCTGCGCGACTTGAAATTTGCCATTCGTTCGCTTCTGCGCACCAAAGGACTCACCATCACCGTGGTGCTGACCCTGGCCCTCGGAATCGGCGCCAATGCCGCCATCTTTAGCGTGGTGCGCGGGGTGCTTTTGCGACCCCTGGTCAATCGCGACGAGGACCGTCTGATCTATATCCGCCAGACCGCAAAAGGAATCGGCGCCGACAATGCCGCCTTTTCCGTGCCAGAGCTCCAGGACCTGCGCGCCGGGATCAAAACGCTCTCCGCCTTTGGCGACTTTTCGCAGATCGGATTCACGATGGTGGGACTCGGTGAGCCCCGCGAGGTCCGTGCCGGGGTGGTCGGCGGAACCTATTTCGATGTGATGGGACTCCACCCGGTGCTCGGACGTCTTCTCGACATGCGCGACGACGGCCCATCCGCGGCCGGCGCCGTCGTCCTAACCTGGCACTTCTGGACTAAGGCCCTGAATAGCGATCCTTCGGTGCTCGGCAAGACCGTCCGCCTGGGCACGCGTTCCGCCACGATCGTCGGAGTGCTGGAGCCGTCGGTGCCCTATCCCGCCGAGACCGAGATCATCGCCAACATCGTGACCAGCCCGCATCATCTCTCCGCGACCATGGTCCAGGGACGCGTTCACCGCATGACGGAGTTGTTCGCGCGCCTGGCGCCGGGAGTGGACCTCGATCAGGCCCGCGCCGAGTTGCGAGCGGTACACGGGGCTATGGTGAAGGCGCATCCCGAGGCCTACTCGGCGAAAGCCGACTTCCGCATCGAGGCCATGCGCCTCCGCGACCAGATTACTTCGAGCGCACGAACCGTGTTGTTGGTGCTGCTCGCAGCGTCGATTCTGGTCTTCGTCATTGCATGCTCGAATGTGGCCAACCTCATTCTCGCCCGCACCGTGCGGCGCGAAGGCGAGTTGGCCATCCGTGCCGCACTTGGCGCAGGCACGACGATCCTGCGCCGCACGCTGCTGGCCGAGTCGCTCCTCCTCTGTGGCACAGGGGCCGCTCTGGGAGTGCTGAGCGCGCGTCCGATGGTCTCTCTGCTGGCACGCTACGCGTCGCGCTTTTCGGTGCGGGCACTCGATCTCACGGTCGATTCCAGCATGCTGTGGGTGGGCGCTGGCCTGGCCATCATCGCATCCGTCTTATTGGCATTCGTTCCGCGACTGCCCACGGCGAGTTCGGCGCACGGTCTGTCGAGCGGCAGTTTCCGCACCACGGGCAACACTGCCGGGCGCCAGCGCATCTTCGCGGTGACCCAGATCGCCGCCTGTTTCGTACTGCTCGCCGGCGCCAGCATGCTCCTCAAGACGCTGCTTTCGCTGCAAGCGGTGCAGACCGGCTTCGATACCCGCAACGTACTCGCGATCAACGTACCTGTGATGTCGTACGGCCGCACACCGGACCAAGTCAATGGATTCTACCGCGAGGCGGTGCGTCGCATTGGCGAACTGCCGGGGGTGGATCGCGCCTCCATCGGGACCACCGTGCCGTGGCGCGATGCCGGCAATTTCGGACCGGGATTCGAATTCTCCGCCGATGGGCACGTCCGCGCAGCCGGCGAGGAGGATCCGCGTGCCCGTTTCCGCAGCATCTCGCCCGGCTTCTTTGCCTCGCTCGGCGTCCCGATCATCGCAGGGCGCGATTTCAATGATAGCGATCGCCGCGACAGCGAGAACGTCGTGATTGTGAGCCAAAGCCTCGCGCAACGCATGTTTCCGAATCAGGATGCGGTCAACCGCCACGTCATGTGGACCGACCCCGTGATGAAGTTCATCGACGTCAAAACGACACCGCGCCGCATCGTGGGGGTCGCGGCGGACATCGACGACGAAAACGTGGTGCCCGGCCCGACGTTGAGTATCTATCATCCTTTCGAACAGGAGTTCGGCGGCGGGCGGCTCTTCGTACACGTGCGCTCGAATCCGTACGCGCTCGTCATCCCCGTGACGCGTATTATCCGGGACCTCTCCACGGATCAGGTAGTGGAACGCGCTGCGACGTTGGAAGACATTCGCGCTGAAGTGCTGACGCCGGATCGTCTGAACGCGCTGGTTTTCGGAGGATTCGCGGCGGTGGCGCTGGCGATCGCCGTGGTCGGCGTGGCCGGGGTGCTGGCATTCTCGGTGAGCGGCCGCACGCGCGAGTTCGGGATTCGCCTGGCGATCGGGTCGGAGCCGCGCCGCCTGCTGGCTGGCGTGCTCAGCGAGGGCGCGGTGATGGCGGGACTGGGAATCGCAGCGGGCGCGATCGGCGGATACGTCTTGGCGCGCCTTGCCGCCAGCTACTTCCCGGATGTCCGTATGCCCGATGCGTTGGTGGTGGCCGCTTCAGCCGCGATTCTGATGGGCGCCGCGGTGGTGGCGAGTGTGGTTCCAGCCGCCCGCGCCGCTCGCGTCGACGTGATGCAGGCACTCCGCTCAGAGTAGCTCTCCACTCCGAACCCTACTGGCAGCGGTAGAATTGGATTTACCGTTGCCAGACAAAGGAGTGCTTTCATGCCGACCACCCGCCGCAGCTTTCTGAGCGCAGCCGGAATCGTGGGACTGGGCGCGGCCGGGGTAAACCCCGCCTCCGCCCGAATCGAACCTGCCCCGTGGGGAATCAAACTGGGCATCGCCAGCTATTCCTTGCGCAGCTTCGACCGCGCCAAAGCCATCGAGATGATGAAGACCTTGCAGACGCCTTGGCTCAGCATCAAGGAAGTCCACCTGGCGCAGAAGAGCACGAAAGCGGAGATCCAGGCGGGAGCCAAGGAGTACGCGTCCCTTGAGTCCGTGCGGGCAGCCGCCAAGGAGTTTATCGACGCCGGGTTCACGATCACGAGCGGTGGAAACGTCGACATGAAGGAGACCACCGTCGAAGGTCTCCGTCCCCACTTCGAATACGCCAAGGCGGCCGGAATGCCTATGATGGTCTGCGCGCCCATGCACGAGAACATCAAGATGATCGAGTCGCTGGTGAAGGAGTACAACATCCGGATCGCGATCCACAATCATGGACCCGAGGACAAGCAGTTCCCCACGCCGCAGTCTGTGCTGGAAGTGGTGCGGGGCCTCGACGGCCGCTGCGGACTCTGTATGGATGTGGGACACTCGGCGCGCACCGGCGTCGACGTCGTGAAGACCGTGGGCGAGGCCGGTGATCGTCTGTTCGACATGCACGTCAAGGACTTGCGCGACTTCACTTCCAGAGAGAGCCAGTGCGATTGCGGCGACGGCGATATGCCGTTCCCCGGCATCTTCAAGCAGTTGAAGAAGATGGGGTATCAGGGCTGCGTCAACCTGGAATACGAGATCAACGACAAGAATCCGATGCCCGGCATGCAGCGTTCGTTCAGCTACATGCGGGGAGTGCTTGCGGGTCTCGCGTCCGCCTGATCCACAGCTACCATCCACTTTCGAACTGGGAGGGCGAGCCATGATAGGAGCCCTTCCTGGATCGACCCCCTGACTATGCACAACATCAAGATCGGTGCCGCGCTCGAAACTCAGTTACTCGTCACCTCGGACGTGGCGATCAGCTTCCTGGAGATGGAAGAGGCGAGGGTCCTTGCCACGCCGCAGATGATTCGTTACATGGAGTGGACCTCTCGCAATCTGGTGCTGCCTCTTTTGGAAGCCGGATACGACACGGTTGGCACCAAGGTCAACATCAGCCATCTGGCGGCGGCCCCAATCGGGACTGTGGTCACGTTCCGGTCGGAGATCATCAGTGCGGAGGATCGCCGGGTGCTGTTCCAGGTGACGGCTAGAACGGAAGATGAAGTAATCGGTGAAGGCACGCACGAGAGAGGCATCATCAACGTCGCCAAATTCGCCACGCGTCTTGCGGAAAAAATGCGGCGAAAGTAGGCGCGGCGCGTCCTGCGCGGCAGCTAAGTACCTCGCAAGTGCCAGTATCCCGTGAATGTTTTGGGGTAGGTTACGAGCCCACGACCGTAAGAAGCTGTGAAAAATACGGGAGCGCCTGCCCCATACGATGAGGCATCGCTTGTTTACGCGCGCGGCTCGCAAGCACACGTATCGCGCGAAACGTATTTGAGTAGGTTACGAGCCACGACCGTAAGGGAGTGTTCTTTCCAAAAAAATACGAGACCATATTTCCGAAACGGTGTACTAAGTTCGGCGGCGCGAAACCTCCACCACCTTATCGTAGACCCAGCTCGGCTGCGGACGGCTTTGTAAGCCGCCTGAGGGCAACATAAGAAGCGAACGATCGCGGCAACCGGCGCCCCAAAATCGGAATGGCTTTATAACAACCACTGCCCCAGACAGTTATTTGAGGAATAGGGCTGTAGTATCTCCTGGGCTTGGTCAAGCCGGATCCAAGTTTGGAAATGCTTTCGCCGGGCGGACGTGGTGCGGCCTCGAAAAGTCTCGACAGGAATGTCGAGACGGCAGAGAGGAGTCTCTGCGCCACTTTTCTATTGCTTCGCCGGTTCCTGTTTCTTGCCGGGGCCGCGCTGGCGATAGACGCTGTGGCATCCCTGGCAGGTGGCGTTGATGCCGCCGGCCGCCGCCTGATAGGCCGCAACGTCCTTTGCGGCAGCCGCCTTCTGCACCGCGGCTCCGGCATCCCCGAGCGCCTGGCACGCTTTCATCCAGCCGTCCTGATCCTTGGCGCGGCTGCCCATCTTCAGCAACTGGGCGCTCTCCTGCAGCATGATTCCTTGGAGCATCGCGGTCCGCCATGCTCGATTGTCGGCCGGTCCGGGATCCTTTGCCGATTCGGTGATGGCTTGAGAGGCCGGTTGGATCATTCCCTGCATCAGTTGTGACGTGCTCGCGATTGGTTCGTAAGTGGGCGCCTGCGCCATGGCCAGGCCTGCCAGCAGAAAAATACCGACGATTCTCATCTGGATCTCCTTGGGTGCAAGTGTAAATTGTATTTTGGGAAATGTTACCACACCGATCAGGGCTACAAATGGTCCCAGAGATTCACGCCGTTGACCCAGTCTTCCATCCACTGGGCAAACGTCGATTCGCGGAAGAATCGCTTGATGCCATCGAGGAGATCGATCACCTCCCCTTCGGGAGTCGAGCAATCAATGGCGGATTCGTTCCCACAGCCCCAATTACAAATCGGAACGAGTTTCTTCGGCCATGGATCCCAGGGAGGTGGGTTCCAGCTCAATTGCGCGTCCTCGTCAACTGGCTCGAGAAGTAAGTCGGGATCCTCAATGGTATAGAAATAGAGGTCGGGAAGGGTCAACCTCGAGTTCTCCTCGACATGGCCCCCGTCCAGCCCAAAGAGCCCATATCCCGGCCCAAATCCGCCGTTGCCCACCTCCACCCAAAGGCGGCCCAGCAGAGTTGGAAGCGCGAAGCCCAACCGGTCCTCGACCGCTCGCACCATTTCCCAGGTGACGGGCGGATAAATCTTCCCGATTTCATGCAATCGTTTTCCTGGTCTTGTGGACGCATTGTGGTGCTCGCTGAGTTCGAGAGCTTTGCTGGCGGCAAGTGTGGCTGGCCTGCGCTTCCGGGCCATGGCGAATCGCCGTTGCCGATCGTTCGCGAACTCCTTAATCTTGACGGTCAGTTCCACTTCGGTCATCGCGCACCGTTGCCTATCGGACGGACAGGAGGGCGTCGTTGCCAAGCGCGTCGCTGCCGGCTGGAGGCGGGTTCATTTTCATGTTCTGAGCTGAGCATATCCAAGCCGGGAGTATGTACAGCAGAAAAATCGGAAGCTTTCTGCGAAGCGCCGTAGAGGCTAGTATCACGCATTGCCTTTAGGCTAGATTTTCCCGTACCCTGAAAGAGGGAAGCGAAGATGGCGAGCTTGGATTGGTCACAATGCCCCGCGGTAGAAAGCGTACCGGGAAGGCGTAGCGGCGCATGGGTGTTCAAGGACACCCGCATGCCAGTTGCGACCGTTTTCGAAAATCTTGAAGTGGGTGCGAGCATAGAGGAAATCATCGAGCAGTACGATGTTACACGGGAGCAGATTCAGGCTGTGCTCGAATTTGCTGCCCGGAGCCTCGACGCGCCGCCGGTTCCGGTTGGCGTCGCAAGTACACCTGATGCGTATCCTCTTTGATCAGGGAGTGCCAAGGGGCCTTGCCGCTACGTTACGAGGTCACGAGGTTACAGAGGCAAGAAAGCGCGGCTGGGAAAGGATTTCAAACGGAGAACTGCTCAAGCGGGCCGAGAGCGCAGGCTTCGATCTTTTGCTGACGACCGACAAGAGAATGCGGTACCAGCAAAACCTTTCAGGCCGGACAATCGCGATCATTGTCCTGGGAAACTCACCTTGGCGGCTTGTCCGTCTGCATCTTGACAAGATCGCCGCAGCCGTGAATGCCGCGACACCGGGCAGCTACGCCGAAGTCGAAATACCATTCAAATAAATGCGGATAATTTGCCGGGATGCTTATGGCGATTTGTCGTTCATGGTCTAACGCTCGCACGCTCAGCGCCTGATCGAGGAATCCCCTTCGATGGCCGGTCACGCGTTTGGTGCCCCGTGTTTCGGCCGGTCAAGAATAACCGGACGCCGCAAGGGTTATGCCGGGCGCTCGATCCGGCTTCCGTGTATCGGAACATCGTGCGGCACTATGCCCTGGCGGCCGGGATCGACGTGAACGGACTATGCGTGCACTCCCTGCGCGCAACTGCGGCGATCAACGCCCTTACGCGGCCGACATCGCCAAGGTGCAGGAATGGCTCGGGCGCGCCAACGTCTCGACGACCAGGGGCTTGGCGGGTGGCATCGCTGCGAAATTGCGGAAATTGAAGAGGGACCCGTCTGAGTCAGACGGGTCCGCTCTAGTACTTTCAATAACTTACAGAGAATTTCCGTCGGACTCCGACGGAATCCACTCGAAAACACGCGGAACCAGCCAATCACAAAGTGCCCGGAAGATGGACTCGCAGGCCACTTCGATCGGGGACTGCTCATGGGCTTCTCGAAAACCGTCTACACCGGCGACGGATGCGGATGCGAATAGTTGGAGGGTTAACGGTGCGGCGCGCTGTCGGGTTGCTCGAGAATACAGGTTTTTCGCTGCTTGCCGTCCACGTCCTGGATGTACACGATGTTCTTCTCTACCGCAAATTTCACGGTGCTGTGGATGTAGGCCTTAAGAGGAGCTGAACTAACTAAAGTGTAGGTGTGGTCACGCCCATGCAGGCGGTATACATACGACGTCCAATTGCTATCCTGATCCGACACTTCTTCTTTCATGGAGACGATCTGACCAGATTGCCAGACCAGTCCCTTCGAGTCCGTCTCGAGTCCGTATACCAGCATTGTGGCCAGGACGACACCTGCCGTGATCCGAAGTATGAGCATCTTCGAAACCGCTATTCTGTTTGCACGACCTCCCGGTAAAGATCGGGAATCCTCAATTCTGCAGCGCGCAACTCCAGGTCGCGCAGCCGTTCGAGTGCGATTCTACGGTGGGCCTCAACATCTTCAACATCACAGCGGGCGATGACCCAAAGGAGTTCCTTTGCTCGGTCGACGATTCTTGGTCTGCCGGGGTACTGCATCCACCCATATTGTGGTCCGATCCCAGTCAGAGGCGCTATCAGCCAAAAGGGCCATCAAATGAGGGCCCTGTAGAGCGCTAACCGGCCCGTCGTTCCCACTTCGCCGATTGGGAACTTGATGGAATTCAGTATTTCAGTCCTTATTATGCTTGAATCTCATGAGGAAACCGGAGAGAATGGAGCTACCAGAAGGGAGTCTTGCATTCGCTCACCGCCTCGCCGGTGCCGCGTAGGGTTATTCCGGACGTGTAATCCAGCCATCAGACCTTCCCTGGGTCTTGGGCGAAATTCTGCCTCAGGAGAAATTGTGAACCACAGCCAACGTTATTTCCGCTCAGCCGTCCTGATGCTCCTCGCTACCGCTCTAGCGACGGCGCAGAGTGACCGTGGGACGATCACAGGAACGGTTCTGGACCCGGTCAATGCGGTGGTGCCCGGAGCCAAATTGACGCTTCGGAATACCGAGACCGGGGCCGTTTCTGAAGCCCAGTCCACGCTCACCGGCAACTTCACGCTTGCCTCTCTCCCCGCCGGTCTGTACGATCTCACCGTAGAATCGGCGGGATTCAAGAAGGCTGTACAAAAAGGATTACCGGTTCAGGTCGACCAGACTCTTCGGTTCGACGTCAAACTGGAGGTCGGCAACGCAACGGAGTCCGTCACAGTCACTGCTGATGTGGCCTTGCTGAAGACCGAAAATGCCGAACAGAGCATGAACGTCGCAGGCGAAAAAGTGAATAATCTGCCGCTGAATTTTGGCGGCGGCGGCTCAGCCGGCGGCGGGATTCGCAACTGGATGAGTTTCATCATTCTGGCGCCTGGCGTTTCCGGCACGAGTTGGAACTCGGCCGTGAATGGCACGCCTTCGGGCAGTTACGGAGGATTCAAGATCTATTTGGAAGGTCAGGATTCCACGGATGTGACCAATCCGAACTGGGCGCCTTCCGTGGCCGCCGCGTCGGTGGAGACCATCACCGAATTCTCCATGCAGTCCTCAAACTTCTCGGCCGAATTTGGCCAGGTGCAAGGCGGGTTTTACAACTTCACCACCAAGAGCGGCACCAATCAACTGCACGGCAGCGCCTATGAATATTGGGCCAACGAGGCCATGGACGCCGCGCACCCGTTCAGCCACATCCGCGACCGCGACCGGAAGAACGACTACGGTTTCTCCGTCGGCGGACCGGTTTGGATTCCAAAACTTTACAACGGCAAGAACAAGACCTTTTTCTTCTTTAACCTGGAGCGATTCGGGAACAACCAGACGTCGGCTGCTTCCTACAGCAGCGTGCCGACGACAGCCTACCGCAACGGCGATTTCAGCGCTGCGTTGACCGGGAAGACTCTCACCGATCCCAACACCGGGCTGACCTTCCCCGAGAACGGTATCTACGACCCCCTGACCACGCAGACGGTCAACGGCAACGTAGTGCGCACGATGTTCCCCGGGAACGTCATCCCGCAGAGCCGCATGGACCCGGTCTCAGTGAAGATCCAGGCGATGATTCCCGCACCCATCAACAACCAGACGACGCTGAACTGGATTCCCAACATCGTTACCAACACCAAGCAGCAGATCCCCAGCTTCAAGGTGGATCAGAACCTCAGCGAAAAAACCAAAGCGAGCTTCTATTGGACCTACATGACCACTGACTCGCCGGCGTATCCGGACGGTCTGCCCATTCCGCTGACGGGCGCGCGTCCCAAGGTGGTCACCGGGAATCAGGTTCGCCTTAACGTCGACCGCACCATCTCTCCGACACTGCTGGTGCACGTTGGCGCGGGTTTCCACCGCTTCCAGAATCCCGACAGTTCACCCGCCGGCGTGGTCAACTACGATGCCGTCGGTCTGTTGGGCCTGGTCGGCAGCGCCACCAATCCAGCGGGTTTTCCGCAAATTCAGAATCTCAGCGTGAACAACATGGGAGGAGCCGCGAGTAACTACGGCCCCAACACCATCGATCACCAGTTCACCGACAAGCTGACCTTCGTGGCCAACACCACGTATGTGCATGGCGGCCACACCTACAAACTCGGTGCCGAAGCCAAGCAGGATGTTTATAGCGACCAGAATCTCCAGGGCGCTCAGGGCATTTACGCCTTTGGCAACGGCCCCACAGCGATACCGTATCTGCAAACCTCGAGCATCGGCGGCGGGTCGATTGGAGCCGGGTACGCCAGCTTCCTTTTGGGCCAAGTCGCATCCACCAATGTCAACGCGCCGCGCGAAACTCAGTTGCGCCGTCTGTCGTGGGGACTGTACCTGCAGGACAACTGGAAGATCACCCGCAAACTGACGCTCGACTACGGGCTGCGCTGGGATCTTACTCCCTTGGGTCACGAGCAGCATTATCGTGAAGCCGAAATCGGCCTCACCACGCCGAATCCCTCAGCCGGCGGACTGCCCGGCGGCTATATCTTCGAAGGCTATGGCCCGGGAAGATGCAATTGCGAATTTTCCAGCACGTATCCTTATGCGATCGGGCCGCGGTTGGCGATCGCCTACCAGATCGATACCAAGACCGTCTTCCGCGCCGGATGGGGCGTCAGTTATAGCGGCGCCGATAGCTGGGCTTATTTGAACGGCGGATCGCCCGTCGCCGGCCTCGGCATCAATTCCGTGACTGCTTCTACGGGATATGGGTATAACGTCTCGCAATTCCAGAACGGCATCCACTACGACCCGTCGCTGCTCTACACGGCCACTCTGAATCCGGGCGTGGCTCCGGCGTCCGGATCGCTGAGTGCCGCACCGGCATGGTCCGCACAGTATCGCGATCGCAATGGCGGACGTCCTTCGCGCATCGACCAGTGGAACATCTCGCTGCAGCGCCAACTCTTCAAGGACATGTCCCTGGAAGTGGCGTACGTGGGCAATCGCGGAGTCTGGGAAGAGGCTCGCGGCCTGGCATCGATCAATGCGATTTCGCCCGCCCGTATCCAGGCGCTCGGACTCGACCTCACCAATCCGGTGACACGTACCCTGTTGACCTCGCAGATCTGCTCTACAACAGCCATCAATGCTGGATACAAGTTGCCCTACGCCGGCTTCCCCTGCACAGCCAGCGTCGCGCAGTCGCTGCGTCCCTTCCCCGAATATAACGACGGGCTCGCTGAGTGGTTCTCGCCGCTGGGCAACAGCTGGTACGACGGACTGCAGGCGAAGTTCACGAAGCGCTTCTCGCACGGCTTGGATCTGACCTCGAACTTCACTTATCAGAAGGAGCTCTGTCTCGGGGCGACGGGTTGCGCGGGCATCAACGACGCCTTCAATCGCAGCGAAAACAAGGGCCTGACCCCCAGTTCGACGCCGTTCATTTCGGTGACAGCGTTCACATACCGCACGCCGAAGGTGGGCTCCAGCAAGCTCGTCCAGCAGTTGACCGGCGGTTGGACTCTCGGTGGCATTCTGCGGTATGCCAGCGGCAGTCTGATCGCGGTACCGTCATCGCGGACGAACCTCAATACCTATACTTTCAACACCAATACCCGCTTCAATCGCGTTCCGGGAGTGCCGCTGTACATTCAGAATCCTAACAGCGGAAACATCAACCCCAACAGCAATCAACTGATCCTCAACCCCGCTGCCTGGTCGGATACGACCGTGGGGACGTGGGGCCAGGGCGCGTCGTACTACAACGACTATCGTTGGCAGCACCAGGTGAGTGAGAACATGAACTTCGGCCGGACCTTCCAGCTTCACGAAAAAGTGTCCCTGAATGTCCGCGCCGAATTCTTCAATGTCTTCAACCGGGTGTACCTGCCGACGCCTTCTAACAGCAACCCGCTGGCGACCGCCACGTTCACCAGCGCGGGCATTCCGACCGGTGGATTTGGCTACATCACCAACTCCAGCGGCATCGGCGGCCAGCGCAACGGCCAGTTGATCGCGCGTTTCGTCTTCTAGTTTTTGGATGGGTGAACGGCAGCACGAACGCTCCCTTACGGTCGCGGCTCGTCAGCATCTTGCGAGCTGCGGCCGTGATGAGGGAGCGTTGACGTTGCGAAACGCGCGCGTAAGCAAGCGTTGACGTTCCTCGCGCGTAAGCAAGCGTTGATGTTTGCGAAACGCGTGCGTAAGCAAGCGTTGACGTTCCTCGCGCGTAAGCAAGCGTCGATGTTTGCGAGCCGCGCGCGTAAGCAAGCGTTGACGTTCCTCGCGCGTGAGCAAGCGTTGACGTTGCGAGCCGCGCGCGTAAGCAAGCGTCTGCGTTCTCTGAACACGCCTCCTTTTATAAAGTGAACATCATGCCCCTCCGCCGTTCCGCCCTCCTGCAAGGCATCTTCGCGATCGTCTCTTTCGCCGCGCCTTCTATCAGCAAAGTGGAGCCTCCGAACTGGTGGGTGCATCACACGTTGAACCCCCTTCAGATTCTTCTCACCGGCACAGGCCTCTCGGCATCTGCCGTCACCTCCTCGACGAAGGGCCTTCGCGTCGACGTCCGCCACATCTCGGACAACGGCAACTACCTCTTCGCGTACGTGACGATCGATCCTTCCCTCAAGCCCGGAACCTATCATTTCCAGGTGAAGAACAGCTCAGGCGCGGCGCAATTCGATTTTCCTCTGGCGGCCCCGCTCGATCCCAAAGGGCGATTTCAAGGGTTCAGTCCCGACGACGTGATCTATCTTCTGATGCCTGATCGCTTCGCAAACGGCGACCCGTCCAACGACAGCCCGGCCGAGTTCAATCGTCCCGCGGATCGCAACGCCGTCGGCGCTTACCACGGCGGCGATCTGCAGGGTGTCCGCGAGCACCTGCCTTACCTGAAAGATCTCGGCGTGACGGGCCTTTGGATGACCCCTGCCTACAAGAACTCCAACTCCGCAGGCAGTCCGTACCACGGCTATCATACGGTGGACTTCTATGAGGCGGAGCCGCGCTTCGGCACCATGGCGCAATTCAAGGAACTGGTGGACGCGTCACATGCAGCGGGCATCAAGGTGGTGCAGGATCAGGTGGCGAATCACTGCGGTCCGCGGCACCCGTGGGTGGCGAATCCTCCGACCCCGACGTGGTTCAACTATCCCGATCGCACTCCCAAGCCACGAAACAATTTCGATATCGCCGCGCTTGCCGATCCGTACGCTCGCCCCAAGCGCCGCGAAATTCCGCTGCGCGGATGGTTCTCGGGCAATCTGCCCGACTTCAACCAGGACGATCCATTGGTGAGCGATTACCTGATACAGAATGCCCTCTGGTGGATCGGCATGACGGGTGTAGATGCGATTCGTCAGGACACCTACCCTTATGTGGATCGCCCCTTTTGGGAGAAATGGCAGGGCGCGATTGACCGCCAGTATCCCGGCTTCGTAGTCGTTGGCGAAATCACCGCGCCCAATCCGGCGGTGCTGTCGTATTTCGAAGGCGGCACGCGGCACGGCGGCACCGATACCAAGCTGCCTTCGATGCTTGATTTTCCGCTCCAGAGGGCCACCCGCCAGGTGTTTGCGGAGGGCCAGCCGATGACGAAGCTCACCGAGATCCTGTCGCAGGACTCGCTATACCGGCATCCCGAGATGCTCGTGGCCTTCGCCGGCAATCATGACGGCCCGCGCATGTTGACGGTCTCCGGGGGCGACATCGCGAAGCTGATGTTGGCGGAGACATTTCTACTGACCACCCGCCGTGTCGTGCATCTGTACTATGGTGACGAGATCGCCATGGGAAAAGGGACCGATCGCACCGACCGCACCATTCGCGCCGATTTTCCCGGCGGCTTCCCCGGCGACCCGATAAATGCCTTCACCGCCGAAGGCCGGACGGGGGAGGCGGGAGTGGTTTTTCAGTGGATGCGCGACCTGCTGCATATCCGCCAGGAACATCCAGCCTTGCGGCGCGGCGACCTGGTACAGCTCGAAGTGAACCAGGACCAGTACGCATACCTGCGAAGCTCACCCGAAGAGTATGTGGTGGTGGTACTCAATCGCGCCACCACGTCGAAGGAGTTGGTACTTGACCTCGATGACCTCCGGGTACCGAACGGGCTTGCTTTCCACTCGTTGCTGCCTGGTGCTCCGGACCTCACGCTCGCGGCAGGCAAGCTAACCATAGATATGTCTAAGCCCATACAGATCTATCGTGCGGCGCACCGCTGAAACTCGAATTAACTAGTACCCTGTCACTCCATTAATATCAGTTAACGTATCGTTAATCCATTCACTTACGTCTAAACTAATCGTGGACTCTGAACCGCTAATAGGCGGATAATAATTCTCAATGGAATGAAACTCGCTACTCTGTTTCTTCTAAGCCTCGCGCTACTGGGACAGGCCGGGTCGCCGGAGTATTTCAACCCGTCGCACCGGATCTCCGGAATCGGGGTGGCGCGCGACGATATTTCGAGCGATCTGTTGGCCGTAAGAACCGATCGCATGGTGCAATCGCAAACCTTCAGCATCATGCGCGACTCCATGGCACTGGCTGGGGCCAAACGCATCACCAGCCCCAGGATGCAGGCCCTGTTCCAACAGGCTTCGCAGGCAAGCGGCTTCCCCCAATCAGTCCTCGAGGCGATCGCTTACCTGGAAAGTTGGGGAGATGCGAACGCGCAAAGTCCCGCCGGGCCTCGCGGAATCATGCAGATATCGAGTGGCACCGCGAAGGCCATGGGTCTGCGAGTGATTGTGACTTACGGAACCAAGATCACGCACGATCGCGTCGCCATTCCCGGTAAGAGCAAAAAGCCGAAGTATAAGACGGTGGTCCGCAAAACCACGTATGTGGTCTCGGTTCGCGACGAACGTCTGATCCCCGAACGGGCGGTGCCGGCTGCAGCCAAATATCTGGCGGGCCTGCGGCAGAAGTTCGGCGGCCTCGATTGGGCGGTCTTCGCCTATCACTGCGGCGAAGGGTGCGTGGGCGAAATGCTCGATCTGACACGCCACGCGCGCGGCGTCCCCGAGAACGATGTCACTGTGCCGCGCATGTTCTTCGCCGCGAATCCGGCTCGCAATCGCGAACTGTATCAGGCCATCGACCGGCAGATGGAGCGCGACTACTCTCCCACTTATTATTTCCGGGTGATGCGCGCCGAACAGTTACTCGGACTGTACCGGAGCGATCCCGAGGAATTCGCCGCCTTATCGCAGGCCTATCGGAGCGAATTCACACCCACGATTCGCGCTTCGCACCGGCTCTCGGTGTGGCTCAAGCGTGACGACCTGGTCTTCCACAGTTGCGAGGACATCCGCGCGGACGACGGCCGCAGGTTGGTGCGCGCCCTGGATCGTCCCGAATATTTCGGGTACCGCCTGGAGGTTTCACCCGACTCTCCCTCGAATCTCGAATACTTCTCCGAGGCGTCTCCCGCGGCGATCGGCACCTTGGCCTACATCGCGTTCGAGACGCGCCGGTTGCATGAAGAGATGAGGCCCAAGGGCGAGAAATTCCGTCCGTTGCCGGTCACGTCCCTGGTGGAGCCCGAGGATTTCGCGCGCCAGTTGGGCCAGCGCGAAGGTCTGGCGCACTGCTCTGGACAGGTGTTCGACATCGACTACGCCAACCTCCCTCCGGGTGAACTGGAATGCCTGCGGTTCGTCTTGGCCGACCTCGGCTGGGCCGGCTACATCGGCTTTGTGGAAGATGGCCGGGACAGCATGCACATCGGCTGTTCCCCGGAGTCGCGCAGCTTTTTCGCCACGGTGTTCGAAGAAGCGGTCGGAACGAGAGACGCCCTCGGCGGCAATTAGACCATTCGACAGTACCGGATTATCGTCTTCGCCCCCCAAAAGGTGTGAAAACTCAGGAGTTTCGATCGAACGCGGGGGCATCCCGGCTTACACTGGGGATAGCTACCATGGCCGTTGACGACGAACCAATCCAATCCTCCATTACTGAATCTGAATTGAGCGAGTCTATTGAACCTCTCGAGGTCCCGGCTCCGCCGGCGGTCGACGAACCTGCGCCGATGGAAGAACTGCCGGTGCTCACGGTGCGCGATACCGTGATCTTTCCCGGCGCCCTGCTGCCGATTACGGTTGGGCGGCCGAGTTCGATCGCGCTGGTGCAGTCGTTGGGCGAGAATCGAGCGCTCGCCGTCGTCTCCCAGCTTGACCCACGCGTGGACACGCCTCGTCCCGAAGACCTCTACGAGGTGGGCACGGCCTGTGTGATGCACAAGGCGATCCGGGTTCCCAAGGACAACCTGTTGCTTTTCTGCGAGGGAATGGATCGCATCCGCACTCGCGGCTACACCAACACGGAGCCCTTTCTCAAAGCCCACGTGGAACGCATCGCCGACCTGGAACCTGAGAACACGCCTGAGATGGAGGCGCTCCGGCAGAACGTGGTGAGCCTGTTCCAACAGATCGTGGCCGGTACTCCCAATCTTTCCGAAGATCTGGCATCCACCGCCGCGCAGATCACCGAACCCGGCAAACTGGCCGATTTCGTCGCCGGCAATGTGCCTTCTCTGAGCCCGGTGGAACGGCAGCACCTGCTCGAACAGGCCGACGGGCGAGTGCGCCTGAACGAGGTCCATCGCCACCTCACGTTGGAGTTGGAACTGTTGGAGCTGCGCAACCGCATTCAATCCCAGGTGCAAGGGCAGCTTTCGCAGAATCAGCGCGAGTTCTATTTGCGCGAACAGTTGAAGGCGATTCAGAAGGAGTTGGGAGAATCCGACGAGTCAACCCGCGACACCGAAGATCTCCGTCAAAAGCTCGAAGCGGCCGGACTTCCCGCCGAGGTGAAGACCGAAGCGATGCGCGAATTGAGCCGGCTGGCGCGCCTGTCGCCGGCGTCTCCTGAATACGGTGTCACGCGAACCTACCTGGAATGGATCGGCAACCTGCCTTGGAGCGTTTCCTCGGCGTCGCAAGTGGATGTGCGTCGCGCAGCCGAAATCCTCAACGAAGATCACTACGATCTGGAGAAAGTCAAGAATCGCATTCTGGATTACCTCGCCGTCCTGCAATTGAAACCGGTGGTGAAAGGGCCGATCCTGTGCTTCGTCGGGCCGCCCGGTGTCGGAAAAACTTCCTTGGGACGATCTATCGCGCGCGCCCTCGATCGCAAGTTCGCACGCATCTCCATGGGCGGCATGCACGACGAAGCGGAGATTCGCGGCCATCGGCGAACGTATATCGGCGCCCTGCCCGGGCAGATTATCCAGTCGCTGCGGCGCACCGGGACCAACGATCCGGTCTTCATGCTCGACGAGGTGGACAAACTGGGCCGCGACTTCCGTGGAGATCCTGCATCGGCACTGCTCGAAGTGCTCGATCCGGAGCAGAATTCGACTTTTCGCGACAACTACCTCGACGTGCCGTTCGATCTATCGAAAGTGCTGTTCATCACGACGGCGAACGTGCTCGATCCGGTCCCTGACGCGCTGCGCGATCGCATGGAGATCATCCCGCTCGAAGGCTACACCGAGCAGGAGAAGGTCATCATCGCATTCCGATATCTGGTGCCCCGGCAGATTACGGCGAATGGTCTGTCGGGAGAAGAGGACATCCAGTTCACGGACGAAGCGATGCGATTCGTGGTGCGGCGTTACACGCGTGAGGCGGGTGTCCGCAACCTGGAACGCGAGATCGGAACGATCTGCCGGAAGCAGGCGCGGCGCATCGCCGAAGGCACGCGCGAGAAGGTGGAAGTGACTCCCGAGTTGGTGGAGCGCGACCTCGGTCCGCCGCGCTTCCGCACCGATACCGAAGTCGCCGAGCGCACGCGGCGCGCCGGAGTCGCGGTGGGACTGGCATGGACTCCCGTGGGCGGCGATGTTCTGTTCATCGAAGCGGGGCGGATGCCCGGCGGCAACAAAGGGTTGATCATGACGGGCCAGCTTGGTCCGGTGATGCAGGAATCGGTGCAGGCCGCGCTCACGTGGGTAAGAGGAAATGCCACGAAATACGGCGTGGATCCAGACCTATTCAAGACCAGCGACATTCACGTGCACGTGCCGGCGGGCGCCATCCCGAAGGACGGCCCGTCGGCAGGCATCACGATGGCGGCGGCGCTCCTTTCGATGTTGACGGACCGGCGGGTGAAGGTGAATCTCGCGATGACGGGCGAAATTACCCTCACCGGCCAGGTGTTGCCAGTGGGCGGCATCAAGGAAAAGGTGCTCGCGGCGAAACGCGGGGGCGTTCGCGAAGTGATTCTTCCGCACGAAAACGAAGTCAACGTGCGCGAGGACTTGAAGACGGAACAGATCGGCGAGATGAAGATTGACTACGTCCGATCGATGGAGGAAGTGGTCGAACTGGCGCTGGAACCGAAGGGGTAGTGCAGGCTTTGATGCCGCTTCTGGCACTCCGCAATGCAGAGTGAACGGTCCCGCCCTTCGGCGACGCCTTCGTGCGAACGTCGCACTCACGCGAGGTCGAACAGAAGCAATTCACTGGCGCCGCCATTCGCGCCGCGCAACCGCACCATCTCCTCGCCCGTAACAGCGGCGGCATCGCCGGTTCGCAGGTGTTCGCCATTCACCATGACTTCGCCCCGAATCACATGGACCCACGCCGCGCGCTTCGGATCGAGGTGGTAGGGGATCTCGGTCCCATTCGACAACTCCGCCACGAAGACTTGCGCATCCTGGTGAATCTGAGCCGCGCCGTTGGAGGGCTCGGCTCCCGCGATTTTCTTGAGTTGGTCGTGCTTCTCCGCGGGGTCGAATCGAATCTGCTCGTAGCTCGGCTTCAAACCATCAGTTTCGGGTTCGATCCAGATCTGGAAGAAGTGCAGCCGGTCGTTCGGCGACGGGTTGAATTCACTGTGGCGGATGCCCGTGCCGGCCGACATGCGCTGGATCTCGTTCGGTCCTAGAACCTCCTGGTGGCCCATGCTGTCTTTGTGCGCGATAGAGCCTTCGATCACGTAGGTCAGGATCTCCATGTCGCGGTGGCCGTGCATTCCAAATCCGGCGCCCGGGGCGACGCGGTCCTCGTTGATCACGCGAAGGCGGCGAAATCCCATGAACCGCGGATCGTAGTAATCGGCGAAGGAAAATGTGTGATAAGTATCGAGCCAGCCGTGATTGGCGTGGCCTCTCTCGCTGCTTTTGCGAACTTGGATCATATGTCAGTCTCCTTTGCGGCTGCGAGTGCTTGCACTGCGTACAGCCCTAACTTCTTGAGGAGCGCGTGTAGCTCGCGCTTCTCGGTTGCACTCAGAATGGCTGTGGCCGCTTCCAGTTCCACAGCATGACGCTGGAAGGCCACCTCGATTACGGCGCGCCCGGTCGGAGTCAGTTCTACGACCCTCGCCCGGCGATCGCCGGGACTCGGGCGGCGCACAACCCAGCCTTGCGTTTCCAGCCGGTCCACGGCGGCCGTCATGGAGCCACTCGCCAGTAGCACCTTCGACTGCAGTTCGGTGATGGTAAGCGGCCCCTTGTGAAGTAGAGCTTCCAGGGCGGCGAAACTGGTCGGGGAGAGGCGGGCGCGCTCCACGCTCTGTCCGGCAATCTGGCTCATGGCGTGATAGCACCTCGTCAGGACAGTCCACAGGCGAGGCGCATCGACGCGGGTTTTCGTGGCCATCAGCGCGACCCGGACCATGCGGAGGCGATCGCCCGATCCACCGAGAGTGCACCGGCGCCGCGGATCATCAGGAATATCGTCATGGCGAGCACCAACAGGTGATATTCGAAGCCTTCTCCTTTTTGCGTTCCGCTCCAATTCATGAAGAAGCCCACCGCGCCGTGGACCATCCCGATCGCGACCAACATGTTGACCGTGATCCCGAAGGCTGCGACCCGGGTGAGGAATCCCAGGAGCAGCCCAAAACCGCCGAAAAACTCGGCCGCGATGGCCAGGAACGCGAAAGGCGCGGGAATGTGCATACCGTTGGTGAAGAAGCCCATTGTGTGGGAGAAGCCGGCGCCCCCAAACCATCCGAGCATCTTCTGCGCGCCGTGGGCGGCGAAGATCAACCCCAGGACCAGCCTCAGGATAGTGGTCGCCATGCTGTCGTCTGTCTGGAAAAGTTTGCGTACCATATTTCGAACCGCACTCCATCTGATGCATTTCGCTTTCGAAAGGATTCTTGATGTCGAGATATATGATAGGGGCTGGGCTGAACTGAGTCACTGAACTATACTGAACCTTATGTTTTTATCCAGGGTGGGTAGTCTTCTGACTGCCCTGATTCTCACAGCCGCAACCGGCTTGGCGGCGGCTGTGAGCGGACTTGTCAAAGATCCATCGGGAACGGCGGTGGCGAGCGCAGTAATCGCAATCCGCAGCATAACGCCATCGGGGACACCGCGAATGGTGCGGACGGACACGGCGGGTGCATTCCGCGCTAGCGATCTTCCGCCCGGGCGGTACTCGATTCACTTAGTGATGCCCGGGTTCGAAGCCTTCGACCAGGAGATCGAGGTAACTGAGGGCAAAGACACGGCCATCGAGATCCATCTCAAGTTGGGCGAGGTGCGGCAACAGGTCGAGGTGGAGGGCACGGGTCGAGCGACGGTCGATCCGGTCTACCACCAGTTGCGGGAATCGGGGTTGGGCGAGGGGTTCACGGTGGAGAATCTGGTGATTCACCGGGACGGCGGCACGATTACCTTGAAAAGCGGAACTTTGGCGATGTCGGCTCCAGTATTGGGTCGCGATACCGAAGCGGTGTTCGTCGGCGAGGGTGAGTTTACGTTTACGCCGGTGCTGGCGGTGGAGGGCGAGCACCTGAACATCGTTACCGGGGAGAATGCGGTTCACGAATCGTTTGACCGTGCGCTCTTCTGTTTCACCGATGCGGCGGGGAAGGAGATTCGTGAGCAGGCGAAGGCGCATACGGCCGACGGGAAACTGGCGGAAGTTCTCCGCGACTTCCGTCACCATCTGCGTTCGCGAACCGAGAGTCCGCGGTCGCAACTAGATGCGATGCTCCAGTCGGACACGATGGATAACCTCGACGCCGATATCCTTGCGGACCTGTATAACCCGTCGCAGCCGGGGTTCTTCAGTGCGTATCTCCACGGCCACAAGCACTCCGACTTGCGGTTTCAATACAGGCCGCGGGGAGTGATGCCGGACCTTTCGCCGGAAGAGGTCGGCGTGATCAACCTGGATCCGGGCGGCGAGCAGGAAGGCATCTGGTACCTCTCGCATCTCAAGAGCGAATTCGACAAAGGACAAGCTTTCTCCGATGAAGACCACCGGGTGGTAAAGGTGGACCGCTATAAGATCGAGACAGTGATTGCGAAGAACGACCATTTCACAGCGGCAGCCGAGATTCATATCCAGCCGATTACGAATGGGGATCGGGTGATCAAGTTCGGGTTGCTGCCCAGTCTGCGGGTGACGCGCGTCACGAACGGTGGGCGCGAGATTGCGTTCATCCAGGAGGACCGGCGGCAGGATGGCAGCTTCTATGTGATCATGCCGCTGCGAATGGCGAAAGGCAGCGAGCAGTCCCTGACCGTGGAGTATCAGGGGGACCGTGTGGTGTACAAGGCGGGGGGAGGAAATTTCAGCGTGGGTGCGCGCGAGAGTTGGTATCCGAGTCTGAATACCTTCCGGGATCACGCCTTGTACAATCTGATTTTCAAAGTTCCAAAGGATTTTACGCTGGTGAGTGTGGGTAAGTTAGTGCGGGAATGGAAGGAGGAAGGCTTTGCCTGCAGCGAGTGGAACTCCGATATTCCGATGGCGGTGGCAGGCTTCAACTACGGGTTGTTCAAGAAAAAGGGGGTCGAGGACACGCAGACGGGAATTCACATTGAGGGATACGCCGCCTCGGAAGTTCCCGCCTATCTACAAGGTGCGGCAAACAGCGGCGCCGTGGGCAGTTTGACGCCCTCGCGGCTGCTGGAAGGCGCGTTGGTGGATGCTCAGAATTCCGAGCGTGTGTTCAACGCGTGGTTCGGCAAGTCGGAATTTCCGCGGATCGCGATTACGCAGCAGCCCCAATTCAGCTTCGGACAGTCTTGGCCGACATTGGTCTATCTGCCGATGAGCGCCTTTCTGGATTCGACGCAGCGGTGGCAGTTGATGGGCGGAATCTCGACGAGGCTCAACGAGTTCGTTGACGAAGTAACTCCGCATGAGGTGTCCCATCAGTGGTGGGGCCACGAAGTCGGATGGGCGAGTTACCACGACCAGTGGCTGTCGGAAGGATTTGCTTTCTTCTCGGCGGGTTTGTATCTGCAACTGGTGGATAAGGATCCGGCACGGTACCTGACCTACTGGCAGCGCGCCCGCGAGTTGCTTTCGCAGAAAAACAACTACAATAAGCGGCCGACCGAGGCGGGGCCGGTGTGGATGGGCCTGCGGCTCGGGACCTTCCGGAACCCCGGGGCGTACAACAGCGTGGTTTATCGCAAGGGCGGATATATTCTTTACATGCTCAAGTCGATGATGCACGACCCGATGGAAGGGGACCGCTATTTCATCGAAATGATGAAAGACTTCGTGAATACCTACCGCAACCGCAATGCCTCCACTGAAGATTTTCTGGCGATCGCGCAAAAGCACATGCGTCCGGGCATGGACATGACGGGGGACGGCAAGCTGACCTGGTTCTTCTCGGAGTGGGTCTACGGTACCGCGCTACCGAAGTATAAGTTCGATTACACGGTGACGGCCGAGTCAGACGGCAAGTGGCTGCTGAACGGCAATCTGACGCAGAGCGACGTGCCTGACAAGTTCGTCATGCCGGTGCCCGTGTATGCCGATTTCGATGGGAAGATGCTAAGACTGGGTCAGGTGAAAATCGTGGGCAACACCACCGTGACCGATATCAAAGTGAAACTGCCCGAGAAGCCGCGTAAGGTCGCAATTAACGCACTCCATGACGTGTTGGAGCAGTAAAGCGATCGCGCACTTTATTTCTTCGGCTTGTACTCCACGAACAATTCCGGGAACTGCTGCTTCAGCGCCTCGATCTTCGGCCGATCGCACACCTGAATGTACGGATTGTCGGGATTGTGGTAGGCGTAGTCCTGATGGTAGTCTTCGGCGCGATAGAACGCCTTCAGCGGCGTCACTTCGGTCACGATCGGTTTGGGGAAGACCTTCTGTGTGTCCAGTTGGGCAATATAGGCCTGCGCGAGGCGCTTCTGCTCGTCGTTCTCGTAGAAAATCGCCGATCGGTAGGACGTCCCGACATCCGGTCCCTGCCGGTTCAACTCGGTCGGGTCGTGCGCCACCGAGAAATAGATGCGCAGCAACTGTCCGTAGGTGATGCGTGACGGGTCGTAAATGACCTCCACCGATTCGGCATGCCCAGTGGTTTCGGTAACCACCTGCCGGTAGGTTGCGGTCTTCGCTTCGCCACCCGAGTATCCGGCGGTGGTAGCCAGCACGCCCTTCACTCGCTGGAATACGGACTGCACACCCCAGAAGCAACCACCTGCAAACACCGCGGCCTCTTTGCCCGGCGACTTGGCAAGCGTCGCATCGGTTGCAGGAGGCGGGATCGGTGGATTGGGAGCGGCGCAAAGTGTTATCGCCGCGAACAGAAGTGCAAACAACGATTTACGAATCGCGCTAGAGACAGCCATTCTGAGTAGTCCTTTAGTCTAATGATACTGCGTCCGAACTCAAGGGGGCTCTTAACGCCGGCGCTGGAAACGGAGCAGGAGGTTCAGAATCGCGATGAACACGTTGAACAGGCCCGCGAACAGAAACAGGGCGCCCGGGATCGGACTATCCGCCAAAGGATTGTTCAGCACATCGCTGGTGGCGTAAACCAGAATGCAGACGCCCAGAATGCCGATGCCGGCGGCGATCAGGATTCCGATCAGGCCGATGTTCAGGAAGGCGTTCAGCACCATCGCCGCAATCAGGCTGACTGAGATGCCCAGAAACAGACCGCGCGGAGCGGAAAACGCGCGTCGCGATGACATCACATACAAAGTGACGGCCCCAAATACGATAATCGTCATTACCATCGCAATTTCGATGGTTCCGGGGGCGTATACGCTCGCGATCCGCAGAATCGGGGCCAGGACCAGGCCCGAAACGAAGCCGTCGGCCACGAGCGCAGTCACTCCCAGGACGGGATTGTGCCGCGCAGCGATCGCCACAGCGGGGATGACGTTGAGCAGGACCATAGCGAGGATCCAGCCCAGCCATCCCGTGAAGAGATTAACGAGTACGTCCGATTGCACGCCCAGATAGCCGCCGCAGTACGCTCCGACGACGGCAAGTCCGAGCAGCAGGTAGGTCTTGCGGATGATCTCGGCGCGCGCCTCGGAAAGCGGCGTCGTTCCGAACATCTTATCGCTGGCAGTTAAGTAAGGCATACACCATACATGATGCTACAAACCGTGGAAACGTTTCCAATCGCACTTCTCAGCGGCGTACCAGATGGCCGGCCAGCCCCAAAGCGCGAATCGCCGCATCGACGTTCGACGCCTTCACCAGGACGTAGTCTGTCTCGTAAGCCGAGAGAGCAAAGATGCTCACTCCGGCGTCCGCCAACGGCTCCGCAATCGAGGACAGAATGCCGATGAGACTGAACTCCAGCGGGCCGGCGACCTGAAACATCCGCCAATCCCGCTCACATTGGATGCCGGCTGGAACCGCCTCTTCGGCGCAGACTACCGACCATTCGTCCGCGGTGCGAGTGACGGAGCAGAAGCCGGCGGCATCGAACGCCCACCATGGAGGGGCATCGGTCGGGGGCAGGTGGCACAGGGCCAAACGTTCGTCCTCGAGCCTGAGTTCGAGATTGGGCATAGACTCCTAAGTTTCGTCTTTGCGGCAGTCTTTCAGCTTCAGATAGGTCGACTGAATCCGTGCGACCAGCACCTGTTCGCGCTGCTGTGCGGCTTCCCCCGCCGGACCCAAACCGCGCCGCATGTTCCATCGTAGAAATGCCAACTTCGACACCGCCTGGAAGTGCTGATAGCGAGCACGGCACTCCAGGCTCCAGGGACGCACCATCACGTCACCCAGAACCTCGAACCTTCTCGCGCGATCGGGAAACTCCTCCTGTTGGCCCTCGACGAATTCCTGAATGATGGGATAGTAAGAGCCGTATTCCCTGATCAGCGCGGATTCGTGACGGTGGAATCGACGGGCGACAAAAAAGACTAATAGTACAAAAGGCAGGAATCGCAGCAGGAAGGCCGGACCACCCGCCAATGGGGTCGAGTTCCAAAGGTAGTGTAAGCCTACCCCCGCCGCAAAGCTCAGGGGGATGCTCACCTTGGAGCCGGTCTCCAGGCGGATGGCCAGACCAGTTCCGAACAGCCCCGTAAAAGTGAGATGCCCGATCATGGCAGCGAAACGAACGGCCAATAAAGACACCAGAACGGCAAGATCGCCATGGAAGCCCGGGTGGTTTGTGAAGTGGATATTGTTCTCGGTGAACCCGAAGCCAATCGCCACCAGAAAGCTATAGATCAGAGCATCGACCGGCTCATCCACTTCGTGCGCGAAGAAATGACAGACTCCGAGCACGAGCAGCGCTTTCGCACCTTCTTCCGCAAGAGCGCCCGCGAAAAATGTCTTGGGCCCGATCAGGAGCGTGAATCCGGGGGCGATGGATGCCCCGCAATAGAAGACGAGCACCATGTGCCCGAGCGGTTCGATCTCGTAGTGGTCCAGCGCGAGCATCACACCGATGGGTGGGATTGCCGTCAGTGCCGAACACAGCATCGCGAACGGCAGCCGAGCGACGCCCTCCACCAAAAGCTGGCGATAGATCAGAACATTCACCGCCAGAGTCGCGAGACCGGCCAAGGCCAACAGAGCGTGCCGCCATGCGGCCTTCCCCTGCATATCGGAGAGTCTATCACTGACGGAACGAGCCGCCGGCCGGACCTTTCAGCATTTCGCGCGCGCAGTTGTAGCCGGGCGCACCCATCACGCCGCCGCCGGGATGCGCGCCCGATCCGCAGAGATAAAGTCCCGAGACCGGAGTACGATATCGCGCCCATCCGGCTACAGGGCGCATGACGAACATCTGGTCGAGGCTCATCTCGCCGTGGAAAATATTGCCGCCGGTGATGCTGAATCGCCGCTCCAGATCGAGCGGTGTCAGCACCTGCCGGTGCTCCACAATCTGCCGGATGTTCGGCGCGTATTCTTCGATCAGAGAGATCACGCGATTGCCGAATGGCTCGCGCAGATCGTCCCACGTGGCGTCGCGCAAGGTGTACGGCGCGTATTGCAGGAAGATGCCCATGATGTGCTTGCCGGGCGGGGCGAGAGATGGATCGTACATCGTCGGCACGGTGAGTTCGAGCAACGGACGCTCGGAGGGCCGCCCGTACTTGGCGTCGTCCCAGGCATGCTCCACGTAGTCGATGCTGGGGCAGATGTGCATCGTCGCCTTATGGTGCGGCCCCGGCGCACCCGGATAGGCGGTGAACTCGGGCAGTCCGTTGAGCGCCAGGTTGATCTTGCAACTGGTGCCTTCGATGCGGAAGTGGCGGATCGCCTCCAAAAAATCACCCGGAAGATCGCGCTCGTGCAACAGTCGCAGGAAGGTGAGCTTGGGGTCGAGATTGGAAGCAATCATTTCGCCCTCGATCTCCTCGCCATTTTCCAGCACCACCGCGTAAGCCCGTCCGCTGCGCACCAGCACCTTGGACACCGGCGCCGCAGTCCGAATCGCCGCACCCGAGGCCCGCGCCGAACTGGCGATCGCGTCGGAGACCGCGCCCATGCCGCCTCGCACGAAGCCCCACAAGCCTCGATGGCCTGCCACGCCGCCCATGCAATGGTGCAACAGAATATACGCCGTGCCGGGGGAGCGGGGGCCGCCATTGGCGCCAATCACGCCGTCGGTCGCGAGCGTGACCTTCACCTGCTCCGACTCGAACCATTCATCCAGAAACTCCGCGGCGCTCTGCGTGAAGATCTTGACCAGCGCGACGATATCCTGCGTACTCAATCCGCGCATGCGTGCCGCCAGCTTGAGGTAGTCGATGGCGTCGCCGATGCCTCCCGGCGGAAAGCGCGGAGGCGTCGTCAGCAGCAGCCCCTCAACCACCTGCGAGAGCCGCTCCAGCAGGTCTTCGTACTTCGGATAGACTTCAGCATCGTGGCGCGAGTAGCGGGCAATCTCCGCCAGCGTCTTGGTGCGATCCTGCCACATGAAAAAGTGCCGGCCGTCCGGGAACGCGGAGAAGAAGGCGGGGTCCTTCGCATCCACCTGGTAACCGTGACGCTCCAATTCCAGTTCCCGGACGATGCGCTCCTGCATCAGGCTGGTGAGGTATGCCCCGGTGGAGACGCGGTAGCCGGGCCACACTTCCTCAGTAACCGCGCAGCCGCCCACCAGCTCTCTCCGTTCCAGGACGAGAACGGTGCGGCCGGCGCGGGCCAGATAGGCGGCGGTGACAAGGCCGTTGTGGCCTCCGCCGATGATGATAGCGTCGTATTTCGACATGGAGACTTGGCAAGCTCGAACGTGCCCTACCATAATACGTGCATGACGCAAGAAGAAAAAGCGCAGCGCTTTCGAGAGCTACACCACGGTCCACCGATTCTGGTCCTGCCCAATGCATGGGATGTGGCGACGGCAAAAGTCTTTGAATCGGCGGGATTTCCAGCCATCGCAACTACCAGTGCGGGTGTCGCGTTCTCGTTGGGCTATGCCGATGGCGAGCGCATCTCCCAAGATGAAATGCTCGGAGTGGTGGCGAGGATCGCACGCGCCGTGTCGGTACCGGTGACTGCCGACGTGGAGTCGGGCTACGGCGATCCCGTGGCGACTGCCAAGGCAGTGGTGGCGGCAGGCGCAATCGGAATGAACCTCGAAGATGTTCGTGGGGAGGATGCCGAGACCCTGGCCGATCTCGACGCGCAGTGCCGGATCATCCGTGAGATCGCCGCTTTGCATCTGCCGCTCGTGATCAATGCGCGCACCGACATCTTTCTGGCGCAGGTGGGCGACCCCACGACGCGGCTCGAACGCACCATCAAGCGACTGAATGCTTTCCGCGAGGCTGGCGCCGATTCGCTTTTCGCCCCGGGAGTGCGCGACCGCGAGACCATTGCCGCGCTCGCCCGCGGGGTGCGAGGCCCGCTGAATATTCTCGCCACGCCGGGCACCCCATCGATTGCGGATCTGCAGGCGCTCGGGGTGGCGCGCGTCAGCACCGGTTCCGGACTGTCGCGGGCAGCGCTCGCGCTAGTGCGTCGCATGGCGAATGATCTGAGCCAAGGCTCGTACGACAGCATGTTCGCCGATCAGATTCCCTACGCGGAAGTGAATCGAATGCTGGGGTGAGCCTCTGTTAACTACCGGCATTAACCATCGTCAGGGTAGAACCGGATGTCCCTCGCGCGGCAGAATAGTCTGCCAACAGTATGAATTACGGTTCGACCTACGTCTTTGCCATGCTGGTGTCGAGCACGTTCGGGCTGGCTTCGCTCATGGCCTCGGCGCATCGGTTTTCCCAGCCTGGATTCAAGGTCCATGTGCTGTTGGTACTGGTGGGCACTCTGTTGGCGATTCCCATTCATGAGGCCGGGCACTGGCTGGCCGGGGCCGCGCAGGGATTCAAGACGCTACGGTTCCTCTTAGGGCCGATCGAAGTGATGCCGGTGGACGGCGGCTGGCGAATCCGTCTCGTGAAGTTCCGCCACGCGGGAGTCGTGTACCAGGTTCCGTCGTCCTTCACGAATTTCCGCTTGCAGAAGGCTACCTGCCTGGCGGCGGGACCCGGCGTGTCGTTGATTGCCTGCCTGCTGTTCACACGCCTGGCACTCCGCGCCAGCACAGCGTTGCCGTTTTGGTTTTGGATGGTGAACGCGCAGATGTGCCTGGTCGGTCTCCTGCAACTGTTCCCTGTACGGTTTGGCGAGGCTGAATCCGATGGTCTGCAGTTGTGGAAGCTGTTGCAAGGCGGCCCTGCGGCCGATCTCATGCAGCGCGACCTGCTGGCCGATAGCGTCAACTACACGCCGCTCCGTCCGCGCGATTGGCCCGTCGATCTCATCCGGCGCCTGGCAGGCGCCAAGTCTGCCCGCTACAACCGCTATATGGCGTACGTCCACGCCCTCGACTGCGAGAACATTCCGGCCGCGTGGTCGCACCTGGAGCCCCTGCTGGAGTCGTCGTCGCCGGCCGATGGTCCGCAGTACGCGCTCGAAGGCGCATACTTTCTGGCGTACCATCGTGGCGACCTGAAGCAGGCCCGGCAGTGTCTGGCGCGCGAACATCGCCTGCCGGAAGATGCCTTGCGACTCCGTGCGGAAGCCGCCGTGGAGTGGGCCGCCGGGCGCGCGAAGAAGGCGTCAGAACTGATCGAACAGGCGGAACTGACCCTGCGCGCGGGTCACCCGAGTGGAAATCGCGACTTCGAAATGGACTGCCTGAGCGCCATGCGCGATGACATCGCCGCCCGCAGTGCCTTGCGTCCCAAGGTCGTCGAGATCCGGAGTTGGCCGGCGGCAGCACAGTCGGCTGAGCCTTTGTTGAATTAATCGGCACCTTTTACCCGCACGAAATACTTCGAACTCTGCAGCCTTCCCAAGCGTATTACGCGTAAGGGAAAACCATGAACCTCTGGCAAGACGTCCGGTACGGCGCACGCCTTCTGCGTAACTCCCCCTGGTTTCTGGCCACTTCCGTCCTCACCCTGGGGCTCGGAATCGGCGCCACCACCGCGATCTTCAGCGCCAGCGACGCCATGCTCTGGAAGCCGGTGCCCCTGCCGCACCTGGAAAGCCTGGTGGTGGTGCTGGGCCGGTTCGCCAACGATCCGAACACTTGGAACGACGTTTCGGCGGCTGACCTGGAAGACGTCCGCCGCGGGACCTCGTCGCTCGAAAAAGTCGCCGCATTTCAGGAGGGCCTGGCGAACATTGTCGGAGCGGGCGGTGAGCCGGAGCGCGCCTTCCAGGCCCTGGTGACTGCGAACTTCTTCGAGACCGTGGGCGTCCAACCGGTGCGCGGGCGCGCCTTCCAGCCAGGCGAGGATCAGCCTGGGCGCGAGCGCGAAGTCATCCTCAGCGATCGCTTGTGGCGGCGCAGATTCGGCGCCGACCCGTTGATTGTCGGGCAAACGATCCGTCTGGACGATCAGAGTTTCCTCGTGACCGGAGTGATGCCGGAGTCGTTCGAGTTCCCCCTGGCCACGGATTTGTGGACTCCCATGGCGCTCACCCCGGAGCAGCGGACGTCGCGTCGCGGGGGTGTAGTCGTGGCGATGGGAAGACTGAAAAACGGGCACACCGTCGAACAGGCTAACGCCGAGATCGACGGCATCTCCGTTCAGTTGGAGAGGCAGTTTCCGGATACCAATACCAATCGCCGGCTGATGGTGTGGCCGGCGCGCCGCTTCCTGACGGACAGCGAGACCAAGCAGTACCTCACAATGCTGCTGGGGTCGGTGTGCTTCGTGTTGCTGATCGCGTGCGTGAACGTGGCCAATCTTCAGTTTGCCCGCGCCACCAGCCGGATGCGGGAGGTGGCCGTGCGGACGGCTCTGGGTGCGGGCCGCGGGCGAATCATCACGCAACTGTTGACAGAGAGCATCCTCCTGGCGCTGGGTGGAGCACTCCTGGGACTGTTGCTGGCGAAATGGGGCATTCGCATGATGGCGGCAAACATGCCGCCGGAAGTAATGCGCTACATTTTGGGATTCAAAGACATGGATCTGGATGCGCGCGCCCTTGTCTTCACGGTGCTGGCCGCGGTGGTGAGCGGAATTCTGGCCGGACTCGCACCGGCATGGCAGTGTTCCCGTCCTAACCTGACGGGTACGTTGAAAGAGGGCGGTCGCGGCTCGTCGCTGGGCCGCGGACGGCATCACATGCGCAACATCCTGGTGTGTGCGGAGATTGCCCTCGCGGTGATTCTGCTGGTAGGGGCGGGTCTGATGGTGCGCGGCTTTAACTCCATGCTTACTGGCGGAACGCAGATGCAGCCGGCCACGCTGCTCTCCATGCGCCTGGCGATTACGTCGAACAAATACGGGGCGCCTCACCAGATGGAGGCCTTTTACCGGCAGGTAGTCGATCGGATCGGCTCAATTCCTGGCGTACAGGTGGCTGCTGCTCTCACGGCAATGCCGTACAGCGGGCATTCGAGCGGGCGTCTTTTCACGATCGAAGGGCGGCAACTGGACCGGGGCGTGCAGCCGGTTGCCATGTACCAGTCCACCAGTTCCAAGGCTTTTGAGCTGTTGCACATTCCCTTGAAGCAGGGCCGCCTGCTTAGCGAGACAGATGGCGTCGAGGCGCCCAAAGTAGCCGTGGTAAACGAAAGGCTGGCACGCCTCTGGTGGAACGGCGACTCCCCGGTCGGCAAACGCATCAAGCTCGGTCTGCAGGATTCCACCAACCCGTGGATGACCATCGTAGGTGTGGTCGGCGACATCACGCACGATCCCTTCGATCGGGGTCCTCGGCCCACGATGTATCTGCCTTTCTCACAAGCGCCCGCGTTGTGGATGGACATCGGAGTGCGCGCCGCGGGCGACCCGTTGCGGGTCGCGCCTGCGGTGATCGGGGCGATTCGTTCCGTCGATTCCGAACAGCCAATCACCGATATGCAGACGATGGCGAGGTCCATTCACAACCGGTCAATCGGGCTGAATTACATGGCTTGGCTGATGGGCATCTTCGGCGCGATCGCACTGGTGTTGTCCGGCATCGGCGTCTACGGTGTGATGGCGCACCTGGTGTCGGAGCAGACTCACGAGATCGGAATCCGTCTGGCTCTGGGCGCGCCCCGCGAAAAGGTGCTGAAGATGGTTTTTGGCCGCGGCATGATGACAACGTCCATCGGCTTGCTAGTGGGACTGCCCGCGGCGTTCGGACTGGCGAAGCTGATGGCCTCGCTGATTCACGGAGTGACGGCCAGCGATGCGGTGACTTTTGTGGGTATTCCTTTGACGCTGGTCGCTGCTGCCGTGCTGGCAATCTACATCCCCGCGCGGCGGGCGATGAAGATCGATCCGATTGTCGCGCTCCGCTACGAGTGACCCGGGCAACGCTGCGCAACGAGCCACGACCGTGAGAAGCCGTGAAAAATCCGGGAGCGCCTGCCCCACATGCGATTCGACATCGCTTGCTCACGCGCGCGGCTCGCAAGCGCACGTATTGCGCGAACGTGTGGGGGTAGGCGACGAGCCACGACCGTGAGGGAGTGGTCCGGGCTAGGCTACAGGTACGAAGCGCGGCGGTGAGGTGAGAAGCTGTGAAAAATGCGGACATTCGCTTGCTGACGCGCGCGGCTCGCAAGCGCACGTATTGCGCGAGCGTATTGGGGTAGGCGACGAGCCACGACCGTGAGGGAGTGGTCCGGGCTAGGCTGCAGGTGCGAACCGCGGGCGTGAAGCTGTGAAAAATGCGGACATTCGCTTGCTGACGCGCGCGGCTCGCAAGCGCACGTATTGCGCGAACGTATGGGTAAGTTCCGAGCTACGAACGTGAGCCTGAAGGAGTGGTCCGGTGGCATTTCGGAACGGCGTACCCACCCGCCAGATGTTACGATGAGAGCCGGCTAAAGCGGCTGGACTCAATGATCGCGTTCGCGGTTTTCGTCGGCATCCTGGTGATCGGCCTCTGCGTAGTGCTGCCGATCATCGCGATCGTGCGCACCAGCAAGGTCGGCAGGCTGGAGCGGCGTCTGGACGGCGTGGAAGCAGCATTGGCGAGGCTCCTGGAACAAACTACGGCCCTGCCCGCGCCCAAGCCAGCAGCGGCACCAGTTCCGGCCGAGCAATCAGTCGAAGTCTCTCCGCCTTCGCCACCAGTTCCGCATCCACCTCCTCCACCGCCTCCGCCTCGGCCGGCGATCCTGCGACCCACCGCACCATCCGTCCCATGGGAGACGGTGATCGGTCAGAAATGGCTGGGATGGGTCGCCATCCTGCTGATCTTCACGGCTGCCGCGTTCTTTCTGAAGTATGCGTTTGAGAATCGCTGGATCGGCGAATTGGGACGAGTCACGCTCGGCGTGATCGCGGGGCTGGCCTTTGCCTGGGGCGGCCTCGAGCGGCATCGCAAAGGGTGGCGCTATCTGTCACAGGTGCTGACTGCGGGCGGCATCACGATTCTGTATCTCTCCGTCTACGGCGCTTTCGGCTATTACCACCTGGTGGAAGCGCGCACCGCCTTTCTGTTTCTCATCATCCTGGTAGCCGAAGCGCACCTGCTCGCCGCGCTCTACGATGCCCGCGCCATCGCCGTGATGGCGATTGTCGGCGGCTTCCTGAATCCCATCCTGCTGAGCACAGGCCACGATCAATACGTCGTTCTGTTTACCTATATCGTGGTGCTCGATCTCGGTACGCTGGGCGTCGTCCTCGCCAAGCGCTGGCATTGGATCGGTTCGCTGGCCTACGTGGGGACCCAGCTTCTCTTCTGGGGCTGGTTCGATGAGCACTATCATCCCGAGAAACGGCCCGCCGTCCTGCTGTTTCAGAGCGCCGTCTTTGTGCTTTTCGTCCTTGCCGACCTCGCTCCTCACCTGCGCAAGACTGCCGCGGGATGGGAAGAGTGGATCCGGCTGGCGGTCAATCCGTTCGTGTTCTACGCGATCTGCTATTCGCTGCTCGATGGCGATCATCACGACTGGATGGCCGTGCTGGCGTTGCTCCTGGGGATCGTCTACGCACTGCTGGCGCGCGCGGAACTGGCACTCCGTCCTTCGGACCGCCGCATGCTGCTGGTCACCGTTGGAACGGCCCTCACGTTCGTGACGGTGGCGATTCCCGTGCAACTCGAGTCCAACTGGATCACCATTGCCTGGGGCATGGAAGCGCTGGTCTTGATTTGGGCGAGCTTCGAAGCGGCGGCTCCGCGCCTTCGGCTGCTCGCGGGGGCGGTGTTTGCGCTGGCGGTGTTTCGGTTCCTCGTCCACGACTCCCCCTGGATTTTTCGCGCGGCTTTCAATCCTGTCCTCAATCGCTACTTCCTGGGAACGCTCGCCCTATCCTTGTGCTTCGCCGGGGCAGCGTACTTCTACCGCAGAATGGGACGGGCGGACGCGGACGCGATCCGTTTTCAGCTCATCATCAGCCTGGTAGCGGTGGGAGTCCTGTGGATCGGAACGTCCGTGGATGCCTATGCCTACTTCCAGGTCCAGTCAGATGCGATCGATGTCAGGTCTCCCGGTGCCGCCGAGACCGTGAAACAACTGCAGTGGGCAGGGCAACTTTCGCTATCGATACTCTGGTCGATTTTCGCGGGCGCGATGACCGCGGCGGGTTTCCGGTTGCACCAAAAAGGCTGGCGCGTTGCCGGACTGGTTTTGTTCGGAATTACGCTGCTCAAAGTCGTGTTTGTAGATATTACGGTATTGGAACAGTTCTATCGAATCCTCGCCCTGCTCGCCCTGGGCCTCGTCTTGCTGGGCGCGGCCTGGGCATATCAGCGAGTGGTTCGACGGGAGCAAGTCAGATGAGACGATTCTTCGTATGTGCCGTATGCTGCGCGGCGCTCTGGGCGCAGGCGCCACGGACCCCGGAGTTACTAAGCGGGTGGCAGTACTTCAAGGAGATCAAAATCACCGGCACGCCCACGGTGCTGTACGACTTCGTCCTCGACCGGCAGATGCTCGATCAAACCAGCGCTGGCCATCCCGACGTGCGGCTCTACGACGCGGCGGGCAAAGAGATTCCTTATGTTTTGCGGGTGCGCCGCGCCGTCGAGACCCAGGAGCCCCTGGAGCCGCGCGAGTTTAATAAAGCCTCAGCCGAGGGCTACGCCCAAGCATCCTACGACCTGGGCGAGTCGCCGCAGGAACACAACGAGGTGGAGATTCAGACCGCCGGGAACAATTTTCGGCGGCTGGCCGACGTGGAGGGCAGTCCCGATGGCGCGCACTGGTCGACACTCGTGACAGGCGCCATCCTTTTCCGTTTCGCAGCCAACGGCCGGACCGCGGAACAGCAGTCCGTCTCCTACCCTGTGAGCCGCTTCCGCTACCTGCGCATTCGCGTCAATCGCGACCCTCAGGTAGATCGAGCGGCACCCGAATTGGGCACGGTGCGCGTCCGCCGCTCGGTTCATGAGCAGGGCGAACTCGTCTCGTTTGCGGGCTCTCTCCAAGGGCGCGAGCCCGACCGCGACAACGGACGTCCGGCATCAGTCTGGAGCGTGAATCTGGGCGGACGAATCCCGTTCGAACGGATCGTCATCGCCACTTTCGAAGGCTCCTTCTCGCGGCCGTTTCGATTGGACGCAGTCGACGATCCAACATCGCCCGAGGTGATCGCGTCAGGAGAGTTGACGCGCCGCGACATGGTCCCGCCGGAAATGGCGATTCAGTTCCCGGAACACTTCGCGGCGCATTTGAAACTCACCGTGACGGACGATCGGAATCCGCCGCTCGCGATTAATGGCATCACGGTACAGAGCGCCGCGCGGCAGGTGATCTTCGAGGCGGCATCCGCGGGACCGGGTCCGATCCGCGCATATTACGGCAATCCAAAGGCGGCGGCACCGCACTACGACCTGGCGGCGCGCCTGCCGGCCGAGATCGAGGCATCCCGTCTGACTCTACAAGAACAGCAGGCGAATCCAGTCTATAGTCCGGAGCCCCGTCCATTCTCCGAACGGTCGCCATGGCTCGTCTATGTAGTGTTAGTGGCTGCGGCGGCGATCCTGGCCGCCATTCTGTTGAGCCTCGTGCGCCAGCCGGCATCAGCCGATCACGCCTGACTTCCGCATGACGGCGAGTGTAGTTTCAAGTCCCAGCCGTGCGCCCGCCTCTGCAGACATTTCTGGTGGAATCCGTCCGAGAGGCTCGGGGCTGATGCCGTCCTCGTATCCGATCTGCTGCAAGGCGCGGAAAAAGTCTACCAACGGGATCACACCTTCTCCCGGCATCAGGCGCTCGTTGTCGTGCACATCAAGCGGCGCCAGTTTCGCGGCATCCGACACGTGCACGTTCACGATGCTGGATTTCCCCGCCGCGACGATGTCGGCAACCGTCGCATTGGCGTGATACCAGTGCCAGGCATCCACGGTCAATCCCACGTTCGGCCCGCACTCCTTGGCGAACGCGAGCATTTCCTTCATGCGCCAAATGAATTCCGTCAACGGGCGCAGCCGGAACTGCATGGGGCCCAGAAACTCGAAGCCCAGGCGAATATTGTGGGCCGCCAGCACCTTGGCGGCTTCCGTCAAGCGGGCCTTCAGCAAGGTTCGAAACTCCGGTTTGGGCGTGGCGCTAGCCGCCGGCACCACTACTGTCATGCGTTGGCACCCAGCGGACGCGGCGAACTTCGCGGCTGCGTCTAAGCCCGCCATGCCGGTCTTGAAGGTACTCTCATCGCGCACAGCATTCACCGGCAACGTGGCGAAGCCCACGCGCAGCTTGGTTTGTGCGTAGAGCTTGCTGGTCGGCTCCAGCCCTTCCTTCATCGCCGCCGCGAGATTGAAGTCGGCGCCGCCGTACCCTACTTTGGCAGCCAGCCGCACGAATTCGGGCCACGTCACCTTGTTACCCACCAGGCTGCCATTCAGCGACACATACATGCCGGAGGAAGCGGCCGGCGACGGCAGCGCGGTTGCGGACGCCGCCGCCAATTGGAGAAAAGCCCTGCGATCGAGCATCAAGTGGAATGATACACTCGAACGCGCCCCGGAAACACCTTCGTGCCCTGAAGCGTCACGCCCTTCGAACCGTCGAAGTGCACTTCGCGCAGTCTCGGCAGGTCCTTCAGGAACACCAGACCGGCGTCCGTCACACCCTGGCATTCGTATAGTTCGATCTGCTCCAGCGACGGCATTTTGCCCAGGACCTCGAGGCTGCGATCTGTGATTTTCGTCAGGCCGGCATAGTAGTAACTGATCTTGAGCCCCGCGATGTGCTCCGTGGCCGCATCCGTAGTCTCCCGGCAGTACATGCAGGTCAGGCGTTCCAGGCGCGGGCAGCGCCCCACGTGCCGGAAACCAGGGTCCGTAAAGCCGATCGGCGTGAGTTCGCGCAGGGCAGGGAAGTCCGGCAGCTTCGACAGCGCTTCGTCATCTACATTCGCGCAACCCACGCCGAGCACCTGTAGCGTTGGCATCTGCGAGAACGCGAGGAATCCGCGGCTCCCGAAGTTCGGACAGACGCGGCCCCAGAGGCGCTGCAGGGTCTTGGATTGGCTTAAGGAAACGAAGCCATCGTCCGTGGCAACACTCTCCTGCGCTCGCAGGCGCTGGAGTCGAGGAATCGCGGCGATATGATGCATCGCGGCATCGCTGCTCAGTTCGCCGTCGCAGCCCAACGCCATGAGATTCGGCATGTTCACCAGATGCGCGAAACCGTCCGCCGTGATCTGGTCCACGTGCCAAAACAGATCCAGATCCGCGATGCCTTCGAGTCCGGCCAGACTGGCCAGTCCCTGATTGGTGAACGGCCCATCAAGCAGCAGTCGTGCCGCCTTCTCGCCTCCGCCTTCCCACTTCTTTAGCTTGGGGAAGTTCTGCAGAAACGGCAGGCCGGCGTCGGTAACCAACCTGCCGCTACTGAAGCGGTGGAGATTGGGCTTGCCCTGCAGCGCTTCGATGGCGCCGTCACCGGTCGGCGAGCCCATCAGATTCACGAACTCCAGCCGGTCGCAGAATCGCAGATTCGCAACCCCGGCGTCCGTGATCCCCGCTTGCCACGTCATTTCGAACGTCCGCAGGTTCGGCAGATGCCGAAGCACCTCCAGCCCGCGGTCGGTGAGCCGGCCCCCCGGGTATTCGCTCAATTCCAGGGATTCCAACTGCGGCATGCGAGCCAGTTGCAGCAGGCCGTCGTCGGTAAGTTCGCGCGACCCGCTCAGGCTGACCGCCGTGACATGTTCGAGCGAGGCGATCCGCGCCATCGCCCCATCGGTCATCAGTCCGTTCGCGCCGATGCCTGTAATGCGCTGCTCCTTGGCGACGGCGATCAGATCGTTCCAATCCGCATCGCTCATGCGTCGTCGCGGGCCGATGCGGTTCTCCTTGCTGTCGATCACGTAAGCTGTGCCCGGTGGCGGCGCACCCGCTTCAGTGGCCTTGATCAGCGCGTCCCAGTTGCTGAAGCCGGCGTCCTGTGCCACGATCCATTGCGCTTCGTCCAGCAGCAGGAAGTTCTTTTCACCCCGCCAGGATCGCTGCCGGAAGGCATAGATCCGCCGCCAGATCTCCGCGCGCACGTCCTCCATCGTGAACGCGCGGCCATAATAAACGTTGAGCCGCTCGAGGGCTTGCTCGTCGCGCTCGTAGGCTTTCACGAAATCCTGGGCCGCCTGTTCGTGATCGTTGGCTGCCCGCTTTGCCGGAGCCAGCGATTTCAGAAACGCTGCCCAATCTGAGAATCCCGATTGACGAGCGATCAGATCGCGAGCCTCCTCCAGATTCAGTTCGCCCACGCGCTCCCGAATGCTCGATCGGACGAATTCAAACGAGTGGATCCGGTTGAAATGGCGGTTCAGGCGCTCCAACGCCTCGGCGTCATCCGACAGGTTGACGGCGAGCAGATCGTGCGCGAGTTGATCGTAGGTGGCAAGCAACTGCTCTCCGCGTGCATTCCCGGCAGCGTCACCGCCAGTGGCCTCTTCGAGCAGCGCCGCGACCTCGCGCATTCCCCGCTTGCGCGCGATTTCCGCCGCCGTCGTCCCGTCTTTCTGATTGCGAAAGGCCGCGTCGGCGCCGTGTTCCAGGAACAGCTTCGCGATCGCCAGCGCTTTGCTCTCGTCTTCCGGTAACCAAAAGAGCGGTGTGGTCTGCCACGTGACCTTGGCTAGCCGGGGATCCGCCGGGATGACCTCCCGGAGCCGATCGAAATCGCCGATGCGCGTCAGGTTCCAGACATCGCGGCTGTGGCGCCGCAGCAGTTCGATCATCCGCGTATGCTCGCCATACACCGCGAAATCGAGCGGCGTGTTACCCCAGTTAGTTTCGTAGGGATCGATCTCGGCGCCGCGCGAAATGAGCAGTTCCGCCACTCGAACGGAGTCGTTCCACGCGGCCACATGCAATGCCCGTTGTTCCTTCTCGTCCTGCACTTCGATCGGTGTCCCGAGGTCAAGCAGCAACCCCACCACGTCGGCGCGGTCCTCTCGCGCGGCGGCGAAGATCGGCTTGGTGGAGTTCAGGAATTCGGGATGTCGCGCCAGGATGCGGCCGGCCTCTTCGCGATCGAGCCGCATGCTGGCAGCGATCAACTGCGTTTCGTCGTCCAGCGCAATGGCTTGCCGCGGGGCCCCGTGGCGCACCAGGAGTTCGGCGATCTCCATGCGGCCCTGGCGCACGGCATGTTCGTACAGGCTGCGCTGCGGAAATCGCTGATCGCTCTCCGGAGCAGCGTCTGGATTTGCGCCGTGAGACAGGCACCACTCCGCGAGTTCCAGGTCGTTCTTTTCGATGGCGATGCGCACGTGCCAGCGCGCGCCTGAGCCATAACCACCCATGTCGAGCATGTGCCACTCGGGATCGTCCCAATCGGCGCCTCGCCCCGCGCGCACCGTGAACTCGTGCATCAACTGCATCCACCACAGGATCTTTCCGTGAAAATGGATGTTGTAGATGACCTGTCCGTCGTAAGGATTGGCACCGTGCTCCAGCAGCAGGCGGGCCAATTCGTCACGGCGCGGATGCGGCGGGCGATCCTCTTCGCCCTCACCGATGACACCGACGAGCGGAGTGTAGCCGCTGTCGCCCGCCGGAAACGACGCTTTCGGATCGGCTCCATGATCGAGGAGGAGACGTGCGATGGCGACTGCATTGTCATTCGTTTTGGGCAAGGGCAGACGCGTGAAGCTGAGATACAGGAGCGGCTCCCACGGCTTGCTGCCGAAGTCACCCAGGAAATCGTAGCTGCTTCCGCTGCCCGAGCGATCGGGACCAGTGGCGGCGTGCCGCGCATTTGCCAACTCCGGCCGCTCGCGCAGCAGACGCTCGACCTCATCGATCTCGCCGCAAACCACCGCCGTGTAGATGTTGTCGCGAGCGATCTGCGGATTCTGTTCCAGAATGCGCATGGCGGCGTGGCGCGCCATCTCATGCGCGGGTCTGCTGCGGACGTGGTGATCGGGGCAGGCGTACTCGAGGAATCGCGTGACTATCGACTCCGCGGCCGCTTGGCTTGCGGCGGGTTGCGGCGATCGTGTTTCGAGCGCTCGTCTCAGGTCGGTCCAACTGAGGAACGCGTATTCGCGCGCGAGTGCGTGCTGCACATCGCGAAGTGCGGGTTGAGCGGGACCGTTGGGAAATGCCGTTTGGAAACGCTCGCGCGCTTCCGCATCATGGTCGCGCAAGGCTTTCAGCCAGCGCTTGGCTTCTTTTCTCAGGTTGTCGAGAGTGGTGGCCGAGGTGAGCTTTCGCTGCATCAAAACCTTCCTTCCGTTGTTGCCCAGGTTCCGCTTAGCTCAGGGCCGGAAAAAAGGTCCGGATTCAGTGAATGGAGACGTGGGTGGGAGCAAGCTCCCTTGCCGCGGAAAGGAGGCGCCCCAGGGCGCACTGGATGTAGGCTGCCACATGGCGGGCGTCACTGTCAACGCGGCGAGCATGTATTCATCGCAGATGCGCAGGTGAGCAGAGGGCACAGCGGCGACGCGCACGTACCGGATCGCGGAAGAAGGAAACGGATCATGTGCGTGAGCGGGACATCCGCTGTGCCGAGAGCGCTGGGGTACATGAATGTGGCAACCGGTGATGGAACGCCATTTCCTAAAGTTGGGACCTCGTCATCGGAGCGTACTCTCGAGGTAATAAAGTTCCTGGTGGCGAACGCTCCTGATGCCCAGTGGCGAGCCGTCCGGGGCGACGCCAAACCACTGTTCCCCAGGGAGCGGAAAGGCCTCAATATCGGCAATATTTTCCACTAAGCCGCCCGGGATGCGGACACGAAATACCTGTAGTCGATCTGAATCGATTCGTCCTGTGAAATAGATGTACTTGGAATCCCTCGACCACACTGAATTGTCGATCGCGTTGCCTCGTACGATCTGCCTCCAGTTAGCCGACACCCCTGGCCCGAAGACCATCAGGCCTGTCGAATCTTGGCGCAGAGCACTGATGTAGTTGCCGTTCGGAGACCACCTTGGTGTCCACAAGCCATCCGACCCTTTCAGCACGCTGGTGTGAGACGTCAGCCGATCGAACAAATGGATCTTCATCGCCGTACTCCCGCCAAATAGCCTATCGCCGTAGACGATAAACTTTCCGTCTTTCGACCACGTCGGAACTCCCTGATCTTCAGCACCTTCTAGGCCTGAAGATAGGGGGACAGACGGACCACCGATCGAGGACACAGTGAAGATTCTCCAACGTCCGTCACCCCACTTAGCCATGTAAGCGATCTCCTTTCCGTCGGGAGACCAATGAGGTTGATGAGCTTCGAAAGCAGCTGAGGTCAGTTGAAACTGCTCCGAGCCGTCAATCGTGGCTTTCCAGAGAGTGTGCTCCGGGTATCGGATATATGCGAACCACCTCCCATCACTGGAGAAATCCAACTCATAAGCCGGGAACACCGATATGCCCTTCAAGTACGGGGGCCATGTTGAAGTACGACGATCAAATCGAACCAGCTCCGCTCCGATCATTTCACCCAAAGCAAAAATATCCTTATGTGTGATACCTGGCGTTGGCCAGGTCCAATTCAGTGGCCCGTGGGTCAGGCGCACCGCGGGTGTGCTCGAAGGCCACCGAGTATTGGTATTCGGGGCAGCCCACAGATCGTGATTTTCAGTTGAGCCGGCTTCATACAATAAGTACAATCCATCCCTCGTCCAGCGTCCGTGGGACTGATCTTGGCCGGAACCGACAACCGAGCGAATTGGCTCGGCATTTCTCCCAAGCTGGTCCGACTGCCAAATCGAAATCAAGCCGGTCTTGGCTTCGGTCAGATCGAATGTGACATGCCGTCCATCGGGTGTCCATCGCGGGTTGGCGATGCGGCTATCGTGCGAGATCGTTGAAGTCCCTAGGAGTCGATCGCCGCCCAAAACCAGCAATTTGTTGTTTACGCCCGCCGCCAGTGTATGGCCGTCCGGTGCCCACGCCGCGTCGCCTGATAATTCGCCGAGCGACCAGGAAGACCCGGTTGAGACCTGCCAGGCCCAAATGCTTCTGCGACCTTTATCCGTCAATCCGAGAAGGAGTGTCCCGCCTTCGGCAGTGGTGTCGAAAAGGTCGACTCCTTTGGAAGGAAGTTTCAGGGGGATGGCGTCCCCGCCCGCTTCCGGGATGCTCACAACCGTCCATTCGCCATCGATCAACTCCTCGAACCAAAGCCTCCCGCCACCCAGCAAAACGGGACCTCGCTTAGGAGTGCCGTCTTTGGTCAACTGGACGGAACGCAGAATCCGAGGATTCACGGGCAATGCTCTCGGATACAGGAGGACCGTTAGGAAACCGAGAACAATTGTTGCGAGGGATGCACCGACCCATTTTCTGGCGAACGGTTTCGGAGAGGAATCCTGAACAGCCTGGAAGTCAGCCATGCTGGCGTCTGGATCGTCGACTTGAACCACCGTCACAGATTCGATCGAGTATCCCTGGCGGGGGAAGTTTCGGATCAGCAAATCTCCTTCCGGTTCCAGCTTCTGTCGGAGATTCTTGACCTGCCGCGCCAGATTTCCTTCGGAGACCGCCAGCCCCCTCCAGATCTGATTGACCATCACATCTTTGGCAACGATCTCTCCCGGATGCTCCAGAAGCACGAGGAGGGTATCGAACTCCCTCGGCGTCAGTGCCACGACCTTTCCATCGCGGCGAAGAGTTCGCTTTTGAGAGTCGGCTTCAAACGGTCCAAACCGAAGCAAAATCTTTGGCATCAGTGTCTTGAGAACTTCAGAACTTCTTCATCGACGATTTCATCGTTTCTCTATTGTCGGTGCACCGGTGAGTCTATTATCGTCAATCGGTCGGCAGTTCGATAGATCCCCTCTCGGCATTTGGGCAGCGCCATGACCGCCCTGCGTGTCGAACCATCCTTGGAATTGCCCATCGCTACATCCGGGGAGCTCAGGAAGGGGATCGTTCGCGGAAGAGGAAGGCGAAGATGGAAGCTCGAATTCAGTATCCGGTTCTGAAGTTGGTCGCCCTCAGTTTGCTTGGTTTCGGCGGGATGACGTCGCACTCACTGGCTCAGCGGGTATCGGCCTCCAAATTTCGTCGCGCCGAGGAGCACACGTCACCAGCCAACACTATGCTTGGCGGCAATTCTCGCCACCTCACATTCATCGAGAATCGCGGCCAATTCGACGCGCAGGTAAAGTTTCAAGCGAAGGGCGGCGGCAAGGTCTTGTGGTTCACGAGCACGGGACTCGTGTTCGATGTCGTACACCCAACCGAGCACTCCAAAACCGTCAATTCCCATTCTGGGACGATGGGCGGGCTGACGGCGCTGCTTCCCCCCCGCGTCGGGAGCCAGTTCCCGCCGCCCGGTGAGAAGTTCGAGAGATTGGTCTTCTCCGAAGATTTCGTACAGGGACTCGAATCGCCAAAGATCGAGGCTTCTGCCCCCCAACCCGGCGTCTACAACTACTTTATTGGAAGCGATCGGAAGAACTGGCAGACCGGTGTGGTGGGTTATTCGCAATTGATTTATCGCAATGTCTGGCCGGGCATCGACATCCGGTTCGTCGTGAATGGTGGGGACATTGAACAGGAGTTTGTGGTCCATCCCGGCTCCGACCCGTCGCGCATCGGCGTACGCTACTCCGGGGTAAACGGGTTACATATCGCAACTGATGGCTCTCTGATCGTCCAGACGCTTCTTGGTTCTCTTCGGGAGAGCGCCCCGCGCGTTTACTCCGAGAATCGTGGCAGCCGAACTTCGGTTCATGGCAGCTACAAGATCTCGGGAACCTTGGCATACGCGTTTCAATTGGGCTCGTATCGCAAGGAGAGTCCCCTCGTGATTGATCCAACGCTGTTGTTCGCAACCTATGTCGGCGGCCCAGGCGCCGATATCGGCCAAACCATCGCCGTAGACCCGGCTGGCAATACCTACGTGGCCGGATACACGCTCCTTGCATCTGGCTACCCCATCACACCCGGGGTGGTCCAACCCGCTTGTCCGAGTTCCGCAAACTGCTCAAGCGCCGTGGTTACCAAACTCGACGCCCTTGGCCGACTTCAATACTCGACGTATCTCGGGAACCCCGCCGGTGGCGATCGGGCAAGGGGAATCGCCGTGGATGCGAGCGGTGAAGCTTACGTAACAGGTTTGGCACAATCAGACGGTTTTCCGACCACATCGAATTCATTTCAAAGCGGATGCAGCGGATCATCGTTCGTAACCAAGCTTAATTCAAACGGCACAGCTCTGTTGTATTCAACATGCCTTGGCGCCGACGACCAGGAGGCAACAGCATTCGACGGTGTCGGAGGCGCTAATGGAATCGCAGTTGACATGAGCGGACGAGCATACCTGACGGGCGACACCGCTAGTGGCACTTTCCCAACCACGTCCAGCGCTCTGCAACGTAAGCTGGCCGGTACTGTAAACGCGTTCGTTGCCGTCGTCGATCCATCTCTCTCGGGGGGATCGTCATTAGTGTATTCCACCCTCGTGGGCGGCGAGGTCCAAGACTTTGGCCGAGCGATTGCGGTCGATATCTATGGGAATGCCTACATTACAGGCAACACATTCAGCTCCCATTTTCCGGTTACCCCGAGCGCATTCCAGGCCACGGACAATCAAGCGAACTGCGGAACGGGTGCCGGAAACGCTCAGTGCTCTACCGGGTTCGTTGCGAAATTGAATCCCAACATTGCAGGTCCGACAGGCCTCATATATGCCAGCTATCTGGGTGGCAACGTGGGCAACACTGGTGGCAGCGCCAGTGTGGGGGACTACGGTTACGCTATCGCGGTAGACTCTTCAGGCAATGCGCACGTCGCGGGCAATACGAATTCCTTAAATTTCCCGACGACGGCGGGCTCATTTCAAAGCAGTTCAACCTGCTCCACCGCAGGCTTCCTGGCTAAGCTCAACGCGGGAGGCAGTGCGCTGATCTTCTCGACCCTCATCTTTGGAACCGGTCCCGGATCCTGCTTGGTCGGCGTATCGGGAATTGCACTTGACTCATCAAATGATGCATACCTAGTTGGGACGACTGGGTCGCGCAGTTTCCCGGTCACGCCGAATGCATTCCAAAGCGCATTCCACGGTGTCTCGTACGACGCGTTTCTCACGGAGCTGAATGCTTCCGGTTCGAGCCTCATCTATTCGACCTACTTAGGGGGAAGCGGTGACGATTACGCTGCTGGTGTCGCTGTCGATGTCACGGGCGACGCTTACGTCACCGGCACTACTTCGTCCATCGATTTCCCAATCACACCGTTTGCATTCCAGCCCGTATATGGCGGCAACGGTGGGGACTGTAACTTTACCCCCTGCGGTGATATTTTCGTGACGAAGTTTCCGCTTGGTGCGCCCGGAGGGTTGTCGATTACCGGGATCGTCCCGAGTTTTGGCGGAAATGCCGGGACGGTCAGTCCGCAGATCGTCGGTAGTGGGTTCCACGCTGGCGTCATAGCGCACTTGAATTGCGGTGGCCAATCGGTTGTGGGAGCAAACGTCAGCGTTGGCCCAGGCGGTAGGCTTCTCAACACCACTTTTGACCTCACAGTGGCATCAGCGGGTCCGTGCAATGTCGTGGTGACGAATCCGGACGGTACGTTGGTTACGCTCCCGCAAGCGTTTACGGTTCAGCAAGGAGGCGCACCGAACATTCGACTCTATCTCACAGGTTTGGAGGTTCGCAAAGTTCCGGTAGAAGTGTCGCTGGGCCCCGCTGATGCCGTCGAGTTGGTGACGGTCTCGAACACCGGCAGCATCGACTCGACAGGCGGAATTGTTTCGCTGCCATTAAGTCCGCCGTTCACGCTAACCTCCAGCAGTCCTCCGGGATTCGGAAAGCCGGGGGACGAATTCGACGTCCATTCCAGCGCTCCGACGGCGCCGGGAGGTTCGCAAACATTCACGACAACGGCAGCGGCACAGGTTGCGACCGCATGTAACAACCCACCGCTCGGTGCCCAGGTGTGCATCAACTCCGCCCCGAGCACTGATTGGACCCAGTTCGAAAGCTGTTTGGCTAACACTAATACGTTTGGCGTCGGCACCGCCTGCTACTTCGCGGCAAGGACGTGTCAAGGAACCTGTGCGGCAGCCGAGACCCCACTTGGCATAGCATTGTGCGTCACGGACTGTCTCCTAGGTGGCGCCGCGTGTGGCGTTCCCGCATGGCCGGGCATAAAGTCCTGCCTCGCGAACTCCCAGACCCCAGGGCCGCAGATTTGCTTATCTGACCAATTACCGTGTGCGGAGCCAGCCGACCCCAATTATCTCATCGGACCCTCGGGGATCGGCAATCAGCACTGGATTGCAGGGGTGACGGCTCTGACTTACGAAATCTCCTTCAGTAACGAGCCGACAGCCCCAGTGCCCGCTCAGCAAGTTATCGTTACCCAGCCGTTAGGCGCGAGCGTGAACTTAGCCACGCTCGCATTGCCGCTCATCAGCATTCCGAACGGCTCGATCAATATACAGGTCCTGATCCCTCCGGGCTCGTTCAACCCAGCGGCGGGGATAAATGAATTCATGACGAACGTTGACCTGCGACCCACAGAGAGTCTTCTTGTAAACGTGGAGGCGAAGCTGGATCTAACTACACAGACGCTCACCTGGACTTTCAAGTCCATAGACCCGACCACTGGACTGCCGCCCTTTAATCCATTGGTCGGATTCCTCCCTCCCGGCGCCGGGGCCAACGTCTCCTTTAGCGTGACGCCCAAACCGGGTATCGCGAATGGAACCCAAGTCTCTGATCAAGCGACTGTCGTTTTCGACGGGCAAACGCCAATGAGCACACAAACTTGGGTCAACACTATCGACAACAAGCCTCCGGTGAGCAGAGTCGCCGCCCTGCCGGTGGCCTCAACTTGCCCGAGCTTCCGCATAGGCTGGTCCGGGAACGACCTAGGAAGCGGCCTGCAAGGCTTCACGGTCTACGTGTCGGATAACGGAGGTGCCTTCACATCCTGGCTCTCAAATACAACCGCTACGGCGGGCACGTTTAGCGGCAGCGTTGGGCACACGTACGCGTTCTACACCATCGCCACCGACCTCACGGGCAACGTGGAGGCCGTGAAGACCTTCCCGGAAGCGTCAACAACGCTGACCGCCACGGGCCCGTGCGGCCCGCCGAGTCTGAGTGCCCAAGTGCTGAGTGTCGCCCAATCGGGCACAACCGTGACCGCAAGCCTTCAGCTTACGAACAACGGCCTCACGGCAGCCCAGGCCGTCAACATTAACCAAATCACATTGCGCACGTTGAGTGGTATCGGTACGGTTACGCTCAGCGGCCCAACCCTACCCCTTGCGGTCGGCTCTTTGGCTATTGGGGCATCAACCACTGTGCCATTCACCTTCAATGTGCCAAACACCGTGACCCGGTTTTCAGCCACAGAAGGCGGAACGATACAAGATGCGTCGGGGAACGGCTACAGCTTCTCGATCGCGCAAACGATCATTCCATAAATCGTAGGGATGCTATATGAGAAACAGGCTATTCTTGCAATCGATACTGGTAACGGGATTGTTGCTTCTTTCGACGGGCCCTCTCTCGGCCGATGCTGTGTTTACCCTGCTTCCGCCCGATGGCAACGTCTTCGGAGCGCCGGGATCGCTCGTGGGCTGGGGATACTCCCTCACAAATACCGATCCTTCGGATTGGTTCATGTCCTCCGACCTGAATTCGGATTCGTTCTCGAACGGCACGCCCACGCTGATCTTCGATTTTCCGATCCTGGCGCCCGGAGCAACAGTAACGGAGGTGTTCGATCCGGTGAACAGCATCGGACTCTTCGAGTTGCAGTGGGACCCATCTGCGCCGGCCGGGTTCGTGAACAGCGGCAACTTCGTGTTGAGGGGGCAGTTGTGGGATGGAGACCCGCTGAATGGCGGAAGCTTCATCGCAGATGCCATTGACACCGCCGTAGCCTATTCAGCGACTGTCAGCTCTTCAACCACCAGCACCCCGGAGCCTTCATGCGCGCTGCTGCTGAGTTCGGGGATTGCCCTGCTAATCCTTTCTTTAAAGCTCGCGCGGTGGCACCTAGCGTGAGGTGACAGCGCTACGGAACGCGCTGTAGTCCGCTTTCGAATGCTGTAGAGCGCGGGGTAGACAGCCAGTTCCAGCAGGAACGATGTGACAATTCCGCCCATCATCGGAGCCGCGATGCGCTTCATCACGTCCGACCCTGCGCCAGTGGACCACAGAATTGGGGCGAGACCCGCGAGCATGCACATCACCGTCATTACCTTAGCGGATCCTCCGTGCAGCGCCTTCTACCATAGCCTCTTCAAGATCGTAACGGTCGCGCAACATTCCGAGCCGGCGGCGTTCCTCCATCGCGAGGTCTAGGTACAGGAGCATGAAGACGCCGGTCTCTGCGTCTACTCCCATCAGCGCGATGAGCCCAGCCCATGTGGCGATGCTCATGTGGGAGCCCAGTAGGTACAGCAGCCAAACCGCGCCCACCGCCGAGAATGGAACCGCCGCGAGCACCAGCGCCGTCTTTCCCCACGAACGAAGATTCGCGTAGAGCAGCAGAAGCACAAGCAATAGCGTGAACGGCACCACCACCTGCAAGCGCTTGCGGACTCGTGCCATGGCTTCGAACTGGCCACTCCATGACAGCGCGCAACCGGGCGGAAGCTTCACGCGGTCGCCGACAGCGTTCCGCGCCTCCTCCAGGTAACTGCCGCAGTCGCGGCCGGCGTTTCTGACAGTCGGGAAAACCCTCACTAATGGCCTACGGGAAGCCCCGCAGCCAGGGAGCCCGTGACGTTCGCAACGGCGAAGCTGATGCCCTTGAGATTCCGCTCCAGGGGTAGTCCCGGGATAGGTCTGGGATAGCCTGAGGCACGATAAAGCATTCGTCCATCGGGCAGTTGGCTTATGCGAACCTGTTCACGAGGGCAGTCCCAGTCCAGCGCTGCGGGAGTGACGCCGGCCAGAGAGCCGGGAAGCCAGCGTGTGCCTGCCTCTTCGTAAGCTGAGACGAGCGTGATGGCCGCAGCCCGTACGAGTTCGATTGCGCCACGAAGCGCGCTCTCGTGGGCGGGATTGGTGGTGCCGAGGCTGAGATTGATGAAGTCCATGCCGTTTTCGACGCACCATTCGATGGCGCGGACCAGGGGGCCGAGGCGGGTGGCGAGGCGGTCGTGAAAGATCTTGACGGCGAAGATCTCGGCGGTGGGCGCCTTCTCGCGAATGGCGGCGGCGACGGCCGTTCCGTGTCCAATACGGTCGATGAAATCGGTTCCGATGAGGCCATCGCGTGAGATGGCGATGCCTCCGGAGATACTTGGAACATGGGGATGGCCAACGTGGATGCCGCTATCGATAATTCCTATGCGGCAGGGTCCATGAGAAGGCATCGGAGTTAGTTGAGAGAGTCAGACACGGCGGACAGACGAAAAGCGTCGAGATAAGTCTCGACGCGGGCAAACCGGAGTGTTTGCGCCACCGAAACTCAACGGGGCATGACATAAAGATTCGTCGTCATGTCGGCATCAAGAGTGATGGTGCGCATGTATTTGAAGTTAGACGCGTCGTATAAGTCGATCGTGTTTCCGGCCACGTGAACGTAGAGTACCTTGCCGTTGGAACTGACTTTCAATCCCATACGGGGACGTCCTGGAAACTCTACGTGCGGACCCAGTGTATGATGCGCCAGATCAAACGACCAGAACTCGTATTTGCCGATCTCCTGATGCAATCCGTAGCCCCACTGCCGGCCCGGCGCCAGCGCGAAACCGACTCCCGTCGCGGGACCGAGAGGATACCAGTCGACGCTCTTCTTTTCGAGATTGACGCGCGCCACTCCCATGATGCGGCGATTCTGCACCGGATCCTGCACTGTGAACAGGCCGGTGAGGTAGCCGGGTTCTTCGTTGGTGTCGTCGAGACTGTTGAAATTGATGCGGCCGAAGCCATCCTCGAGGGGCCGTGATAACTCCCACTTGTCCACCTGCTTGAAGTCTTTCGTATCGTAGACGAGGACATCATCTCCGAAGAAGTAAAGGAACTTGCCATCGGGCGAGAAGCGAATGTTGGCAAACTCGCGCTCTTCGCCATTGGGCCACGGAATCGTGCGGGTGACCTTGTGTTCTTTCAGGTCGTAGAGTTGCAGCGTGGGTGCGCTGATATCGAAACGGTCGATCTGCTTGTTGGCGGTCTTGGTGAGGATCACCATGAAGCGATTGAGCGGGTCAGCCTCAAAGCCGAAGACCCGCGCCTTTTTGGTGCCTTCACTCAAGCGGAAAGTGTCGATCACCTGCTTGGACGCGATGTCGACGATCTCAATGTCTTCGAAGGCGATATTCAGCAGGTAGAAGCGCTTCTTGTCCTGCGAGAGGGTCAGGTCGATGGGCGTTCCGGTCTTGCACAGAATCTCGCCCGTGACCTTTTCCGTGGCCTCGTCGACGATGAAAATCTTGTTGGGACGGCCTCCCAGATACAGCGTGCCGTTGCCGCCGGTGAGCTTGTCCGCGGCGGACGCGGAGAGGGCGAGGAGCAGAAGCCCCGCCCATTGCAGACTCTTCTTCATGGAAACACCAGATCGAGCTTTCGCCAGTCCTTTTGCGCGGAGGCGCACTTCGACGTCCAGTTTTGCGCGTGATTTAATTGGTCGGGTACCTGCGCCGGCCAGTAGCAGCCCTCATGGCAGTCGAAGAGATCGCGTTCGACCGGCGTGCAGAGTCCGGCTGTGCCTCCGCTCCGGTCGGCCTCCCAACCCGGCGAAAACACCAGCGTGCATCCCAGCGGAATGTGCGGCGCGGCGGGCGGCTGTGATCCCTGCTGTAGTGCCACCACGTCATCGGGGTCCTCTACGAATTTCTCAAGGCGCTCGGCCTTTCGGTTAATTGACCTGAGATGCTTCATGCTCCACCTCCTCGTCGAACTGTTTCAAATACCCCGGATTTCGTACGGAGAGCTCCGCGTAAATCTTCAGGCAGGTGTCTGTCCATCCACGGATCCACTCGCAGTAGTGCAAATTGGCGTGCGCCGTATCGCCGTACCGCGTGTGCGCTTCGTGATAGCACCCGCCGGAACATAGCGGCCGCGCCCAGCACTGGTGGCAATCCGTCTTGTCGTCGATGTGATGCTTGTCGAGGAATCCGATCTGTACCAGGCGGTCGACGCCGTCTCGTACGGTGCCGAGTTTATGGGTCTCTGAGCCCGCGAAGCGATGGCAGAGCGCCACGTCGCCATCGGTGGAAACGCCCATCAATCCGAGCCCCGCGCCGCACGGATACGCCTTGCTCACTCCTTTGTGAATCTCTTCGAGCGTGTCTTTAACATTTGAGAAACCGTGATGGCGACCCTCCACCGCGTATGCCAGGAACTCCGCCGCCAACGACTGGAACTGCGCGAGCATTGAGTCGAAGCCCTCTTCGGCGATGGCATATTGGCGATTCGACGCCGTGGTGACGGGTGCGAATCCCACTTCCCAGAAGCCGATCTCATCGCGCAGATGGCGAAAGATTTTGCGGATATCGAGATTCTGCGCGGTGAGCGTGACGCGGGCGCCAATCGGCCGGCTACGGTGCCGCGCCAGCAGCTCCCGAATCTTGGGCGCGACCATCTCGTAGCTGCCGGTGCCGTTGTGAAAAATGCGGAAGCGGTCCTGCACCTCCTGCGGGCCGTCGATCGAGATCGTCACGCCCACTTGATTCTCCACCAGGAATTCAATTACGTCGGGCCGCATCAGTGTGGCGTTGGTGGTGAGACTGAAGTCCACTTGTTTGCCCATCTCCGCGGCTCGCTGGCGGGCATACGGGATTGCGAACTTCAGTACCGGCAGGTTGAGGAGCGTTTCACCACCGAAGAAGGTGAGGTGCGCCACGCGATTCGGTCCTGACTCGCGCAGCATGAACTCCACGCTTTCGCGCGCGGTCTCCTCGCTCATGAACTTGGCCTGCTTGCCGTTTTCGGTGTCGACAATCTTGTCTTCGCCGTACTCGTAGCAGTAGGTGCAGCTCAAATTGCACTGGTTGGTCACGTTGAGCACCATGGTGGTGAGCGGAATCGGTTTGCCCGGCTCCGCTCCCACGGCTGCGCCGATAGGGAGAATCTTGGGTACCGGCGCTTTCGACGGCGTATCGCCGCCGATGGCTTGTACACGCACCAATTCCGACATGGTGTCTTGCAGGTCGGGCTCGGGGAAGCGCGAACTCAACTCTTCTATCAACGTGGCCGGAGAGGCAGGGCCCTGTCCCAACCGCGCCAGAATCGCCGAGGCGACGTCGTCCAACTCGAAGACAGCGGCGCTGGGAACCAGGTAGACGAACTCGCGCCCTGCCGCGCCGAACGAGTGAAATTCGCGCGGCTGTAAAGCGGGCGTCATTGGGCCACCTCGGGCTGATCGTAGAGGATGTATAACGGCACTGTCACCAACAGGTGGGCCCGAGCCCGCAGCGTCTTGCCGTCAGGAGTCTTGTAAGTGGCCACCACCCAAACATCGCCGGTGTTATTAGCATTGCGGGGGCGCTTGGGATTAGGCCCATCGACATTCGGTGTGAACAGCCCATTGGAATCTAGACTGCCCACGTAGTCCTTATCGTGATCGTCGAACACAGCCGGGTATTCGTCGATACTCCAGGAAACTTCGACCGGGCCGAGGTTTAGGTCGTCCTTGGTATCGGGCTTGCCATCCGCGCCATTGTGGTAAGCGATCGCCTCGAATTGCTGGAACTGCTTGGGGAAGTTGATGCCGCCCACGCGCGCCATTCCGGCCTGCGGCAAGACCTTGATGGCGTCGATCTTGTCGTAGACCATGGCGGCCCCGGAGCGGAACGCGCCTGCTACCGAGACATCGCGCGGACCCAGTTTGGCGTCGGAAGCAACGTCCACCTCCACCTTCACCATGTTGGGCGAGGTGCTCACGATGCGTTTGACGGTAACGCCGCGTCCGAAGTCGATGGCCGCAGCGTTGAGGCCCGAAGGAAAGTTGGCGCCATGGATGGTCGCTTCGCGGGTGCCTCCGGTCTGCAGACCGACGTGCTCGAGGCCGAGCACAACGGGGTCGCTGCCGAGTCTGGTCAGGGTGACGTCGATGCCCGTCTCGTCATAGCCGCCCATGAACCAGCGGCCGGTGAGTTCGCGCTGGTCGCGGTCGAGCAGCATCACTTCGCGCATCGCCGACTTTTCATCGGAGCCCTGGAAGGAGCGTCCGCGCCATTGGAAACCGGTGTAGACTAGCGCCTTGCCGGAGCGGTCGACGCTGGCGCCGTTCTTCACCTGCACGTAGTGAGTTTCGGTCTGAAATTCATCATCCTTCTCGGAAGCTCTGATGGTGGTTTCCCCATACAGAGGTCCGACCCCGGCCTGATAGCCCGAAAAAGCCCAGCGGCCCTGCAGTTTGGGCGCCCGCATATTGGCTGACCAGGCCGACCACTCCGGCGTCTTCAGCGGCAGTAGTTCGGCCAATTTGGGAATGGCCTTGTCCATGGGGTGGCGATTGTCGGGAGGTCGGCCGTCGGGCCCCGGCTGGGTTTGCGGCGGGCCGGTGCGGCGAAAGGCCTGGAAGTCAGACAGCGGATAGTAGCCGCGATGCATCGCGATGAGCAGTTTCCATTCGCCCTCACTGCGGCGCTGCGAGACCACGCGTCCCATGGAGTGGCACTTGGTGCAGACACCCTCGACGTCCTTATCGGAGTAGTGGTAGTCGATCATGCGCTTCTCGGGCTCGAAGGCCGCGGAACGCGCTTCCTCGGGCGCGAGCCCGAGATTAGTGGCAAGGTATTTCAGGACTTCGCGAGCATCTTCAGGCTTGATCTGGAGGCCGTTCAGGCCCACCATTCGCTTGATGGTGAACTCCCATCCTTCAGGAGTCGTGCGTCGCCAAGAAATGCGGGAGAGGCGGTGTTTTTCGTCGGCTTTATGGCACGGGGAGCAGGATTTAATGACGAGATCGCTGGTGATCGGAATGCCGGAATCGACCTCTTCCTTCTCCTTTTCAGTGGGCTCTTTGGGAGGCTCCTGCGGCGGTTGAGCAAGGAGCAGCGGAACGAAAAGCGCAAGCGTGGCAGCGCACCCTGGAAGCACCCTCATCATCGTGAAGACAATTATAGTGCAGTCATGACCGGAAGGTACGAAAGCTCCTTTACGGTCGTGGTGCGTTCCTGACCCTGGTGGCGCAAACACCCTTGAAGGCAGGGGTTGGGGGTTAGGGGTTGGGGGTTCGCGCCGTGTCACCATGGCCGAGCCGATCTGCCCGGCGAACGCGCCGCTTTCATCGGAATCCATGGCGGCGAAGCAGCCCAAGACCACTCCTGTTTGCCGCGTCGAGACTCATCTCGACGCTTTCTAGTGTCCGCCGCATGTGAATGCAAGAGGGCTTTTCGACTCTGCCGCCGAGACTCTTCACCTCTAATCTGGGGAGAAGCGCGAAGAGCGTCGAGATGAGTCTCGACGCGGCAAAGAAGAGTCTTTGCGCCACGTCGTGTTAATGGCGGAATGAGGAGACGTCGATCGTCATACCAGTGCCGTTGGTGACGGAATGCTCGTGGAGTAGTGCGTTGGCGCGGGCTTCGAGTGTTTTGGCCTTTCTCTTTTGTCCACTCGCGCGGAGAAATCGCGAGTAGTTCAACAGCACGAGGGCATAAATGGGATGCGTAGTCCCCAGGCGTTTCTCGCCGATGCTTAGAGCCCGTTGGAATGCCGCGTCGGCCTCTTCCCGGCGGCCGGACTCGCCATAAACCGTGCCAAGATTGGCGAGAGCACGCAACAGCGATGGATGATCGGGGCCGAGCGTTGTCTCCACCAGTTCGATCGATTGCTGAAAGAGTTGAAGCGCCTCGTCGCTCCGACCTTGATGGCGGCGGACCACGCCGAGGTTATTCAATCCCACCGCCAACTCGTCAGACTTGGGGTCGGCATTCTTGCGGTAAGTGGTGATGGAAGCCTCAATCAGTTTCTCGGCCTGGTCAAAATCCCCATCATTCATCAGCAGATTGCCCAGCGCATTGCGAGTCAGCGCCAGTTGAACCGAGTCCGGCGGCATCACTCTGGTGAGAATGCCAACCGCCTCCGAGAGTAGACCGCGAGCTTTGTCCGGCTCACCAAACTCCAGGTAATGCACCCCGAAGTTGCTCAGCGTGAGTCCATAGAGAGCATCGTAGATTCCATTCCTGCCGGCGATGGCTACCGCCCGTTTAAACAGAGCTTCGGAATCCGCATTTCGGCCGAGCTGATCTTCCGCATTGGCCAGCGCGTTGAGTGAGATTGCCAGGCGTCGCGAGCCCGGCCCTTCCACCATAGCGGCGGCTTGGCGATAGATAAGAATGGCGCGCGGATAATCTCCGGCCTTGTCTAATGCAGTAGCTTTGTTCATCAGGTCAAGCCATGGATCAGGAGGATCGGTTTGCCCGAAGGCCGAACTTGCCAGACACGACGCGATGGCGCACACGAATATCCACTGAGTTCTCATTCGTCCCTCCAGAAACGCAAAAAGGCCGCCGTCCGGATCCGAGGATCCTCGACGGCGGCCTCCAAGTGCTTCGGTCAGCCGCTAATTTTTTGGTGACTCAGGACGCGGGAACGTCGGCATCGACGCGCAGACCGCCCCTACTTGAACTTGACTTTTTTAGTCGTGATCTCCGCCAGGACGGGAACTCCATCCTGGATGCTCAAACGTTCAATTTCGCCGTGCCGCAGGTCTCGGCAGTAGCGAATAAACTCCCGCCACGCGGGAGGCAACGCATGGTCCCCGTCGGGGGATGCCAATGCAAGCGGTACTGGATGCCGGGTCCCTTCACTCATTCGTCTTGTACCACTGTTAAGACGGTGAGATGAGCCGGATCGTTCACAACCTGTCGCAAAAAACTGTTGCCCGGCTCACTGCATGTAAATACGTGCGTAAGTCAAAGACGTTAGCAGCCTTCGAAAAGGTTAAGCTCCACTGGCGCGTGGTATTCTGGGAATCATTCCCCAAGGGGCACCTGTTATGCGCGAATATCGCTACACGACTCCCCACGGGATCCAGGTCACGCGCACCGTCGCGATTGGCGACTACCGGCAGGGGCTCAGGCATCTGCTTCGCGATCTGGACCAACACCGTGGAATTTACCTTTCATCGGGATATGAATATCCCGGCAGGTATTCGCGTTGGGACATCGCCTCGACTTGCCCTCCGCTGGAGATCATCTCCCGCGACCGGGAAGTGGAACTGCGCCCGTTGAATCAACGTGGCGCCAAGATCGCGGCGGTGCTGTTTCCGGTGCTGGAGCCGCATCCGCACTGGGAGGATTTCGTCTGGAAAGAAGGCATTCTGAGCGGGCGTCTGAAGCCCCTCCCTAAGCTGTTTCCCGAAGAGGAGCGCAGCAAACAGCCGTCGGCATTTTCGATTTTGCGTGCGCTGATCGATGAGTTCCGTGGCGAGGAGGATTCACGGCTGGGACTGGTCGGCGCTTTTGGGTACGATCTGCTGTTCCAGTTCGAGCCAATCGACAAGAAGCTGCCACGGAGCGGTCACAAGGATCTGCACCTCTTCCTCTGCGACGACATCTGGTTCATGGACCGGAAACGGGAGCAAGTGGAGCGATTCACTTATGATTTCGAACAGGGAAGCGAATCGACCCACGGTCTTCCGCGCGACGCCGCCTTCATACCGCCTGTACCGGAAGCGGCTGCCGGGCCGATCATTTCCGATCACCTGCCAGAGGAGTACATGGCCAACGTGGAGCGTGTCCGCGAGGGCATGCGGCGGGGCGATTACTACGAAGTGGTGCTGCGGCAGACCTTCAGTACGCCGTATTCGGGCAAAGCGTCGGAACTGTTCGAGCGGGTGCAGCGGGCGAGTCCGAGTCCTTACGAGTTTTGCCTGCAATTCGGCGATGAGCAATTGGTGGGCGCTTCGCCCGAGATGTTTGTGCGCGTGGAAGGCCAGCGCGTGGAGACGTGTCCGATTTCCGGGACGGCGCAGCGTACGGGCGATCCCATGCGGGATGCGGACAACATTCGGGAGTTGCTGAAGTCTACCAAAGAAGAGTCGGAATTGACGATGTGTACGGACGTGGACCGCAACGATAAGTCGCGGGTCTGCGAGCCGGGCACGGTCAAGGTGATTGCGCGGCGGCTGATTGAACATTACGCCGGGGTTTTCCATACCGTGGATCACGTGGAAGGCTTCCTGAAGGAAGGCTTCGACTCGCTGGATGCGTTCCTGAGTCACATGTGGGCGGTGACGGTGATTGGCGCTCCGAAGAAGGCTGCCGCGCACACCGTGGAGTCGTTGGAGAAGAACGCGCGCGGATGGTATGGCGGCGCGGTGGGCATGATCTCGCTGGGCGGCGATATTAATACCGGTATTTTGATTCGCACGACTTACCTCCGCGATGGGGTGGCCTCGTATCCGGTAGGGGCAACGTTGCTCTACGATTCCGTTCCGGCGATGGAAGAGCGCGAGACGCGCATGAAGGCGACGGGATTCTTTCGCACGCTGGGTGCGGGAGAGCCTGCGCGTGTCGGCGAGGCGGCCGGGCGGGAGCCCGTCGGCGCGGGGGCGAGACTGCTCCTGGTGGACAACGACGACTGCTTCATCCACACGCTGGCCAATTATGCGAGGCAGACCGGGGCCGAAGTGGTGACCTATCGCGCGGGATTCCCGGCGGAGTTGATTACCACCGTGGCGCCGAGCCTGATTCTGATCTCACCGGGTCCGGCGCGTCCGTCGGATTTCGGAGTGCCCGACCTGGTGAAAACGGCCGTGCGGCTGGGCGTGCCGGTGTTTGGCGTGTGCCTGGGATTGCAGGGCATTGTGGAGGCATTCGGCGGGGAGTTGGGAGTGCTGGACTATCCCATGCATGGAAAGCCGTCCACAATCCGGCATCGCGGGATTGGGATTTTCGAGGGCATGCCGGAGGAGTTCCAGGTGGGCCGCTACCATTCGCTTTTCGCGCGTCGCGAGACGTTTCCAGCTTGTCTGGAAGTGACCGCGGAGACAGCGGACGGCGTGATTATGGGGGTACGGCATCGGGAACTGCCGATCGAGGCAGTGCAGTTTCACCCCGAGTCGATTCTCACCGCGGAAGGTGATCACGGCTTGCAGTTGATGGAGAATGCCGTGAAGCTACTCGCACGGGCGTCACGCGCGGTTGTGCGGTCGTAAGAGCCGGGGGCAGCCCGAAGTGATACCTGCAAGATCGGGCGCAGTAGCGGTTCTAAATTTAGTGCCTAAATCCGTACCCACTTCCCGCCTGCGGGCTGGCCTGTCACCCCGTCGCCGAATTGGCGGCGTCCACCGAGAGTATCTGCGTAGAAGCGTCGAATCGCGGCGCTTCCGTTCAACTCCGTAATGGACCTTCCGTCGGGCCAGAAAACGTCGAGGACATCGTCCCAGTCGGTCTTGAACGTCTCCTGTTCGCCGTGGCGCACCATGGGGCTCGCGAATTCCTGGCCGGGCATCACGCCCGCGGCCTTCAGAAAATACTGCACGTCGTAGAGGCGCGGACTCCGCGAATGCTTCTCGCCGGAGAAGCCAGTCTCGTTGACTTTGACGTTGGCGGTGGGGTCCGAGTACGGCACGATGGCGTACAGGTCGTAATCGCCGTGGATGTATTCGGTCGCGGAACGGAATACGGGCTTGTACATCACGCAACCGTAATGCGGGTGCTTGGGATCCATCTGGATGGTGTAGTGTTTGCCCGCCTTGTCGGAGGCGAGATTGGTCTTCGGGTCGAAGGTATAGAGGTAGGGCTCGAGTTTGGGCCACTCCTTCAGCGCGTTTTTGCGCTTCTGATCGCTGAAGGCATGAGGCACCAGGATCGGACTGGCAACGAGTCCGGCGGTGGAGCCCTCTCCGTTAGCCTCGAGGTCGGCGGTCTTGGCCTTGCAGTCGAGGAGTTTGGGAATGTAGCCGGGCTTGCCGATCCACTTCTTGGATTGCGGATTGCCACGGCGCACCAGAATCCAGGCTTGGAAATGTCCCGCGGTACGTTTGAAAGCTTCGACGTGGCGTTGCGGCATGTACTCGAACACCGCAGTGTTGGAGAGGGAGGATGGACTTGGGCTCATCAGGGCGGCTCCTGCAGTGAGCAGAATACCAGATTAGAATGTTCGGTTTGAAGCGATTGACGGGTTGCCGGGCCGGGTATGTCACGCAAATTCCGTGCTGTCACACTTTTCGCCGCACTGATCGCGCTCGCCGTATGGGTACTGGTTGCGCTGCCGCCAGTACTCCAGGACGAGCGTTATCATCAGTTCGCTGATCAGCGTACGGTTTGGGGAATTCCCAATTTTGCGAATGTGATCTCGAATGCCGGCTTCCTGGCTATGGGAGTTTGGGGCGTTGGCGCCTTGCGGCTCAGGGCGCATTTCAATCGCGCTGGGAGCGGGCCTCGTATGGGGTGCTGGTGGCGGGCGTTTTGCTGACTGCGATCGGTTCGGCGTATTACCATTGGCGGCCCAACGACCGCACACTGGTCTGGGACCGATTGCCGATGACGCTGGCATTCCTCTCGCTGTTCAGCACAACCATTGGCGAGCGCGTGGATTCGCGGCTCGGCCGAGCCCTGCTGGTTCCGCTCTTGATAGCAGGCATCGGGTCGGTTTGGTATTGGACAGTGACGGGCGATCCGCGCGTGCGGGCTCGCGCAGTTTTTGCCGATGATAAGGGATTCCGGCTATGTTGCTGCTGTTTCCGCCGCGATATTCCCACGAGGCAGGGGCTGGCCATTGGTCTTCCGTCAGCCCCGATCTGCCGCGTTGTCATGTCCTTCTTGCTGACTGATTACGGCGAGGCAGGAACTGAGATGTGCCAGGCGCTTTCCTGACGCGCTCTGGCAGATGCTCTCGGCTGCGTTGGCGAGGACACCGGCGTTCGGCAGGTCGCCATCAAACAGCGCCTGACGGGCTGCTTTGCGCATGCGCCACGCCGTCGCGGCGAGCGTCATGATGGTGGTCAGATCGGCGCCGCACCGCGAGCATTCGCGAGAGCCGCGAAAGCGCGCACGGCACACCGGGCACATCAGCTACCCTCCACGAAGAAGAGAAGCTCTTTCAGCGATCGCACGGCTTTGTCGAGAGCGCGCGAGTCGTGCTGGGCGACGGCGGCTTCGATGGCTTCCTGCAGCGTCACCGCCTCCTGACGGTCCTCGGGATGCATCTTATCGAGCACCACGCGGCTTCGCTGCAGCAGAGTGACCGCCTCGTGACGCAGCGACGTCCAATTGGGATCCATCGGAATCACTTTCCCGTTGGTGCGCTGCGGGACCTCGATTTCGTTCTGCACTTTGCCCTCGATGGCCCTGACGAATTCGGCCTCGCTCTCGGCCTCATCGTCGATTTCCTCCCTATCGTCGATTTCTTCGTTATCGTCGATGGCGTCGATGTCGAGGACGTCGTCTTCGTCCTCGGAATCGGTGTCGAACCCCCCAAAGCCCTCGAATCCTTCAATGACGTCGTCGCGAGTGGTGTAGAGCTCTTCGATGCGTTTCCGGGCAGCGGCGATTTCGGCGGCGCTCTTGGCCTGCAGTGCGTTCGCGATCGTAATCTGCTTGGATTTGCCGGTTTCCTTCTCGATGGCCGAAACGTGCAGGATGCCGTCGACATCGAGGCTCATGCGGCACATGACTTCATTGACTGACGGCACATTCCGCAGACCGGATACCTGGAAATCGCCGACCAGCACATTCTTGAGCGCGTCTTCATCGTCGCCTTGGAATATTTGAATGTCGACGCGGGTTTGTCCTGGGTAACTGGTGTAGTAGCTCTCTGTGCGGGTCACGGGTAGGGGAGTGTTGCGGTGGATGATGGGGTGGTAGCAGTGGGGATAGGGCATGCCGCCACGTTCGCCAAGATAGGAGGGTCCGAACGAATAGGGCGAGACATCGACCAGGACACGCTCCACGTCGCGGCCGGCCAGACGCGATGCCAGCACTCCGGCGCCCAACGCCACACTCAGATCGGGATGCACATCCTGCCGCGGTTCGAGCCCGGTTCGCTCGCGAAGCAGCCGCGAGACCAGAGGAGTTCGCGTCGAGCCACCGACTAGCAGAATGGCATCGAGGTCGGACGACTGCTTACCGGCGTCATCCAAAGCTTTGGAGACGCTGTCGAGAGTGGACTCGACGAGCGGCAAGATCATCTTCTCGTAAGCGTCGCGGGTCAGTTCCAAATCGAGATGCAGCGGCTTGCCGTTGTGAACAACCAGCGACTCCTCTCGCACGCGCGCGTATGGCTCAAAGCTGAGCTGCTTCTTGGCAGTCTCGGCGGCCCACCACAGGCGGGCGCGGGCGGCGCGGTGCTCGGGTCCCAGGCGCAGATTGTGCTGCTGGAAAAACTCGGCCTCCAGGTGGCCCAGCAACAAATCGTCGAAGTCGTCTCCTCCCAGACGATTGTTGCCGTGGCTCGAGAGCACTTCTGTGACGTCGCCTTCAATCATGACGATCGAAACGTCGAAGGTGCCGCCGCCCAGATCGTAGACCATCACAGTCCGGCGGGCGCCGTCAGCGAATCCGTAGGCAAGGCTGGCGGCGGTGGGTTCGTTGAGGATGCGGAGCACTTCGAGGCCTGCCATGCTGCCGGCTTCGCGTGTGGCGTTGCGTTGTGCGTCGGAGAAGTAAGCGGGAACGGTGATGACGGCGCGCGTGACGGGCTGCTTCAACTCACGCCGCGCCCACTCGCTGAGCTCGCGAAGAATCAGCGCGGAGATTTCCTGAGGCGAAAAGGAGTTGCCGGCCAGGTCGACGCTCTCGGTGCTGCCCATCTTGCGTTTGATGCTGCGCACGGTTCGCTCGGGATAGATGCGCTGCTGATTGAGCGCAGCCTCTCCCACGAGCAGCTCTCCGGTGGGCGCGATTCCCACGCACGAGGGCAGCATCTTGCTTTGATTCGGACCCAAGACGCGAATACGGCCATCGACAAACGCCGCCACCTCCGAATTGGTCGTTCCTAAATCAATACCTACTACGATATCGTTCATAAACTGGCAGCGCTCCTTGGCCGCCGGGCCACTCGAACCTGGGCGGGGCGAAACAGCTCGCCGTTCCACTCGTAACCCGCGCGATAGACCGATACCACGGTGCCTTCTTCGGCGTCCTCGGTCTCCTCCACGTCCACCGCGTTCATGCGCCGCGGATCGAACTTACGCCCTGCGCAATCGATGGGGCTGACCTGCAACTGGAACAACAGATCGTCCAGATAACTCAGACTCAACCGATAGCCCTCTTCCAACGCGCCGACGACTTCCAGCGCGTGCTGTGTCTGCTTCCATCGCTCCGCAAAGATCCGGTCCCAGAAGATCGGCTCCAACTGCGGGCGTTTCCCCACCGCTTCCAGCCCCCTTTGCAGCCTCTCCCTGATTTCGAGCAGTCCGGTGAGCGACTCTTTGCGTGTGCGGCGCTCCGTATCGGCGGTGAGCGTCTCTCCCAGTTGTTTGAACGCACGTCCCTGGAGCTTTACTTCCTGGGTGAGCGCGGTGACGGCAGACCACATGGTGAACCAATCGGTTGCGGAGCTTTGCGCCGCATCGTCACCGCAGAGGATTTCCGCTGGAATACCAGCCGGTGGCTCTTCTTCAGCCAGAGCGGAATCCAGGTACTGTTCGAATCGCCGTAAGATTTCGGCGCGGTCCATCAGGGTTTGTTCTCCCTCAGCACCCGCCACCAAGGCTCCGGTCCGATGAAATGGCGATCGGCGGGACGGCCTTCCAGCAAGCTAACCAAAGGCTGTTTGGGGTCGGTGGAAAGCAGCAGGTAACGGGAGCGGCGGCGCGGGTCACGCAGAAGCTCATAGGCATCGCGGACCAGCTCGAACTCGCGTGGAGCACGATCGGGCGGAAATTCTCTCACTTTGCGCAGGTAGGCGGCCCGAATCTCTTCGTCGCCAGACTCTACCTGAATTTCCAGCACCTGATAGGGATCGTTCGGTTGCATACGGCTTTCTTAAAATGGGCTATTTTTGTCGTCAAACGGAAAGCGTGGCTTACGGCCGCGGCGTTTTCTGGGTCGAACGAAGCTGTCGATAATCTCGGACAATGCTTCCGCCATCCCGTCCGGGCCTATCATCTCCATCATCTCCTCGAGTTCGGGTGGAATCGGCAGGTCGCGTTCTGCCCGGCACTTCGGACAGTTGCACTCCTGCTCGCGTCCCGCCGGCCGTGGCTTCGGATAGCCGCGATGCTGGCCTTCCTCCGTTACCAGGCGAGCGATCTCGTCGGAACTAACGGTGGTACTCGGCCCGTTGCCTTCGGCCTCGTACCAGTCGAAGATCTCCTCACGCAAGGTTCCGATGCGGTCCAGAAGGTCGTTGTCACGCTGGCGCCGGGCTAGTTCGGAAGCGGCTGCCAGGCAGCGGCCACGGCGTTCTGCTTCCCAGGGCGGCATCCCGCCGGCCCGCAGATAGAGGAATCGCGCCAAGCCTTCGGAACCCTGGGCGAGTCCCGCTCCCGCGATTGCGTAGGCCATCGGAAAGAGGCCTTGACGGAGCGCAGTTTCGCCAAGAGCAATGAGAGCCGCAACCGGCGCGGAGAAATCTGCCGCCGAAATCTCCTTTTCCAAACGATCGAGCAGCGTTTCGGGAATGTCGAAAGGCACGCCCATGTCTTCACCGAGCGCACAGGCGCGGCCGACCGCCGCTGCGACCGGAGCACCTCGTGGAGGCTCCTCGACGTCGGAATGCTTCATTCCAATGCGATCCAGGACCCCGGCGAATACCACCTGTGTGGCCAGTTCGCTCCCAAGCCGTTGCACAACCGAAGCGCGAATCGCGGATGCCTGGCCGGGAGTGCCTTCCGCGAAAGACCAGATCCATCGCAAGGCGGCGATAAAGGCAGGACGATCCCCTTGCTGTGCCTGGGGCAGCGCCTCCAGTTGTGTCAACTCACGCGCGGCCAGCTTAGGCTTGGATTCTTTGAAGTGGCGCAGGGCCATCGAGACCAGCAGGCGCAGGCGTGCGCGGCGAACCGCCGAATTCAGACCATCAATCTGCTCCGCCCGCTCCATGAGCTTAAATGCCTTTTGCAGCGCATTGCGCTGTTCGGCGGAGTGCATCAGATGAAGCAGCGGCGGAATGTCTCCAGGAAGAGCTTCAGACCAGATTGCCGCCACCTCATCGGCATGGGACGTTTTGGCAGCGGCCTTCAGCCATCGCGCGAAATTCTCGGAGCACGGGTCCGCTTCGCAGGCCCTTTCCAGGATCTCGATCGGGTGAAGGAAATAAGTGCGCGGGCTGGGCGGGCGGAGGGCTTGGATTTCGCTGGACTGACCGCGGTAATACTGCTCGTAACCGGCGAAGACGCGGAAGAATTCCTGTTGTGCACGCTCCACTGAATCCGGCTCGACTCTTGCCCACAACTCAACCATGTGCAAACACAGAGCGGCAATCTCCGGCCCCTTGGCGGGAAATAAACCTTCGTGAACGGCGTGCCTGCCGAACTCGTCCCAGTAGCAGCAAGCGAGCGGAATGGCAACAGGCCGGCCGGATTCTGATTCGGCAGTACGCGCCATCAACCGCCAGAAGTAAGCATCATGGACGCAGGGACCGAGGGCTGACCGCAGGTCCTTGGCCTTCAATTTCACACCGCCCAAGCGCACGAAGATGTGCTGCCGCAAGCGTTCGAGCAGCGTCGGGGACACATCAGCGCACGCGGCTACAGCCTGGTGAATCGCGGAAAGGATCGGCCGCGGTTGGCGATTCGCGATCGCATGGTCCAGATTCGTCAGCGATTGGCGCAGTCTCTCGAGGTCTCCGCCGACCTGCCCGCCAAGAGCAATTTCAGCGCCGCGGCTGGGCCCGCGCTTTCGCATTAGCATCCGGAGGGCCGGTTTCAGGCGCAGGGCCGCGGAATGCCGATCGACGGCGGCGAGATACTTCTCGCAGAGGTCATCTTCGCGCCGGTAGAAAGCGGCGATCGCGCGGATGATCATCTTCCAGGGTGATAAGGGGCTCTGGCGCGAGACTTCCACCAGGGCGAGTTGGTCTTCTGTCACGGGCCCGCTGGTGACGGCCTCGAAGGCCTTGGTGAGCGCAATTGCCGCGGCGCGAATCGGATGCTCGGGTGAGAGGATGCCGGTATTGGCTATACCGCGAAGATCGAACACATAGCGGCGAATGAAGTTGCCGATCAAGGCATGGAGCTCGGGTGGCCGCGCGGCATCGTTCAGAACTCTGAGCGCAGGCTCCAGGTTACCCGCCCGAACCTCAAAGGCGAACTCCCAACCGCCCACCCTTTCTGCGGTGGAAGGAAACTTTCGAATGATGTGCTTTATGAGCTCATGGGCCGAGGCATCGAGGCCACGCTCCAGTTGGTCATGGAAACGCAGTTCATAGGCGTCGGCCAGCAGAGATTCCGACTCTACGCATGGGCGGCGCTTGTGGATGGCCTTCGCAACCTCCAGTGCTTTCTCCCCGTTGCCCATTGCGATCTCACGCTCGACTCTGGCGCGGTCCTCTGGGGCGACCTCATTCGATCGGATGGGTGAGGCGCTCGCGGGATTTGGCTGTGGCATTTGGGCCATTGGCAGCTCACGCTCCTGGCGTAATGGGGGGAGGGATCACCGTGATTGTAACCCAATCTGGGCGGTACTCGCTAATGCTTTCGGTCGGAGCCACACCCTGCCTTTCCGGGGCCGGACGGGGATACCATAGACACATGGAATTGACCGGAAAGAAGATCGCGATTCTTGTGGACAATTTGTACCAGGAAATGGAAGTCTGGTACCCCCTGTTCCGATTTCAGGAAGCCGGAGCCACCGTGGTAACGGTAGGCGCGAAGGCCGGCGCCACTTACACCAGTAAACTGGGTTACCCGGTGAAGTGCGAGCTTTCTTATGACGACGCGAATGCTAAGGACTTCGACGGCGTGGTTGCCCCCGGAGGCTACGCGCCGGACCACATCCGCCGCCACGCGAAGGCGAATCAGTTTGTGAAGGATATGGATGCGGAAGGTAAGCTGGTGGCCGCTATTTGCCACGGTCCATGGATACTGTGTTCCGCAGGCGGCATGCTGAAGGGGCGCACTGCTACCAGTTTCTTCGCCATCAAAGATGATGTCATCAACGCCGGCGCGCACTGGGTGGACGCCGAGGTGGTGGTGGACAATAATCTGGTGACCAGCCGCAAGCCCCAGGATCTCCCCGCATTTTGCCGGTCGTCAATCCAGGTGCTGGCGGGCGTGCTGGTGTAGGTATTGTGGAGAAGATCACCGATCGGTTCTAGTCTGCGCGCCACGGTACGATAGGTCCGTGATCGTGTGCCGCCTCTGCCTGGTAGCAACTCTGCTCGTCTGGCCACTGGCAGGACAGCCAACCAGCGTGCCGCTGAATCCTCCGTTTGGACCTGCCAATCGCCTGGTTTCTCCAAACGGCGCTTACGCCCTTTCCGGCGATGCGGAAAATGCGCGGCTCTGGCTGGAGGATCTCCATTCGCAAGAACGCCGAATGGTCTTCAGGGTCACAGTTCAGACCCTCACGATGGCTTGGGCGCCGGATAGCGGCGCTTTTCTCGCAAACGACCGCGAATTTAGCGATTTGGAAGTCGCTTATGTCTACGATGTGAAGACGCTCGATCGTCTGGATCTGCGCGCCCGGATCGTCGCTGCCGATGCGGGATCCGCGCGCTTCTTTGTGCCGGGACAGATCGCTCCGGCGCGTCCTGCGGGTCCTGGCGAGAAGGTGCCGGCGATTTCGTATGTCCACGGAATCGGCTGGACGGATCCGAGGCACGTCGAGGTGCAACTCGTTGGTCACACCGGCGGTGCGCGGCGGGGTACGTCGCTGTTGCCAGGCGATTGTTTCGATCTTCGCTATTGGATCGGCAGGGACGGCGCCGTACAAAAGCTGTCGCAGCGCGTGTTTCCGATTGACGACAAGACAGGGTGCGGCGAAAAGTAGCCAGGGCGCGGCCTCCCGCTTCCAGCACGACTTGCGAGAATCCCGCGGCGAAGGCCAATGACGCCCCGAACGCATCATTGGCGGTGAAGATCGCCGCCAAGCCACGTCCACGCTCGTCGGGAGCTGTGAAGATCCGCGGACGTCGTCCCTCGTGAATCGCGACCGGCCGCGTCTGAACTCACTCCTTATCCTATGCGGCGGCCGCGGCTTCGTTCTTGGATTTCTGTCCCTGGAGTTTGCGGAATCCGATGACGCCGATGAGAGCCAGCATGGCGGCGCTCCCGAAATAGAGATTACGGATGCCGGCTTGCTGCGCTACCGGACCCGCGACGAACATCGCCACCACCTGCGAGATGGCCAGCAGCGACATCAAGCTGCTGCTGACGCGGCCCAGAAGCTCGTGGGGCGTTTCGCGCTGGATCAGGGTTTGCGCAGTGATCATGATGAACGCGGCGAAGAAGCCGAGCCCCAGCATCCCGACCGCCGTGCTCGCGACTTTCCCGAAGATTGCGGTTACCAGAACCGCGACGCCCATGCCGCTCAGCCCGTAGATCACCAGGTACTGCTGCGGAACATGGCGCGCGAAGCGGTGCAACGACTGCGTACCCGTAATCATTCCGATGCCGATGAGCGAGTTCAGGATGCCGAACAGGGCCTCTTTCGAAGCCAGAACATCGCGGACGTAGACCGAAAGCAGCGCTCCGAAACAACGCACGGCGAACATGCCCGCAGTCATGGCGATCATGACGAACGAGATCACCCCGTGAGTGAAGATGAAAGAGAATCCCTCCCGCATGGACGCCAACAAAGTGCTCGCAGCAGATGGCGCGGACGCGCTGCGCTGGCGTTGGATGGTGAGAGTCAGCACCATCGCCGCGGAGAAGAAGAAGCTGAAACTGTCGAACAGGAAGCAGGAGTTGGCGCCGATGCTTTGCACCAACAGGCCGGCGATGGCCGGAGTGATAATCTGCGCCCCTTGGACCGCCTGCGACATGAGTGCATTCACGGACATCAGACCATTCGCCGGCGCCAGTGATCGAACCGCTACCGACTGTGCGGGCATGAAGAATGTCGAGACTGTGGAGAGAGCGCAGAAGATGGCGTAGATCGCCATGAGATCGTGCTGCACAAACAGAAGGGCGAGGACCAGAACGCCGCGGATCAGATCGCTGGCGATCATGGTCCACTGGACGTTCCACTTATCGACGAATACGCCGGCAAACGGGCTGACGATAGCCATTGGCATCAGATAAGCCGCCAGGATCATGCTCACCTGGGTGGGTGTGCCATGAAGTTGAAATGTGACGACGCTGAAGACCGCGAAAACGGCCAAAAAGTCGCCGAAAATGCTGACGAGCTGCGCGATCCAGAGCCGTCGGACGGGGCGGATACGCAGTACCTCGCTAAAACCGAGTTGAGGCGTAGGGCTTGCCATGGAAATCGGACCTCTCGATTTGTTTGGGGATTTGACTATGATAGCAGGGTGGTGCCTGGCACGCTTGCCGCTTTCGCTTTGCCGCTTGGCGAATTGCGGGATGGCGATCTGGAACTGCGGCTGAAGACGACCGGCCCGCATGGGGTCCACAAGGTTCCCGCCTACCGGTTCCGGATGGTTCACCGCGTTTCGGGTGAGGAGTTGGGGCAGATCAATCTGCGGATCGCGTCAACGCGGCATATCGAAATGTATGCGGGCCATATCGGCTATTCCGTTCTCGCCGCGCACAGGGGACATCGCTATGCGGCCCGTTCCGTACGCCTGCTCCTGCCGTTGGCCCGTTCGCATGGACTCGATCCATTGTGGATCACCTGCGATCCCGAGAACTTCGCCTCCCGCCGGACGCTCGAACTCGCGGGAGCGGAGTTCGTGGAAGTTGTGAGTGTTCCGAAGGACTGCGTGATTCATCAGAACGGACATTTGGAGAAGTGCCGCTACCGCCTGCCGGCGGGGGCGTCCCAGGATTTGCCGCAGCCATAGATGGAGGCGATCCAGAGGGCCGCGGCGAGCACCAGAAACGAAAGACCCTGCTGGGATTCGGAGGCTCCGAACATGCAGCCGAACACTACCTGAGCCACGCCGAAGAAGAGCCGTCCGCTGGTAAATCGCCATCGCCGCTGCGGGCGGAGCGGTCCAACGGAGGGAAAGTGCCCGATGGCGAGCGCCACCAGTCCAAACGTCATGCCCGGACCCGGCGCGAGCGGCGCCACCAGCACCAGCAGGATCAGGAGGTACGCGGCGTCTTTGGCAAACAGGATCTGCCATCCGCGAACCGGCAGCAGGCGGTAGCGGCTCACTCCGGAAGCCGACTCCAGGCCGAAGAGGCACTGCGCGCAGGTGCTCATCGCCAGCCCCACCAGCAGCGCCAGGATCGGAAAGGCCTCCGGGTCAGGATGTGCAGTCAGGAAGCGATAGGTGCTTCCCCCAGCCGAGATCAGGATGGCGAGATAGGGATCGAGCAAGCTCAAAGTTTCGCGCAATTGATTGCGGGCGATGCCTCCGAGCCGGCCGGGAAGTGGCGGGATGTACCGCTGCAGATTCCATGCCGGGACGCGGACAGCTAAATGGCCGCCGGTTACGATGAGGGCCTGCACGCCAATCGCAAGCGCCAGGAACGAGAACGCCAGGGCGGGCGCCGCGAACAGCATGATCGCCACGGTGAACCACAAGACGGGGCTCAGAGCCAGGCTCGCCAGTCGCAATGCGAACCGCTGGCGAGGCGAAAGTGGCCAGGAGGCCAGACGCGGCGCGGGAATCTTGTCGAGCGGGTCGGACGAAAGCGGCAGCAGAAGCAGAAATCCGAGAACCAGGAGGAACGGATACGAGCTACGAGGCTCCACGCCGCTTACCAGCGCACCGTAAATCAGCAGCGCCACGAAGAGAAAGAAGTTATTGACCTTGACCGATTCGAACGTCGCGAGGTCGCGGCGAACCGCGCGCAGCAAGGTCCTGAGGATCGCCCAGACTACCGATGCACGCTCATTCTTCGCGGAGCTTTCTTGAGCCAGACCGGTAGCGATTTGCTGCGCCTCCTATCCCATGATGCACTCGATACCGGCCGGATGCCGGCGCTCGCGACACCGCTGTCTTAATTTTGATGAGAATTTACGCCTGCGGTGGGACTAACATGTCGATGCATGTTGTGAGAAACCCGGTGTCCTTGCGAAAGCTGGTGGCTCTCGACGAACGAGTCCATCAAGCGCGGGCGCGTCTGCAACGAACCACCGAGGCGGATCCATCGCTCGAGCGCCGCGTCCAGACTTTGCTGAGACTGACAAAAGACCGCGATCGGGCCATGTCCGGCGACGATCCGTTCTTTCCGCCAGCGGCGTGACGCGGCTTCCTATTCGCTGCGCAGTGCGGCGACGGGGTCGATTCGGCTGGCCCGGCGCGCGGGCACAAAGCTTGCGACGCAGGCTACTGCGGTGAGCAGCGCGGCCGAACCGAGCAGGGAAAGTGTGTCGGTCGGGGTGACGCCGTACAGAAGTTTCTCGGCGAATTGGGCCAGTGCCAGGGCAGCGGAAATTCCGGCCGCCAGCCCGACGGCCACCAGCACCAAAGTCTGACGCACGATCCTCCAGGCGACCTGTCCGGGAATCGCCCCCAGCGTTATGCGAATGCCAATCTCCGCGGTTCGCCGGCCCACCCAGAACGACAGCACGCCGTACAATCCGACTGCAGAAAGCAGCAATGCCAGAACTCCGAAGGCTGCCGCGAGCGTCGAAATCAGCCGCTCCTGCAGGAGACTTTCATCGATCTGGCGCGCCAGCGTCCCCGCGCGGACAATTTGAATGTCTGGCCCCAGCCCGCCGATTCGCCGCTGGAGGGTGGCGGTCATCTGCTGGGGATCGGTCGACGTGCGGATGCTCAAAGTCATGAACGCGCCTTGGTCGATTGGCTGCCGGATGGGGATAAAAGCGAAGGGTACCGCTTGCTTACGCAGGTCGGCCTGGCGCGCGTCCTGTACCACGCCGACGATCTGGTACTGCTGATCGCCCCGCAACGTGACAATTGTTCCGATCGGATCACGTCCAGCAAAGAAGTGCGACGCGGCGCTCTGGTTGATCAGGGCGACGTTGGGAGCCCCCGAGCGGTCGGTCGGTGCCAGATCCCGCCCGCGCAACAATGCCGATCCCATGGTGTTGAAATAGCCGTCGCTTACCGCGTTGAGAGCGATTCCCCGATCGTCATCGGAGTGTGGCTGGTAGCCAGGAACCGCAAACCCCACTCCGCGATTGCTGCCATCGAGCGGTGTCATGCGCGACAGACTCGCCGAGCGCACGCCAGGCAGCGATCGGACGTCGGCCAGCATGCGGTCCCACATAGCGATGCGAGTGGCCTGCTCGTGATAGGTCGGGTCGGGCAGGTGGATCAGCATCAGCGCGACCTGGTCGGCATGGAAGGCGGCGCCAGCGCTGTAGAGATTGCCCAGTGTGCGGAGGAACAGGGCGGCGCCCACCAACAGAATCGTGGAGAGGGCCACCTGGAACGCCACGAGCAACTGTCCGAGATCGGCGCGGGATCGCGATGCTGTGAGTCGTCCGCCATCTTTCATGGCCGCGTGAGGGTCGGTACGAAGGGCGCGCAAGAGGGGCGCCGCTCCGAAGACGATTGTCGCGAGCAAACAGAGTGCGGCAGTGAATCCGATCACGCGCCAGTCCCAGTCGACCTCCAGCCGGATGGGCTGCTGGCCGCCAGCGAAGAAGGCAACCACGGCACGTGCCGCCCACCATGCGAAGGTGAGTCCTGCGGCCGCTCCAGCCGCGAATAGCAGACCGGTCTCCACCAGCACCTGGCGAAAGAGACGGCTTCTTCCGGCACCCATCGCCACCCGGACCGCGAACTCCTTGGCGCGTTTGGCGGAGCGAGCCAGCAGCAGGTTGGTGATGTTGGCGCATCCAATGAGCAACACCAGACCGACCACTGCCATCAGGGCCCAGAGCGGGCGCGAGAAGCGCCTGCGCAAATCGTCGAGCCCGCGCGACGCCGGAGTGAGTTCCATGTGATGGAAATAGTCGCGGCGGGCGTCGGCAGATACAGGGTGGTCGTTGATGAACGACTGGAAGATGGGGTCAATTTCGGCTCGCGCCTGTTGTGGCCCGACACCCGGAGCGAGGCGTCCAACGGCCCGGAACCACCAGGAGTTTGGGGATCTCAGGACGCGGTCGCCGGCGAGCGTGATCGGCATGGTGACGTCGTCGTGCCGGCCAGGCGTGAGGCCCGGAAAGTTCTTGGCGGTGACTCCCACAATAGTGAACTGCTTGTCGTCGAGCGCGAAGGTCTTGCCGACGGCGTCGGGACTTCCGCCGAAATGGCGCTGCCAGTATCCGTAGCTGATCACCGCACTGGGGGGTGTGAGGCGCTCGTCATCCTCCACGAGCAGGCGTCCGGCCGCGGGTGCGATGCCGAGCAGGCTGTAGTAGTTGCCCGAGACGACCGCGCCATCCACCTGCTCCATTACGCCATTGAAGCGGATTCCAAAATCGTTAGGTGCGTATGCGGCAATTCCCGTGAACGATTTGGCCTGCGCCCGGAAGAGCTCGAAACATGGGTAGGGAGGGGCGCCGCCGACCTGGCGTGCGCCGGCGTTTGCGAGGAAGTAGAGGCTGGCTGGTTCCCTTACCGGCAGCGAGCGCAGCAGCACCGCGTCAATGAGGCTGAAGATCGCCGTGTTGGCGCCCATCCCGAGTGCCAGCGTCAGGACCACCGTTAGCGTGAAGCCGGGCGCCTGCCGCATGCCGCGAAATCCGTAGCGCACGTCTTGGGCAAGATGGTCGAGCCAGGTGACGCGCCTGCGTTCGTAGAAGCGCTCTTGCGCTGCGGTGACGTTGCCGAAGGCCTTATGCGCGGCGGACTGTGCGTCGCCTGCGGGCAGCCCATCACTCTTCCATTCGTCGGCCTCAAGCTCGAGATGCGAGCGGATCTCGTCCTGGAAATCGGAGGCAGGGCGTTTGCGTTTCCAGAAGCGCATGATCAGCCCTCCTGCTCCTCAGGTCCGAGGATCATCCCGATAGCGCGCGCGAGGCGGCGCCATTGGCTGGTCTTCTCCACGAGTTGGGCCCGGCCCTTGGCGGTCAGCGAGTAGAAGCGTGCCCGGCGGTTGTTCTCCGATACGCCCCACCTGGCGCTAATCCAGCCCTTCTCTTCCAGACGCTGCAAGGCGAGGTAAAGGGAGCCGTGGTCTACCAGAAAGACCTCTTCGGACTGGCGTTGTATGGCGCGGGCGATTCCCTGGCCGTGACAATTGCCGGAGATGAGAGTGCGCAGGATGAGCAGGTCGAGCGTGCCCTGCATCAAGGCAATACGATCGTCGTCGGGCTTTTGGGTCGGCATCCGTCATCAGTATCCGGCCAACTCGGGTCGGATGTCAACAGGAACGGATTCGGTGCCGAATTCAGTTGGGGAAGCGCCCCAGTATTTTGCGGCAGAAGCCGTGCGCGCGGTGGATGAACGAGGTGCCCTGGAAGAACATGAAGGGACACTCGCCTTCCACCAGGTCGATGCCGTTCGACCGGCAGAATTCGGAGGCTGCGGCGCTCACGGCGCCTTCGCCGGCGGCCCGGTACATCCACACGTGGTGGATGCCCGCCTCCGCGCAGTCGTGTACTACCAGATTGGTGGCCGAAGGATGAGTGAGCAGCAGAGCGCCTTCGACGGGAGGCGATGCCTCCTGAACATTAGATACGCAGGGAAGGCCGTCGACCTCCTGCAGGTTGGGATTGACGGGCACGACGTCGTATCCCCGCTGGCGCAGTTCGCGGAACAAGCTGCGCGTAAAGTCTCGTGGGTTGCGTGAGACTCCCACGACTGCCAGGCGTCTTAGGCCGAGAAAATCGCGGACACTCTGAATCGTGGTCATAAGGTTGGGTTCTATTCGGATGTTAACATCCTGAATGGCAGTTTGGGGGTCGGGGAGATGCCCGTTCGGAACTTGTCCGCGCTGGCCGGCCGTAATGCTTTTGGCGTTCGTGCTACTGGAATGCTGGTATTAGCGCCCTTGAGTTATGGCCAAAGACGTCAGGTTTGTTGGGATGGGCGTTGCGGAGCCAAAGCTCTCCCACTTGATTGGTGGATTTGTGGAAACGGTGGGATTCACGGTGATCGTCGTCGCCGGGCTTCTGCTGCCTCGGGCGAACCGGTACGGCTATATGTCAACTCTATCCTTGCTCCACTGGGCCGGCCTCCTTGGTGCAGGCCGACCCATGGCATTTGGGGCGTCTTTTGACTAAGGAAGGTGCCTGCTGTCTGCGGTCGGAGTGTTGGCATCCGGCTTGCCTGCCGGTACATTGATCGCGAAGACGAATTGCTGACCATCACTCGTGACGCTGCCCAGGGTTCCACTCAGCGGGCCGGGCAGCTTGAACAGCATCTTGGGCGCGTCCGTGTGGAACGCCGGACTGGTACTGACCTCCGCCGCCATCACGCGAAGGTCGTTTGAGTCCAGATCCAGCCCGCGGAAGAAGACCTCCTTGCCGTCGTTTCGCCAGTGCAGCATGGCCGCTGCGCCGTCCTTCGAGATCTGCCACTTCTGCTCACCCGCCTTTCCCGTGGACGGATCGAACGGCCGCACGTACACCTCGAACCGTTCGGCTTGCTTCTCGTCTGAGCGGAATAGCAGAAACCGGCCGTCGGGTGAGACCCTGCCCGTGCTGTCGTCGAACTCTTCGCGCAACGTCTCGATGGCCGTTCGGGCCTTGGCATCGCTGCCCGTCAGCGGCACGGTCAGAATCACGCCGCCGGATTCACAGATCAGCGACTTTCCGTCCGGGGATACGTCGCTGAGGACCAAACCCGCTCCTGGCGTATATTGGAACAGGAATTCCTCGCTGCCAGTACCATCCGACGGTATCCGATAAATGCCGAAATCCCCATTTCGCATGGAGGAATACAGGACGTGGCGTCCGTCGCGTGACCAGATCGCAGAGATTCTTGGAAAGGTATCTTTCGTGATTTGCGTGCTCTTGCCGGTGGCGATATCTATGGTCCAGAGGTCCTGCTGGCTGGTCTTGAGATCCATCTTCGTCACCAGCAAGCGTGTGGCGTCGGGGGAAAACGCGGGCGGCGAATACCGGGCCGGTTCGCCCACCTTCTTCACCATCTGTCCTTCCCGGTTGAAAATGGTGATCTGTTGAAGCTGAGGCCCCCTCGGTCGCGGAAGCACGACAAACCGATCGCCATCCGCGCTGATATACGCGATATTATCGGGCACGGCGCTCTGCTGGCGGTACAACACCTCCGGCTTCTTAAACGTGAATGCCGGAGACGTACTCACCTCCGACGACATCACCGATTGGTCACGCGCCACGTAGAACAGCGCTTTGCCATCGCGCCGCCAGAATGCCGGGCTGGAGGCGCCGTCCGAAATCTGCCAAGGACCCCCGCCCGCCGCCGAATCGACAGGCCGTACAAACACCTCGGCTTTGTTGGCCTGATCGAGGACAATGTAAGACAGGTAGCGGCCATCCGGAGAGAATCGCGGCTCGAACATCCGCAGTTCACTGTGGACGACTTCAGCCGGGTTGTGCTCAGTGCCGCTGAGCGGCAGGGTGTACAGGTTTCCTCCCTTAAGGTCAGACTTCGCAAAGGCCAGGAACCGGCCATCGGCTGACCAATCCGAGAGATTCAGGAACGCGCCGGGGTTCTTGTACACCTGTTCTTCTGGTCCCTCGCCGTTTGCGGCGCGAAGATAGATCCCCTCCTGGCCGCTACGAATGGTCGTGTAGGCGATCCGCTTACTGTCGGGCGACCACACCGGCCCCATCACAAACTCCGTCTTGGCGCTGGTGGTGAGCCGGGTGGATGCTCCCGTCTCGACGTCGAGAATAAACAGATCCGCACTCTCGTTCGGCAAATCTTCCTTAATCACCGCAATGCGCTTGCCGTCCGGAGAAAGGGCAGTCTGGTCATAGAGCGCTCTCTCGCCGAGCCTGCCGGTCAGTTTGCCGTAGCGGTCGACGAACGTGATGATCGTCGCGCTGTTCTCGAACCTTCTCGCATTCTGTTTGGCCTTGGCTTCAGAGACAGCCTTGGCTTTCTCGTCGGCCGGCTTCGCCTCATTGCCAGCGGGAACCGGACCTTGAGCAAGACACACAGCGGCTGCGAACAGGCTCGCAACCCAGCCGGAATTCTTCATAAAACAACCTCTATACAGGCTCAGCTCAACAGTTTTGGGGACATGCTGATATGACTTTGCCCGTAGGCAACTCAAAGGTTCGGATAAGACCCGAACGGGATTTGTCCCGCGCGCGGCTGAGTTCCACCTTTACGGTCTTTCCGATACTGCCTTCGAAGTCGGCCTTGCCGAAGTCGCGGATGCGGAAGAAGCTGGGAGCCGGGCCCTCGATCAGCCACGTCTCGACGGCGCCGTTCGCGCCCTTTACTTCCACCGTCATGTATGTGTGGGGATTGCGCCAATCGACTTTTGTCAACGTACCGGTCAAGCTGACACGATCGTTGAAATCGAACGTCGCGGTCATGTTGTGATGGGCCACGCCTTCAGTGGCAAACATCGCGAAAGCGAGGGCGAGCAAAACGTTCATCCTGGGAATCAAGGGGACCCTCCTTTGGACTAAACATTACATGTTTTATGGAATAAAAGCAATAGCGCGCCCCGCCCAGCCCACACTGAACCAGAGAGTCAGTGACAGGCAGGCAACCATCACATTGATCCTTCGCGGGCGAGAGACCGGTTCGGACGCGATAAACCGCCGCAATACAACGAAATGAAACAGAATCGCGCAACACAGAAGTGCCATCTTGCTCTGAAAAGGGTGACTGCCCAGGTACTTATCCGGCGTCGCCAGGAAGATGAGCAGGCCGGAGAGAATCACCAGCGTCACTCCTCCAGTCCTCCAGGGCTTGAGCTGCCGCGCGAGACCGGAGAGAGACGACTCCCGATTTCCAAAACCGGCCAGCCGCAAATCGAGGATCACCATCGTCGCCAGGAAAACCGTGAGTCCTGTCAGGTGAACCGACTGGACGGCGGGCATCCCAAACCTGCTGTCGCGGATGAAGACAATCGGAGCCCAAGTCGAGCACCAGCGAAAAAGTGTGAGCATGACGCGTTAAAATTCGTAAGCCATGGTGCGGCCGCAAACGATCACGCCGATCCAGATAATGAGCGACAAGCCGGCGCAGAACCTTGCCCCCGCGGGAGTCTTGCCGGCCAAATCCCACTGCGCCGTCTTCGGATAAAAGATCAACTGATAGACCGCGGCATTGATTGCCAGTACCAGCAGGAATAACAGTTTCGTGCGGAAGAACGGATTCCCATAGGCTTTTCCGGCCTGTGTGATGAACAGGAAAACGCCGGTGATTAACATGACGGCAAAGCCGAACCTGGACCAGCGCAGAAATTCGTTGGTGACTTTGGAGCCTGTCGCAAATCCCAGCAACCGCAGATCGAACATGACGATCATGCCGACCGAAATCGGAAGGGCCAGAATGTGACTGCCTTCGATCAAGGGAAAAAGCCAAATCGATTCGTTGATGGTCGTTGCCAGCCGCGTGTTTTGCAGCCATTGGCACCAGTCGAAGAGAGACGTCGCGGGAGGTACCACAGATTTTCTAGACTCTACACTGAAACGTGAGCGTTCGGCAAGTTGGTTGTGCCGTGTGTCGGGTAGTGCCCGTGCCCCAGGAGGGAATATTCCAAGTTGCAGTCAACGCATCTTTAGGATAACTACCCAAGTCGTGTGGGCGAGCGTTGTCGTGGGGCAGTTCCGATGCAAGGCGGCACTGGAGGCGACCTCCAGCGCTCCGTCGTCTGAACGACCCATTTCCAAGAGCAATTAGATCTGCTCACGCTCCCTTCCCGTCGGCAGGCGGCCAACTTGGCGCATGAGCAAGCCTGTCGACAAGGTATAATAGCTTAGTCGGCCCTCCCACGTTGTCTGAGCCCGATTCACCCCATTCGAGAAAAATCGCTTGATATCCATCAACAACATCTCAATGCGCTTCGGCGCCCGCCTGCTCTTCGAGGACGTGACTACTTCGTTTCTCACCGGCCGCCGTTACGCCATTAGCGGGCCGAACGGCGCCGGCAAATCGACCCTCATGCGCATACTCGCCGGCGATATCGAGCCGTCCAAAGGCTCTGTGACGCGGCCCAAGAAGATCGGGGTTCTGCATCAGGATCAGTTTGCGTTCGACTCATACAGCGTGCTCGATACCGTCATCATGGGGAACTCGGCGCTTTGGGCCGCGCTGCAGGACCGGGAAACCTTATACGCCAAGGACCACAGCGACCTCACCGATGAGGACGGGATGCGCCTCGGCGAGCTCGAAGGCATCGTCGGCGAGGAGGGCGGCTACACCGCCGAGAGTGACGCTGCTGTCCTGCTCGACGGCCTGGACATCGACGAAAGGCTACACGCGCGGAAGATGGGCGAATTGCAGGGCGGCCAGAAAGTCCGCGTTCTCCTGGCGCAGGCGCTGTTCGGCAATCCCAGTGTGCTGCTGCTCGACGAGCCCACCAACCACCTCGATCTCGAATCGGTGCATTGGCTCCAGAATTACCTCTTAAACTACGAGGGCTGCCTCATCGTCATCTCGCACGACCGGCACTTCCTGAACGAGGTATGCACCCACACCGCCGATATCGATTACGAGACAGTGATCACCTATACCGGCGGCTACGACGATATGGTGCTCGCGAAAACGCGCATTCGAGCCAGCGTGGAGGCCGGAAATGCACAGCGGGAAAAGAAAATTGCGCAATTGAACGAGTTCATCGCTCGCTTTTCCGCTGGAACCCGCTCTTCCCAGGTCACCTCGCGCAAGAAAGAAGTGGAGCGGCTGCAGACCTCGGAGCTGGCCAAGTCGAACATCCAGCGGCCCTTTATCCGCTTTGGCGTCGAACGCCCTTCCGGCCGTCATCCGCTGGAGATTAAAGGCCTGTCGAAATCCTACGAAGGCGTTCCCGTGATCGACAAGTTCACGGCGAGTGTCAGTCGTGGTGAGAAGATTGCTTTGATCGGCCGCAATGGGGCGGGAAAAACGACGCTGCTACGTTCGGTGATGCGAACCGCGCCTGGACCGAACGAGGAGGAGCGCTCATTCGCCATTGATGCCGGCACCATCACCTGGGGGCACGAGGTTTCCGTCGGGTACTTCTCGCAGGATCATCGCCAGTCCATTGGCGCCGGAGTAACGCTGATCGACTGGCTTCATCAGTTCGATCCAATGGCGTCGCAGGCAGAATTGCGCGCCGTGCTCGGGCAGATGCTCTTCAGCGGTGACGATGCATTGAAGCGGACCGAAGCCTTATCCGGCGGCGAAGCGGCTCGCCTGACCTTTTGCCGCCTCATGCTGGAGAAACCCAACGTTCTGGCGCTGGATGAGCCGACTAATCACCTCGACCTCGAGTCCATCAACGCACTGAACATCGCGCTCCAGCGTTACGAGGGCACGGTGCTTCTGGTCACGCACGATCACGATGTCATAGACGAGGTCGCGTCGCGCATCTGGAGTTTCGATTCCGGCCGCATCGAGGACTTCCGCGGTACATATGAGGACTTCCGCGCCGCTGCGGAACAGGTCGCGTAAATCCGCCAGCATATCCGGAAGCGGTTCGAGGTCGTACGCCGTGACCGGGGCCCGGATGCCGCCGTGAGATTCCGCGGGCCGGAAATCGCAGGCGGCACGTTCGTGTGCCGCTATCTCTGTGAGGTCGTCATGCTAATCGGGCCGCGTGTCGCCATTGGTACAATCTGGCTCCAGGTCGTATCCCAAGTAATAGTAATAGTGGAATCGGCGCTCACCCCGGAGAGGCTTGCCCTTCCAGATGGTCAAGTGGATGCCTTCCGAACTGGCGCAGGCGCGGAAGTACACTGGCTTGCCATCACCATCCAGATCGGCGGACACGCCCTCTCGCTCTTGTTTTGGCTGCCTGTCAGAGTTCGCGATGACGAACGCCAGAGTCGCGGTGGCCAGGACTCCTTTGGTTACTTTGAATTCATAGCTGGTGATACCGGATCGGTCGGGTGGAGCGTCCTTGCACGTTTCGGCCGCTGTCCCGAGGATTTCCGCCTCCCCCGCGGTCTGAGGAGGGAGGGCGGTTACGAACTGCACGCGCTGCCCCGGCGAAAGCCTGTTGTTGGGCAAATAAAGACAGCGGTGGCCTGACTTTTCGATGGCGACACCCAGATGGTCCTGGTAGCGGAACGCGCGACTAGAGCGGGGCGACTCTGACAGAGCAGCGATAACGATGCGACCAAAGTAACAGCTGCGACCTTCATGACTCTTACTCAAACCAGGTTACCCGAATAGAAACAGCCGTGGATGCCACACGTCAACCCTCTATTGAGGATGGGAAAGCCTGATGATACCGTAGTCCGGCTCCTTCCGATTGGCTAGTAAAGTCGTCTTGCATGAAGGGGAACTTCCTAATTCAACAAGGGAGTTCCCCCGGCTTTGCCGGGGAGGCAGTAGAAGTTTGACAAATCCGGGAGTCCATCGTGGAAACTCCAAACGTGAGCCGCCAAGCGCACGAAAGGAGATTTCACACGATGG
>Ga0209060_10000179_pt1 | contig 154714 bp, 140 predicted proteins | sample Coa_R1_8_FD_187155 | JGI IMG/M metagenome (GOLD analysis project Ga0209060, IMG submission 187155) | Surface soil microbial communities from Centralia Pennsylvania, which are recovering from an underground coalmine fire - Coalmine... | ecosystem: Environmental > Terrestrial > Soil >... | reverse complement strand
CGCGGCTTTAGGCTGCACGCGATTCGGTCCAGGCCGCGCGTCACGCGAACGGGAGGAGCGGGCGTTACCCGATCATCGTTCGCGCCTAAGCCAAGCACCTGGCACCCCGACCGTAATGTCGAGGGGGTCGATACCCGGACCGCCCGGGAGCGGGGTTACAAGCCCCGCCCGCAGGAACCGCAACCCGCTCCATCAATCGGCTGTCACCGGTTGACACCCCTGACGAGCGAGCTTGATCTTTTTAGTTCGTCGTGGGTCGCCAGTTCAAGAAATTTCGTCGGCGCAAGCGATCCCTCTGATCTGATGAGAATTTTTTTCGGCTCTTTGTTTGGTGTTCGGCCGCCAAAATTGTGACTGCCTGCCATGATTCGCACTTATTTCGATTAAGGCGCGGAAAGTGCGGGCATTTTTTGATTCGCAGCAAGTCGCTTACATGAGCAAAGGATGTCGAGGTTGCATGATGGGTTTCGCTGCCGCTCAACCCATCTTACGCGCTGTCGAGCTTCTTTTCGCAGACGAGGCAAGTAGCCCGGACTGAGCGCAGCGAAATCCGGGGCGGTGATATCGCCCGCCACATCGCTCCCGGGACGCCCGTTTGGCTTCAGCGTCTTTAGTCTTTTGTATGTATGCCGCGCTCTGGCCAATCCACAATCCGGACCGAGGCGACCAACTCCTCCCCTTCATTTTCGCCTGGAGCGTTTTCCTCAATCGGCACTTCGACCTGATGTTTGAGGGCAATCTCTCGTCCGGCCGCTGCAGATTCCTGGATAGCAAGCGCCACCTCAAGCGTTGCTTTGCCCCACCGGCCATCATGGGTGGATCGCATGCCAAGCCGGAGTGCGCGGCCCATCTCGTCAAGAACTTGGCGCCTGCCAGGGATACTGGGTCCGCGCTCGATGTTGATTTTATGCGCGCCAAATTGGCCGTATTGCATCAGACCATCAGCGGTCGCGCGCAATTCCGCCTTTTCACAGGTCGCGATGGTGATGCCGAAATGCGGCTGGTGCGGCGGCAGTTCGGGTTGGCTCGAACCGTAAGCGAACGTTTCAGTGCGGGCGCGCGTTTCGTCAGCGGTCTTCATCAGCGCCCGGCGCGCGGCCCCGTGGTCGAGTTTTTTCGGCGCCCCGCGTTCGCTGATGTTGAAATGCCACTCGTCGGAATCAAAGTAGTCGTATCCGCTGTAGACCAGCGAGGCCGCAGCGCCGTTCTCGAATTGCAACAACGCCGCGCAGCTGCCCTCGGTCGGCCGCGTCGGGTCCAGAACGGTCGTCTGCGCGCGCACGCTCCGAACCAGACCGCCGCCGAGCAGGCGCACGATATCGATCTGATGAGGGACTTGATTAAAGAGAATGCCGCCGCCTCTCGCCGTATCGAGCTCCTCCGGGCGACGCGGGCGATACAGAAAGTTGGTGTAGTTGAAACTATGAATCATTCCGAGACGACCGAGCGCGCCGCACGAGATCATCAGCCACATGACGTGTATGGCAGGGTCGAAGGAATGGGTGTGTCCGACAATCAGATGCACCTTGTTATGCTCAGCCGCGGCAATGATGGCGTCGCAATCGGCGAGGGTCAGCGCCATCGGTTTTTCCAAAATAATGTGCTTGCCATGCTCGGCCGCGAGAATGGCATGCGGCGCGTGGAACTGATGCGGCGTGGCGATGTAGACCACCTCGACCGTCGGATCGGCGCACAAAGCGGCGACGTCGTCGTAGGCATTGACGTTAAAATCGCGAGCGAATGCCGCGCGCGGAGCAGGATGCGGATCGGCGGCCGCCCGAAGCGCGTATCCGGTATGCGTTGCCGCCGCTTGCACCATCACGGCGCCCGCCATGCCAAGCCCAGCGATGCCAAGACCGATGGGCGCTGGATCGGCGGCGGAAGACACGTCGCTCACGCCGGCGCGCCGGCGGCGTCGCGGTCGAGATCGACGAAGATATCGTCGCCCTGCAGCTCCACCTTGTAGGTGCGCAACGGTATCGAGCAGGGCGGCGCCTTCACGGCGCCGGTCGGGATATGGAACGCGCCGAAGTGCAGGCAGCATTCGATGACGTCGCCGTCCAGCATGCCCTCGGCGAGGCTTGCGGAGGCGTGGGTGCATTCGTCGTCGGTGACATAAAACGTGCCGCCGAGATTGAACACGGCGAGCCGGCGGTCGCCGACTTCGAAGGCCTTGGCCGAGTCCGGCGCAACCTCGGCCTGCGCGCAGACCCGAACCACCGATTCCGCCATGACACGTTCCTCCACGCGTTCCTTGCTGCTGCCATCCGGGCTGCCGCGCTCGGCGCGGCCGCCCTTCTCCTGCGACACAAGACCGCGCCGTGCGGCCGGTCCCGGCGGTCCTTATAGCGGCAGCCTCGATTTGCTTTCAATGTCCGGCGCGAAAGCCCATCTCTCCGCGCGGTGAGTTGAGATCGGCGGCATTGCCCGGCACAATGCGCTGGAAAAACGCCGGACCGATTTGCGCAACCCGACCAACGGCCGATGAGCCCAACCGCCGCCAACCTGCGTCCTATCGGTACCCCGCCGGCGCCGGCCGAGCGGCAGCCGGGCGCCGCCCAGGCGGCCATCCGCATCCGCGACCTGCACAAAAACTTCGGCGAGCTCAGCGCCATCGACGGCGTCTCGCTCGACATCGGCCGCGGCGAGTTCTTCATGATCGTCGGTCCCTCCGGCTGCGGCAAGACCACGCTCTTGCGCATCCTCGCCGGGCTGGAGACCGCGACCTCCGGCTCGATCGAGACCGACACGCCGGCCGGCTCGGAGCGGCCGAAAAACTCCATGGTGTTTCAGGGCGAGTCGATCTTTCCCTGGATGACGGTGTGGAACAACGCCGCCTATGGCTTGCGCATGCGCAACGCGCCGGCAGCCCTGATCAAGGAGCGCGTCGGCCATTATCTCGACCGCACCGGATTGGCGCGCTTTGCCGATTATTATCCGCACCAGCTGTCCGGCGGCATGAAGCAGCGCGTCTCGATCGCGCGCGCCTTCGCCAACGATCCGGAAATCCTGCTGATGGACGAGCCGTTCTCGGCGCTCGACGCGCAGAACAAGCTCCTCCTCCAGGAGGAGCTCCTTCGCATCTGGGACGAGCAGAAAAAAACCGTGGTGTTCATCACCCACAGCGTCGACGAGGCGGTCTATCTCGGCGACCGCATCATGGTGATGACGGCGCAGCCCGGCAAGGTGAAGGGTCTGGTGCGCGTGCCGCTGCCGCGGCCGCGCGCGCTGATCGAGCTGCAGAAGGCGCCGGAATTCGGCGAGCTGGTGCACCGCATCTGGTCGGAGCTGCGCGACGAGGTCGAGCGCGCCCGCGACCAGGAACACCAGGACGCCGCGCACGACAAGGACGCTCAAGCATGATGAAGTCAGGTTGCGCGCGGCGCACTCCCTCTCCCCGCAGGGGAGAGGGTTGGGGTGAGGGGGTTCGGATGCTGCAGTATTTTTCTGAAACTTCCGAACCCCCTCACCCTCGCTCGCGGAGCTTGTCATCGGGCGGCGCTTTGCGCCGACCCGTTGGCTCGCTCGACCCCTCCCCTCCGGGGAGAGGTGAAGCAGATACGCCTCGGCCTCAATTCAATCTGAACACGTGGGACGCTAAGGAAGAAAGCGAGCCGTCATGAGCACGCAAACCGTCACCGTCATACCCGAGCAGGGCTTTGCGCTGTCGATGCGGGCGCGCGAGCGCCTTCTCGGCATCGCCTCGCCGATCGTGCTGCTGGCGGTCTGGGAGATCGCCGCGCGGCTGCATCTGATCGACACCCGGTTCTTTCCGGCGCCGTCGAACGTGATCGCGGTCCTGATCGACATGCTGCGCTCGGGCGAGCTCATCACCAACACCATGGTCAGCCTGCGCCGGCTGGCGCTCGGCACGCTGATCGGCGGCGTGCCGGCGCTCATTCTCGGCATCGCCATGGGGCTCAACCGCTGGGTCCGCGCCGTGTTCGATCCGCTGATCGCGGCGACCTATCCGATTCCGAAAAGCGCGATCCTGCCGCTGGCGTTGCTGATCTTCGGCCTCGGCGAGAGCTCGAAAATCTTCATGGTCGCGGTCGGCGTGTTCTTTCCGGTGGTGATCAATTCGACCACCGGCGTGCTCGGCATCAGCCAAATCTATCTCGACGTCGGCCGCAACTACAAAGCCAACCGCTGGAAGACGTTCTGGACCATCGCGCTGCCCGGCGCGCTGCCGGTGATCATGAGCGGCTTCAAGCTCGGCATCGGCATCGGACTCATCCTGATCGCGATCGCCGAGATGATCGGCGCCAAGAGCGGGCTCGGCTACATGATCTGGACCGCGTGGGAGACGTTTTCGGTCGAGCAGATGTATGTCGGCCTGTTCATGATCGCGATCATCGGCTTCGTGCTCACCGTCGGGCTCAACGAGCTTGAGCGCCTGATCATTCCGTGGAAGAGAGACTAGCGGGTGATGATCTTAGATCAATTCGAGGCAGACATGCTTCCTTCACCTCTCCCCGGAGGGGAGAGGTCGAGCGAGCGCAGCGAGCGAGGGTGAGGGGGTTCGGACGCTGCAGATTTTTTTGAAACTTCCGAACCCCCTCACCCCAACCCTCTCCCCTCCGGGGAGAGGGAGCGCGCCATGCAAGCGCGGCCACATCAACCTCTAACGGCGAATCCCGCATGCAAATCCTCGTGGTCGGCGCCGGCGTCATCGGGCTTGCGGTCGCGCGCCAAGCGGCATTGCGCGGCCATGAGGTGATCGTCGCCGAAGCGACCGGCGGCATCGCCAACGGCGTCTCCTCGCGCAACAGCGAGGTCATCCATGCCGGCCTGTATTATCCGACCGGATCGAGCCGCGCGCGCCACTGCGTGCGCGGCCGCCGCATGCTCTACGAATTCTGCGCCTCGCACGGCGTCGCCCACAAGAAATGCGGCAAGCTGGTCGTCGCCACCAACGACGCCGAGCTCGCCAAAGTCGAAGGCATCGCCGCGCAGGCGCAAGCCAACGGCGTGGAGAACACCGAGATCATCGGCGGCAATGCGGCGCGCGCCATGGAGCAGGAACTGTCCTGCATCGGCGCGCTGTGGTCGCAGGAGACCGGCATCATCGACAGCCACGGTTTTATGCTGGCGCTGTGGGGCGAGCTGCAGGATTGCGGCGGCATGATCGCGTTTGCGACGCCGGTCGAGCGCATGAGCTACCAGGCGCCGCACTGGCAGGTCGCGTTCGGCGGCCGCGACGCCGGCGTCATGGCGTTCGACGCCGTGATCAATGCCGCCGGGCTAGGCGCCCAGCCGCTGGCGCGGCGCATCGAAGGCTACCCGGCCGAAAAAGTGCCGCGCCTCGTGCTCGCCAAGGGCAACTACTTCGGCTTTGCCGGCCGGCCGGCGTTCTCGCGGCTGATCTATCCGACGCCGATCGACGGCGGCCTCGGCGTCCACGTCACGCTCGATCTCGCCGGCCGCATGCGCTTCGGCCCCGACGTCGAATGGATCACGGAGGAGAATTACGCCGTCGATCCGCGCCGCTGCGACAGTTTTTACGACCGCATCCGCACCTATTGGCCGGGACTGCCGCCGAATTCGCTGGTGCCGGACTATTGCGGCATAAGGCCGAAGCTGACCGGCCCCGGCGAGCCGGCCGCCGATTTTTTGATCGCGGCCGAGCCGGCGCACGGCATGCCGCGTCTGGTCAATCTGTTCGGCATCGAATCGCCGGGGCTGACCGCGTCGCTGTCGCTCGCCGAGGAAGTCGTCGGTTATCTCGGCTGATCGCCAATTCAAACAAAACCTGAAAGGAGACCAACATGGCCGTTCATCGCCATCTCAATCCGCCGGCCATTCCGGCGCCGCGCGGCTATTCGCATGTGGTGGAGACCAAAGGTCCGAGCCGCACCATTTATCTTGCCGGCCAGCTCGGCATGACGGCGGACGGCAAGTTCGCCGGCGCGCCCGGCGATTTCCGCGCCCAGGCGGTGCAGTGCTTCGAGAACATCAAGGCGGCGCTCGAAGCGGTCGGCGCCGGCTTCGAACACGTCGTCAAGGTCAACAATTACCTGATCGACATGGCGCACCTGCCGATCTACTTCGAAGTGCGCGACCGCTACGTCGACACCAAGAATCCGCCGGCCTCGACCACCATTCAGATCTCCAAGCTGGCGCGCCCGGACGCGCTCTACGAGATCGAGGCCATCGCGGTGGTACCGGAGTGAGAGCATCCGCTACGGCAATTCTGTCTCGTCATGCCCGGCCTCGTGCCGGGCATCCACGTCTTGCTCTCAGCAAGGCCAAAGACGTGGATGGCCGGGACAAGCCCGGCCATGACGCGTGGATGGAGCCGTTATGGTTCAACCCAGAGGCTGCCTGCTTCTTTCGCCACTCCAGGCTAATATCGACCCGGCCTTTCAGGCCGGGAGAAAAGCCATGAATTGCAAATGGTATTTGTTGGCCCGCGCGTGTGTCGCCGGCGTTGTGGCCGTTGTCGGCACGGCGCTCGCGCTCGGCACGGTTTGCGCGCAGGACAAGACCTACGCGATGAAGATCACGCTGCCGACCATCAACGACCCGAGCTACATGTTCGCCAAGGCCTACGCGGCGGCGCTTGAGAAGGATTCCGGCGGCCGTATCAAGCCGCAGATCTTTCCGGTGAGCCAGCTCGGCTCGATCCCGCGGCAGATCGAAGGCACCCAGTTCGGCTCGATCCAGTGCGCGATCATGCCGCCGGAATTTTTTGTCGGCGTCGACGACCGCTTCGAAGTCATGGCGGCGCCCGGCCTGGTCGATACGCTGGCGCACGGCCAGCGCATCGCCGCGGATGCGGACGTGCGCAAGCTGATGCTAGGGCTCGGGCCAACAAAGGCCTGCACGGTGTCGCCATGTTCATGAACTCGCCGTCCTCGGTGATTGCCAAGAATCCGCTCCGCCATCTCGCCGACTTCAAGGGCAAGAAAATCCGCGTGCTGGCCTCGCCGTTCCAGATGGGGCCGATCGCGCGGCTCGGCGCGACGCCGGTGGCGATGACGCTGGCCGACGTGTTGCCGGCGCTGCAGCAGGGCGCGATCGACGGCTCGGTCGGCGGCATCGTGGTGTGGACCCCGATGCACTTTGCCGACGCCGCCAAATACGTGACCGAGACCGGCCAGCCGGCGGTGTTCGTCATGGTCGAGATCAACAAGGCCTGGTACGAGGCGCTGCCCGCCGATCTGCAGAAGCTCGTCGACGGCGACGCCGCCGCCCAGCAGGCCGCGATCGCGCCGGTCGCCCAAGACATCGTCGAAAAAGCCCGCCAGGGCTGGACCGCCACCGGCGGCGAACTGATCAGCCTGCCGGCCGCCGAGCAGGCCGACATGATGAAGACGTTTGCGGCCGCCGTCGCCGAAACCGCCAACGCCAAGCCGGCGCTCGCCGAAGCCTACAAGCTCGTCAGCGACGCGGCGAAGCGGACGCGGTGAGAGGCAACGCGTAAGCCGCCTCAAACGACTCGTCATGGCCGGGCTTGACCCGGCCATCTACGTCTTTGAGCTCGCTACAAGCCCGAAGACGTGGATGCCCGGCCCGAGGCCGGGCATGACAAAGGAAAAGCGACCATCCAAACAAAAAATCCGCCCGCGGCCAGGACCGCGGGCGGCAGTTTCGACGTCGCCTTCGTTATTCGGTTTTGCTTTAGTTCTGCTGCGCGCCCGGCACGGCGGCCTGCGGCTGCAGCTGCGGGTTGGCAGCGAGATATTGCTCGTAGGTGCGGCCGGCGTAGTTCGGCTTGGTCGGCACTTGCGAGATCGGCGTCGCCTTGGCCGGCACGTCGGTGGTCGGCGCCTTCGAGGCATCCGCGGTATCGTCCATGGCAGGTGCGCTGGCCGATTCCCTGGTGCAGATGTCGGCGAACACGACCAGGCCTTCGGGGGTGTAGGTCTTGGTCAAGCAGCTGCACGGGCCGGGCGCCACGGTGCGCTCGAGCACGGGGGCTTCCACGATGTCCTCGCCGAGCACGATCCAGTGGCCGTGGCGGAACACCCAGTGATGGTGGTGGTGATGATGGCCGATATGGATCGGCGGAATGTGGCCGCCGGGCCGACCGGGGCGCGGGATGAACATCTTGCCGGAGCCGCGGCTGGTGTGGCTCGCCATGTGGACATTGCGGGCGGTCGAGAAGTGCGCGCCGCCGGACGAGAAGTGGCCGCCGCCGCCCATCATGCCGCGGGCATACACGGCGCTGGAGCCCAGAGTGACGCTGGCAGCAGCAACACTGGCCGCGGCCGCGAAGGTGAGGATCAGTTTGCGTGACATGGTCGTTCTCCGAGGGTTTTTCGCTCAAGGCCGGGTGCGCGGCCGATGGCTATTGGTCGGCTGGCTCGGAGAAAGGTTCACGGCCACGTTTCCCGGGCGCAGCGCAGCACGCAGCGAAGCGAAGTGGTGCGCTGCAGACCCGGGATCGCTAAAGGCACGGAGTTTCGAACGATCCCGGAACAGCAGTGCACCGCTTCGCGCTGCACCGCATCCGGGAAACAGGCTGCTTTCACGGCAATGAGGGAATTAACTAATGCGCGTCGTCCCAATTATCGGCGGCTTTCGCTTCGACGTGGAGCGGCACGGACAGCGCGACCGCCGGCATCGGCGCGTCGATCATCACTTGCGTGACCACCGGGAGGGTCTTGTCGACTTCGGCCGCCGGCACCTCGAACACCAGTTCGTCGTGCACCTGCAACAGCATCTGCGCGGCGAGCTTGTGCTTGCCGAGCGCCGCGTCCATGCGGATCATGGCGCGGCGGATGATATCGGCGGCGGTGCCTTGGAGCCGCGCGTTGACGGCGGCGCGCTCGTTGAACGAGCGGACCGAGGCGTTTGAAGCCTTGATCTCCGGATAGTGGCACTTGCGGCCGAACAGCGTTTTCACATAGCCGTTCTGCCGCGCGTAGCTCTTCGATTCCTCGATGTAGTCGCGGATGCCGGGAAAGCGCTCGAAATATTTTCTGATATAGGCGCCGGCCTCCTCGCGGCCGATGCCGAGCTGGTTGGCCAGGCCGAACGCCGAGATGCCGTAGATGATGCCGAAGTTGATCGCCTTGGCGCGGCGGCGCACTTCGCCCGGCATGTTCTTCACCGGCACGCCGAACATTTCCGACGCCGTCATGGCGTGAATGTCGAGGCCGTCGCGGAACGCGCGGCGCAATTGCTCGATGCCGGCGATCTCGGCCAGAAGCCGCAGCTCGATCTGCGAATAGTCGGCGGACACGAGCTTTTGGCCCGGCGCGGCGACGAAGGCGCGGCGGATTTTGCGGCCGTCCTCGGTGCGGATCGGGATGTTCTGCAGGTTCGGCTCCGACGACGACAGCCGGCCGGTCGTGGTCGAGGCCAGCGCGTAGTTGGTGTGCACGCGGTGCGTTCGCGGATTGACGAAGCCCGGCAGCGCGTCGGTGTAGGTCGATTTGAGCTTCGACACCTGCCGCCAGTCGAGAATTTTTTGCGGCAACTTGTGGCCCTGCTCGGCCAGCTCTTCGAGCGCGCGCGCGCCGGTCGCCCACTGTCCGGTCTTGGTCTTGGTGCCGCCGGGCAGGCCGAGCTTGCCGAACAGAATATCGCCGAGCTGTTTCGGGCTGCCGGGATTGACGGTCTCGCCGGCGAGCGTGTTGATCTCGGCTTCTAGGCCGGCGGCCTCCTGGGCAAATTCCCCCGACAGCCGCGACAGCACGTTGCGGTCGATCGAAATGCCGCGCCGCTCCATGTGGCCCAGCACCGCGACCAGCGGCCGTTCCAAACTTTCGTAGACGCTCAGCACACCCTCGGCGGCGAGCCGCGGCTTGAGCACGCCGTGGAGCCGCAGCACCATATCGGCGCGCTCGGCCGCGTATTCGGCGGCCTTCTCGACGGCGACGCAGTCGAACGTGATTTTCGCCTTGCCGGCCTTGATTAGCGTATCGAGGCCGATGGCGGCGTGGCTGAAACCGTGCTCGGCGAGCGATTCGAAGGCCTGGCTGGCGCGCCCGGCGTCGACCACGTACGACATCAGCATGATGTCGTCGCACGACGCCGTCTCGATGCCGCGCTGTGCGAAAATCTGCCAGGCGAATTTCACGTCATGGCCGATCTTGAGCACGCCCTTGTCTTCGAGCAGCGGCTTGAGCGCGTCGAGCGCGGCGCGCTCGGGAATTTGCCCGGCCGCGAGTTCGCCGCCGAACAGGCTGGCGCTGCCGCCCTCGCCACCCTGGCGATGGCCGAGCGGCACGTAGCACGCCTCGTTCGGCGCCACAGCGAATGCAAAGCCGCACAGCTCCGCCTGCATCGGATCGCCGCTCGCCGTCATGGTGTCGAGCGCGAGGACGCCGAGATCGCGCGCCCGCTCGATCCAGGCGTTGAGCCGATCGAGGCTGCGCACGGTCTCGTAGCGCGCGCGATCGAATCTTTGTTTCTGCGCCGCGCCGCTCCGCGCCTTCACCAGCATCGACGGCGTCAGGACATTGTCCGCCTGGTCGGCCGCCGCTTGCGGCGCGCCGGCTGCCGGGCGCGATTTCTCTTGCGCCGGCGCAGCGGCTCTTCCCGACAGCAGAGGTAACGAGGCGTCGGCGCTCGTCTGGGCGCCGCCCGTCAACCTCGACTCCGGCTCGATCTCCGCGGCATCGGTGCCGGAAAATTCCGCCACCCGCCGGGTCAGCGCGTTGAATTCCATCGCCTTGAGAAACGCGATCAGCCGCTTGTAGTCCGGCTCGTGCACGGCGAGATCGCCGATCGGCACGTCGAGCGTCACGTTGTCGTCGAGCGTGACCAGCTGCTTCGACAGCCGCGCCTTGTCGGCGTTCTCGATCAAAGACTGCCGGCGCTTCTCCTGCTTGATCTGGCCGGCGCGCGCGAGCAGGGTTTCAAGGTCGCCGTATTCGCCGATCAGCTGCGCCGCGGTTTTGACGCCGATGCCGGGCACGCCAGGCACGTTGTCGGTGGAGTCGCCGATCAGCGCCTGCACCTCGATGACTTTTTCCGGCGGCACGCCGAATTTCTCCATCACCTCGGCGCGGCCGATCTTCTTGTCCTTCATGGTGTCGAACATGACGACGCAGTCGTTGACGAGCTGCATCAAGTCCTTGTCCGAGGAGACGATGGTGGCGGTGGCGCCGGCCTCGCAGGCCTGCCGCACATAGGTGGCGATCAGGTCGTCGGCCTCGAAACCCCGCTGTTCGAGACACGGCAGGTCGAAGGCGGCGACCGCCTCGCGGACCAGCTTGAATTGCGGCTTCAGATCGTCCGGCGGATCGGGCCGGTGCGCCTTGTAGTCCGGATACATCTCGGTGCGGAACGTCTGCTCGGACAGATCGAAAACGACGGCGAGATGGGTCGGCTTGTCCTCCGGCTTCATGTCGCGCAGGAGCTTCCACAGCATGTTGCAGAAGCCGAACACGGCATTGAGCTGCAGCCCGTCCGACTTGCGGGTGATCGGCGGCAGCGCGTGATAGGCGCGGAAAATGTACCCCGAGCCGTCGACCAGGAAGACGTGATCGCCTTTCTTGACCGGCGCGGCCGCAGGGGCCGCCTGCGGCTTCGGCGCCTTCGGCGCGGTTTTCTGTGCTGTGGGCATGATGAGCGATAATATAGGGCTTTCGCGCGATTTGGCACGGGACAGTGGATAATTGGCAAGTACGCGTCTTCAACCTCGTCACTCGCAGGACGGGCACCCCGCGACGCTCGCGTCGCGGGGACCCCGTTGACCCGCGGGTCCATGCGGCGGCGCGGCCCCATGGATTGCCGGGTCGAGCCCGGCAATGACGAAAATGAATTTTCCCCCGCTGCCGATCGACGCCGTCTTGCCGGAACTGAGCGCAGCGTTGAGCGCGGCCAATGCGGCGGTCGTGGTGGCGCCGCCCGGGGCCGGCAAGACGACGCGCGTGCCGCTGGTGCTTGCCGAGGAGAATTGGGCGCAAGACCGCCGCATCCTGGTGCTGGAGCCGCGCCGGCTTGCCGCCCGCGCCGCCGCCGCGCGCATGGCGCAAACGCTTGGCGAGCGCGTCGGCGACACGGTTGGCCTGCGGGTGCGCTTCGGCTCAAAAATCTCCAAACGCACGCGCATCGAGATCGTCACCGAAGGCATTTTTACGCGGCTCGTCATTGACGACCCGACGCTCGACGGCATCGCCGCGGTTCTGTTCGACGAATTTCACGAGCGCTCGCTCGATGCCGATCTCGGCCTCGCGCTGGCGCGCGACGCCCAGCAGGGTTTTAGGCCCGACCTCAGACTGCTCGCCATGTCGGCGACCATCGACGGTGCCCGTGTCGCCGCCTTGCTCGGCGGCGCGCCGGTGATCGAGAGCGCCGGCCGCGCCTTTGCGGTCGAGACGCGCTATCTCGGCCGCGACACGCGGCCGATCGAGCCGCAGGTCGCCGATGCCATCGCGCGCGCGATGCGCAGCGAGCCCGGCTCGCTGTTGGCGTTTCTGCCGGGCGCTGCCGAAATCCGCCGCACCGCGGCGCTGCTGCAGGAGCGCGTCGCCGCCGATATCGACGTGGTCAGCCTGTTCGGCGCGCTGACCGGCGACGAACAGATGCGCGCCATCGCGCCGACGCCGCCGGGCCGGCGCAAGATCGTGCTGGCGACGTCGATCGCCGAGACCTCGATCACCATCGAGGGCGTGCGCCTCGTGGTCGACAGCGGCTTGGCGCGGGTGCCGCGCTACGAACCCGACGTCGGGCTTACCCGACTCGAAACGGTGCGCGTCTCGCGCGCCGCGGCCGACCAGCGCCGCGGCCGCGCCGGACGCACCGAGCCCGGCATCTGCTACCGGCTGTGGGACGAGCCGCAGACTGCCGCGCTTGAACCGTTCGCGCGCCCGGAAATTTTGGCCGCCGACCTGTCGTCCTTCGTGCTCGATCTCGCCGCCTGGGGCGCGCCGCCCGAGCAGCTCGCGTTTCTCGATCCGCCGCCGCGGCCGGCGCTGGCAGAAGCCCGATCGCTTCTGATCGAACTCGGCGCCATCGACGATGCCGGCCGCATCACCGACGCGGGCCGCCACCTGCGTCGCCTGCCGCTGCCGCCGCGACTCGCCCGTATGGTGGTCGATGCCGCCGCGCACGGCCAGGCGCGCGAAGCCGCCGAGATCGCGGCGCTGATCGGCGAACGCGGGCTCGGCGGCAATGACGTGGACTTACGCGACCGGCTGGACTCGCTGCGGCGCGACCGCGCGCCGCGCGGCCGCGAGGCCCGAGGCATGGCGCAGCGCTGGGCGGAGATCGCGCAGTCGCCATCCGAATTGCGGCAAGCGACTGGGGAATTAAGCGTCGGCGCGCTGCTGGCGCTCGCTTATCCGGAACGGATCGCCAAAAACCGCGGCGGTGGAGCGGGCGCGTTTTTGCTGGCGAACGGCCGCGGCGCCAGCGTCGATCCGGCCTCCGCGTTGGCTCGCGAGCCCTATGTCGCCGTGGCCGAGGTGACCGGCACAGCAGCGGCTGGGCGCATCCTGCTTGCCGCTCCGCTTGCGCTCGTCGAGATCGAGCAGCGCTTCGCCGACCGCATCACGCAGCGCGAGGAAGTCGCGTTCGACGCGGCAAGCGCCAGCTTGCGCGGCCGGCGAACCAGGCGGCTCGGTGCACTCATTCTGTCCGAGCAGGCTGTTGCGGTCGCGCCGAGCGAGGACAATGCGCAAAAACTCGCCGCCGGCATTATCGGCGTCGGCTTGGCACGGCTGCCCTGGACCAATGCGCTGCGGCAGTGGCGCGACCGCGTCATGTTTCTGCGCCGCAGCGAAGGCGAGCCGTGGCCGGATCTCTCCGACGACGTTCTGGTCGAAAATCCCGACCAATGGCTTGCGCCCCTACTGACGAACAAAACCGCACTCTCCGACATCGGCAGCGACGAGCTGCAAGCGGCCTTGCAGGAGCGTGTGCCGTGGGCGTTGCGGCGGCGGCTCGAGGCCGAAGCGCCGACCCATTTCGAAGCGCCGACCGGCAGCCGCGTGCCGATCGATTACGAGGCCGAGGGCGCCCCGAAAATCGCGATCCGCGTGCAGGAACTGTTCGGTCTCGACCGCCATCCGGCCATCGCCGGCGGCAGGATTCCGCTGCTGATCGAGCTGCTCTCGCCCGCACAGCGGCCGGTGCAGACCACCCGCGACCTGCCCGGCTTTTGGCGCGGCAGCTACGCGGCGGTGCGCGCCGAGATGCGCGGCCGCTATCCAAAACATCCGTGGCCCGACGATCCGCTCGCCGCCGCGCCGACCCGGCGCGCCAAGCCGCGCAACAAATAAAATTCGAACTAATCCTTTAGCCCGGCCCTAACCGTCGCAGCGCAAAGGCCGGCCGTTTGGCCGCGGCGTTAGCGGCTTTTTGGGCGGCGCTGTGCTGCGATGGCGGCATCCTCATCGTGCCCGGATCGCGCTTATGCGTTCTATTCTCAGCTTTGCAGCCGTTGCGCTGGTCGCCGGAATGATCGTGCCGCGCTATACGGCGCAGCTCAATGGCAGTTCGCCCGCGCCGACTAATTTGATGGCGGCGCATCAGACCGTGAACGTGGACGAACAGACATCGCGAGCCTCGGATTCGGTGATCGTGCCGCGCGACGCGCGCGGCCATTTTCGCACCGAAGGCCGCATCGACGGCCGCCGCCTCGACTTTTTGATCGACACCGGCGCCTCGGTGATCGCGCTCACCGCCGAGGACGCCGCCTCGCTCGGGCTGCATCCGGGCGACAGCGAGTACCGGGTCATGTTGAAGACCGCCAACGGCGTGGTGCGCGCCGCGCCGACCACGCTCGGCATGGTCGAGATCGGCGGCATCATCGTGCGCGACGTCGTCGCGGTGGTGATGCCGGACGGCGCGCTGAGCGAAAACCTGCTCGGCATGTCGTTTCTGACGCGGCTGCGCCACTTCGAGTACAGCGAAGGCAAGATGGTGCTGGAGCGATAATAAGGGCGCCACTCGCACCCTTCGCCTTTCGGGAACCCATTCCCGCCCGGCATCGTTTAGGCTATTGCTGCACGGCCTTCGCCCAATCGCCGGTCTCCATGTTCCCCAAGCCAAAGCCTTCGCTCAAACCGAACACCTATGCGTACGAATCCGAGCCGATGGTGAAGGCCACCGGCTTTCGCGAATACGACGCGCGTTGGCTGTTCGGCAGCGAGATCAATCTGATGGGCGTCGAGGCGCTCGGGCTTGGACTCGGCACGCTGATCCATGAACTCGGCGTGGCGCCGCATATCGTCACCGGCCACGATTTTCGCTCCTACTCGGCCTCGATCAAGATGGCGCTGGTCAACGGGCTGATTGCCGCCGGCTGCAAGGTCAACGACATCGGCCTGGCGGTGACGCCGATGGCGTATTTCGCCCAGTTCGCGCTCGACGTGCCGTGCGTCGCCATGGTCACCGCCTCGCACAACGACAACGGCTGGACCGGCGTGAAGATGGGCGCGCAGCGGCCGCTCACCTTCGGGCCCGACGAGATGACGCGGCTCAAGGACATCGTGCTCAACGGCGCGTACAAGCCGCGCGACGGCGGCGGCTATGCGTTCGTCGAAGGCTTTCCGGCAAAATATCTTGCCGACCTGACCAACCGGCCGAAGCTCAAGCGCCGCCTCAAGGTGGTGTGCGCCTGCGGCAACGGCACCGCGGGCGCATTCGCGCCGCAGGTTCTGCAAAAAGTCGGCTGCGAGGTGGTGCCGCTCGATTGCGAGCTCGACCACAGCTTTCCCAACTACAATCCGAACACCGAAGACATGAAGATGCTGCACGCCATGCGCGACGCCGTGCTTGCGAGCAAGGCCGATCTCGCGCTCGGCTTCGACGGCGACGGCGACCGCTGCGGCGTGGTCGACAACGAAGGCGAGGAGATTTTCGCCGACAAGGTCGGCGTCATGCTGGCGCGCGACATCTCGGCCAATCACAAGAACGCGCTGTTCGTCGCCGACGTCAAATCGACCGGACTGTTCATGACCGACCCGGTGCTGATCAAGAACGGCGCCAGGACCGATTACTGGAAAACCGGCCACTCCTACATGAAGCGCCGCGTCAACGAGATCGGCGCCATGGCGGGCTTCGAAAAGTCCGGACACTTCTTCTTCAACAAGCCGCTCGGCCGCGGCTACGACGACGGGCTCATTTTCGCGCTCGCGGTCTGCGACATGCTCGACCGCAATCCGGACAAGAGCATGGCCGACCTGAAAAACGCGCTGCCGAAAACCTGGTCGTCGCCGACCATGGCGCCGCATTGCGCCGACGAGGTCAAATATGCCGTGGTCGACGAGGTGGTGAAGCATTTTCAGGCGGAGCAGAAAGATGGCGGCAAAGTCGCCGGCCAGCCGATCCGCGATCTCGTCACCGTCAACGGCGTGCGGGTCACCGTCGCCGACGGCACCTGGGGCCTGGTGCGCGCGTCATCCAACAAGCCCGAGCTGGTCGTCGTGGTCGAAAGCCCGGTGTCCGAAGCGCGCATGCGCGACATGTTCAAGGCCGTCGACGCCGTACTGCGCACCCACAAGGAAGTCGGGGAGTATAATCAGACGATTTGAAGCCGCTCCGCCGCGGCACGCTTGGAAGACACCGAAGGGATCCGGTTTGGGACCGCCTGCTCCCATGGGATGGGAATCCCGGACGACGTGCTGGCGGATTTCAGTAACGCCGAGAGGCCGCCGTAAACATCATTTGAATCGCGGCGAAGGCGCCGACAATCCGCCGAGCGCGGCCGCGTCGAGCGGCTTCTTGAGGATGCTGCCGCGCAGCCCGTCCGTACGCGGCGCCGGCATTGCAGGCTGGCTCGCCGGTGCAAGCGGCACGTCGACCGGCTGAACCCGATCGGCCGGATCGAAATCGCGCATGCGCTGGCTGGCGCTGGCGGAGCGCCAACGATCGATCACCATCGCGATCAGATCCTGGCTGATATTGGCGCTGGCGTCGGATCGGGTATCGCCGGTTGCTTCGCTGTTCGGCCGAAACGTCACGGGCAATTCATCAAAGCTCATACGCGTCGGCAGCGACACCCCGGGGCCGAACGCAAACGCTTCTCGGGTGCCAAGGGACGGAATGAAAGACAGCAGATTCCTGGCCGCGTCCGACGCCGCCGAGCGGATCAACGCCTGGTCGCGGTCGTTCGACAGCCTCATCACGAACAGCGTCGAGCACTGCGACACGATGGTGGCATCGATCTCCGCCGGCCGCTGCGTCACGAGGCCGAGGAAAATGCCGTACTTGCGGCCCTCCTTGGCGATACGCGACAGCGCGCGGCGGGTCGGTCCGAAGCCGATCTTGTTGTCGGCGGGGGCGTAGCGATGGGCCTCCTCGCAAACCAGCAGCAGCGGCGCGACGCCGTCGCTCCACAGTCCGAAGTCGAACGCCATGCGGCACAGCACCGAAACCACCGAATCCACCACCTCGGCCGGAAACCCCGCCAGCTGCATGATGGTCATCGGCTTGCCCTGCGGCGGCAGGCGAAACAGCTGGCAGAGCGTCTCGGCCATGGTATCACCGCCGATGTTGGCATTTTCGAACATGAAGCCGTAACGCGGGTGATTGCGGATCGTCTGGATCCGCGAGATCAGCTTGTGATAGATCATCCGCGACTGGCGGTTTTCCAGCTTGCCCATTTGCTCGTCGAGCAGGCCGATCAGGTCTTCGATGCGATAAGGTACGGGGGTATCCGCGGTGAAGCCCGGCTCGCGCGGTTCGCGCCTTTTGGCGACTAGACGGTCGGCGTTGGCGCGATACTGCAAATAGGCGGCCTTCGCGAGCGGGATCGCTTCCGACAGAATTTGGACTTCCTCATCGACGCCCGGTCTGCCGCCGAAGAACGCGTCGACGATCTCCTCGAAATTGAACAGCCAAAACGGCAACCGCAAATTTCCCGGATTGAGCACTTGCGCCTTGTCGCCGAAGCAGCAGCCGTACTCGTTGTGAGGATCGACCAGAAACATGCGCAGGTTCGGGCGCACCTCGAGTATTTTGCGCAGGATGATGGCAACGGCGCTCGACTTGCCGACGCCCGTGGTGCCGACGATGGCGAAGTGCCGGTTGACCAGCGATTCAATGTCCGCATGAACGCGCACGTTTTGATTCTGCTGAAGGTGTCCGATGGCGACGCGGTCGCCGTTTGCGGAACCGTAGATCAGGCGCAGCTCGGCTTCGCCGAGCATCACCGCCGCATCGTCGATATTGGGGTATTGCGAGACGCCGCGGCCAAATTGCGGGGTCGAGGCGCCGCTGCGAATCTCGCCGATCAGATCGATCTCCGCGACCTTGCGGAACGCTTGCCCCCGATCCGCTGCGTGCTCGCCGATTTCGGTAATCAATCCGACAATGAGACCGTTCGATGCGACCACGGCCATGAACTTGCCGACCGTGGCGCGGTTGCTGTCCCCAGGACGCATCGAAAGCTCGATCCTGGCTCTCGACCCGGTGACGGCGATCACGCGGCCGACAGGTTCGGGTCTGGGGAGCTGCGCACCTGATGGGCGGATCGGGTCTGCGGCCGGGGGGATCATGGCGATTCCTGCAAAATACGGAGCGCTGTCCCGATGCGGATAACACAAAGCCTTTGCCGTTCTGTTAAAGAATCTTACCGCTATTAATTGTCGGAGCAGCAGCGCGAAACCTGCACTCAGTGCGGCTTTGCGCGGAAACGCTCGCGCATGAGCGGCCGCCGGACGGCTACTTGCCGACCAACGCTACATCTCTGCTTTCACCGAGGAGGGCAATCACGCCTCCTGATACACATCGATCTCGGGCGCGCCGGGCAGCATGGTGCGCCAGGCTTGCAGATACGTTTGCATCCGGACATCGCCGGCGATGCGCTGGCGGTTGAGCTCCCACTCCTCCTGCGCCTCGTATTCGATCTCCTGGACGAACTTGGTCGGATCGTCGACGTTCTGCAGGAGCCGCACCTGGGCGTTGCCGAACATCTGGTAGAACGGCGACGCGGCCTTGATCATCGCGGCAAGCTGCTCGGAATTCGCGGCCGGCAGCGTGAAGCGCAGTTGCAGCGTACGGCGGACTTTGGTGGCCTCGGTGCTCATCGCTGGCGTCCTACAAAAGGTTCAAGGACCAATTACGGTCGAGCGTGGATTAGCCGTCATTGCGAGGAGCCCCGCAGGGGCGACGAAGCAATCCAGAGTCGGTGCACTGGCCCTGGATTGCTTCGCTTCGCTCGCAATGACGCAACGGCATTGCCTTGACCAACGCGCCGGAACCGTTTTCGGATCACGCCGTCACTTGAAGGTGTCGCGGAATTTGTGCCCGGGATAGACGCCGAGGATCTTCAAGCTGTGCGGCTGCGACACGAACTTGAGTTCCTCGAGCGCCAGTTCCAGCGCGCGGTCCTTGGGGTGGCCCTGCACGTCGACGTAAAACTGCGTGGCGGCGAAGCTGCCGTCGACCATGTAGCTTTCCAGCTTGGTCATGTTGATGCCGTTGGTGGCAAAGCCGCCGAGCGCCTTGTAGAGCGCGGCCGGAATGTTGCGCACCTGGAAGATGAAGGTGGTGACGACCCGCTGCTCGGCGCGGCTTGCCCATTTCGGCTTGCGCGCCACCACGATGAAGCGCGTGGTGTTGTGCCGCGCATCGGCGACGTTGCGCTTGAGGATTTTCAGGCCGTAGATCGTGGCCGCCAGATTGGTGGCGAGCGCGGCACGGCTGATGTCGGCGGCCTCCGCCACTTCGCGCGCCGCGCCGGCGGTGTCGGCGGCGACCACGGCCTTGATGCCGAGCTTGCGGATGATGGCGCGGCACTGGCCGAGCGCGTGGATGTGGCTCTCGACGGTGCGGATCGTCTTGAGGCTCGCGCCATGCGGCGCCATCAATTGATGCTGCACCGGCAGGAACCACTCGGCCAGGATGTGCAGCCCGGATTGCGGCATCAGGTGATGGATGTCGGCGACGCGGCCGGCCACCGAATTGTCGATCGGGATCATGCCGAGCGCGGCGCGGCCCGAGCGCACCGCCGCGAAGGCGTCCTCGAAGGTCGGGCACGGCAGCGGCTCGTAGGCCGGATAGGCCTCGTTGCAGGCGATGTGCGAGTTGGCGCCCGGCTCGCCCTGAAACGCGATGCGCCGGCGCCGCCTGGTCGGTCGCTTGGCGGCCCGTTTGGTAGCGTCCTTCATGGCCGGCTCGTTAGCACGGCGCGCGCCATTGCCAAATCCTCCGCCGTGTCGACCCCGAGCGGCACGGTGTCGACGATGGCAGCATCGATGCGCATGCCGGCCTCCAGCGCGCGCAATTGCTCGAGCTTTTCGCGCCGTTCGAGCGGCGACGGCGGCAGCTTGACGAAGCGCTCCAGCGCGGCGCGGCGGAAGGCATAAAGCCCGATGTGATGGTAGAGCGGCCCCGGCCCGGCCGGCGCGGTGGCGCGGGTGAAATAGAGAGCGCGCAGCCGCGACGGCCCCACCGGCGTACCGACCACCTTGACCACGTTGGGATTGTCGCGCTCTTCGGGCTTTGTGATCTCGGCCGCGAGCGTGGCGATATCAGCGCTGCGCTCCTCCAGGAGCACGGCGACAGCGGCTTTGAGGCTCGCCGGCTCCAGCGTCGGCAGATCGCCCTGCATGTTGACGACGATGTCGGCGCTGCGTCCCGCATCGACCTTCTGCAGCGCCTCGTGGATGCGGTCGGTCCCCGAGGCGTGATCGGACCGGGTCAGCACCGCGGCGCCGCCCCGCTTGTCCACCGCTTCGGCGATGTCCGGCGCGTCGGTTGCGATAAAAACCCGGCCGAGCTGCGCCGCCATGGCGCGCCGCCACACATGCACGATCATCGGCTCGCCGGCGATATCGGCAAGCGGCTTGCCGGGCAGCCGGGTCGAGGCCATGCGGGCGGGAATGAGAATGACAATATCGGGCATCGGAAGCGCCAGCCGGCCCCGGTTATACGGGTTGCAACAGGCGCGGCAAACCGGCTATTGGTGCGCCGCCCTCCCCCTCCCGTTGCGGAGCTTTTCCTCGATGGATTCCTTCGAACTCAACAAGATTCTCGGCGCGGTTTTGGGAACGTGCCTGGTGCTGCTTGCGGTCCACATCGCCTCCGGTGCGATCTTTGAGCCCTCGCGCCCGGCCAAGCCCGGCTATGTCATCGAGGTGAAGCAGGAGCAGCCGGCGAAAGAGGGCGGCGGCGCGGCAGCGGCGGCGCACGTGCCGATCGAGACGCTGTTGGCCAGCGCCTCGACCGAGCGCGGCACCCAGGTCGCCAAGCAATGCGAGCTCTGCCACAACCTCGGCAAGGGCCAGGGCAACAAGATCGGGCCGGATCTCTACGGCGTGGTCGGCCGCAAGGTCGCCTCGGAAGCAGGCTTCAATTATTCGCCGCAGCTCAAGGCCATGGGCGGCACCTGGACCTTCGATGCGCTCGACAAGTGGCTGCTCAATCCGCGCGCCGACGTTCCGGGCACGTTGATGACGTTCGCCGGCATCGCCAACGACAAGCAGCGCGCCGACGTCATTGCCTACCTGAATTCGAACTCGGACAAGCCGGAGCCGCTGCCCAAAGCGGCCGAAAACAAGCCGGCCCAGCCCGAAGGCGGCAATGCGGCGGCCGCTCCGGCCCCGAACGGCCCGGCCCCCGCGAAGTAGATTTTTGTGCCCCGCAACGCCGCCGCCCGCGTCTTGCCCACGCGGATGTGAAGGCATTTCGTCGCGCCGGGGCCCTCCCCACGCTGGCGCCGCAATCGAAAACCACATAATCACGCGCCATTGCCCAGCGCCTCGCGTGCCGCAGCCGCGCGGCGTGCCCGTGCGGCGCATTGCCCCGCAGCGTGACTGGAGAACCGGGTGAACCGCCGATCGTTGCTCACATCCGCCCTCTTCGGCCTCACCGCGCAACGGCTCGGCCTGCCGGCCTGGACGACACCAGCGGCCGCGCAGGAGCGACCGGCGAGCGGCGTCTGGCGGCACGGCGTGTCGCTGTTCGGCGATCTCAAATACCCCGAAGGTTTCAAGCAGTTCGACTACGTCAACGCCAATGCGCCCAAGGGCGGCACGGTGCGGCAGGTCGCAATCGGCACCTACGACAATTTCAACATCGCGGTGGCGGGCGTCAAAGGCAATCTGGCCGCCGGCATCACGCTTATTTACGACACGCTGCTGGTGCCGGCGCGCGATGAAGTCGGCAGCGAGTATGGCCTGATCGCCGAGGCGATCAAATATCCGGACGACCGTTCGTCGGCGTCGTACCGGCTGCGGCCGCAAGCCAAATGGCACGACGGCAAGCCGATCACGCCCGACGACGTGATCTTCTCCTTCAATGCCTTCAAGCAATACAGCCCGCAGCTCGCCGCCTACTACCGCCACGTCAGCAAGGTGGAACAGACCGGCGAGCGCGAGATCACCTTCACGTTCGACGGGCCGGGCAACCGCGAGCTGCCGCAAATCGTCGGCGAGCTTTTCATCCTGCCGAAGCACTGGTGGGAGGGCAACGATCCGAGCGGCAAGAAGCGCGACGTCGGCGTCACCACGCTCGAGCCGCCGCTCGGCTGCGGACCCTATCGCATCAAGAATTTTTCGGCCGGGCGCGACATCGCCTACGCGCGCGTGCCCGATTACTGGGCGACCAAGCTCAACGTGCGCATAGGCCGCGACAATTTCGACGAGCTGCGCTTTGCCTATTTCCGCGACACCACGGTCGCGCTCGAGGCCTTCAAGGGCGACACCGTCGACTGGCGCGAGGAGAACAGCGCCAAGAACTGGGCCACTGGGTACGATTTTCCGGCGGTCAAGGACAAGCGCGTCGTGCTCGAGCAGTTTCCGGTCAGCGACGTCGGCATCATGCAGGCGTTCGTGTTCAACATCCGCCGTGACAAGTTCAAGGATCCGCGGGTGCGGCTCGCGTTCAATTACGCCTTCGATTTCGAGGAGATGAACCGGCAGATTTTCTTCGGCCAGTATAAGCGCATCACCAGCTATTTCGACCGCACCGAACTTGCAGCCACTGGGTTGCCCGCCGGCCGCGAGCTCGAAATTCTGCAGCCGCTGCGCGACAAGGTGCCGCCCGAGGTCTTCACCAAGCCGTACAGCAATCCGGTCGGCGGCAATCCCGACGCCGCGCGCAACAACCTGCGCCAGGCCGTGCTGCTGCTGCGCGAGGCCGGCTACGAGATACGCGATGGGCACCTCGCCAACGCCAAGACCGGCGAGGCCTACACGGTCGAATTTTTGGCCGACGATCCGAGCTTCGAACGCGTCTTTCTGTTCTACAAGCCGTCGCTCGACCGGCTCGGCATCGGCATGACGGTGCGCACCGTCGATGACGCCCAGTATCAGAACCGGCTGCGCAGTTTCGATTTCGACATTATCACCAACAGCTGGCCGGAATCGCTGTCGCCGGGCAACGAGCAGCGCGGCTATTGGGGCGCGCAGGCCGCCGACCAGCCGGGCTCGTTCAACCTGATCGGCGTCAAGAATCCGGCGGTCGATGCGCTGGTCGACGCGGTGATCTTCGCCAAAAGCCGCGCCGATCTGGTCGCCGCCACCAAGGCGCTCGACCGCGTGCTGCTCTGGAACCACTACGTGGTGCCGCAATGGACCTATCCGTATGTGCGCAGCGCGCGCTGGGATCGCTTCGGCCATCCCGAGCCGATGCCCAAATACGGCATGGCCGCGTTCCCGACGGTATGGTGGTGGGATGCGGACAAAGCCGCGAAGGCCGGAACGAAGTCGTGACCCCGACATTTGGATCGCATGGCTGAGTTGGGGCACCTGACGCGGCGCCACGTTCTCGCGGCAGCGGCGGCAGCGGCTTCGGCCGCGTCATTTGGCGGCGGCCTTTCGACCGCGCGCGCCGCGCCCGACATCGAATCGCACGGCCTCTCGGCCTTCGGCGATCTCGGCTACCCGCCGGATTTTCCACATTTCCGCTATGTCGATCCGACGGCGCCAAAGGGCGGCATCTTCTCGCAGATCGGCCCGAGCCGCCAATACAATCAGAACTTCCTCACCTTCAATTCGCTCAACAGCTACATCCTCAAGGGCGACGCCGCGCAGGGCATGGAGCTGACCTTCGCCACCCTGATGGTGCCGTCGGGCGACGAGCCGGATGCGCTGTACGGGCTCGCCGCCGCCAAAGTGCGCCGCTCGGCCGACGGCCTCACCTACGAGTTTTTCATCCGCCCGGAAGCCAAATTCCACGACGGCAGCAAGCTCACCGCGCATGACGTTGCGTTTTCGCTGAACACGCTGAAGGAAAACGGCCATCCGCTGATCACCCAATCGCTGCGCGATTTTCTCGGCGCCAAGCCAAGCGACGACGCTTCCGTGGTGGTCACCTTCGCGCCCAAACGCGCCCGCGACGTGCCGCTGTTCGTCGCCGCGCTGCCGATCTTTTCCCGCGCCTATTACGCGCAAAAGCCGTTCGATCAATCGACCCTCGAAGCGCCGCTCGGCTCCGGCGCCTACAAGGTCGGCCGTTTCGAGGCCGGACGCTACATCGAATATGATCGGGTCAAGGATTGGTGGGGCGCCGATCTGCCGGTTGCCCGCGGTCAAAACAATTTCGACACACTGCGCTTCGAGTATTACCGCGACCGCGAGGTCGGCTTCGAAGGTTTTACCGCACAGAATTATCTGTTCCGCGAGGAATTCACCTCGCGTACCTGGGCGACGCGCTACCATTTTCCGGCGATTGTGGACGGCCGCGTCAAGCGCGACACGATTCCGGACGATACGCCGTCCGGCGCGCAGGGCTGGTTCATCAACACGCGGCGGCAAAAATTCGCCGATCCGCGGCTGCGCGAGGCGCTCGATGTCGCCTTCGATTTCGAATGGACCAACAAGACCATCATGTACGGCTCCTACGGCCGCACCGTCTCGGTGTTCCAAAACTCCGACATGATGGCGACCGGCAAGCCGGGCCGCGAAGAACTAAAACTGCTCGAGCCCTTTCGCGGCCGCGTCGCCGACGAAGTGTTCGGCGAGCCTTACCTGCCGCCGGTCAGCGACGGCTCCGGCAACGACCGCCGCCCGCTGCGCAAGGCGGTCGAGCTGCTGCAGTCGGCCGGCTGCACGGTCAAGGACGGCAAGCGCGCGCTGCCGAACGGCGAGCCGATCGCCATCGAATTTCTGCTCGACGAGCCGACTTTCCAGCCGCACCACATGGCCCTCATCAAAAATCTCGGCATCCTCGGCATTGCCGCCAACATCCGGCTCGTCGATCCGGTGCAGTACCGCGCCCGCCGCGACGATTTTGACTTCGATGTCACCACCGATCGCTTCAGCTTCTCGGCGACGCCGGGCGATTCGCTGCGCTCGTTCTTTTCGTCGCAAGCCGCAAAGCTGAAAGGCTCGAACAATCTCGCCGGCATCGCCGACCCGGTGGTCGACGCGCTGATCGAGACCGTGATCGCCGCCGACACCCGGCCGGCGCTGATAGCCGCCTGCCGCGCGCTCGACCGCGTGGTTCGCGCCGGGCGCTACTGGATTCCGCAATGGTATAAGCCGACCCACTGGATCGCTTATTGGGACGTGTTCGGCCGCCCGCCGGCGCAGCCGCGGTATTTTCGCGGCATTCCGGAGACCTGGTGGTACGACGGCGCCAAGGCCGCCAAGATCAAAAGGACAGGATGACGGGATAATGACCGCCTACATCATCCGCCGCCTGTTGTTCATGATCCCGACCATCTTCGGCATCATGCTGGTGTCGTTCGTGGTCGTGCAGTTCGCGCCGGGCGGCCCGGTCGAGCGCGTCATCGCGCAGCTGTCCGGTACCGATACCGGGGCGACCTCGCGCATCTCCGGCTCGCCGGGCGGCGATTTCGGCGCCCGCGGGCTGACGCCGGGCGGCGCGCAAGGCGACATCACCTCCCGTTACCGCGGCGCGCAGGGTCTCGATCCGGACTTCATCAAACGTCTCGAACGCCAGTTCGGCTTCGACAAGCCGGCCTACCAGCGCTTCTTCATCATGCTGTGGAATTACATCCGCTTCGACTTCGGCCAGAGCTATTTCCGCGACGTCAGCGTGTTGCAGCTGATCGAGGAACGGCTCCCGGTATCGATCTCGCTCGGGCTGTGGATGACGCTGCTCTCGTACCTGATCTCGATTCCGCTCGGCATCCGCAAGGCCGTGCAGGACGGCACCAGTTTCGACGTGTGGACCTCGAGCGTCATCATCGTCGGTTACGCCATTCCCGGCTTCCTGTTCGCCATCCTGTTGATCATCCTGTTTGCCGGCGGCTCGTTCTGGCACATCTTTCCGCTGCGCGGGCTCACCTCCGACGGCTGGTCGCAATTTCCGTGGTGGCAGAAGATCATCGATTATTTTTGGCACATGACCCTGCCGATCATCTCGATGGGGCTCGCCGCATTCGCCACCATGACGCTGCTCACCAAAAACTGCTTTCTCGAAGAGCTGCGCAAGCAATATGTGCTGACCGCGCGCGCCAAAGGCTGTTCCGAACGCAAGGTGCTGTACGGCCATATCTTTCGCAACGCCATGCTGCTGGTCGTGGCCGGCTTCCCGTCGGCCTTCGTCAGCGCCTTCTTTGCCGGCGCGCTGTTGATCGAGACGATCTTCTCGATCGAGGGGCTCGGCCTGCTCAGCTTCGAAAGCGTGCTCAACCGCGATTATCCGGTGGTGTTCGCCAACATCTACATCTTCGGCCTCGTCGGCCTGGTCGTGACGCTGATTTCCGACCTCACCTACACCTGGATCGATCCGCGCATCGATTTCGCGACGCGGGAGGTCTGAGGTGGACTTGAAACTGCGCTCCGACCAGATCCTCGCGCCGGCCGCGGAAGCGCCCGACGCACCGGAGCTGAAGCCGGCCATCGAGCCGGCCGGACCGCTCGGCGTTGCCGGGCCGCCGCGCGGCTTCGAGCTGTCGCCGATCAACGCCCGGCGCTGGCGCAATTTCAAAGCCAATCAGCGCGGCTATTGGTCGTTGTGGATCTTTCTCGTCCTGTTCGTGCTGTCGCTCGGCGCCGAATTCATCGCCAACGACCAGCCGGTCTTCCTCCACGTCGACGGCAAGAACTACTTTCCGGTCTTTTTCACTTATCCGGACACCGATTTCGGCGACGTGTTCGGCACCGCGGCCGACTACCGCGATCCGCACCTGCAGGCCTATCTGACCGAACACCACGCCATCCAGGTCTGGCCGCCGATCCCGTTTTCCAACAGCACCATCGTCAGCAAACCGCCGTCGCCGTTTCCATCCAAGCCGACCTGGCTCCTCAACGCCAAGGACTGCGAGTTCGCGGCCAACAACGGCTACGGTCGATGCGGCAGCCTCGAGTACAACTGGCTCGGCACCGATGACGTCGGCCGCGACGTGCTGGCGCGCCTGATCTACGGTTTCCGCATCTCGGTGTTGTTCGGGCTGATCCTGACCGTGATCTCGTCGCTGATCGGCGTCGCCGCCGGCGCGGTGCAGGGCTATTTCGGCGGCTGGACCGATCTGCTGTTCCAGCGCTTCATCGAAATCTGGACCTCGGTGCCGGAGCTTTATCTGCTGCTGATCATCTCCTCGGTGCTGGCGCCGGGCTTTTTCGTGCTGCTCGGCATTTTGCTGCTGTTCTCCTGGACGCGCCTTGTCGGCCTCGTGCGCGCCGAATTCCTGCGCGGCCGCAATTTCGAATACATTTTGGCGGCGCGCGCGCTCGGCGTGTCGAATTCCGTGATCATGTTCCGCCATCTCCTTCCGAACGCCATGGTCGCCACCATGACCATGCTGCCGTTCATCATGTCGTCGTCGGTGATGACGCTGACCGCGCTCGATTTTCTCGGCTTCGGGCTGCCGCCCGGCTCGGCCTCGCTCGGCGAATTGTTGTCGCAGGGCAAGGCCAACGTGCAGGCGCCATGGCTCGGCCTGACCGGCTTTTTCGCCGTCGCCATCATGCTGTCGCTGCTCATCTTCATCGGCGAGGCGGTGCGCGACGCCTTCGATCCGCGCAAGACTTTTGCCGAGCGCGCCTGATGACCGCCGATCCCCTGCTCTCCATTCGCGACCTCTCGGTCGCATTCCGTGCCGGCGGCCGCACCATGCTCGCGGTCGAGCGCGCCTCGTTCGATATCGGCAAGGGCGAGGCCGTGGCGCTGGTCGGCGAATCCGGCTCGGGCAAATCGGTCACCGCGCTGTCGATCCTGAAACTCTTGCCCTATCCGGCGGCACGCCACCCGTCCGGCAGCATCACCTTCAAGGGCCGCGATCTGCTCAAGCTCACCGAGCGCGACATGCGGCAAGTGCGCGGCGACGACATCACCATCATCTTTCAGGAGCCGTTGAGCTCGCTCAATCCGCTGCACACCATCGAGAAGCAGATCGGCGAGATACTGCTGCTGCATCGCGGCCTCACCGGCGCAGCGGCGCGCGCCCGCACCCTCGAAGTCCTGCAGCAGGTCGGCATTCCCGATCCGGAAAGCCGGCTGCAAAGCTATCCGCACCAGCTGTCCGGCGGCCAGCGCCAGCGCGTCATGATCGCCATGGCGCTCGCCAACGAACCCGATCTGCTGATCGCCGACGAGCCGACCACCGCGCTCGACGTCACCGTGCAGGCCCAGATCATCACGCTGCTCAAAGACATTCAGCAGCGGCTCGGCATGTCGCTTCTCTTCATCACCCACGACCTCGGCATCGTGCGCAAGATCGCGCAACGGGTCTGCGTCATGAAGGAAGGCCGCATCGTCGAGCAGGGCGAGGTCGAGCGGGTGTTTACCGCGCCGGCGCATCCCTATACCCGCGCGCTCCTTGCCGCCGAGCCGAAGCCCGATCCGGCGCCGCCGCAGCCCGCCGCGCCGCTCGTTCTGGAAGCCACCGATCTGAAAGTCTGGTTTCCGATCCGGCGCGGCGTGCTGCGCAAGACCGTCGGCCACATCAAGGCGGTCGACGGCGTCTCCGTCGCGCTGCGCAAGGGCGAGACCTTGGGCGTGGTCGGCGAATCCGGCTCCGGCAAGACCACGCTCGGGCTGGCGCTGCTGCGCCTCATCTCCTCCGACGGCCCGATCGTGTTCATGGGCCACAAGCTGCAGGGCCTGCGGTTCAAGCAGATGCGGCCGTTCCGCCGCGACATGCAAATCGTGTTTCAGGACCCGTACGGCTCGCTGTCGCCGCGGCTTTCGGTTGCCGAGATCATCGAGGAAGGGCTCGGCGTGCATCATCCGGCGATGCCGGAGCAGGAGCGTGACGCGCGCGTCATTCGGGCGCTGACCGACGTTGGCCTCGATCCCGAGACCCGCCACCGCTTTCCGCATGAGTTTTCCGGCGGCCAGCGCCAGCGCATCGCGGTGGCGCGCGCCATCGTGCTGGAGCCGACCTTCGTGGTGCTCGACGAGCCGACCAGTGCGCTCGACATGCTGATCCAGTCGCAGATGGTCGATCTGTTCCGCGACCTGCAGAAGCGGCGTAACCTCACGTATCTGTTCATCTCGCACGACCTGCGCGTGGTCGCGGCGTTGGCGAGCCGCCTGTTGGTGATGCGCGCCGGCAAGGTTGTCGAATCCGGCGATGCCGCCGAACTGTTCCGCCATCCCAAGACCGACTACACCCGCGCCCTGTTCGCCGCCGCCTTCAACATCGAGACGGCGCCGACCGGCGTCGTGGCGCAGTAGTAATCTTTCCTCCCCCGCGAAGCGGCGGAGGGGGACCGCGCGAAGCGCGGTGGAAGGGGCGCGGGACGCGACGCTTCGCTTACGATGAAAGGGTTGCGTCGAGTCCGGCGCCCCCACCACCATCTTGCTTCGCAAGATGGTCCCCCTCCCCCACTTTTGTGGGGGAGGATGAGAGGCACCTAATCGCACCTCGCCGTCATGCCGCCGTCGACCACGAGCTCGGTGCCGGTGATGAAGCGCGCTTCGTCGGAGGCGAGGAACAGTACGGCGGCGGCGGTGTCGCGGCCGTCCCCCATGAAGCCGAGCGGGATGCGGGCGACGCGCGATTTCAGCAAGGCCTCGACGTCGCCGCCCATCCGCTGCTTGGCGAGGCGCGTCTCCACCATCGGAGTGTGCATCTGGCCCGGCACCACGGTGTTCACCCGGATGCCGTGCTTGGCGTATTGCACGGCGGTGACGCGGGAGAACTGGATCACGGCGGCCTTCGACGACGCGTAACCGATCTGCGGCGAGCCGGTATAGCGGGTGCCGGAGGTCGACGCCGTATTGACGATGGCGCCGCCGCGCTGTTCGACCATGATCGGAATGACGTGGCGGCAGGTGAGAAACACGCTTTTCAGATTGTAGTCGAGCTGCGCGTCGAAGGCGTCCTCGGCCATTTCGGCGGCGCCGCCCGCCGCCGAGCCGCCGACATTGTTGACCAGGATGTCGATGCGGCCGAACGCTTTGCGGCACGCCGCCGTCATCGCCCGCACCTGCGCATCGTCGGTGACGTCGCAGACATGAGTGACGATCTCGCCGTCATTGCCGACGCTCGCCACCGTCTCGGCCATCGACTCGGCGTTCTTGTCGACGGCAAACACCTTGGCGCCTTCGCGGGCGAACAGCACCGCGGCAGCGCGGCCGTTGCCCCAGCCCGGCCCGACGCAGCCCGCCCCGGCGATCAGCGCCACCTTCCCCGCCACCCGTCCGGCCATGGCGTCTCCCCTGCCCTCGATCAGCTCGCCAGCGGCAGCGGCGACGCGGCGCCCGCGTGCATCGGCGCGACGATCTCCTCGCCGATGCGCCGTACATTGTCGACGGTCGGGATGATCTTGCACAGCACGAGCTCGATGCCGATGTCCTCGAACCGCCGCAACTGGCGCAGCACGCTATCGGTCGAGCCGATGCAGCCGAGTTTTGTCGCCGGCAGCATGCGCTGCTCGATCTTGCGGGTGTCGGGATCCGGATCGTAGGCGAAGATGCGCTGAATGGTGGCGTCGAGCGCGTCCGCCTCATCGCGGCCGAGCGCGACAAACGGGTTGAGCGCGTAGCGCACTTTGCGCCCGGTGCGCTCGCAGCGGCTGTTCATGTCGGCGACCGCGGCTTCGAGGCCGCGCAGCGCCTCGTCGACATTCTGCGCGCCCTTCGGATAGTCGATGAACCACCAGTCGCAATGGCCGGCGATGAAATCGCGGCCGCGGTCGCTGCGGCTGACCGAATAGATTTCCGGCGGCGCCGGCGAGGCCGGCTTGAGCAGGAGCTGGCCGCGCTCGACCTGATAATGGCGGCCCGCATAGGAGAACGTCTCGTTGCTCCACAGCCCGCGCAGGATGTCGATGAACTCGACGGTGCGCTGGTAGCGCTCCTCGCCCTGCAGCACGGTGCCGCCGAACATGCGGAATTCCTCGTCGAACCAGCCGTTGACGATGTTGAGCGCCATGCGGCCGCGGCAGACGCGGTCGAGCGACACCGCGAGCTTGGCCACCATCACCGGGTCGAGCAGGCCGGGATGCACCGCGACCAGCGCGCGGATGCGATGCAGCCGCGACGCGATCGCGCTCGCCAGCACCCAGGCGGCGAGATCGTTGCCGAGATGCCGCTCGGCGAACAGGCAAAGCTCGAAGCCGGCGCGATCGGCCGCTTCCAAAAGCGCGACGCCGAGATCGAACTGCGCGTCGAGCCGGCCGTCCGGCAACGGCGACAGCGCCTCGCTGACCGCCTGGGCGATTTCCGCCGAGCCGACGGTCGCCATCGGGATCGGAGCGTAGAGGCCGAATTGCATGCGCTATCCTGGAGCAGTTGTGCACAGTGATCTTAGCTGAAGGCAGCCACAACGGCTATGCGGCTTCACCCTGCGGCAGGACATGGCACGGGACATGGCGGTAGCGCCTTGGAGTTGCGGTCCGGTACAACGTCAATATCAGTCATAATTGCGCCGCCATCTCGCCGTTCGAGCGAACCAAAATCATCGCAGCCAGACCGACTGCCAGGGAGATGGCAATGGGAAGGACTTTATCGATGGCAATGGTGCTCGCGCTCATCTCATCACTGTCGGCGAAAGGCGCCTCTCACTGTAACTTAAAACGCTACCCAGACTTGGCTTGTGACTCACAATTCGTGCGGTGCGTTTGCCTTCCAAACGGACGATGCCATTGGGTCTTTGAGTGCCGGTAACTCATTCGGAGAGCGGCTTACGGCAGCGCATCAATGGCGTGCTAGGACACCCCCACGGCTCCCTTTATAAGAACGTGCGCACCACGTGTTTTGACGTTTCGTCATAGTGGCCCCCCTGGCTGCCGGTCGCGCACGCCCCATATATCCAGCCATTATTATTGCCCGCCAAGCAGACTCGATTTGGGAGCCGTCAAATGCGGCTTAAGCGTCGTCAAGTTCTGCAATTCGCAGCGCTGGCGGCCACGCTGCCGGTGACGTCCGCGGTGGGGCGGGCGCAATCCTATCCGTCGCGACCGGTACGCTTGATCATCGGCTATTATCCCGGCAACACCGCCGACGAGATCGCGCGCCTATGGGCACGATGGTTGTCGCTACGCCTGGATCAGCCTTTCATCGTCGAGAATCAGCCGGGCCAGCTTACCACTCGAGCCGCCAGAGCTGCGGTTTGCGCGCCGGCTGACGGCCACACGCTCCTGCTGATTTCTGCGGCGAACGCGATCAATAACGCCATTTATCGCAGGCTCAATTCTCATCTGGATTTCGATCTCTCTCGGGACGTCGTACCGCTCGCGGCCATTGTGCGCGATCCGATGGTCATAGCCGTCAGTCCTTCGTTCTCGCTCAATACCTTTCCTCAATTATTGTCTCATACGCGAGTTCATCGGGGCTGGTTGGCCATGGCATTGGTGGGGATGGGATACTCGTCGCATTTGCCTCGCGCACTAAGAATGAGCCTCGGCCTTGATGTATTGGAGGTATCCTATCCGGGCGACGCATCGGCGATTGCCGGTCAGCTACGCGGCCGGCTGCAAGTCGTGTTTGGCACCACGAGGGCGATGATCCCGGCCATCAAAGCCGGCAAATTACGGGCCCTTGCGGTTACCGCTGCCACCCGAGTGGGGGCGCTGCCCGATGTTCCAACCATTGCCGAGACCTTTCCCGGATACGAAGCCCACGATTGGTTCGGCATCGCCGCGCCTAGCGGTACGCCGCCCGACGTCCTTGAGAGCCTCAACCGACAGATCAATGCCGGATTGTCCGATCCGACCATGATGTCGGCGCTCGCCGCGCTGCACGCACGCCTGGTGCCCGGCACCGTCGCCGATGCTGTAAAGCTCGTCTCCGATGACACTGACAAGTGGAACGAGATGTTTTCGAACTATTTTTGACGGCGCGGAAGCTGATCGCTCACTGCCAATGCGACGACCGAAGACAGCCGGAACGCAAAGGTCCCGCGATTGTCATAGGCCTGTTTGACGGGAGGTTCTGTCATGCAACGACGCCAATTCTTGTCTTCAGTGGTGAGCGGGGTAGCCGGCGGCCTACCGCTGACGGCGCGAGGCGACGCGCCGGAAGCGCCGTACGCCGAACCCGGGGCAGCCGCCACGTCAGCGCAGGCACTCGCATATGGAGCGCCCTTGTTTGCGCTTACCCTCGCCGACGGCCGCGAGATCCGCGCCGAGAGCATTGTCGCGCGCCGCACCTATACGGGGCTGCTCGCAGGGGTCCCCAACGACGAGATTAACGAGCGCGAGATCAACGAACTCAAGGAGATGTGCCATCGAGCGTTTTTGGTTGAGGATAGCGTCATTATACCGCCTGCCATGACTGCGTATGAATCAAATGACCTGCATTGGAATGAGTATCCGCCGATATTCGTGGCGGCTCAATTTTTTTGTTCGCAGGATCCCGACGGCAGCATAAACTTTTCGACGCTTGCGGTCGGCTGGTTTCAGACGAGTTTACAGCCGCTTATTCCAGACGATATTTTGGCGGCTATCAAGCAACTCGATTGGGCGAATCTGGCGCGTGACTTCGTGTTCTGAATCGCATCGCGTTGCGCATCAAGAAGCCGGACATGTGGCGAGATGGAGAGGCGCTAACGGCCGAGCGCCTGTTTGACCCGGGCGATGACGTCCGCCGGCGCGGCGGCGCTGTCTTTGAGCAGCGTCGCGACCTCCTCGCCGCTGACCAGCGCAACGTCGAGCCGCGAGCGCTGCGCGTCCTGGACGAACGCCGGATCGCGCAACGTTGCCGCGAAGCCGGCGCGCAGCGCGGTGGCGCGCTCGGCCGGCAGGCCGGGCGGCGCCAGAATCGGCCGGCCCATGACTTCGCGCGCCAACAGGAACGTCAGGGCGCGATGATCGACCGGATCGGTGACCAGATCGCGGATGCTCGGTGCGCCCGGCGCGTCGGCGATCGGATCCGGTCCGGTGTGAAACAACACGTTGACCGTCCGGTTGGGCAGCCAATCGGGATGCGCCGCCTTGACGCCGCTCCATGACCAGTAGGCGAGCCCGTCGAGCTCGCCGCGCTCCATGGCGAGCGCCGCCACCGCGGTGTCGCGATAGCCCTCGATGATCTTAAAGCGCGTGCCGGCGAGCGTGTTGAATGCGCGCGGCATGATTTCCGAATCGGCGCCGACGCCGGTGCCGGGCACCAGGAGCTCGTGCTTTTTCAGATCGTCGAAGGTCTTGACCGGCGAGGTGTGCCACGCCATCGCCAGCGTGTCATCGCGGTTCATGCTGCCGAGCCAGGTGAATTTGAGCGGGTCGACATTGGCCTCGTTGTGGCCGAGCATCGGCTCGAACGGCAGGCCGCGGCCGATCGTGCCGATCACGCTGCCGTCCTTGGGCGCGATGCGGTACAGATATTCCTCGACCTTGAGTCCGCCGGCGCCCGGCATGTTCTGCACCACGAAGGTCGGATTGCCGGGAATGTGCGCGCCGAGATGGCGCGCCAAGAGCCGCGCGTAAATGTCGTAAGTCGAGCCGGCGCCGGTAAACACCACCATGCTGAGCTGGCGGCCCTTGTAAAACTGTTCGGCGCTCTGCGCGCGGGCGCCCGCAGCGCCGAACGCGAGCAGTACGACGAGGACCGTTGCGGTTGCGCATGCGGCAAGCTTCGCCATCAGGTTCCTCCCGGTCGCGCGCAATCGCCGCACCGAACGCGGCGCATGCGCCGGGCGCAATGGGCGAATTGCCGCGACGGCGCGGCTGTTTTGCGCGCGGCAGGATGCTAAGCTTGACGGCCCATTCGATCCAGCGGGAGGAATGCCGATGATCCGGCTCATCGCACCGATTGCCCTGGCCCTGACGGCCGCCTTGCAGCTTGGCGGTACGGCGACGGCGCAGCAGGCCTATCCGACGCGCCCGGTGCACCTCATCCTGCCCTATGGCGCCGCCAGCGCCACCGACATCGCCGCCCGCATGTTCGCCGACAAGCTCGGCGCCATGTGGGGCAAGCCGGTGGTGGTGGAAAACCGGCCCGGCGGCGATGGCCTCGTGTCGATGAACGCGTTCATCTCCGCCAACGACGACCATGTGCTGTGGATGGGACCGGCCGCCGCGTTCACCACGCTGCCCTATATGCACGACGACCTCGCGTCCGATCCGGGGCCGAAGATGACGCCGGTGGTCCAGGTGGTGTCGGTCGCGCTCGCGGTGTCGATGCCGGCCTCGATGAAAATCGACACCATCGATCAGCTCGTCAAACTGGCGCGCGCCGAGCCCGGCAAGCTCAACGCCGCCGCCGCCAACGGCATCTCGGATTTTCTGTTGTTCGGCTTTTTCAAGAAACTGGGCCTGGAAGTCACCGAAGTACCGTACCGCGACATCATGCAGGCGCCGAACGATCTGGTCGCCGGCCGCATCCAGGTGCTGTCGACCTCGCTGGCGGTGCCGCAGCCGCTCGCCAACGCCGGCAGGATCAAAATTCTGGCCGTGACCAGCCGGCAGCGCGTGCCGAGCCAGCCCGACGTGCCGACCGCCATCGAAGCCGGCTATCCGGATCTGACGTTCGAGAGCGCCGGCGGCGTATTCGCGCCGGCGTCAATGTCGGCCGAGGTACGCAATCGCATCGCCGCCGACTTCCGCAAGGTGGCCGAGGCCAATCCGGACATCAACAAGAAGCTCGAACTCACCGGCCAAGTCGTGGCGATCCACGGCCCCGCCGAGTTCGGCGCCGCCGTCCAGGAGCAGCGCGACAAGCTCGTCGAGCTCGCCAAGTTGCTGGGGCTGAAAAAGGCGACGCAATAAGACGGTCCGGACCCGGCACCATCGAGCGCTCGCCGGGCAAGGCCAAGCGCGTCGTCGGCCGCCGGCCGAAGGTTTGAGCAATGGATCACACTGCAGCAAAGCGCGGCTTGCAGGAAGCGGGCTTTGATGCAAACGCAGCCGCCGCATGGCTTGCCGCGGTGCCGTGCGATACCACGGACTTGGTCAGCGACCGCATCCGCTTCGCGCAGTTCTGGAAGCAATGCGACGCGCTGATCGCGCGGCTGCCGAAAAAGCCGCAGCGCAGCCACGCCGAGGCCGAGGCGGCGCACACGGTTTTCACTGCCGCGCGCGCGGCGCGCGAGCGCTTTCTGGGCACGCATGCGCCGGCGCTCTACGATGAGCTGACGCAGCGGTGTTCGCGCTTCATCCGCCTGGAAGATCTGGTGTTCGCCGCCGCCGCCGCGGTGCCCGGCCTGACGCCGACGGCCGAACAAGTCGCCGCCGAAAGCCAGCACCTGCAGCGCGACAAGGACGGCGTCGAAATCGATCAGGGCATTTTGCTCGCTCATGTGCTCGCGCAGGAAACACCGGGCCGGCATCTGTGCCATGCCATGCTGCTGCCGCGCGCCTCGTCAGAGGAGTTCCTGCGCGAACTCGAGGTCAAAGGCCGCGTCGATCTCGGCAAGGTCCAGGTCGAGCGTCGCGGCAAGGCCGCCTTCGTCACCGCCGGCAATCCGCGTTTCCTCAATGCCGAGGACGACACCACGCTCGACGCCATGGAGATCGCCGTCGACGTCGCCATCCTCGATCCGGCGACCGACGTCGCGGTGCTGCGCGGCGGCGAAGTCGAACACCCGAAATACCGCTGCAAAAAACTGTTCGGCGCCGGCATCAACCTGACGCATCTTTATCGCGGACTCATTCCATTCACCTGGTTCCTGCGGCGCGATCTCGGCTTCGTGCACAAAATTTTTCGCGGCGTGGCGCGGCCGGACGCGGTGCCGGACGACGTGCACGGCACAGCAATCGAAAAGCCGTGGATCGCGGCGCTCGACGGTTTTGCCATCGGCGGCCACTGCCAGATTTTGCTGACCATGGATTATGTGCTGGCGGCGAGCGACGCGTTCATGACCTTGCCGGCACGCAAGGAGGGTATCATTCCGGGCGCCGCCAATTTGCGCATGCCGCGCTTTACCGGCGACCGCATCGCCCGGCAGGCGATCCAGTACGAGCGCCGGCTCGACTGCGACAGCCCGGAGGGCCGACTCATCTGCGACGAGATCGCCGCGCCGGCCGAGATGGACCGCGCGCTCGAGCGCGTCATCGCGCGGCTGACCAGTTCGGGCGCGGTCAGCGCCGCCGCAAATCGCCGCGCGCTGCGCATCGGCGAGGAGCCGTTCGACCTGTTCCGCCGCTATTTTTCCGCCTACGCGCGCGACCAGGCCTATTGCCATTTCAGCCCGGCGCTGATCGCCAATCTCGAACGCGAGTGGAACGCGCATGACAGGAAGATTTAAAGTCGAAGCCGCCGCACGCTCGTCACTTCGCTGCCGCCGGCGCTGATGCGCGCAAGCGCCGGTGCCAGCGGCTCGATCACGACTGCCATGTGGAAGGCGTTGGCGTGCAGCAGGCTCGCGCGGTCGCACACCATGGCAACGTGGCCTTTCCAGGACACGATGTCGCCGCGCCGCAGGTTGGAAAAATCCGCCGCCGCTGCGACAGGCGTGCCGAGCGCCCTCTCCTGCATGTCGCTGTCGCGTGGGCAGGCAATGCCGCAGGCGGTGAGCGCGATCTGCACGAGGCCGGAGCAGTCGAGACCGAGCGCGGTCTTGCCGCCCCACAGATAAGGCACGCCGACGAAACGTTCGGCCACCGCGACGAAATCGGCTTCGTAAACATCGAGCGGCGCAAGATGTGGGGCCGGCAGATAGGCGCCGGCCGGCGTGACCGCCAATCGCTCCTCGACGCGCGTCACCGCCAGCGTCGCGCCGAGCGGCAGCGCTTCCAGTGGCGGCAGCTTGATCGATGGGCCGGGAAACGCCAGCGTACGCAGCGCGACGACTTTGTGGGTCGGCGCCGGTCCAGGCGGCGCCAGCGCTGCGCTCGGCAGCCAGCCGACATAGCGGTCGGACGCAAGCTGGCCCCACGACCAGCCCTCGTCGGTCGCTTCGTAGACGGTGACGCGCTCGCCCTTGAGCGCTTCGGTGTCGAGCGGCGCGTCCGGACGCGGCGCGCGACGCAGCGGCGCGATCGGCGCCATGACTTCAAGCACGCGGCCCTCGACATAACGCGCCGCCGGCACTTTGCCTTGCAGATGCTTGGCCGCAAGATCGGCGCGGGCCGGCGTCAGGCGCGGATCGAAGTCCGGCATGCGTGCACTCAGCCGTAGCGCGCGCAAAGCAGCGCGTAGAGCGCCCGTGCCGCTTGGCATTCGCCGCCCTCCGGCCGGCCGGGCTTGGCGGCCGGCGTCCAGGCGAACACGTCGACGTGGAGCCAGGATTTCGCGGTCACGAAGCGGCGCATGAACAACGCCGCGGTGATGGCGCCACCCTGACTGCCGCCGACATTGTTGATGTCGGCCACCTTGGATTCCAGCATCGCCTCGTAGGGCCGCCACAGCGGCAGCCGCCACAGCGGATCGTTCTCGCGCTTGCCGGCGGCGACCAGTTCGTCGGCGAGCGCATCGTCGTCGGTGAAGAACGGCGGCACGTCGGGGCCGAGCGCGACGCGCGCGGCGCCGGTCAAGGTGGCGAAATCGGCGATCAGCTCCGGCTTGTCCTCGTCGGCCAGCGCCAGCGCATCGGCCAGAATGAGCCGGCCTTCGGCATCGGTATTGCCGATCTCAACGGTGATGCCCTTGCGCGAGGTGTAGATGTCGCGCGGGCGGAAGCTTGAGCCGGCAATGGCATTCTCGACCGCCGGAATGAGCAGGCGCAGCCGTACTTTCAGCCCGCGCGCCATGATCATGTGCGAAAGCGCCAGCGCGGTCGCGGCGCCGCCCATGTCCTTCTTCATGTTGAGCATCGCCGACTCGGGCTTGATGTCGAGCCCGCCGGTGTCGAAGCACACGCCCTTGCCGACGAGCGTGATGCGCGGATGCTCGGCCGCGCCCCAGCTGATGTCGATGAGCCGCGGCGCGCGCGGCGCCGCGCGGCCGACCGCGTGGATCAGCGGAAAGTTCTGCGTCAAGAGATCGTCGCCGACGATGCTTTTGAAGGAAGCGCCGTGCTCCGCCGCCAGCTTTTGCGCGGCGGCTTCGAGTTCCGCCGGGCCCATGTCGTTGGCCGGCGTATTGATCAGGTCGCGCGCCAACGTGATGCCTTCAACGACGTGCGTTAAGTCGTCGCGGTCGAGGCTTTGCGGCAGATCGAGATTGAGCTTGCGCGCCTCGGCCTTGCGATAGCGCGTGAAGCGGTAAGCGCCGAGCGCAAATGCCAGCGCCGCCAGCCGCGCATCGTGCGGCTCGTTGGCGAAGCGGTAGACGCCGTCGGGCAGATGCTGCGGCAAGCGTCCGGGCAGGAACAGGTCCCTGGCGTCGTCGGCATCGTCGAGCCCGAACAGAACGCCGCCGAGCCCGTTCTGGCCCGGCAGCAGCAAATACCGTCCCGCCTTCGCTTCGAAGCCGGCGGCATCCGCAAACGCGCAAGCCTCGGTGCCGATGCGCTGACGCACGTCGGCATAGCTCTGCGCGGTGACGAACCAGATCGGAATTGCGGTGGCGGCGCTGCGCGTGACGAAAATCGAATCCATCGGCTCTCGCGACTTGTCAAAAACCGCGCCGTGCTATCACGAACACATCACGGATGATAGGCGATGCCGCCGCGCACCTTGCCGCGCATCGTCATACCCGGCCTCGTGCCGGGCATCCACTCTTGAGCGTCTGAGCCAGCTCAAAGACGTGGATGGCCGGGACAAGCCCGGCCATGACGCAAGCGCGCACGATCGCGTATAGTTGGACGCAGCGGATCACTCGTCGACCTTGTTCTTATAGGGCCCCAGCACCTTGGTGGCCTCTTGCACATAGGACATGTCGATCACGTCCTTGACCGTGACCTTGCCGTCGATTTCGCCGACGTCCTTGAAGTATTTCCACGCCATTTCCAGCGCCGGCACATTGAGGTTGCCGTCCGGATCGACCACCTGCGAGACGATGGCGCGGTGCACCGCCGGGTCTTTCAGGAACGAGTATTTCACCAGAATGTCGATCACCTCGTCGGCATTCGGACCGGCGATGTGGCCGCCCGCGAGCGAGTCGTCGTAGAAGCGCATCGCCTTGACCAGCGCGATCATGAATTTTTTGGCGTTGTCCTTTTCCTGGGTGAATTTCGGGCTGTAGAAGACCACCGCGGTCTGAAAACCGGGAAAAATTTCGTCGGCCGTGATCAGTTTCTTGGCGGCGCCGAGCTGCAGCAGTTTGGTCACCGTCGGCTCGACGGTGAGGCTGGCGTCGATGCCCTTGTTGGCATAGGCCGCGATCTGGTTGGGGAAGCCGAGATAGACCGGATCGATGTCCTTGATGGAGAGCCCGTTTTTGGTCAGCGCATAATTCATCAGCGCATCTTCGCTGTTGCCCTTGGCGGAGATCGCGACTTTGAGGCCCTTGAAGTCTTTCAGGCTCTTGACCTTGCCGCTGTCTAGCAGGTCGCTGCGCACCATGATGGCTTCGAAGCTATAGTTTTTGGTGTTGCGCGCCTTGTCGGCGACGATCTTGATGCCGATGCCGCGGGCGACCGCGTTGTAGAGGCCCGCCGAGGTGGCGCCGGAGCCGACATCGACCTCGCCGGAGCTGAGCGAGGGAATCATCTTGGCCGCCGAATCGAAGCGGACGAATTTCACTTTGAGGCCCTGCTCGGCGAAATAGCCCTTGGCATCGGCGATGAACAGCGGTGCGTCGCTCGCCGCCCCGATGGTGCCGATGGTCAATTCCTGCGCCTGGGCGCGCGGGGCCATTGCGGTCATCGCCACGACGGCTGCCGCTGCAACCAGCCAGGTTTGAAGTTTTTTCATCGGCGCCATTTTTTCCTCCGCACTAACAAGGTCAGTATTCCGCTCGTCCCCGCGAAAGCGGGGACCCAGATCTGGATTCCCGCTTGCGCGGGAATGAGCGGAGGATAACACGCTTCGGCCGACGCGGCCTGCGACACAGGTGCGCTTACAGCCACGGCATCAGCGAGGCGTGGATGACGTCGGGAATGCCCTCCCCGCCCACCGATTTGATGGCGAGGTCGACGTCCTTGAGCCCGAAGCGGTGCGTGGTGATCAATTCGAGCGGGAAGCGTTTCGAGGCGAGCTGCGCCAGAGCGAGCTCGCAGGCTTTGTAGCTGTGGCCGCGCGCGCTTTTCATGGTGATGAACTTCACCGTGAATTTTTCCAGCGGAAAGTTGGGGAATGCCGCCAGCTCGCCCTGCACCACGATGGTGCCGCCCTTGCGCTTGAGCGCCTCGATGCCGAGCAGGATCGGGATGGTGCCGGCGCCAGCGGTGCAGTCGAGCGCAACGTCGACGCCCTTGCCGCCGGTGACCTCCATGATTTTCGCCAGCGGATCTTCCTTGCTGACGTCGATGACGTGATCGGCACCGAGTTTTTTGGCGACCTCCATGCGGGCGCGATCCTTGGCGGTGCCGGTGACGACGATCAGCGAGGCGCCGGCCTGCTTGCAGATCACGGTCTGTGACAGGCCCTGCTGGCCCGGGCCCTGGATGAGCACGGTCGAATTGTAGCCGACGCCGCCGTCGAACAGCGACCACTCGACGCCGTTCGCCATCGGGGTGACCAGTCCGGCAAGCTCCGGCGTCACGCCCTTGGGCACGTGGTGCACCACGGCGTTCCACGGCAGATAGACGTACTGGGCGAAGCCCCCCCATAAATGCGGCGGCCGCTCGATCGAGGTGTAGCCGTAGCGGATGGCGTCCGGATTGGTGCGCCAGTTGGTGTTCTCGCAATGCCGGTACTGGCCGGCATGGCACCACTCGCACTTGCCGCACATCACGTAATGCTCGACGAAGACGAGATCGCCTTCCTTAAATCCCTTGCGGCGGGTGAATTCGCGGCCGGCCTTGGCGATGGTGCCGATGTTCTCGTGGCCCATGATGGTCGGCGCGTTGCTCGGCGGATGCTTGTAGAGCTTGACGTCGGTGCCGCAGATGCCGCCGACCTCCATCTTCATCAGCGCCGCATCCTCCGGAATGTCGGGCATGGCAAATTCGCGGATTTCGGTCTTGCTGGGCCCGGTACGCACCGCCGCCAGGACTTGTTCTGCCACTGAAAATCGCTCCAGGTTTCTTGGCTTAAATAAGCCGGCGCACTCTAGAATTCAGCCGAGGCGCGTCAAGCCTGCCAGACCCGTGCATTTTGGCGTCCTGCGCCCTAACTTTGCGCCATGGCAGGCTCATTCCCGATGATGCGGCCGATGCAGCGCGGCGCCGAGCACAGCGCCGCGCTCGAGCGCGTGCGCGGCTGGACGCGGGCGCGTTTTGCGCTTGCCGACGACGAGACCGTCATGGTGTCGGAGATCGCCTGCACGGTGCCGGGCTGCCCGCCAATCGAGACCCACGTCGTATTCTGGACCGCAGCCGGCCGCCATCACTTCCAGGTGTTCAAGCCGCTCGCCGAAGTGGTCGAGGACGACCTGCCGCCCGCCTTCATGAAGAACGCGCTGGTCGCGCTCGACGGCATAGAGTGCAGCTGCTGCTAGGTCAGGGTCGATTTGGTTTTGAAGCGGCAGCGGCGGGCACGGCTGACCCTAGGACCTACGTGGTCGGTCTATTCTGTCACCCATGTAGCCGGTTTGGACCGCTCGTCCGCTCTTGCCGTCCCGGGGAGAGGTCAAAAATCGCGGGGGCGTGGAACCAAGGGCGCCGACCGATCCATATTGGCGACGGCTCGATGAGACGAAATGGTCTCGGGCAGGCGAAAACCATGAGAAAAAGGTGGTGCCGGCGCCATGATGATGTAGGGTGCTTATTTGGGAGTTCGGATGAGTTCGGCTGCCGCCCACCTGCGCCCTCGACGTTTCTGTCTCATCCTCGTCAAGCCGTCGCATTACGACGATGACGGCTACGTCATCCAATGGCTGCGCTCGCCAATTCCGTCGAACTCGCTGGCCGCGCTCTACGGTCTCGCGACGGATTGCGCGGACCGCGCGGTTTTAGGCGCCGATGTCGACATTGACATCCGGCTTTACGACGAGACGAATGCGCGCATCCGCCCGGCCCGCCTCGCGCGCCTGATCGAGCGCGCCGGCGCCGGCATGGTGATGCTGGTCGGGGTTCAGAGCAATCAGTTTCCGCGCGGGCTCGATATTGCCGCACCGTTGCGCGCGCGCGGCATTGCCGTCGTCATCGGCGGCTTCCACGTCTCCGGCACCATCAGCATGCTCGACGGCGTCGATCCCGATCTCGATCGCGCCACCGCCATGGGCGTCTCGCTGTTTGCCGGCGAGGCCGAGGGCCGGCTCGAACAGGTGCTGCAGGATGCCGCCGCAGGCGCACTGAAGCCGCTCTACAATTTCATGAACGACCTGCCCAACCTGGCGGGCACGCCGATTCCGATGATGCCGGCTGCGCGCGCGCAGCGTACGGCGGGCGCTGCGACCACTTTCGACGCGGGTCGTGGTTGTCCGTACCAGTGCTCGTTCTGCACCATCATCAACGTGCAGGGCAGAGTATCGCGCCGGCGGTCGCCGGACGACATCGAGAAAATCGTGCGCACCAACTACGCCCGCGGCTTGCGTAGCTTCTTCATCACCGACGATAATTTCGCCCGCAACCGGGACTGGGAGCCGATCCTCGACCGCCTCATCCAGCTGCGCCAGGTGGATAAGCTCAACATCGGCCTTATCGTCCAGGTCGACACGCTCTGTTACAAGCTTCCCAACTTCATCGACAAATGCGCGCTCGCCGGCGTCAGGCGGGTGTTCATCGGGCTGGAAAACATCAATCCGGACAATTTGCAGGGAGCCAAGAAACGACAGAACAAGATCACCGAATATCGCGCCATGCTGCTGGCATGGAAATCCGCGCGCGTCATCACCTATGCGGGTTATATTCTCGGCTTCCCCAACGATACGGTCGATTCGATTCTCCGCGACATCGACATCATCAAGCGTGAGCTGCCGGTCGACCTGCTGGAATTTTTCTGTTTGACGCCGTTGCCGGGCTCGGAAGACCACCTCAAGCTTTTTCGCGCGGGCGCTCCGCTCGATCCCGACTTGAACAGGTATGACTCCAATCACGTTTGCACGACGCATCCCCTCATGTCGCGCACGGAGTGGGAGCGGGCCTACGAGCTTGCCTGGCAGCGTTATTATACGACCGACCACATCGAGGCGGTGCTGCGTCGCGTGGCGTCGGTCGGCGCCAATGCAAGCAATGCGCTGTTCCTCATCACATGGTTCAAGGGCAGCATCGATTTTGAAGGCGTCCATCCGCTCGACGCCGGCTTCTTGCGGCTTAAGCGCCGCGGCGACCGGCGGCCCGGCCTTGCGATCGAGCCGGCGTGGCGATTCTATCCGCGATATTATGCCGAGACGGCGATCAAGCTGGTACGGTGGGGCGCGCTCTATCTGCGGCTGCGAAGAATTTATCTGCGAATCAAGCACGACCCTCGACGATCGGAATATACCGACCTCGCGATGACGCCGATTTCCGACGACGAGACCTCCCGCGAAATCTTCCGGACGGAAGCGGCGCAGGCTTATCTCGGTCAAGAGCGCCGCCTGGAGAAGGCTCGCCATACCGCGTTGCTGTGACGGTCTTGGGACCGCGCTGAGCTCCGTTTCGGCCGAAAAACCCAAGCCCGACGCCTGATATGAAGGCGCGCCCGATCTAGAGTCCCGCCTGCGCCAGCGCCTCGGCCTGCCGCTTGGCGACGCGCTCGATGGAGAAGCGCTCGATCGCCTCGTTGAACAGTTGATAAAAATTCAGCTCGGCGCGCAGGTGCAGGAACACGGCGCCGAGCCCGATCGCGGCGCGGTCCATGAACACGAATTCGCGCGGCACCCGCACCGGGCCCTTGCGCTTGAGCGCCTGGTGGACGCGGAACGCTTCGCGGCGGCCGTATTCGCCAGGCGCCACGCCGTCGGCGATGGTGCGCACCCTGTCGTCAAGCAGCGGCGCATAGATGAAGCGCGCCCAGATGTTGAGCGTGTCGATCAGCTCGCGCGACAGCCCGCGAAAGCCCCAGGTCTCGTAGGCGTGGACGATCAGGTCGTCCTCGCCGTGCAGCAGCCCATGATAAAGGTCGACGACACCCTGGACGAATTTCGGCGCGAAGATGCGGATGCAGCCGTAGTCGAGCAGATTGATGCCGGCCGGCGCGCCGGCGCGTTTGAATACAGTGTAATTGCCGAGATGCGGATCGCCGTGGATGACGCCGAAGCGGCTGAACGGAAACCACCACGCCGTGAACATGGCGCGGGCCAGCGTGTTGCGGGCGGCGAGCGGATCGTCCTTGTGGGTCAGCATCCGCGTGCCATCGAGCCAATCGAGCGTCAGCAGCCGTCCGGTCGACAGGTCCGGCCAGGCGCGCGGCACGCGCACGCTGTCGGTGCCGTCGAGCATGATGCGATAGAGCGCGACGTGCTTGGCCTCGCGAAAATAATCGAGCTCCTCGCGCACGCGGGCGCCGATCTCCTTGGCGATCTCGGTGGTGTCGATCGCGCTGTCGAGCCGGCGGCGGATGGCGAGCAGCCATTGCAGCTGGCGCAGATCGGCTTCGACAGCGGACTGCATGTCGGGATACTGCAGCTTGCAGGCCAACGCGGCGCCGTCGAGCGAGCGGGCGCGGTGCACCTGACCGAGCGACGCGGCGGCGGCCGGATGATGCTCGAAGTTTTGGAATTTTTTCTCCCAGTCCGCACCGAGCTCGGCCACCATGCGGCGCTTGACGAAGGCCCAGCCCATCGGCGGCGCTTCGCTCTGCAACTTCTGCAACTCGGCGGCGTATTCGGGCGGCAACAGGTCCGGAATGGTCGCTAAGAGCTGCGCGACCTTCATCAGCGGCCCCTTGAGCCGGCCGAGCGCCGACGACAGCGCCAGCGCCTCGCCGGCGCGATCCGGCGCGCCGCCAAGAAGCCGCCGCCCGGCATAGCGCGCCGCGACGCCGCCCACATTGGCGCCGACCCGCGCATAGCGCGCGGCGCGGGCGGAAAGGCGGTTCTTTTCGCGGTCGGTGGGCATGGGCTCCTTTACTCGTGAGAGCCCGAGTGGCAATCAACTCTTCGCCAGTTTTTGAAAGGCCTCACGGTATTTTTCCATGCCTCTGCGCGCGAGCTTCATGGCGTAATCGTGCCGGGTCATCGCACGTCCGATTTTCAGACCAGCCTCGACCTGATGCATTTTAAGGATATCGCCTGCTCCCCAACCCAGACGGCGAGCTAATTCAATCGGGAGATCGATCAGTAACTTCTCTCCGCACTTATGTATGGTGCCTTGCATCGTTTGCACCTCAAATTTCGATGATGCCCGGCTGACGCGGGATGCCGCGCGGGCTACGCCAAGTTAGGCGCTCAGGCGCGCCGGATAAAGGTCTGGCGCGCTGCCGTACTGTCGTGGAGCCGATTTTACCGCGCCACCGGCTCCGCCGAGCGGGCCGCGCGAGTGACCCGGCGGTGCTGTCGGCCGACCGGGCGCGGCGGCAATGGCTGCGGTTGCGAGAAGCCGCCGCCGAACAGCCGGGAGAAGAAGCCTTCGCCCCCGCCACCGCCGCCGGCTGGATAGTAGCCGCGGCCACCGCCGCCCCAGCCGCCGCCATTGCCCCACAGCGACGGGCTGTCCGGCACGGCCAGAACCTGGCGGTGCGTGATGTCGATATTGTGCTGGATCGGCACGTCGGCGATGCGCCGCTCCGGACCGTTGAGCAGCCCGATCAGCGCCTTGTCGCGGCCATAAAAATCCTCGCGGAATTCGAGCTTGCCGGCATCGTCGACGAACGCGGTCTGATAGGTCAGGTGCACCGGAATGAAGGTCGGGAAATCGATGTTGATCTCGCTCGGCCCGTACATCCGCTTGATGCGCTCGATGGTGTAGCCCTCGCCCGGCCGCACCAGCGACAGCAGCACCTCGGCGTATTTGGGCGGATCGAGCACGCGCATGCAGCCGTGGCTGAACGCGCGCTTCTCGTAGGCGAACATGTATTTGTCCGGCGTGTCGTGCTGATACACCAGGAATTTGTTGGGGAAGTTGAAACGGATGCGGCCGAGCGCGTTCCTGTCGCCGGGCGGCTGCCAGATGCTGATGCCGCCGTCGCGATTGTGATCGACGACCAGCCCCATGCGCTGCATCACGGTCGGATCCTGGGCCAGCGCCGGCAGGTATTCGCGATTGATGATCGACGGCGGCACGTGCCAGATCGGATTGATGGTGATGAATTTCATCATCGCCGTCATGATCGGCGTCGGCATGCCGGGTTTGCCGTCCACGATCTTGGTCTTCCACACCTGCTCGCCGTTGTGCATCACGCGCAGCGTGAAATCGGGCAGGTTGACCATCACGTAGGTCTTGCCGAGATCGTGCGGCATCCAGCGCCAGCGTTCCATGTTGGCGATGATGGTCTCGGTGACGCGGGTCGGCCGCGGCCCGTTGATCGCTTCGACCGTCTGCGCGGTCAGCGTGCCGGTGACTTTGAGCTCATGCTCCTTCTGGAATTTCTTGACCGCTTCGGCGAGGTCCTTGTCGTAGGTGGTGCCGTCGCCAGTCACGCCCAGCCGCTCGCGCAAGGCCGGGACGCGCGCATCCTCCGAGCCGATCTTGAGTACCGGCCCGCCAGCGATCGGCGCCTTGGTCGCCGGCGCATTGCCGCCGCGGATTTCGGCGAGCTTGGCTTTCAGTGCCAGATAGCCGGGCGCATGCGGCTCATAGGAATCGAGCGCGGCAGCGACGTCCTTGGCGTCGGCCAGCGCGGCCAGCACGCTCGCCGGCTCCGGCGGCTTCTGGTCATAAGAAATGTCGGCGCTCACCCGCGACCAATGCACCCGTCCGACCGAGGCATGATGGGCGTACAGGATCGCCGACGCCGTCAGCCGCAATTCGGCTTCGGCGAGCGTGGCGGGATCGGACGATTTAAAGTCCGCCACCGGATAGTCGGCGGCATCGAGGCCGTCGGCATCGACATGGCCGAGATACTCGATCGCCGCCTTGGCGCGGTCATTGGCGTGGCCGTCGGTGATCCACAGCGGCGCATAGGAGCGGCCCGAATAGAACGCCTCGACGGCGGTGCGTTCGGACTTGCCGCCGAGCAGCCGGTCGAATTTGCCGGACGACAGGTTGCGCAATTGATCGGCCACCGCCTGATCGGCGGCCGGCAAGGTGCTGGCGGGCGTCGCGTTGCCGGCCGGCGGCGCGGCGGCCGGTTCGGCCGCGGCCGGGCCGGTCTGTGCCGGCGTGGCTTCCGGAGCGGGCGTCACGCTGCCGGTTTGCGCCGGGGTCGCGTCGGGCGCGGCAGCGGCCGGATTCGGCGTCTCGGCCTGCTTGGCCGTTCCGGCTGATTGTTGCGGCTCGGCCGGGGCTGCGGCGGCGTTCGTATTCTCAGATGCGGGCGCGGCTACGTCCGGCGCGGCGGACTTGTCCGGCTGCGCCGCGGCGGGCGCGGCTGCGTCCGGAGCGGGCACAGCGGCTGTGCCGCCTGGCGGCTGGGCGAGCGGCTCGGCCGGCGCCCTGCCGGCGGACACCGACAGCAACAGCGCAACCGCAGTCGAGGCCAAAAACCCATTCAGACGGACGCCGGGCATTGCTATTTCTCCCAATTCCTCGCTCTCGCCCCAACCCGCCCGGCTAGCGCCGGGCACAAACTGCAGGAACAATGTTCCCGAAAAGTGTCATTGCTGCGGAAGGATAGCGTTTTTCTGCCTCACCTTACGCGACGGTGCCGCAAATTGTCTTGTGCAGAGCGGCGGAAATGCGGACGCCTCAGGCGATTTTCGGCCCCTGTCGCTCCGCGGCAACGGGTTCTTCGGCAATGTCAGCCCCCTCGCCTCCCAGTCCGAGCCCTTCGAGCTTCCTGTATAGCGTAGAGCGGCCGATTCGCAGCCGCCGCGCAACCTCCGACATCTGCCCGCCATAGTGGGCAATGGCGAACCGGATCAGCTCCGCCTCGACCTCCTCGAGCGGCCGGACATCGCCTGCAGCATCGAGAAGCGGCAGCGCATCGAGCGCCGGCGAACCGATCGCTGGCGCGGCAGCATGGACGCCGGGTTGCAGTGGCGCGGCTTCGCCGGCCAGGCCCTCCGCGTAGCCAGCGTCCTCAGCGGCGATGTCGGCAGAGGGGATCGTGGCCGGAGTGTCGAATGCCGTGACCTGCGCCGCAATTTGCGGAAATTCGGCGGGCGAGAGCGTGTCGCCGTCGGCCAGCACCACGGCCCGGAACACCGCATTTTCGAGCTGGCGGATGTTGCCCGGCCACGGATAGGCGGCCAGAAGCCGCACCGCCTCCGGGGCGATGAGGCGGATGCGCTTTCCTTCCTCGGCGGCAAAGCGCGCCAAAAAGTGCCGCGCCAGCGCCGGGATATCGGCGGGTCGGTCGCGCAGCGGCGGCACCGTAATGGGAAACACATGCAGCCGATAAAACAGGTCCTCGCGGAAGCGGCCGGCTTTGACGTCGGCGATCAGATCGCGATTGGTCGCCGACACGATACGCACGTCGACTTTGACGGCGCGGCGGGCACCGACCGGCTCGACCTCGCCTTCTTGAATCGCGCGCAGCAGCTTCACTTGCGCAGGCGGCGGCAGTTCGCCGACTTCGTCGAGAAACAAGGTGCCGCCGGAAGCCTCGACGAATTTGCCGGTGTGGCGCTCGGTGGCGCCGGTAAAAGAACCCTTCTCGTGGCCGAACAGGATCGACTCCACGAGATTTTCCGGCATGGCGCCGCAATTGACCGCGACGAACGGTTTCGTGCGCCGCTCGCCGGAGCCATGAATGGCGCGCGCGATCAATTCCTTGCCGACGCCGGATTCGCCGCAAACCAGCACCGGAATATTCGAGGCCGCCGCCTTCTCGGCGATGCGGATCACGGCCTGGATGTTGGCGCTTTTGGTGATGATGTCGGCAAAGCCCAGCGTGCCGGCGCGGCTATGCTTGAAACGTGCGATCTCGCCTTCCAGCGCGCTGGTATTGAGCGCATTGCGCAAGCTTACGTGCAGGCGCTCGGCGCCGACCGGCTTGACCACAAAATCGATGGCGCCCGCGCGCATCGCCGAGACCACGTTATCGATGCCGCCATGAGCGGTCTGCACGATCACCGGCACCTTGACGCCGGCCTGGCGCAGCCGCGCCAAGACACCGAGCCCGTCGAGGTTCGGCATGACCAGATCGAGGATCACGCAGTCGATGCGCGCGCCGTCGGCGCCAGATAGCAGCGCCAGCGCCGCCTCGCCGTTGTCGCGGACCACCGCCTCATAGCCGAATTTTTGGAGCATGGCTTCGAGCAGCCGGCATTGCACCGGATCGTCGTCGACGATGAGGATGGCCATGCTTTATTCCTTTATGCGCGCTGCGGTGCCGCGCGCCGCCCTGGCGAGATGCGCGGTGTCCCGTTTCGGGGCAATCTGGCGGAGCAGGATTAAGGGGGTGTTAAACGTCACTGTGCGCGGAAAGCCGGACAGATGAACCATCCTGCACGGCAGGATGACGAAACGACATCGGCTGAGGAAGGCTTGTGGCGTAGCGCGATCAGACCCATCGGACTTGCCGGCAACAACATGATGACCGACGGCACCCATACGACCGCGAGCGGCACGGCCATCCCGCACCGGGAAACCGTCCGCGACTTCGATTTCGACGCGGCGCTCAAGCTCGATCCCTGGCGTCCCCTGCACCAGGCCTGCGACCGGCTCTGCCTGAATAAACCCCTGAACGACGAGCAGATGCAACAGGTCGCCAAGCTGTGGAACGGCCGCCGCGACGTCGAGTTGCGGCTGTTTGGCCACGCGACCCCCGATTTCGAATTTCTCCGGTACTTTCCCGGCCTCGAGCGGCTCAATGTACAAACGCCCTGCATCAGAAACATCGAGGGCCTGCGCCACGTCGCCGACAGCCTGAAGGAATTCACGCTGATCAACACCACGGTCCGCCTTTCGCTGCGCCCGGTCGCAAACTGCGCGCAACTCGAATCCCTGCACCTGCAGCGCCAGACCAAGGATTTCGACGCGCTGCGCTCGCTCACCGGTCTGTGTTATCTCGGCTTGTCCGGCATGTCGCTGCCGGATCTGTCGGCGCTGCTGCCGTTTGAGCTCCTACAATCGCTGTTCATCGGCTTCTGCAAGCCGCTCAATCTCGATCTGCTCGGCCGCTTTCCAGAACTGCAATCGCTGCATTTCCTCAAGATCAACAATCTGCGCGATCTGTCGGCGCTCACTCTGGCCCGCAACCTCATTCGCCTTGAGCTCGGCTGGCTGCCGCACGTCGAGACGCTCCCCGACCTGTCGGCGCTCACGCAGCTCGAGGAAGTCGAGCTCGAAACCAGAGCGTTGCGCGACGTCTCGTCGATCGCCAAGGCCCCGGCGCTGCGCTTCCTCGGCCTGTGGGACTGCAAGAGCCTGACACCGAAAAATTTCGAATGCCTGATCGGGCATCCGACGCTCAAGCGGCTCAATTTCGGTATCGGCCGGCTGAAGGACAACGAAAAGGTCGCAGCGATGTTTCCCAGAGAGATGACGCAGACCGTGTACTACCGCTACACGCCGGGCACCTATCTGCGGCGCCCGACGTCGTAGGACTATGCCCAATAGGCGAACTCGCCCAACGGCGTTGCATAGGTTGCGCCATACCCGTCCAGCGCGGCCTTCAGCTCGGCAGTCGGGCAGCCGAACACGACAAAGCGCTTGCGCTCGACCAGCTCCTGAAAGCGCGCTGCAAATTTTTCCGCAAATATTTGCAGGTGAGCAAGCGCCGCAGCGGAATCCGCGTAGCGTTCGAAAACGTGGATTGTCTTGCGGTCCTCACTGATAAACCGCTGATAGCTGAGAATACCGAGCTCGCGCCGGGTTGAATCAACCATTTCGCCGGTCAACGCGCGGAAGGTCTCCAATTGGCCCGGTTTGATCGTTAGCTCGACATGCCAACAAATCTCCCCATTCATAGACGCCGTCTCCACGCTTCGGCAGCCAGCATGAACTGGCCGTTGCGACGCCGCAACCGGCTGAACGTCGATATTGCGCGCCCGCCTCACAGTGCTGCGATGCAGTCGATTTCAATGTCGAAGGGTCCGGGCCACGACGGCACGTGCACAAAGATGCGGGCCGGAGCGTCGGCCGGGAAATATCGCGCGTAGACCTCGTTGAAAATGTCAAAGTGCGATGCACCAGGCGTGCAATAGACATTGCACTTCAGCACGCGATCGAGGGAGGTACCGGCGGCTTCCAGGCATTGCTGCATCTGCTGCAGCACCAGCTCGGCCTGTCGCGCGAACGGCACGGGCTTGATCTCGCCGGTCTGCGGATCGAACGGCGGCAGGCCCGAAACATAAACGGTTTCACCGGCGACGACGACGGGATAAATCGGACCCTTGCGGCGGCGTTCAAGATAGGTCGAAATCGGCTCGACGCGTATCGGCGTGCGATTCATTGTTGACCTCCCTTGCAGTCTTGCAGTGCGCATCGTTACCGCAAAAACCCGCATCGTCACGATGTGACGGTTCGGCCCGTGCCAAACTGTCTCGGCTTGCTGCGCCGGGCGCGGCGCCGCTACAATGACGCATGAGCGAGGCCGCCAATCTGGTCGAAGTCGCCGCGCTGGTCGGCGATACCGCGCGGGCGACGATGCTGGCAGCCCTGATGAGCGGCGAGGCGCTCACGGCAACCGAGCTTGCCTACTGCGCCCGCATATCGCGCTCTACCGCAAGCGAACATCTCAGCAAGCTTGTTGCGGCGCGGCTGCTGGTGGTGACGCGCCACCGTCGCTTCAACTATTACCGCCTAGCGTCGCCGCTGATCGCCGCAATGCTGGAGAGCTTGAAGCTCGTCGCGGCAATCGAGGTGCCGCCGCGGCATCGCGCCTGTTCGGTGCAGGACGACGCCGTTCGGTTTGCCCGGAGCTGCTACGATCATCTGGCTGGCCGAGCCGGCGTTGCGATTGCCGACGCCCTGGTCGACATGGGACACATCGTGCTGACCGATGAGGGCGGTGAGGTGACCCCATCGGGTGAACGGTTCCTGCACGCTCTCGGGGTTAAGCTGTCAGCGCCGCGACGAACCCGACGTCTGTTCTGTCAACCTTGTCTGGATTGGAGTGAACGTCGCTATCACATCAAAGGCGTTGTCGGCGCCGCAATCCTCAATCGCCTCTTGGAGCTCGAGTGGTTCAAGCGCGTTCCGGGTAGCCGCGCCCTTGAGCTCACGCCGCGCGGACGCGCAAAATTGTCCGCGCTGTTTCTGATCAAATTCGACGTTGAGGCCGCAAAGCCCTTGAAGAAATCGAGGTCCGATCAAACCCGGCAACTTGAGCCGACGCGCCTCGACGGTCCGCATGAACCGGAACGTTGCGATGCCGCAGGCGCAATCGCCGCGACTCGGCGCACGCGCGTCGCTTCGCTCCGTTGAATTGCTGCCGCACAAGGTGATGCCTGAACGACGCGGTTGAATACCGATCTCAGCCGCCCGATAATGTGCGCGCTTTCTGGCACAAGATCGAGATGAGGCTCCAGTTGGATCCCGCGCTATTCTGGCTCAAGTTCAAGAAAGCTTGCCGGCGCGGCAACGTGAAGTTTTTCTTCAGGCGCTCGAGCAATTTGAAGGGGCTGCAGACGGATGGGACATTGCGCCGCAGCAGATTGCCGAGTTGCCGCAGATCAACTCCGAAATCCGGCACGCATTCCTCAACCAATGGGGCAAGCACAAACAACTTTCCTATCGCGCCCATCAGGACCCTGTCTAGCGCGCCGATCTCCTCGGCTGAAATAACGCCGGCCCGTAGCCGACGGCGAATAGCCAAAACGCGGCGATCCAGGCGGCTGCGGCGGCGTGCAGGAGCGCGGTCGCCGCCGGCGCGAATGCGGCGGCGATGCGCAACACGGCGGCCGCGACGACCAACAAATAAATGGCTTGCGTCAACCGGCCGGCGGCGAGCGCGCGGCCGGTATGGCCGAGGCTGGCCCTGGTCATGATGGCAAGCGTCATGGTGCCGATGGCGCCCACGGTCCAGGCGTGCAGCCCGGCGCTGAGTGGAATGGCCCGCGGCAGCATGATGGCGCCGGCGACCATGACAAAGCCGAGCGGCACGAAGGCGTAGCCGACGTGCAGGATGAGCACCAAAGGATCGCGCAGCGTGCGGTCGCCGGCCCAGCGCGTCAGCCGCACCGCCTGGCCGATGCCGGCGATGAGCAGCAGCACCGCCGTGCCCAGCCAGTTCGGCAGCGCGATCCACAGCAAGAGCGCCGCGACCGAGACCGCCAGCACCGCGACGTCGAATTGTGCGAACGGCGCCGGCAGCCGCCCCGGATTTTCGCGCGCCAGCCAATTGTGGGTGAAGCTCGGAATGACGCGGCCGCCGATCAGCGAGATCAGCGCGATGGCGGCGGCAATGCCGATGCGCGTGCCGAACGAGGAAATACCGCTCAGGCGATCCTCGACGTGAAAGATCACGTTGCCGGCGAAGAAGACCAGCACGATGGCAGCCGGCGGCAGGTTGCGCCAATTGCGCCCGGCGATCACTTCGCGCGCGGCAGCGGCCGCGACGAAGAACAGAAAGCTGCAATCGATGACGCCCGCCGCCAGCGCGCCGACGGGCTGCGAGACGCAGACCGCGACGCGGCCGACGATCCACAACGCCGCCAGCGCCGCCAACGGCCCGCCCTGCAGCGGCAGCCGCCCCGTCCAGTTCGGTATCGCCGTGAGCAGAAAGCCGGTCATCACCGCGGGCACATAGCCGTACAGCATTTCATGAACGTGCCAATCGAGCGGCGACAACGCCGTCGGCATCCGGATGTCGCCGAACAACAACGGCAGCCAGATCGCGATGCCGATGCCGGCATAGAGGGCGCCCAACAAGAAGAACGGCCGAAAGCCGTAGCTCAGGATGGCGGTCCCTGAATAAGCGCGAAGGCGGGGAATGGGGCTCATGACTCGTGCGCACGACGTCGGAGGATATCCGCCTCTTTCACACCGTGCCGATTAAATGACGCGTGTCCGCCGCCCCGCGACACCAGCCGATGCTCGGCGGCATTAGACTCATATCGCCGCAAGCGCAACCCGACATATGGCCGCGTGGTGCGCGCGTCGGTTTCATAGCTGTGCCGAAGCCTTTTACTCGTCATTGCCGGGCTTGACCCGGCAATCCATGATGCGGCGCCGCTTTTTAGATTTCTCGTCGAAGCTCCGCGCGCCGCTCGTCGGCATGGACCGCCGGGTCAAGCCCGGCGGTGGCGAGGAAAAGGATGCGGCGAGGTCCTAGAGCGCTTGCCTCAAATCACCAGCCCCGAGAGCAAATAACAGCCCGCCGCGACCAGGGCGGAGGCGGGCAGCGTGATGATCCAGGCGATGACGATGTTGCCGGCGATGTTCCAGCGCACGGCGGAGACTTTGCGCGCGGCGCCCACCCCGATCACCGAGCCGGTCACGGTATGGGTGGTGGAAACCGGGATGCCGAGAAACGTCGCCGCGAACAACAACGTGGCGCCGGCGGTCGAGGCGCAGCAGCCCTGCACCGGCGTGAGCCGCGTGATCTTGGAGCCGACGGTGTTGACGATGCGCCAGCCGCCAATGAGCGTGCCGAGCGCGATCGCCGCCTGACAGACCAGCACCACCCAGAACGGCACGTAAAAGTTGGCGCCGAGGTGGCCCTGCGAGAACAACAGCACGGCGATGATGCCCATGGTCTTCTGCGCATCGTTGCCGCCGTGGCCGAGCGAAATCAGCGAGGCGGCGGCGAATTGCAGCCACTGAAACGTGCCCTCGACCGAACGCGGATTGGCGCGCACGAACGCCCACGAGATGGCGAGCACCAGGAAAAGCGCCAGCAAAAAGCCGAACAGCGGCGACAGCACGATGAAGGCGCCGGTCGTGATCAGGCCGGGCCAGACGATCGCGGCAATGCCGGCCTTGGTGAGGCCGGCGCCGACCAGGCCGCCGATCAGCGCGTGCGAGCTCGACGACGGAATGCCGCCCCACCACGTCGCCAGATTCCAGGCGATGGCGCCCATCAGCGCGCCGAAGATGACACGGGCGTCGATCGTGTCCGCCGACACGATGCCGACGCCGACGGTGCGCGCCACGTGCACGCCGAAGATCAGGAAAGCGATGAAGTTGAAGAACGCCGCCCACATCACGGCGTAGCGCGGGCGCAGCATGCGGGTCGACACCAAGGTCGCGATCGAGTTCGCGGTGTCATGCAGGCCGTTGAGAAAATCGAACGACAGCGCGACGATGATCAATCCGACCAGGACCGGCAGGCTGAGGATGACGTTCATCGCCGCGCCGCTCAAATCTGATCGACCACGATCGATGAGATCTCGTTCGACACGTCCTCGAAGCGGTCGACGACTTTTTCCAGATGATCGTAGAGTTCCGAGCCGACGATGAAGCGCAGCGCGTTGCCGGGGCCGCCCGGCTCGCGGTTGGCGAGGAACAGCGCCTTGAGTCCGCGGTCGTGCATCTCGTCGGCCTGCTCCTCCACCGCGATGATGCGCGCGGTCAACGCGTTGAGCCGCGCCGCGTTGCTGCCGATCGAGCTCAAGAGCGGCACCGCCTCGACCACCAGCTTGGAGGCTTCGACGATGATCTCGGCCATTTCCCGCATCTGCGGCTCGAACGTCTTGACCTCGAACATGACGATGACCTTGGCGGTCTTGTTCATCTGGTCGATGGCGTCGTCCATCGAGGTGATGAGATCCTGGATGTCGGTGCGGTCGAACGGGGTGACGAAGGTGCGGCGCACCGCGGTCAGCACCTGGCGGGTGATCTCGTCGGCGTCGGCCTCGCGGTCGAAGATTTCCTTGCAATAGCGCTCGATGTCGGCGCCGCCGTTTAGAAGGCCGCGCAAGGCCTCGGCGCCGGCCAGAATGACGGCGGCGTGCCGGGCGAACAGGTCGAAGAAGCGCTCCTCCCGGGGCATCAGGGCCTGGAACCAGCCGAGCATCGGCGCGCCTCGTTCGGGTTTTGGGGCGTTTCGAATCCCATCGCCATGGTAGTGCGCGGGCCGCTGCGGCTCAAACCCGGGTCGTGGCTCTGCGCAGAATTGCGGTGAAAACTCGAAAAAGCGCGGATCGCTGCGGGCCGTCGAGCGCACGGCGGCAAAAGCGCCCGAATAAACCCACGCTCTTGCGGTTCTTGTTTCGCTCGCCACATCATTGAACCGTTGAGGTCCCGTATGCCCCGCGCGCAAAAACTGGCCGGAAAAGCGGCCGCGAAGCCGGCCGCCAGACGGGCCGCGCGCGCCGGCGCGGCGGCAAAATCGCGATTGGGCGCGCTGCCGGAGTGGAATCTGGCCGACCTCTATGCCGGGCTCGACGATCCGGCGATCGGGCGAGATCTCGACCGCGCCGACGCCGACTGCGCCGCCTTCGAGACCGCCTACAAGAGTAAGCTCGCCGACATGGCCGCTGCGCCGGGCGGTGGTGCCGCGCTCGCCGAAGCGGTGCGCCGCTACGAAGCGCTCGACGATCTCATGGGCCGGCTCGGCTCGTATGCCGGGCTGTTGCATGCCGGCGACACGGTCGATCCGGCGCGCACCAAATTTTATGGCGACGTGCAGGAGCGGCTGACCGCGGCGTCGACGCATCTGTTGTTCTTCACCCTCGAGCTCAACCGCATCGCGGACGCGCAGCTCGAAGCGGCGATGCGCGAGCCGGCCCTCGGTCATTACCGGCCGTGGCTCGAGGACGTGCGCCGCTACAAGCCCTATCAGCTCGAGGATCGGGTCGAGCAGCTGTTCCACGAAAAATCGGTGACCGCCTACACCGCCTGGAACCGGCTGTTCGATGCCACCATCGCCAATCTGCGCTTCGACGTTAACGGCCGCGCGCTCGCCATCGAGCCGACCCTCAATCTGTTGGCCGACCGCTCGGCCGACAAGCGCAAGGCCGCCGCGCAGGCGCTGGCCAAGACGTTCCAACAAAACGTCGCGCAATTCGCGCTGATCACCAACACGCTCGCCAAGGACAAGGAAATCTCCGACCGCTGGCGCGGCTTTGCCGATATTGCCGACGCGCGTCATCTCGACAATCGGGTCGAGCGCGAGGTGGTCGACGCGCTGGTCGCCGCGGTGCGCGACGCCTATCCGACCCTGTCGCACCGCTATTACGCGCTCAAGGCCAAATGGTTCGGCAAGAAGAAGCTGGCGCACTGGGACCGCAACGCGCCGCTGCCGCAGACACCGATGCGCGCCATCGGCTGGGGCGAGGCGCGCGACACCGTGCTGACCGCTTACGGCGCGTTCTCGCCGAAGATGGCGGCGATCGCCGCGCGGTTTTTCGAAAAACGCTGGATCGACGCGCCGGTGCGGCCCGGCAAGGCGCCGGGCGCGTTCTCGCATCCCACCGTGCCGTCGGCGCACCCTTACGTGCTGCTCAACTATCAGGGCAAGCCGCGCGACGTGATGACGCTTGCCCACGAGCTCGGCCACGGCGTGCATCAGGTGCTGGCGGCGCCGAACGGCGCGCTGATGGCGCCGACCCCGCTCACGCTCGCCGAAACCGCAAGCGTGTTCGGCGAGATGCTGACGTTCAAGAAATTACTGGCGCAGACCAAGGACAACAACCAGCGCAAGGCCATGCTTGCCGGCAAGGTCGAGGACATGATCAATACCGTGGTGCGGCAGATCGCGTTCTACAGCTTCGAGCGCGCCGTCCACACCGAGCGGCGCAGCGGCGAGCTCACCGCGCAACGCATCGGCGAATTGTGGCTCAAGGTGCAGGGCGAAAGCCTCGGTCCGGCGATCGAGCTAAAACCGGGCTACGAGACGTTCTGGGCCTACATTCCGCATTTCATCCACTCGCCGTTCTACGTCTATGCCTATGCGTTCGGCGATTGCCTGGTGAACTCGCTTTACGCCGTCTACGAGCACGCCACCGCCGGCTTTGCCGAGCGCTACCTCGCCATGCTCGCGGCCGGCGGCACCAAGCACTATGCCGAACTGCTTGCCCCGTTCGGCCTCGACGCGCGCGACCCCGCGTTCTGGCAAGGCGGCCTCGGCGTCATCGCCCGCATGATCGACGAACTCGAGGCTTTGGACCGCGGCTGAGCGCGCATCGCGTCGGGCAAAGCAGGCACCAGCATCTTGCGCCGCACCGTATCGGGCCGCGTTTTACAACCAAAAGAAAATGTTATAGGAAATACGCGCCATAGTTAAACTCGAAACAGGGCAGTAGCCGCGGCCGATTTCACGCGCGCCTGGCACTGCCGCACAAGGAGGGGCGTCATGAAATCAGCAATCGTCATCGTATCCGCCGCTGCGCTGTCGCTGATCGGTACGGCCGCGCCGTCTCTCGCACAGCAGAACCCGCCAGGCGTCAACCCGACGCATTATCAGTGCTATCGGGTTGCGGAAAAGGAACCGGCGTTCAAACCCCGCGACGTCGAACTGCGCGATCAATTCGGCAGTTCGAGGGCCAAGGTGCTGAAGCCGGTGTTCCTGTGCGCGCCCACCGACAAGAACAAGCTGGCCGCGCGCGATCGCATCACGCATTACGTCTGCTATGAGGACGAAGGCCCAAAGGCACCGGAGAAAGTGGCGGAGATCGCCAATCAATTCGGCAAGGAGGTCGTCGTGGTGGGCGGAGCGACGTTGCTGTGCGTCCCCTCGCGCAAGGTCCTGCCCAAACAGTAGTGCTTGAGCGGCGGGTCGCGGTGTCGGCACCCTCCTGAGGGGGGAGTGGCGCGCCATGCGTACTGGCGCGGGTGCGGCCCATATTGAGATTTGCGGGCCCCACCCGATGCCTTCGCTGCGCTCGGCATTGACCCTTCCTCCGCAGGGAGGGTCAAAGCCGCGTTAACCCCCCATTAACCATAGCGGCGCAGGGTTTCGCCCGGCGGCCGGCTGTGGACCGGCCGGGCCCCGCCGGAACCGGGCCAGATTTTGCCACACTGCGCCGTTAGCCCTAGAGCGTCGGGGGACGGGGTACGGGGTCGGTTTCGCGTTTTTACCCTTTCCCAAAGTGAAAACTGCGTCAGCGTAGCCCGCCGCGTTCCGCGGCGCTCGGCGCGTTGTACGCGTCAACGCGAGATCGCCAGTGCCGCTCGGTACCGCGCGTCAAAATATCTTGCGTCTGCATGCCGTCCGCACCGGCACTTCGTGCGGCCTTGCGCTTTGCGTGTTCCTGTTCGGCTCGACGGCGCTGCAAAACGCCGTCGCCGAGGGCGATACGCGCACCATCACGATGCACCACGTCCACACCGGCGAGGACATCACCATCACTTATAAGCGCGAGGGCCGCTACGACGAGGCGGCGCTCGACAAGCTGAACTGGTTCCTGCGCGACTGGCGGCGCGCCGAACAGACCCGCATGGATCCGCAGCTGATCGATCTCGTCTGGGAGGTGCAGCGCGAAACCGGCAACCATTCGATCGAAGTCGTCTGCGGCTATCGCTCGCCGGCCACCAATGCCATGCTGCGGCGAAGGAGTCGGGGCGTCGCGCGCTTTTCTCAGCACATGCTCGGCCACGCCATGGACTTTTATATTCCGGGCGTACCGCTCGAACAGTTGCGCGTGCTCGGGCTTCGCCTGCAGCGCGGCGGCGTCGGCTTTTATCCGACCTCCGGCTCGCCGTTCGTGCATATGGATACCGGAGGCGTGCGGATGTGGCCGCGCATGTCGCGCGACGAACTCCTGCGGGTGTTCCCCGACGGCCGCACCGCCTACATTCCGAGCGATGGCAGGCCGCTGCCCGGCTACGAATTGGCGCTCGCCGACATCAAGAAGCGCGGCCACGCGGTATCGCCGGTCATGCTGGCCAGCGCCGACGGTGGCGACGGCACTCCGTTCGCCAAGCTGTTCGGTCTCCTCAAACGCGGCCAGCAAGAGCAGCCGCAACAAACCGAGCCCGACGAGGACGAGATCGAGACCGCTTCGATCGCTTCACCATCCGGTTCGGCCGCGCATTACACGCCGTTTAGTCCTGCCCCCGCGAAGGCCGCAGCGCCGCCGCAGAGGATCGCCGCAGCCGTGCTGCCTGCGCCGGCTGCGCCAGTCCCGCCGGCTCCGGCGGCCAACATCGACAAGCCGCAAAATCCGCTGCTCGCCGCGCTCGAGCGCGAAGCGGCGCGCAAGCGCGAATTAGCGGGGCTTTATGCGCAATCGCCGGGGCCGGCGCCGGCCCCCGCCGCCGCGCAGCCCGCGACCTACGAACTCGCCTCGTACGAACAGATGCCGGTCAACAAAGCGCCGCAGCGCCTCGCCGCCAACGCGCCGAACGCCATGACCGCCAACCAGGTGATCGCCGCGCGCGGCGCCTGGAACGGTCTGCCCGACGGCGCAGCCGCGGCACAGCCGGCGCAGCAACAAAATCCGCTGCGCGCCGGAGTGCCGCAACCTGCGCGCAAGGAAGCCGCCGGCGCGCCCGCCGCAAAAGATTCCAGCACAGGCATTGTGCAACAGCGCGGGCAGGACCGTGTGCCGCCCGAGCTCGCGCTCGCCTACGCGGCGCAGCCCGAGCAGGAAGGCGCTGCGGCCACTCCCGTTGCGTACGTCACGCGCGCCGCTGTGGCGCCGCGCGGCGCCGCGCCACTGCAACAACTCGCCGCCAATGTGCCGGCGCCGCCGCCCGGCACCACGATCGCCGTCAAACGCACCGCAATGCAGTCGGTCTCCACCATCCTGGCCGCACCGACCCATGGCAGCGCGGCCGACATCCGCGGCGCCCGCATCGATAATCCCTGGCTGCGCGCCGTGATGCTGTCGCCGAGCGTGCGCCGGTATCTGATCACGCTGCTTCTTGGCGACCCCGACTACCGCACGCTCGCCGTGCTGATGCAAAAGCCGGCAAGCTCGGTGATGATGACCTTCGCCGCCGACCCCAACCCAGGCCTCAGCGCCGACCGCTTCGCCGGCAGCGCCGTGGTCTTCGTCTCCACCGTGACCTGGGGCGCCAGGACCGCGGCGCTGCGGTAACTGACAGCCGTAATCGCTGCCTCGCTCTCGGGAACGTCCGCTTCGGTTCGGCCGTTAACTCGGGATGCGCAAGACCGCACGAACCATTTGGACGCCTGTTCGCCGCTGGGTGCAGGCTCTCGGCCCCTATGCGTCGCTCGCCGTGGTGGTCGTTCCACTCGCCATCGTTGAGCCGCTCAAGCTCATTGCTGCCGTGGTCGCCGGCACCGGTCATTGGCTGACCGGCACCATCACGATCGTTTGCGCTTACCTGGTGAGCCTGTTTTTCGTGGAGCGGCTGTTCGTCATTGCCAAGCCGAAACTCCTGACGCTGTGGTGGTTTGCCGCCGGCTGGAATTGGTTCGTCGCGTTGCGCAGCAAAGCGCTGGCGCTGCTCAAATGGCCGTTCGTCGGCGCGAGCCGAACGACCGTCAGACGCAAACGCAGGCGGGCGCCAAAATTTCATCCTTCCCCGCGATAGCGGGCGGGGGGACCAGTTTCGTCGAGGCCTGCGCCCTCCCCCCACCGCGCTTCGCGCGGTTCCCCTCCCCCGCTCCGCTGCGCTGCGCGGGTGAGGATGACAGGATCAGCGAGCCTGTTGGCCGCGCAGGCGGGGGTGACCGATGCCGAGCGGCTTGGCGTCAAGCAGCACGATGGCAAGCCGCGCCGGTTCGCTGCTGCGATTGACCCAGGCGTGATTGGTGCCGCGCTGGACCATGACGTCGCCGGCGCGCAGTTTTACCGTGGAGTCGTCCATGTCCATGTCGATCTCGCCGGACAGCACCGCGATGTAGTCGATGGTCTCGGTGCGATGCATTTCGGAGGCAATGCCGGGGCCGAATTCCATGACGATGAAGCGCGAGCCGTTTTCCGGCGGCGCGGTGCCGAGAATGCGCGCGCCCATGTCCTCGACGCCCTCGCCGATGCCGATGTCGACCGGCATCCGGTCGGAGCACCACATCAAGGTCGAGGCGACGCCGTCGCGCGGCTGCTTGGTGTTGGTCGCCGGGCCGTCGACGATGACCTTGGCGACTTTCTTGTTGTCGTGGCCGGTGACGACGCGGCGGATCGGTTTTGCTTGGGCCATGGGCTACTCCTTTTGTTGTTTGTTTCTTGTTCTCCTCATCCTGAGGCGCGAGCGCAGCGAGCCTCGAAGGATGCAGGCCGAGGCGCCGGAGGGCCTCGCCCTTCGAGGCTCGGCGCTGACGCGCCGAGCACCTCAGGGTGAGGATTTAGGTTGTCGTTGTTGTCGTCGTCGTTGCCGGCGGCGGGGCGCGCTTCAAATCGATGAACTCGATGACGTTGCCGTCGGGATCGCGGATATAGGCGCTGCGGCCGACGAACACGCCGGACTGGCGGTCCTCTTCCTTGAAGATTTCGATGCCCTTTTCGGGCAGGCGCTTGATCGTGTCGTCGTAGGTCTGCGGCGTGACCTTGAACGCGGAGTGGATCTCGTGGCGGCTGCCGGCGTTGAGCGTGATCGGGTTCTCCGAATAGGTCAGATTGAAAAAATCGCCGCCGGCGCGCAGGAACACGATGCGCTCGGTGCGGCCGACTTTCTCGAAGCCGAGCAGCTCGGTGTAGAATTTTTCGGCGCGGTCGAGATTCTTTACCGGAATGGTGAAGTGCAGAACGCCGTCGGTCTTGATCATGCGTGTCCCTATGCAGCGCGGGCGCAAGCTGGCGCCGGACCATAGCACGACGGCGCGAATTTGGCCTACGAGGTGCCCGTGGCGTGCAGCGCGGCGGTGGCGGGCCAATCGCGCCAAACGCGGCGCCGCGGCAGCGCCGGCGAGCGGCGCTCGAGCTTGCGGCCTTTGAGGTAGTCGAACCAGTTTTCGTAGATCGCGATGGCGGTCGGGCGCCAGGCGGCCGCGATGCCGCTTTCCAGCGTGCGCTTCGGAAACGAGCGGATCAGGTCCGGGCGGCGGTCGGCCAACGCGCGCTTGCGAAACGCTTGCACAAGCGCCGCCGCCTCGCCGTCGAAATAGCCGTGTGGCAGCGCCGGATAGTCGTCGCGTTCGCCGCGCAGCCAGCGCCCGACGTCGCGGCGATATTCGCGCAGCGGCGTGTCCGGCTCGTATTCCGGATGGCCTTGCAGAAACAGATGAAAGCTGCGGTCATGCCGCGCGAACATATCGACGCCGGCTTCGGCCGAACGGGTGAGAATGCGATAGCCGCACGCCTTGAGCGCACGCTCCGATAAATCGTTGCAGCGCGAGTGCGGCACATAAAGCGGCAGCGGCGCGCCGCGCAGCATCGGATGCGACTCAACCGGCCGGCATGCGAACACGCCGGAAAGTTTTTGTTTGAAGGCGCGGCGCTTGATGCCGTCGGATTGCAGCACCGCGGCATGCGCGGCAAGGCACGACCAGATGGTCGATGCGGTATTGTGGCGCGCCCAATCGGTCACGGCGCCGAGCGTGCCCCAATACGGCTCGTCCTTCATGCTCTCGGAGCGCGGTTCGGTGCCGGTGACGATGAGGCCGTCGAGGCGGCTGTTCCAGAGTTCGCCGATCGGCCGATAGCGGTCCGCCATGGCGCGGCGCGCCGCCTCGCCGCGCGGCACCTGCGGAATGGCGTACAGCACGAGCCGCACCACGGTGCTGCGCGCGCTGGCGCGAACAAGCTCGACGAACTGCCGCTCGGTCGCCTCGAGCGCCGCATCGGGCATGTTGTTGATGAGGCCGACGGTGACGCAGTTGGCGGCCGCCACCGTGCCGCCCGGCGTCGCGTCCGTCGCGTCGAGGAGGAGCGGCATAGATTCTGGCCCCGCGTTCTACTCGGCCGCGAGCAACGGCGAGCGGATTTGCGGCTGCGCCGCCGCCAGCGCCTGGTTGAGATCGGCTAGAATGTCGTCGATGTGCTCGATGCCGACGGAGAGCCGGATGGTCTCCGGCGTGACGCCGGCCTTGGCCTGCTCGGCCGCCGACATTTGGCGATGCGTGGTCGAAGCCGGATGACAGGCGAGCGATTTGGCATCGCCCATGTTGACCAGCCGCTTGAACAGTTTCAGCGCGTCGTAAAATCGCTTGCCGGCCTCGAGCCCACCGGCAATGCCGAAGGTGAGCAGCGAGCAGGCGCGGCCGCCGAAATATTTTTGCGCCAGCGCGTGGTACGGGCTGTCGGCGAAGCCGGCATAATTGACCCAGGCGACGCGCGGATCGGCGCGCAAGAATTCGGCGACGCGGCGCGCATTGGCGATGTGGCGCTCGACGCGCAGCGCCACGGTCTCGATGCCCTGCAGCAAGAGGAACGCCGACAGCGGCGCCAGCACCGCCCCGGTGCTGCGCTGATAGACGCTGCGGCAGCGCGCGATATAGGCGCCGGCGCCGAAGTGATCGGTATAGACGAGGCCGTGATAGGACGCGTCCGGCTCGCAGAACATCGGGAAGCGGCGCGCCTGCGCCTTCCAGTCGAAGCGGCCGGAATCGACGATGGCGCCGCCGAGCGTGGTGCCGTGGCCGCCCAGAAATTTGGTCAGCGAGTGCACGACGATGTCGGCGCCGTACTCGATCGGCCGCAGCAGCACCGGCGTCGCCACGGTGTTGTCGACGACGAGCGGAATGCCGTGGCGCGCGCCGAGCGCGGCCAGCGCCTCGATGTCGCAGACGTTGCCGGCCGGATTGCCGACGCTCTCGCAGAAGATGGCGCTTGTGTCGTCGTCGATCAGCTTCTCGATCGCATCCGGAGAATCGGATTCTGCAAAGCGCACGCCGATGCCTTGCCCCGGCAGGATGTGGGCGAACAGCGTGTAGGTGGTCCCGTAAAGCTGCGGCACCGAGACGATGTTGCTGCCCATCCGGGTGAGGTTGAGGATCGCGTAGTTGAGCGCCGCCTGCCCGGTGCTCACGCACAGTGCGGCAGTCCCGCCTTCGAGCGCGGCAACGCGGCGCTCCAACACGTCGACGGTCGGATTGGCGATGCGGCTATAGCGAAAGCCCGGCGCTTCGAGATTGAACAAGGCGGCGCCGTGATCGGCCGAATCGAACTCATAGGCGACCGTCTGGTAGATCGGCACCGCGACCGCCTTGGTGGTCGGATCGGTTTCGTAGCCGCCGTGAATGGCGATGGTTTCGCGTCTCATGTTGTCCCGCCGCTCGATCAGGAACACGCGCAGTTCTACCCCCTTCCGGTTTCTTATCCGTGGCGGCAGAAGCGAACAACGACAGCGCGGTAAATTGGAGGGAATAACCTTAATCGTTTGCCATACCCGCAAAGCGCGGCCGTACGGCGCTGAAATTCGCCCGGCTGCAATACCATAATGATTCAAATTTTAGACAATTCCGCACGCAAGATTCACGGTATTGGGCGATCATCGCGCATGGCTCTCGTCGAATTGCAAGAAAAGCAACGGCCGGCGCGCGGCCGCGAGAGCGCGTTGCGCGACTGGGTGCGCGCGCTCGAAGCCACCGCGCCGATTGCGCGACGGCCGCATTGCCTGTTGCCCAACGTCATCGAGCAGGTCGCGCAAAACCGCGGCGATGCTCCGGCGCTGCTGTCCGCCGGCGAAATCCTGACCTACCGCGCGCTCGCCGAACGCGCCAACCGCTATGCGCGCTGGGCACTCGCGCACGGCGTCGGCAAGGGCGAAACCGTCGGACTCTTGATGCCGAACCGGCCCGAATACATGGCGATCTGGCTCGGCATCACCAGCGTCGGCGGCGTGGTCGCCCTGCTCAACACCAATTTACGCGCGGCCGCGCTGGCGCACTGCATCGACATCGTCGCGCCGAAGCATCTCGTTATCGCGGCCGAGCTATTCGACCCGGCCTGCTCTGCAACGGAGCATATGACCAGCGGCCCGCGTATTTGGGCGCACGGCCGCAGTGGCGACGACGTCTTGCCGCGCATCGATCACGACATCGAGCGCTTCGCACCGGCGCCGCTAACAGCCGCAGAGCGCCGCGGCACCAGCATCGCCGACCGCGCCCTTGCCATCTACACCTCGGGCACGACCGGCCTGCCCAAAGCCGCCAACGTCAGTCACCGCCGGCTCCTGCAATGGAGTTTTTGGTTCGCCGGTCTGATGAACGCCGGCCCGGACGACCGCATGTACGATTGCCTGCCGCTCTACCACTCGATCGGCGGCGTAGTGGCGACCGGCGCGCTCTTGGTCAGCGGCGGCTCGGTGGTGATCCGCGACAAATTTTCGGCGAAGAATTTCTGGGATGAGGTGTGCGATTGGGACTGCACGCTGTTTCAATATATCGGCGAGCTCTGCCGCTATCTTGTTGCCGGGCCCACGCATCCGCGCGAACGGGCGCATCGCCTGCGCATCGCCTGCGGCAACGGCCTGCGCGGCGATGTATGGCGGCGTTTTTCCGAACGCTTCGGCATTCCGCGGGTTCTGGAGTTTTACGCGGCGACCGAGGGCAATTTTTCGCTCTACAATGTTGAGGGCGAAATCGGCGCGATCGGCCGCGTGCCGTCGTTCTTGGCACATCGCTTTCCGCTGGCACTGGTCAAGTTCGACCACGCCACCGGCGCGCCGGTACGCGATGCCGCGGGTTTTTGCCTGCGCTGCGCCAATGGCGAAGCCGGCGAGGCAATCGGGCGGATCGATACTTCGGTGCAGGGCGGCGCCGCGTTCGAAGGCTATACCAGCGCGCAGGAGACCGCGCGCAAGATCCTGCGCAACGTGTTCGCGCCGGGCGACGCCTGGTACCGCACCGGCGATCTGATGCGCAAAGATGCCGGCGGCTTCTTTTATTTCGTCGATCGCATCGGCGATACGTTCCGCTGGAAGGGCGAGAACGTCGCCACCTCCGAAGTCGCCGCCGCCATCACGACGTTTCCCGGCATTCTCGAAGCCACCGTCTACGGCGTTGCCGTGCCGGGCTGTGAAGGCGCGGCCGGCATGGCGACACTGGTGCCGCAGGCCAGTTTGGACTTGGCGGCGCTCCGCGTTCATCTCGCGCAGCTGCTTCCCGCCTACGCGCGGCCACTGTTCCTGCGCGTCAAGGACGGCATCGAGACCACCGCCACGTTCAAGCACAAGACCGCCGATCTGGCGCGCCAAGGTTATGATCCGACTGCGACCGACGACGCGATCTATTTCGACGATCCGGCGCAGCAGGCTTTCGTGCGTCTCGACCGCGCGCTGTACGAGCGCATCCAGGCCGGCGCGGTGCGGCTCTAGCTCCGCTACTCCGCCGCGTCGGCCTTGGCGACGTCGCGCAGCGTGAAGTGATCGCCCTCCGGCGCCATTTCCAGATGCCGCTTGTGCAGCGGCGCCAAAGTCGAGCGATGGCCGATGGAGATTACAGTGGTCTTCGGCAGCCGCTTGGCCAGCATGGCGTACAGCTCGGCTTCGAGCTTTTCCTCGACCGCCGACGTTGACTCATCGAGCAGCAGCCAGTCGGGCCGGCGCAACAGCGCGCGGGTCAGCGCCAACCGTTGCTGCTCGCCGCTCGACAGCCGCTGCGACCAGACCTCCTCGTGATCGAGCTCCCCGACGAGCGCGCCGAGATGGGCATCGGTAAGCGCGGCGCGGATATCCTCGTCGCGATACGTGCCCGACACCGCCGGATAGGTCACGGCGGAGCGCAGCGTACCGATCGGAATATACGGCTTGGCCGGAACCACCATGACGTCGGCGCGGTCCGGTCGCGCGATGCGGCCTTCGCCATAGGGCCACAGGCCCGAGATGGCGCGGAACAGCGTCGACTTGCCCGAACCGGAGGGACCGGACACGACGACGCTCTCGCCGGCGCCGAAGTCGATATGCTTCGAATTGAAAATCCGCCGGCCGTCCGGCAGCGCCAGCGCTACACCGTCAAGCACGAGGTCACTGCCGGTATCGGCGACGCGCGCCGGCCCGGCATCGGCCAGCGCTTGCGCCTGATCGATCGCGGCATCGAACGAGTTGAGACGATCGACCACCGATTTAAAGCCGGCGAGATAGGTATAATAGTTGACGAAGAAGGTCAGCGAATCCGACACGCGGGCAAACGCCTGCGCGGTCTGGGTCATGACGCCGAGCTCGATCTTGCCGAGGAAATAGAACGGCGCGGTAAAAACGAACGGAATGATCGGCGACAGCTGGCCGAAAGTCTGGGTGAACGCCCGCACCCGCATGCCGCGGAAGATGACGTCGAGATAGTTTGCGATCAACGCGCCGAAGCGCGACCCCAAAATATTCTGCTCGGCGCCTTCGCCGCCGAGCAGCGCCACCTGCTCGGTATATTCGCGCAATCGCGCCAGCGAGAAGCGGAAATCGGCTTCCATGTGTTGGCGTCGGAAATACAGGCCGATCAGCGGTCGGCCGATCATGTGGGTGATCAGCGTCCCGGCCGCCGCGTAGATCAGGGCGATCCAGAACAAAAAGCCAGGGACCACGATATCGGTGCCGGGGAAGGTGAAGGACTCCGACAGCGACCACAGCACGATAGAAAACGACACCAGCGTGGTGATGGTCGAGATCAACAGGATGGAAAAATCGTAGAGCCCGAAAGCCTGAGTTGAGCCGTCGGTGCCGCCGTTGATGAAGCGGAAAATGTCTTCGGAAATACGCTGGTCGGGGTTGTCGGTCTGGCCGGCGACGAGGCTGATGCGATAGTGATTGTGGGTCGTGAGCCAACGCGACACGAAATGATCGGTCAGCCAGCGCCGCCAGCGAATCACCAGCATCGACTGGGTGAAATATTCGATCACCGTCATGCCGACGTAGATGAAGGCCCAGGGCGTGAACACGAACAGCAGCTGCTCCCAGAACGTCGCGGCGTCGCGGTGCTGGATGGCGTCGAACCAGGCCCGATTGAAGAAGTTCAGCCGCACGATGATGCCGACCTCGGCCTGATTGAGCACGACCAGAAACACCACCATGGCCACGGCGATGCGGCGCTCCAGCGCGGTGAACGGGCGAAACGGCCAGATGCGCGCAGTGCCACTGTCGGCGGCGTCGAAATAGCGGTCGGCGATGCGCATGATCTGAGCGACCGTGCGCAGGTGCGCGACGGCGTAGACCAGGATCGAGAAGATCGCGACGGTGAGCGGCAGCGATTCCGGCGGCAAATAGCCGGCAAGCAATTGCGGCCACCACCCGGCGCGGCTGGCAATGGTCGCGACGCCGAACACGATGGTCTCGGTCGAAAAGATGCCGACGAAGATTTTCAGAAAGCTCGATATCGCGGCCGAGCGGAACGTGGTGACGGCACTCAGCAGCGCCACGATGCCGAGAAGCGCATCGGCATAATTGTGCTCCCGGATCGGCTGCACGAGGGCGGCGATCCCGAACAGGGCGATGGCGACGCTCAATTGTTTCATCGTGGTTCCAGGACAGTTTGCGGTCTATCAAGGACAGACCGGCCAAGGCTGATATGCCGAGCGAGGTTCCATAGCTCGTTGAACACCGCGCTCGGACGCAAACGCACGAGGCAATGTCGCGGCGGTCAATGGGCCGAGGTTTTAGCGGCTTAGGGCGGCGGAAGCTATGCCGAATGCGGTCAAAGCGGGACGCGCTCGGATGCGCGGCGTTTATGCCGTGGCGCCGGCGTCCACCGTGAGCACCGTACCCGAAATGCTGCGCGCGCCGTCGCCGAGCAGGAACTCGACGGCATTGGCGACGTCGTCCACGTCGGCAAGCCGGCGCAGCGCGCTGCGGCGGATCACCTGGGCGCGCTGTTCGCCGGCGAGGCCGTGGGTCATCTCGGTGTCCAGAAAGCCCGGCGCCACGGCGTTGACGTTGATGCCGAGGCGGCCGACTTCGCGCGCCAGCGAGCGGGTGAAGCCGAGCATCGCCGCCTTGGTGGCCGCATAGGCGGCTAGCCCGCTATAGCCGGTGAAGCCGATGATCGAGGCGACATTGACGATGCGCCCGGTACCTTCCGCCATCATGCCGCGCACCACGTATTTGGTCAGCACCAGGGGCGACAATGTGTTGAGTCGCACCAGCTCCTCGATGCGGGCGTTGTGCATCACGGCGAGCGCGCCGTCGTGGCCGACTGCGGCGTTGTTGACGAGGCCATAGAGCGGACCGAATTCCTTGCGCAAATTTTTGATCAGATCCGGAATGGCCTCGATCCTGCCGAGGTCGCACGGCGCAAAGTGCAGCGAACCGCGACCGGCGCGATCGGCTTCGACAATCGCCTCGTTGATCGGTTTGCTTTTGCCGCGCGCCACCGCGATCACCTGGTAGCCGGCGGCAGTCAGGCGCCGCGCGATACCGAGGCCGAGACCGCGGCTGGCGCCGGTGATGAGAACGTTGCGCGGCTTGTCGGTCATGGTTTTGGTGCTCAACCGGCGCGCCGAAGGAGCTTACCGGTGGCAGCGACCGCCAGCGCCGGCACGAAGCTGATGGAAGCGGGAACCTTGTGGCGCGGCAGCGCGCCGCGGCAGAGGTTCAAAATGTCGTCGCGCAGCTCCGCTTCGCTCTCGGCGGCGGCCGGCGGCGCGGTCAGCACCACCTCGGCCACCACGATCGCGCCGGTCAACGGGCTGCGCTTCGGCCGCACCAGCGACATGCGCACGCGCGGATGCCGGTTGATGACGGCCTCGACCTCCTCGGGATGCACCTTCAGGCCGCCGATATTGATGATGCCGCCCTTGCGGCCGACGAAGAAATAACGGTCGCCGCGCTGCTCGAGCATGTCGCCGCTGTCGACGAAGCCCTCGCTGTCGCGCAGCGCCGCGGTGGCGCCGCCGACGTAGCGCGTCGCGGCCCCCGGCGAACGGATGCGCAAGGAGCCGTCGACGACTTTGATCTCCACGCCGTTGCGCGCGCCCTCGAAAAAGCTCGCCGGAAAGCCGGCGCGTCCGTCATCGACCGCAAACACGACGCCCGCCTCGGTCGAGGCATAGGCGTGGCCGATATCGGCGCGCGGAAAGGTGGCGCGCAAACTGTCGAGAACGGCCTGGTCGGCGATTTCGCCGGACAGGCGGACATAGCGCGGCGCGATCTTGCCGATGTCGGGCGACATCAGGGCGCGGCGCCAATGCGACGGTGTGCCGGAGAGGTGCGTCACGCCATGGTGTCCCAGTCGCATCAGATGCTCGGCCACCGGCTCGCCGGCGCTCGACAGCACCAGCGCAGCGCCACCGAGCATGGCGCGCAAAAAGATCTGCAGGCCGCCGTAGCGGCGGATATCGTAAAATGTGGCCCATACCAGCGGATCGTCGCGCTTGGCCGGGGCGATCGCCGCGGTGAGCCCGGCGAGGCTGTGCACCACCATTTTGGGCACGCCGGTCGTACCGGAGGTCAGCAGCACCCACTCGGTGCGCATCTCGGCATGCGGCCCTTCCACGCGCGGCGCGATGTTCGGCACGCACGTGACGCGAAGCGGCAGATCGGAGAACTGCGGCGCCGATGCGGCGTCGACAACGACGGCATCGATCTCGGCGCCGGCGATCAACGCGGCCAGATGATCGGGATCGACGTCGGGCGGCAAAATCGTCAGCCGGCGCGCCACGCCGTCGAGCTCGATCAGCGCCAAGGCGCTGGTGAGCTGGCTGGCGGTGGCGATCAGGACCGAGCGGCCGCTCAAATCGGCGAGCCGTCCGCCGAGCGCCGTTCCGCCCACCAGATCGGCGAGGCGCACGCGCGCCGCGCGATCAAACAGAAAAGCGTCCGCCGGCGCACCCGCCAGATGCGCGCGCAGCGGCGTTGCTTCAGTGAGCGCCGTGTTCATACGCCTTGACAAAATCGCCGACCGTCACCGGAAACTGCACGTCTTCGGCGGTGGTGAACGGATCGACGCCGAGCCGGTCTTCCAGGCGCGCCACCAGCACTGCAATGCCGAGCGAATCGAGACCGGAATCGAGCAGCGCCACGTCGTCGCTGAGCGGCGCCAGTTTCTTGCCGTGCTCACGCGCCACCCGCGCCATCTCGTCCATTATGGTTAATTTTATCGTCATGATCGCCGCACCTACGCTTTGTTCACTCCGCGCCGGTATAGTCACGCAACACTTACGATCAAGTTCACGATTCAGTCGTGGTCAATGCGAATGGTTGCTTCCGCGCCGGCAATTCGCTGCCGTCAAATCACCGGTGCCGACGTGCCTGCCATCGTCGACCTGCTCGCGCGCGGATTCCCGGCCCGCAGCCACGCATTCTGGGAATACGCGCTGCAGCAATTGGCCAAACGCGAGCCGCCGGCCGGCCTGCCGCAATATGGTTACCTGTTGGAGAGCGATGGCAAGCCGGTCGGCACGATTCTGTTGATCTGCGCGACCATGCGCGCCGACGGCGGCTTTGCGCCGCGCTGCAATCTGTCCAGCTGGTATGTCGATCCGGCGTTCCGGTTCTACGCGCCGCTTCTGGTATCGCGCGCGCTCGCCCACAAGAACGTCACCTATTTGAACGTGTCGCCGGCGCCGCACACGACGCCGATCATCGAAGCGCAGGGTTTTGCGCGCTACTGCGACGGGCTGTTCGTCGCCGTGCCTATGCTCAAGGATCTGTTCGGCGGCGACCACGCGCAAATCATTGACGCGCATGAGCCGCTGGCGGTCGAAGCCGATGCGTTCGACCGCGAGATTCTGCTGCAGCATGCCGCACTCGGCTGTATCAGCGTTTGGTGCGTGAGCGCCGGGCGCGCCTATCCGTTCGTGTTCCGGCCGCGCGTCGTCAAGAGATTCATTCCCTGCGCGCGGCTGATTTATTGCCGCGAGATCGCCGATTTCACCCGCTTTGCCGGCCCGATCGGGCGTTACCTGGCGCGCCGCGGCAAGCCGCTGGTCATCGTTGACGCCGCGGGTCCGCTGCCCGGCCTGATCGGTGTGTTCCGCAGCGGCACCATGCCGAAATATTTCAAAGGCGCACAGCAGCCGAGGCTCGGCGATCTCGCCTATACGGAATTTGCCGTGATGGGCGTCTGAGCGCCCATTACAAGCGTCACACCGCGAGCGCTTTGCGCACCGTTGCCGGCCAGCGGGCGAAATCGATTCCGTGGGTGGCGAATACCGCCAGCGCCAGCCGATCGAGGCCGAACGCGACACAGCCGGTATGGGCCACCTCGCCGGTCGCGGTACGGATGTTCCAGGTCGCACCGAAATGATCGCGGTGATAATTGAAGCTCATGCACGCGGTCGGCTGCTCGGCCGAATGCACCGGGATCAACAGCTCGAACTTGAGCGCCTGCTCGACCTGACTCGCTGCCATCAGCTTGCCGCCGCGACCGAAGAACGGATCGCTGGCATAGTCGATGCGCCAGCTCAAGCCGAGCCGCGCCGCAAAACCTTCGGCAAGCTTCATCCAGCGCCGGCGAAATGCGTCGATCTGCTCCGGCGAGCCGATGTTGACGTATTCGCGCATGCGGAACGATTGCAGCCGGTCGAGCATTTTCGAGGGCTCGCGGCGGAAGCAGTCGCAGGCGACGTCGAACAACACCCCGTCGGCCGGCAATTCGCCGCGGCTCGCCGCCAGCGGATAGACCGGATAGCAGGCGGCCGGGCTGAGCACGAGATCGGCCGCCGCCAAGGAGGGCGTCCAATCCTCGCCGGCTTCGTGGCGATCGACCGCGGCGCGAACCTCCGGCTCGTCGCCGGCAAGACAGCTCACGCAGCCGAGGAAATGCGGAAAGCTGTTCAGATAGCCGGATTTCTCGACTTGGCGGCGGCTCATCACCGGCGGAAACCGCAGCACTTCGGTGTTCGGATCGCGATATTGTGAAATCAGATCGGTGAGCCCGTTGATCACCTGCTCGAACGCGGCGGTGCGCGCATAGACGCCGTCGATACCGGACGGCAATAACAGCGCCTCGGCGATCGAATCGAGATTATGCGCCGCATCGACGGGTTGTTTGAATGCGACATTCATTGCCGGAACGCCTCCTGTTCGAGCTGTTCGCCGCTCTGCCCTGTTGAATCCATGAATTGCTAATCGCGCAACGACACCGGCGTACTGCCGAGCAGCGACGCCGCCGCCACATTGGCGAGGATGCGGTCGTTACTGATCATGATCGGCGCCGACAACACGTCGCGCAGATGCCGGCCCATAGTGAAATCGCCGTCGTTACGGTAGCCGGCGAGGCCGCAGGCCTGCATCGCGCTCATCACCGTGGCCACGGCAAGCTCCGATGCGTTGACCTTGTGCATGTTCATGCCGGTCTGGAAATCGATCGATTCGAGCGTCCGCGGATCGGCAGAGGCCGCCTCGAACCGCGCCAGTGCCGCAGCGATCACGCTGCGCAGCGTCCGCAAGCTCGCCAGCGCGCGGGTCAGGTGCGCGGCGCCGGGCGGCAGCGCGCCGCCGGAGCGATGCGCCGCCTTACGCGTAAAAGCGCGGGCGCGGTCGACGGCAGCGGCCGCAATGCCGGCCCATGCGCCGCTCCAGGCCAGATGCGCAAACGGCATCATGGTGTGGCTGTGAATCGTCTCATAAGCTTCGGGCAGGATCTGCTCGCGCAGGCCCGTGGCGACGAGCCTGAAGCCGGCGCTGCAGGTGCCGCGCATGCCGAGCGCGTCCCAGCCGTTGATCCGCTCGAGCCGGTAATCGTCTTTCAGGAACGCAACGAGCACCTGGTCGGAGCTGGCCGCATCGGCGGCGCGGCGCGCCGTGGTGACGACGCCGTCGGCGGCTTCGCCATAGGAGATAACGGTGGCCTGGCGCTCGAGCGTGATCCGCGCGGCGCCGCCCTCGACCGGCGCCGCGCTGTTGCGCACGTCGCCACCGGCCTGGCCTTCGGTGGTGGAGGACGCCAGCAGCAATTGCTCGGCGCACAGCCGGCGAAGCAGCAGCTGGTGCCATGCGCTGCCGCGGCCGTGACGGACCAGGCACGCCACCTTGGTCTGATGCATGGCGTAAATCATCGCCGTCGAAGCGCAGGCTTTTCCGAGCGCATAACAGACATCGACCACATCGGCGGCGGCCAAACTTTCGCCGCCCAGTTCGCGCGGCACCGCGATGCTCAACAGGCGTTCGGCGCGCGCCGCATCGATCGCCTCGTGCGGAAAGCGCGATTCGTCGTCCACCGCCGCCGCATGCGCCGCCGCCACGGCGGCCACTTTGTCGATGCGGCCGCGCAAATCCGCGGCGTTGAGGGCGTGCGCCGGGTTCGCGCCGCCGTTCAGTCGGCGTGCCGCGCCGCGCTTGTGGCCGTCTTCCTGAACGCCTTTGATGGTCGCGGTGTGAATGTTCATTGCTGCGCTCACGATTGAAAAAAGCTCGCTCGCGATCGGGCCTCGACAGCGATCCGTGCTGCTACAGGTACATCAGAAAAGGCCAATTCATCGTATCTTTTAGCAGCAATTAGGTATGTTCTTTCCCGTCAAGGTTACCAATCGAAAAGACATTTCGCGTAAATTCATTTCGTGCGAGTCACCTTCGGTTAACGAGACGATGACATCACAATGGCGTATGCCAGCGCACGCGACGAAAGGATTGCCGACCGTGCTTGATCCCGCCGCATCGACCACGAAACAGCGCGTCGCCCAGCTGGTGCGCCAGCTTCTGGCCAAACGCGGCGTCGACCGCAGCCTGGGCGCCGACGACGATCTCGGCGACAGCGGCCTGTCGTCGCTCGACATGGTGAATCTGATGCTGGCGGTGGAGAGCGAGTTCGACCTGAAGATTCCGGAGCGCGACATGCGGCCGGCCAACTTCCGCACCGTCGCGCGCATCGACGCGCTGGTCGCGAGCCTGATGGATCAGAGCGCTGCGGTCCATGGTTAAGGCGGCGCAGCCGCCGCTTTCGCCGAGGTTTCGTCACAAAAGCCCGGCCGGGAAATCCCGGCCGGGCTTTTCGTTCGCCAAGAGATAACGAGTGACCGGGCTACTGCTTGCCCTGGTAACCGTTCTCGTTCTTCAGCACCTTCTCGGTGTTGGCCTTACTGCCGGTCTTCTGGCTGCTTTGATGGGTGCCGCTGCCGCCGCTCGCGCCGGCGTTCTGCGCCGGGTTCCCTGACTGAGCCAGCGCAAAGGACGAAGCACCAACCGCAACAGCCGCGGCAATGGCGAGGGTTTTCAAAGCTGACATCATGTGTCTCCTTTTCGACCTCCCACCGGTCAACACCTCCATCGAAGCCGACGTTCCGGCACTTTTTTGTGGGAACAGGGCTTCATTTTTGGAACCAGGCCGCGCAGGCTGTCCTAGAATTTTGCGGTTCCCCGCCCGTGGAGAATGCGATGCCAAAGACGGTTTATTACGCCAGCATCGGGCCTGAACTTGCCCTCTACGATACGGATGTCGAGGACGCGGCGCTCACCAGGCGCAGCACCGTCACGATGCCGGCGAACGTGCAATACGCCTGGCCGCATCCGTCGCGCGGCCATCTTTACGTCGTATCGAGCAATGGCGGGCCGGGCGTTGTCGGCGACAAGCACTATGCCAATGCGCTGGCGGTCGATCCGGTGAGCGGCGCGCTGCGGCCGCACGGCCCGGCCGCGGCGCTGCCGTCGCGGCCGATCCATTGCAGCGTCGACCGTCGGGGCGAATATCTTCTGACGGCTTACAACGATCCGAGCAACGTTACGGTGCACCGGCTCAATGCCGACGGCACGATCGACAGCCTCGTCGCACAGGCCGACGAGCTCGACACCGGGATCTACGCTCATCAGATTCTCGCCGCGCCGTCGAACCGCGCCGTGCTGTTGGTGACACGCGGCAACGATGCGCGGGCCGACAAGCCCGAGGATCCCGGCGCCATCAAGACGTTTGCCTTCGCGGACGGCGTGCTGCGCAATCTGGCGTCGGTTGCGCCGGGCAACGGCCTGGGCTTCGGCCCGCGCCATCTCGACTTTCATCCGACCCAGCCGTGGGTGTTCGTCTCGGTCGAGCGCCAGAACAAGCTCTTCGTCTACGAGCTCGCCGAGGACACCGGGCTCACGCGCCAGCCGCTCTTCGTCAAGGATAGCCTGTCGCCTTCGTCCTCACGTGGCAGTGCAGGCAAGACCGCCGGCATGCATCAGGGTGCCGGGCCGATCCACGTTCATCCCAACGGCCGCTTCGTCTATCAGACCAACCGCGCCTCATCGGTCACGGACTTTGCCGGCCAAAAAGTTTTTGCCGGCGGCGACAACAGCGTCGCCGTATTCGCCATCGATGAGCAGACCGGCGAGCCGACACTCATTCAAACGATCGACGGGCGCGGCATCCAGTTGCGCACCTTCGGCATCGATCCGAGCGGCCGGCTATTGGTGGCCGCCAGCATCACGCCGCTGCCGGTGCGCGGTGGCGATAAAGTCTTTACGTTGCCGGCCGGCCTCATTGTGTTTCGCATCGGCGGCGACGGCCGCCTCACCTTCGCGCGCAAATACGATGTCGAAACCGGCGGCCGGCTGCAATTCTGGAGCGGCATGGTCACGTTGCCGTAGACTGGGCGTCTGACCCGCTGTCACCTCACCGAACTCAAGCCGTTAGCTGCGCCATGACCCTCATCATCAATAACGCCGAGGTCGCCAAAGTCTTGACCATGGAGACCACGATGGCGGCGCTCGAAGAGGCCTACCTGGCGCTTGCCGCCCGCGAGGCGGTGTGCCGGCCGCGCATCGACATCCGCATTCCGACCCGCGACCCGGCGAAAAATTATCAATGGGGCACCATGGAGGGCGGCTCGACCGCCGGCTACTTCGCCATCCGCATGAAGTCCGACGTGATCTACGAGACGCGCTACAACGGCTCGATCACCCAGGAGAAATATTGCACGCGGCCGGGCCTCTATTGCGGCCTGGTTCTGCTCACCTCGACCGAAACCGGCGAGCCGCTCGCTTTCATCAACGACGGCCACCTGCAGCACATGCGGGTCGGCGCCGACGGCGGCATCGGCGTCAAATATCTTGCAAAGCCCGACGCCGCAGTGGTCGGCATGCTCGGCTCCGGCGGCATGGCGCGCACCCACATGCGCGCTTTCACGCTGGTGCGCGACATCAAAAAGCTGCAGGTGTTCAGCCCGACCCGCGAGCACCGCGAAGCCTTCGGCCGCGAGATGGCGGCGACCTATAATATCGAGGTCGTGGTCTGCGAGCGCCCCGAGGACATTTACAAAGGCGCCGACATCGTCGCGAGTCTCACCGACTCGGCGGTGGCGGTGCTCGACGGCACGCTGTTGGAAAAGGGCGCCCACATCGTCAATGTCGGCGGCACCGGCAAACCGGACGACGCAAGCCTGCGCCGCGTCGACGTTTATCTGCGCTTCGGCGACGCGCCCGGGCCGGTCGGCAAGCCCGAACTTCAAGTCGACGACGAGCATCTGGGCTACGAAGCGCGGCCCGGGCAACCGAAATTCGGCGACGGCCGCCGCGACCGAGCCCGCCATGGCAACATGCTGCCGGACAAACGCGTCACGCTCGCCGAGCTCGCGTCCGGCAAATCGAAAGGCCGCACCAGCGCCGAGCAGATTACGTATTCCGAGCGCGGCAATCTGCAGGGCGCGCAATTCTTCGCTATCGCCGGCAAGATCTACGAAGCCGCCAAGCAGGCCGGCCTGGGCCGGGAAATTCCGACCGAGTGGTTCTTGCAGGACATTCGCGATTGATCCAGTGCGACTCTAACTCCGATACGTAGCCGCCGACCAGCCGACCAAATCGTTGGCGCGCGACGTCGAATCCGGCATCGGCGCCGGCGCGGGTTTGTTGACCGGAGCCGTGCCACGCCAGCGTGCCACCACGTTGGCGATCACCTGGTCGTCGATCTGAGCGGCGCCGCCGACGTCACCGCCCCAGACCGCCTGGCTGCACGGGATGCATTGCTCCGGCAATTCCTCGAAGCGCAGGCGCGTCACCGTCGGCACCGCCGCGCCGATCACCAGCGCCTCGCGGGTGCCGAGCGACGGCAGAAAGGCCAACAGCCGGCTTGCGGCGTCAGACACCGCCGCGCGTACGATTTTCTGGTCGTCGTCATGGCCGAGCCGCATCGCGAATACGGTCGAGCACTGCGAGATCAGCGTCGGATCGAGCTGATGCGGCCGCTGGGTGACAAGGCCGAGAAATACGCCGTGCTTGCGCCCTTCCTTGGCGATGCGCGAGAGCCCCTCGCGCGCCGGGCGGAAGCCGGCCGCCGGATCGGCATTGGCGTAATTGTGCGCCTCCTCGCAGACGATCAGCAGCGGGTTGAGCGCATCGCTCCAGACGCCGAAATCGAAGGCGAGCCGGAACAGCACCGAGACGATGACGTCGACCGTTTCGGCCGGAAAGCCCGCGAGCTGCACCACCGCCATCGGCCGCTCGTGGTCCTTGAGCCGCAGCAGCTGGCACAGGATCTCGACCATGCGGTCGCTGGTCTCGCCCGCATCCTCGAAGATGAAGGCATAGCGCGGATTGCTGCGCACCGCGTTGATGCGCATCAGCAGCCGCTGGTACTGCACGGCGAGGTCGCCGTTCTCGAGCTTGCCCATGCGGCTCTCGGCCGCCGCGATCACGTCCTCGAAGCGATACGGCACCGGGGTGTCCACGGTATGCCGGCTGCCTTCGGATTGCGCCGCCCGGTAGCTCGCGCGCAGCACGCTCTTGGCGCGGGCATATTCGGTCTTGGCCAACGGAATGAGCTCCGCCAAGAGAGCGATTTCGTGCTCGGCGCGCGCCCGCGCGCCGAAGATGATTTGCACGATCTCGTCGAAATTGAGCAGCCAGAACGGCAGCTTGAGATTGCCCGGGCCGAAGACTTGCGCGCGATCTTCGAAGCAATCGGCGTATTCGTTGTGGGCGTCGATCAGCATTACGCGCAGGTCGCTGTGGCTCGCCATGACCTTGCGCAGGATCAGCGCCAGCGCCGTCGACTTGCCCGAGCCGGTCGAACCGACGATGGCAAAATGCTTGCGCACCATCTCGCCGGCGTCGATGGCCGCGGCGATCGAGGCGTCCTGCTGCAGCTCGCCGATGACGACGGTGTCCGGATTTTCCAGGCCGAAGATGATGCGCAGCTCCTCGCCGCCGATCGGCACGACGGCGTTGCCGATGGCCGGATAGGCGCGGATGCCGTTCTGAAAGCGCTGCTCGCCGGACCGTTCCGCGGCGATTTCGCCGAGCAGATCGATGCGGCCGACGACGGGTCCGTGCTGATCGCCGGCCGCAGCTTGGGCGGCGATTTCGCACAACGTGCCGACGGCGAGCCCTCCCGCGGTCCTGATACCGATGAGCGCACCGATTGTCGGCAGGTTATCAGCAGCACCAGGCGCTGCGGCAGACGTCAGTTCCGCAGTCGCTTGCGAGCCGGTTACCGCGATGACGCGGCCAAGCGCGCCGGCGCCCGGCGCCACGTCCTCATGACTGCCTGGCGCGATGGAGAGTTCGCCGCCGGCGCGCTCCAACACGGGCACGCGATCGAGATCTTGCATGTCCCACCTCGCGCCGCACTGTGCGCGGGAGGACCTAAAATTGCGATAAATGAGCCGCCCCGCCGCGCCGTCACCGCGCGTCGGATCGCCCACAGCGTTAATGAATCGATGCCGGAATTCCGCGAAGTTTAAGCGACGCTAGCCGCCGCGCAGCGGCGCCGGCTGCTCGGCGAGCATCGCCTTGATCGCAACCCGCGTGGCATTAACGTCGAGGCCGTGCTTTTGCACCAGCTCCTTGCAGTCCTCCAGGATCGCATCGGCGTCCTGCATGATCTTCAGCCGCTTGTAATGATCGTCCTCGTGCAGCCCCATGCTGGCGCCGACGATCTCGTACATGTTGATGATACGGAACGGCCAGTCGCGTTCGTGCGCGCACAGGGCGCGGTGATCGGAATGGTAGACCGCGACCAGGGCATCGATTCCGGCCGCTGCCGCGGCCGCAAGCTCGGCTTGGTCCAGCTGGCGGCGATATTCCGGCAGCACCTTGAGGTTATTGCTCTGCAGGCCGACCGCCGGCTGATGCAGATCGACGATCTCGATGCCCGGAACGGCGCGCAGGATCTCGTCGGCGGCTTCGACGACGCCGTGGATGCCCGGATGACGATGTAGCGCAATGCGCATCGGCACGCGCTCGCGTAACAGCGGCCGCAGCCGGTCGAGATTCTGGCGCAGGTACAGCGTGAACGGCGTCATCTCGAACGGCTTGGCGCCGCGCATCCGCTCGAGCGTCGGCAGCGTCGTCTCGCCGAGCTGCACCTGACACGACGGGCACCACGACACCACCTGCCTCGACTTGCTCTGCGCCAGTTTGTCGATCGAGTTCTCGCCCATCCGGCCGGAGGTCGCGACATCGCCGGTGCGAATCTGCAGCACGCCGCAGCAATGGCTAGGACCGCCCATCACCTCGTAGCTCGCCCCGAGCGCATCCATGATGTCGAGTGCAAGCAGCGCGATGTGCGGGGTCTTGAGCACGTTGCAGCCGGTGTAGAAAACGAAGTCCGGCAATTCGCCGTCGCCGGCCGGTCGCTTGGCGCCCTGCCCGAGCCGAGACAGCAGCACGTCGTCGAGCTGCAGGCGGGACAGATGGGTCACGTCGCGCGCCACGGTGCGGAAACTCTCGACGCCGCCGCGGCGCTGCGCCGCAGTGTCGTGCTTCGCCTGCGCCATGGCGACCCGCGCCATGTTGAGCAGGAACCGCGGATTGACGCCGTAGTCGCAGGCCTTGATGCACTCGCCCGAAAGCAAACAACCCTCGGCCCATTTGCGCGCCGCCTCGTTGCCCTCGCCATGCCGCAGCATGTCGATCACGCCGCCGATGACGGCGGCGGGATTTTCGCGCGCCTGCCTGCCGAGCCCGGCCGGCTCGGCCGCCGGACATACCTCGACGCACTTGCCGCAACGGGTGCAGGCGTCGAGCATGTCGCCGACGCGGGCTTGCAGGGCCTGTTCGAAGGTCTCGGTCATGGCTTTATCGTAATGCCGGCCGGGGCCCGATTGAAGGCCCCGGAGCACCGATGTAAGACAAATACCCTGCCAAAATGCCCGGCGGTCCTTCACAAGATCGGCGCCGGGCATGTCTGTGAATGCAGGCCTGTGAATGCAGGTCTGTGAGTCACGTCTGTGAATGAGGATCGCCATGGGTGAATTCGCCATAGGTCAACCGGTGCCGCGCTTCGAGGACCCCCGCCTCATCCGGGGCGGCGGCCGCTACGTCGCCGACATGGCGTTTCCCGGCATGGTGCACGGCTGTGTGCTGCGCTCGCCGCATGCGCATGCGCGCATCCGTTCAATCGACACCGCCAAGGCCAAGGCGGCGCCGGGCGTGCTCGCGGTGCTGACCGGCGCCGATTACAAAAAATCCGGCTTCGGCGATCTTCCGGTTCCGGGCGGGCTCAAGCGCCGCGACGGCCAGCCCGGCTATCGGCCGCGCTATCCGGCGCTGGTCGAGGACCGCGTGCGCATGATCGGCGATTACGTCGCCTTCGTCGTCGCCGAGACCAATTACCAGGCGATCGACGCCGCCGAGTTGATCGAAGTCGATTACGAACCGCTGCCGGCCATCGTGTCGACCGGCGACGCGATCAAGCCCGGCGTGCCGCTGGTCTGGGACGACTGCCCGAACAACATCGGCTTCATCCAGATCGAGGGCAACAAGGAAGCGACCGACGCGGCCTTCGCGCGCGCCGCCCACGTGGTCAAGCACCACTTCGTCGTCAACCGCGTCACCGCCGCCGCCATGGAGCCGCGCGGCTCCATCGGGCTCTATGACGCCACCGAGAGCCGCTACACCATCTATACGACCCTGCAGCGGACCAATGTGTTTCAGACCGAGCTGGCCAATTACGTTCTCAAAGTGCCGGACAACAAGATCCGCGTGGTCGCCGGCGACATCGGCGGCAGTTTTGGCATGAAGTCGGCGGTCTACAACGAGGTCGCGCTGGTGCTGCTTGGCGCGAAAATCACCGGCCGTCCGGTCAAATGGGTGGCGACGCGCTCGGAATCGTTCCTGTGCGACGCCCAGGCGCGCGACAACGTCACCGAGGCCGAGCTCGCGCTCGACAAGGACGGCACCTTTCTTGGCTTCCGGGCGAAAATCATCGCCGCGATCGGCGCCTATCTGCAGGTCGGCATGCCGGCCTTCACCGGCAATCTCGGCACGCTTGCCGGCGTCTATCGCACGCCGGCCTCGCACATCGACGTCACCGCGGTTTTCACCCACACCCAGCCGGTGCGGCCCTATCGCGGCAACGGCCGGCCCGAGGCGGCCTACATCATCGAGCGCATGGTCGATCTCGCCGCCGACGAGACCGGCATCGACCCGGCCGAGCTGCGCCGCCGCAACACCATTCCGCCGAGCGCGCTGCCCTTCAAGACCAGCGTGACCTTCACCTACGATTGCGGCGAGTTCGAAAAGAACATGGACCTCGCGCTCGAAGCCGCCGAGAAGAAGAGTTTCGAGACGCGCCGCGCCCAATCGCGCAAGCACGGCAAGCTGCGCGGGCTGGGCTTCTCCAACACCATCGAGCGCTCGGCCGCCGCCGGCCTCGAAGGCGCCGAGATCCGGTTCGACCGTACCGGCACGGTGTCGATGTTTTCCGGCAGCATCAATCAGGGCCAGGGTCACGAGACCGCGTTCAAGCAGATCGTGTGCGACAGGCTCGGGCTTGATCCCAACGATGTCACCTACATCCAGGGCGACACCGACCAGGTGTTTTTCGCCGAGGGCACGGGCGGCTCGCGTTCGGCGGCCTTCTCCGGGTCGGCTTTCACCATGGCGGCGGACAAGATCGAGACCAAGGCCAAGGGCATCGCCGCCAAGATGTTCAATGTCGACGTTGGCGACATCAAATTCGCCGATGGCGTGTTCTCCAGCCAAAAGACCAATCAGACCTTGACCATCAAGGAGGTCGCCAAGGCCTCGCTCGATCCCAAGAACCTGCCGGACGGCATGGAGCCCGGCCTGATCGAGAAGGCGATCTATACCGGCAAGGTGGCGAGCTATCCGAACGGCTGTCACGTCTGCGAACTCGAGATCGACGAGGAGACCGGCGAAGTCGAAATTCTGCGCTACAACGTGGTCGACGACGTCGGCACCGTGATCAATCCGCTCTTGCTGCACGGCCAAGTCGACGGCGGCGTCGCCATGGGCGTCGGCCAGATTCTCATGGAGGACATCAAGTTCGACGAGCAAGGTCAGATGCTGACCGGCTCGTTCATGGACTACGCCATGCCGCGGGCGAGCGACCTCCCCGCCTATCACGTCGACAGCAATCCGGTGCCGACCAAGACCAATCCGCTCGGCGTCAAAGGCGCCGGCGAAGCCGGCTGCGTCGGCGCCATGCCGGCCGTCGCCAACGCGCTGGTCGACGCGCTCTCGCCGCTCGGCGTCAAGAACGTCGCCATGCCGGCGACGCCAGAAGTGCTATGGCGCGCGATTCACGAGGCGCGGGGAAAGGGGGCGTAGCGGCGAGGCTTGCTCTTCCCCTTGCCTTACGCCTTGTGGGCAGAGATGAGGGTTACAAGACCCCTCATCTCCCATAATTACCCATCAGCGCGCGTGGCCGCCGCAGTGGCAATCGCAATTATCCAGGGCAAGCACATGTTCGACTCTTGCCGTTTTGTCGTTAAGAAGCGCTTCCGCACGGCGCTTCAGTTCCGCATTCTTAATCACGACATTTCCGTGAGGATCGACGGAAACATCATTTCTTTCGATCGTGACTTTGTTCGGCTGCTTGGCCATTCTCTCTCTCCTTGTCCTCAGGCACTATTCCCGTACTTGCAATCGCAATTTTCCGGGAAGCAAATGTTCGACCGTTGCTGTTTTGTCATTAAGAAGCGCTTCAACACGGCGCCTCAGTTCCGCCTTGTCGCTTAGGCCGTTTTCCTTCCGCAGTGGCAATCGCAATTGTCCAAGAAAAGCTCGTGCGCGGCGGTTGCCGATCTGTCCTTAAGAAGCGCCTCCGCCCGGCTCCTTAGCTGTGGATTCTTGATCACCACATTTCCTTGAGCATCGACCGAAATCTGATGTCGCTCGATCTTGACCTCGTTTTCCTGGTTGGCCATCCGCTGTCTCCTTTTCGCTCATCGAGTTACATTTTCAAGGGGCATCCAAGAACATCGGCGTCGAGGGTCTCGAATCCTCTTAGCCAAAAGGCCATCTTGTCGTTGTCCAACACCAACGTGCCGTCGCCGTTGAGGCGTCCCACTGTGTGCCTTTCATCCTGAAATGCGATAGTACACTTTCCTATGCGGCCGTCCGGCCTGATAAGTAAGGAGTTCGGTCTGCTCGCGTAACAAATATTCTCGCCATCCAACGGAACAATGGCCTCGGCTGGCACCTTCTGAGTCAAAGACGCGATAATCTCAGCCTCTAATACTCGGTCAGCTTTTCCGATTTTACCCTTCGACAATCCCGTGTAATCCTCAATGCTCTTAAAGTATATTTTGAATCTTTGATCATGCAGAAATTCATTAGCGAGAAACTCCGTGATGGGGGTCGCGTCTTTTGTGCCGTCGAGACCGAAGTGAACTCGAATCATCACTTCAAAATCCGAAGTTGAATTACGCATATGCGTCAAATTGTTGATAATCCGATCGAACGTGCCTTGGCCGTTCCCCAACCGCCGAGTCCGGTCGTGTTCCTCTCCAAATCCATCCAACGATATTTGGTATCGTTGCAAACCCGCTTTCGTAAGGTCGTCGAAAAGCTCCGGAGTTATGAAATAGCCGTTCGTAGTCGCTGACGATTCAAACCGACAATCTTCCTGGCGAGCGATAGCGGACGCGAACTGCGTTATGTCCAAGACTACATCACTTGCCGCCAACGGCTCTCCGCCAAACCATGATATTCCAAGATAGCGAAGGTGCGGTACCCGTCTTTGGATCAGCGCCTTGACTGCATTAATGACAGCAGGCTTCATTTTCCCAATCTTAAAATCCTCATAGCAGTACGTACAACGGAAGTTACATTTTTCCGTCGGCAAAATTATCAGATGCTGATTCCAATTTGCGACGGCGTTAATGAGGGCCGGATCGTTCCAATCCATCTCGGGATCTCGTTCATAAAAGCCAAAGGTTGTACATTATATTATTACATTCATTCCCTGAACGCAACTCCAAGTTTTGCCACATCGCTCGGAGTTCATCCGAAGGCATCCAACGACGAAAGTGAGCTCGGAACGACTCTCCGCAGGCTTACGTCAGCAATCCTTACATTTTTAAAACGCCGCTTGTTTTAAAGCCGTAAATGGACAGCGCAATTACGGAAGCATCCCGATCACCCGACCACCGCCACGCACTGAACCTCGATCATCATCTCCGGCAGCGCGAAGCCGGCGACGGTGATGGCGGCACTGGCCGGAAAATCCTTGCCGAAAATCTGGACGCGCAGCTCGGTCATGCGCGTGGTGTAGCGCGCGTCGATCAGGAACACCGTCATGGTGACGATGTCGGCGAGCTTGGCGCCGGCTTCGGCCAGCGTCTTTTCGATGTTGCGAAAAGTCTGCCGGACCTGGGCGTCCAAGTCGCCGGCCAGCGACTTGCCGGCATCGTCGACGGCGCCAGTGTGGCCGGCGACCCAAATGGTCTTGGCCGCGCCTTCGGTGATCACGGACAGCGAATAGGCGCGGGTCTCCGCGCGAGCGCCGCGCACGAATGATTTTTTCATAGTTGTCATCTCTCCTTCGTCATGGCCGGACTTGGTCCGGCCATCCACGACTGTGGCCGCCGCCGCATCCTAAAGACGTGGATGCCCGCGACAAGCGCGGGCATGACGGCCTAAACTGCCTCGCCATGGCTCCGACCGATCCACTCGCCACCAGAGATACCGCGCCGCTGACCGGCATCCGCGTGCTCGAATTCGCCCACACCATCATGGGCCCGAGCGCCGGGCTGATCCTCGCCGACCTCGGCGCCGACGTCATCAAGATCGAGCCGGTCGGCGGCGATACCACGCGCCGGCTGCCGGGCTTCGCCGCGGGCTTCTTCGGTACCTTCAACCGCAACAAGCGCAGCCTTGCCGTTGACCTCAAATCCGATGATGGCCGCGCGCTGGTGCATCGCCTCGCGGCCACCGCGGATGCCGTGATCGAAAACTATGCGCCTGGCACCATGGATCGGCTCGGCTGCGGCTATGGCGATCTGGCCAAAGCCAATCCGCGGCTTGTCTATTGCGCGCTCAAAGGTTTTCTCTCCGGCCCCTACGAGCATCGCCCGGCGCTCGACGAGGTGGTGCAATTCATGGCCGGCCTCGCCTACATGACCGGGCCGCCCGGAAAGCCGCTGCGCGCCGGCACCTCGGTGGTCGACATCATGGGCGGCGCCTTTGCGGTAATCGCCATCCAGGCGGCGCTGCGCGAGCGCGAGCGCACCGGGCGCGGCCAGCTGGTGAAATCGGCGCTGTTCGAATCGACCGCGTTCCTGATGGCGCAGCACATGGCGGGCCAGGCGATCACCGGCCGCGAGCCGCCGCCGATGCCGGCGCGCGAAGGCGCCTGGGCGGTCTATGAGCCGTTCGCCACCGCCGACGGCGCGCAGATCTTCGTCGGCATCACCAGCAATCGGCAGTGGCAGCGTTTTTGCGAGCAATTCGGCCGGCGGGACCTGTTGGACGACCCGGCTTACGCGACCAACGAGGACCGCGTACGGCAGCGCCCGACGCTGCTGCCGACCATCGCCGCCATTGTTGCAAAACACCGGCACGACGAGCTTGCCGAAACGTTCGACCGCATCGATATTCCGTTTGCGCCGGTCGCGAGGCCCAGCGACCTGTTCGACGATCCACAGCTCAATGCGGGCGGCCGCATGCTCGAGGTGGCGTTGTCGGGCGGCGTGATGACGAAATTGCCGCCGCTGCCGGTCGAGTTCGGCGAGCATACGCCCGCGCTGCGCCGGCAGCCGCCGGCCGTCGGCGAGCAAACGGTCGAGATTCTGGGCGAGCTGGGCCTGGCGACATCGGAGATCGAGGCACTCTGCAAGCGCGGGATCATCGCCGTGGATACCGTCTCCGGCCAGGAAGCAGAGAGAAGCAAATGAGCGATCTGCCGAAACGCGTCGAGATCAGCGAAGAGGGCCCGCGCGAGGGCTTCCAGTTCGAAAAAGGCCCGATTGCGACCGAGCGAAAAATCGCGCTGATCGACGCGCTGTCGCAGACCGGGGTCAAGCACATTCAGATCGTCTCGTTCGTCAATCCGAAGAACGTGCCGGGCATGGCCGATGCCGACGCCGTTGTGGCGGGCATCACGCCGCAACCGGGCGTCCGCTACACGGCGTTGTGGCTCAACGAAAAAGGTTTTGAGCGCGCGCTGACCCACGGCAACCGGCTGTCGCTTGCCGGCACGATCCAGCTCTGCGCCTCGGAAAAATTCCTGCAGCGCAACCAGAACCGCACCGCTGCCCAGCAGCTCGCCGGCCAGCACGCGATCGTCGAGCTGTACAAAGCGAACGGCGTCGCGGTGGAGCGCGGCAGCGTGATGGCGGCGTTCGGCTGCAATTTCGAAGGCGACATTCCGGCCGAGCGCGTGGTGACGCTGGTCGGACAAATTCTCGACGTCGCGCAAGAACACGGCGTCAGCCTCGAATACGTGACGCTCGCCGACACCATGGCGTGGGCGACGCCAAAGTCGATCAAGCGCGTGGTCGGTGCGTTGCGCGAGCGCTGGCCTGATCTCGACATCGCGCTGCACCTGCACGACACCCGCGGCATGGCCATCGCCAACGCTTATGCGGGTCTCGAAATGGGTGTGACGCGCTTCGATTCCTCAGTCGCCGGCCTCGGCGGCTGTCCGTTCGCCGGCCATCGCGGCGCCGCCGGCAACGTGTGCAGCGAGGACCTCGTGTTTCTGTGCCACGAAATGGGCATCGAGACCGGCGTCGATCTCGACGCGCTGATCGAATGCGCGCGCCTTGCCGAAGACGTGGTCGGCCATCCGCTGCCCGGCTCGGTCATGACCGGCGGCACGCTGGCAAAGTATCGGATGTAATCCGCTAAGCTTCCAAAATCTTCCAGATACCGCTGGTCGTGACCACCAGCCGGTCGCCGACGAACATCCTGGCCGCCATGAACACCACCGAGCGGGTGGCGCGCACCACTTCGGGGCAGGCGACAACGAATTCGCCGAGCCGCACGCCGCCGATGAACTGCGTGTTGAGCTCGATGGTGGCGTGGCGCTTGCTGCCGGTCGCTTGCCGCGCCGCCATCGCCATGGCCTGGTCGGCCAAGGTCATCAGCATGCCGCCATGCAGGTTGCCGGAACGGTTGAGGTGCCTCGGCGCGACAACAAAGCCGAAGCGCGGCTTGCCGCCGTCGTCGTTACGCCAGATCGGCCCGACCAGATCGCCGAACGCGGTGTGATTGACGATTTCTTCCCAGCCGTGCGCGGCGGGATCGAAACGCGGCGCGGCGTCCGCCGCCGGCTTGTCGTTCATGCGCGCACCTCGGCGGGCTGTTTGCGCCGCGCGGCGAGCCGCCGGGCGATATCGGGAATGAGCTTTTCGGCATTGACGCCGGCGGCGAGCGCACGGCCGTTGCCGCTGAGCGCCCGCACCGCCTCGGTGTAGGCCGCGACTTCGCCGGGGTCGCGTACCGCTTGCGGATAATCGGTGGCGAAGACGAGCTGCGAAAACGCCAGCTCCTGCAGGCCGAATTTCACCCAGTCGGCACCCCATTCAGCGGCATGATCCGGACCGGCCCAACCGGCGATGTCGTAGAACAGCCGGCCGTCGAGATAATGATCGATCGGCCGTTTCGGCCGGCGGCCGTGACGATTGAGCGCCGCAGTGCCCCACTTGTCGCGCTGCTGAAAACCGCGGATGCGGCCGAGATAGCGGCCGATGCCGCCGGCGAAATGCGAGAACTGAATGCGCAGGCTCGGCAATTCGTCGAGCAAGCCGCAATTGATCAGGCGCACCGCGGCCGTCATCAGCGAAAATTCCCAACCCAGCATGCGGCCGAGATCGTCGGCGTCCATGCGGCCCCAGCGGATCACCCGCGGCAGCGGATGAATGAAGACGTAGAGGTCAAGATCGGCGCAGGCTTTCCAGAATGGCCGCAGCGCGTCAGAGTCGAGCGGCTGGTCCTGCAGCTCGGACGCGATCACGACGCCGGGAAAGCCGAGGTCGACAGCGCAGCGCTTCAATTCGGCCGCCGCCTCGGCCGGCTTGAGCGCCGGCACATGGGCGAGCGCGATGAAGCGGCCGGGATAGGCCTGCTCGGCCTCGCGCATGCGGTCGTTGATGGTGCGGCAGACGGCGACGTCGGGCTGATCGAACCCGGAGCCGCAGGACAGCACGCCTGCATCGATGCCGGCCGCATCCATCATCCGCACGTGGGCGGCGAGATCGGCGAGCAGCGGATTGAGCAGATAATGCGGATTGCCGTCGCGGTCGAGGTCAACCGTCACCTTGCCGGCGTCGCCCTTGAGCAATTCCGGCGGGGTGTAGTGCTGCTGAAAGTCGATGAGCATGGGATTCCTTTAGCGGCGGCAGGAAAGCCGCATGCGCGAATTGGCGAATAGCGAATGGCGAATGGTTCTGCAAATTCGCCGCTCGCCATTCGCTTCTTCACATGATGGCGAATTCGGTGTTGCGGCGGTCGGTCACCAGCATGGCGCCGGGATAGTGGGTGATGCAGAAATCCGGCTTCACCGCCATGATGACCGATTGCGGGGTGACGCCGCAGGCCCAGAACACCGGAATTTCGTCGGCCTCGATCGGCACCGGGTCGCCCCAATCCGGCTTGGCGATGTCCTTGATGCCGATCGCTTCGGGCTTGGCGAGATGCACCGGCGCGCCGTGCACGGAGGGAAATCGCGTCGTGATCTGCACCGCGCGGATGGCGTCGGCGGGCTTCATCGGCCGCATCGAAACCACGAGCGGACCGTGAAACGGCCCGGCCGGCACTGTTTCGATGGTGGTGCGGTACATCGGCACCGTGCAGTTGCAGGTGAAGTGGCGCAGCTCAATGCCGTCCTCGATCAGCGCCTGTTCGAACGAGAACGAGCAGCCGATGGCAAAGACCACGAGATCGTCGCGCCACCAGCGCAACAAATCGGCCGGCTCGTCGGCGATGGTGCCGTCGCGCCAGACCCGATAGCGCGGCAGGTCGGTGCGGATATCGAGGTCCTCGCCGAGCGCCGGCAGCCGCCAATCGCCCGGCGCCGAGACGCCGATCAGCGGACACGGTTTTGGGTTGAGCTGGCAGAAGCGCATGAAATCTTCGGCAAGCTGGTGCGGCAGGATGGCGAGGTTGCCCTGCACATAGCCGGGCGCGAGGCCGTTGGTCGGCCCGGCGTGGGCGCCGCGGCGAATGAGCTGGCGCGCCGCGACGCCGGTCTGCGGCAAGCCGGACCGATCCTCTGATTGCGGTCGTCGCATGGTGGCCGTGGTCATGGGCGCGCTCCGGTTCGGTCTGCCGCCGAGGCATTCAAGGCATTCAAGGCATTTTGCCCATTTTATCATCAGGCGAGCGCCGGGAAATACGGGCGCCGCGACGATCTTACGCGTAACCAAACGCTGCCGCAGCCCAGACCGACGATGCGAATCCGGTTGAAACGGCCTGCAAGATCGCGTTTGCTAATGGCATCCGCGGCAAAGCCAAGAGCCCGCCAAGGGCCTCCAGCCTCGCCCTACACACGGGCGTGAGCTTTTGACGCGCAGGAAAGAATCCAGAGGGAGAGACTGGCCATGACGGAAAAGTGGAAAGAAGAAAAATGGGCAGAAGACATTTGGTATCGCGGCAAGACGACCCGCCGGCGTTTCGTCGGCTGGGGCACGGGCGCCATCGGCGCCATGATGCTGGTGCCGGCGCCGTGGCGCGCCGCGTTCGGCGCCGAGAAGCCGTTTAAGATCGGCTCCGAGCAGCCGCTCTCGGGCGCCGCCGCCGACGGCGGCAAGACCGCGGTGGTCGGCCTGCAGATGGCGGTCGACCGCATCAACAAGAACGGCGGCATCAACGGCCGTCCGGTCGAGCTCGACATCGTCGACGACGCCAGCTCGCCGGCGGTGGCGCGGCAGAAGACCGAGAAGATGGTCCAGCAAGACCAGATCGACGCCCATGTCGGCGGCTTTCTGTCCAACATCTGCCTCGCCTGCATGCCGGTGTGGAATCAGGCCAAGGTCGTCAACATGATCAGCGTGTGCCTCGACACCACGCTGACCACGTCGGCCTGCAACCGCTACAGCTTCCGCGTCCACGATTACGCGCCGGCGCAAGCCGTGGCGTTCGGCCCGATGCTCACCAAGCTCGGCAAGAAGTGGCACATCGTCTACGCCGACTATTCGTGGGGCCAGTCGACCCGCGATGCCTACGCCGCGGAGATCAAGAAGAACGGCGGCGAGGTGGTCGGCACCACCGGCACGCCGCTCGGCACCGCCGATATGACGCCGTTCCTCTCCAAGATCAGCGGCAATTTCGACGGCATCTTTGCCATCCTGTTCGGCAAGGACGGCGTGACCTACGGCAACCAGGCCTACGATCTCGGGCTCACCAAAAAGTACAAGTCGGCCGGCGATGGCGCCATTTGCGAATCCGTCAATCTGCCAGCGCTCGGCAACAAGATCGACGGCTTCGTCGCCATCAACCGCTACATCCCGATCTTCCAGGGCCCGCTCGATACGCCGTATCTGCACGCCTTCTTCGACGACGCCAAGCCGCGGCTCGCCAAGATCGATCCGTCCGGCCCGCTGCCCGACCGCTATGTGCAGTCGAACTACGAGGCCATGAACGCGCTCAAGGTCGCCATGGAGGCGTCGAAGTTCAACGGCCGCGCCGACACCATGAAGCTGGTCGAGGCGCTGGAAGGCCTGGAAATGAAGGAAGGCTACGACTTCCCGCAGGGCGACAAGACCTTGCGCAAGGCCGACCATCAGGCGTTCCTGCGCGAGTTCCTCTACACCGTGAAAGGCGGCAAGTTCGAGCTGCTCGATACGATCGAGAAGGACAAGACCATGTTCCCGCCGGCCTGCACGTTCGCCGCCTAAGGACCTAAGTGCGCGCCGAACCAGCGCGCGATGCTGCCTCCCCGGCCGCCGGCCGGGGAGCGGCGTCGCCCATTCTCAAGACTGAGCAGCTGTCGATCCGCTTCGGCGGATTGGCGGCGCTGTCGAACGTCAATTTCGAGCTGCCGCGCGAAGAAGTCCGCGCCATCATCGGCCCGAACGGCGCCGGCAAGAGCACGTTCTTCAATTGCCTCACCGGCGTGCTGCGGCCGACCAGCGGCCGCATTATCTTTGACGGCGACGACATCACCGGCCTGCCCTCGAACGCCATCTCCCAGAAAGGCATCGCCCGCTCCTACCAGATCACCAACATTCTGCCGAACGTCAGCGTCCTGGAAAACGCCCGCATCGCCGCGCAGTCGCGCCGCCATTCCTGGAATATGATCGCGCATCACACCGCCTTCGCCGACATCAACGCCAAGGCGGAAGCGGCGCTGCAATCGGTCGGCCTGCTTGATAAGGCCTATGAGCTCGCCTCCAACCTGTCGCATGGCGAACAGCGCAATCTCGAGATCGGCATTGCGCTGGCCACCGATCCGCAACTCCTTTGCCTCGACGAGCCGACCGCAGGCATGAGCGCGGCCGAGACGCATCACACCGTGGAGCTGGTGCGCCGCATCGCCGAGCATTTGACCATTCTGATCGTCGAGCACGACATGGAAGTCGTCATGGGGCTCGCCAACCGCATCACCGTGCTGCACTACGGCGCGATCCTCGCCGAGGGTACGCCCGAGGAGATTCAGGAAAACCCCAAAGTGCTGGAGGTTTACCTGAAGACATGAGTGCCGTAGCCGCAGAGATCGACGCCGCAGCCGTCACCGCCGAGCCGCTCGTCCGCGTCGAGGACGTGCACACCTATTATGGCAAGAGCCACATCCTGCACGGGGTGTCGCTGACCATCGCGCCCGGCGAGGTCGTCGGGCTGCTCGGCCGCAACGGCGTCGGCAAATCGACGACCTTGAAGACCATCATGGGCCTGGTGCAGCCGAGCCGCGGCGCGGTTCTGCTCGGCGGCCGCCGGATCACCGGGCTGCAGCCGCACAAGCTGGCGCGGCTTGGCATCGGCTACGTGCCAGAGGACCGGCGCATCTTCCGGCTGCTCACCGTGATGGAAAACCTGCGCACCGGTCTCGACCGTCACGGCATCAGCGAAGATCGGCGCCGCGCCCTGCTCGACAAGGTGTTCACTTACTTTCCCGTGCTGGCGGAGCGGCGCAACCAGCCCGGCGGTACGCTGTCAGGCGGCGAGCAACAGATGCTGGCGATCGCCCGCGCCATGATGCTCGAGCCGAAGATCATTCTGCTCGACGAGCCGACCGAAGGTTTGATGCCGCGCATGGTGTCGCAGATCAGCAAGATCGTCGAAGTGCTGCACCAGGAAGGCGTCGCCATTCTTCTGGTCGAGCAGAACGTGCCGCTGACGCTCGCGGCCAGCCAGCGTGTCTACATCATGGAGAAGGGCAGCGTCCGCCATCATTGCGCGGCCTCGGACCTCTCGGTGCACGATCCCATCATCAAGCAGTATCTGGGGCTTTAGCCGATGGATGCGGTCGGACACTTGTTCAGCGCCATTCCGATCGATCTGATCATCATTCAGACGGTGAACGGCATCGTCACCGGCATGATCTTGGCGCTGGTCGCCTCGGGCCTGACCTTGATCTTCGGCATCATGGACGTGGTCAATTTCGCCCACGGCGAGCTGTTCATGTTCGGCGCCTATATGGGCGTGCTGGTATTCGCCGCCACCGGTAATTTCTGGCTGGCGCTGGTTGCTGCCGCGCTGATCATCGCGGTGTTCGGCGCCGTGCTGCAGGTCGTCACACTGCGTCCCTTGATCGGCCGCGATCCGCTCAACACGATTCTGGCGACATTCGGCATTTCGCTCGTGCTGCAGAATTACGCGCTGTGGCAGTTCGGGCCGGTGGCGCGCCGCATTCCCGAGCCGCTCAATCTCTATTTCAACATGTTCTATCTGCAATATCCCTGGTACCGCATCCTGATCGCGGTGCTCTCGGCCGCCATCATCGGCGGCTTCTGGCTGTTCCTCAAACACAGCAAGTTCGGCGTCTGGATCCGCGCCACCACGCAGGACCGCGTCATGGCGCAGGCCATGGGCATTCCGGTGCCGCTGGTCTACACCGGCGTGTTCGCGCTCGGCGCCGGCATGGCGGCGGCAAGCGGTGTTTTGTTCGCGCCACTGACCGGCGTGAGCCACACCATGGGCCTCGACTGGGTGCTCAAGGCCTTCATCGTGGTCGTGCTCGGCGGCATGGGTAATCTCGGCGGCTCTGTCGTCGCCGCGATCTTCATCAGCCTGTTGGAATCTTACGCGTCGATCGTGGTCGACCCCTCGGAAGCGGTGATCGTCTCCTTCGTGGTCCTGATCCTTACGCTGTTGTTCCGTCCCACCGGCCTGTTCGCGACGCCCAAATGACCACCACAGCTCCGATGCACAAAGCAATGCCGCTGGCGAAACCGCGCTTGAGCCACACCGCGGCGTTTTGGAGCGTGTTTGCCGTGGTGTTGGCGCTGCTCATTGTGGCGCCGCTCGTGCTGCCGGAATTTTGGGGCGGCTTTCTCACCGAGATCCTGATCTGGGGCCTGCTCGCCATGTCGTCCGATCTGCTGATCGGCTATACCGGCATGGTGTCGTTCGGTCACTCGGCGTTCTTTGGCCTCGGCATGTACGGCGCCGCGGCGGCGCTGTTGGTCGTAAAACCGGCAAACCTGTGGCTCGCCATCGTGTTCGGCCTCGCCGGCGCGGGCGGCGCCGCTTTGTTCGTCGCCTATTTCTCGACAAGGCTGCGCGACATCTATTTCGCCATCACCACGCTGATCTTCAGCCAGATCTTTTACGTCATCATCTTCACCTGGACGGCGGTGACCGGCGGCGAGAACGGGCTGATTTTCAGCCGGCCGAGCCTTAGCATCCCGTTCATCTACAGCGCGCCATTCACGCCCCACACCATGCACTGGTTCGTGCTCGCGGTGGTGACGGCGTCCTACCTAATCCTGCGCCGCATCACGCAATCGCCATTCGGCATGGTGCTGCAGTCGATCCGCGAGAACGAGTTCCGCACCCGCGCCATCGGCTATCCGGTGCAGCGCTACAAGATCGTCTCGGTGATGCTGTCGGGCCTGTTCGCCGGCCTTGCCGGCGTGCTCTACGCCATCCAGAAGGAATTCGCCGCGCCCGATTTCGTCTACTTTCTCACCTCGGGCGAAACCGTGATCTACAACATCATGGGCGGCGTCGGGACCTTGGTCGGCCCCATCGTCGGTGCCGGCTTCTTCCAGCTGGCGCGGCAATTCCTGTCGCAATATTTCGGCGACCAGTTCCCCTATCTGATCCCGCTCGGCCTCTTCTTCATCCTCATGATCATCTTCCTGCCGCAGGGGCTACTCGGGTTTGCGAGAAGGTGGCTGAATAAATAGTCGTCATTGCGAGGAGCGAAGCGACGAAGCAATCCAGGAGTCGATGGGCGCGGCCCCTGGATTGCTTCGCTTCGCTCGCAATGACGATCACGAAGCTGGCGCCCCCTTTTTCAAAAACTCGCTGAGCGCCTTAACGTCCTGCTTGCCGCCGTCGAAATCCTCGGCGATCCGCTCGTAAAAATGCGCGGCGCCTTGGTAGAGCTCGCTGGCAGTCGGGTCGTCGCCGACGAAGCCGGCGATCTCGTGCATTTCGGCGACCCAGCGGTAGGCCTTGGGCGGCATGGCGGCGAGTGCGCGCTGAAACCACGCCAGCATCTCCTTCTGGCTGCCCTGCAGCTCATTGAACAGGGCGTCGGCGGAGCCGGCGCGTGTCGCCGCCAGCATCATCGCCGCACCGATCGCCTGCGTGCCCTTGGTGATGCCGGCGTAGGACATTTTCAGCGCCGACGCCGCGCTCATCGCGCCGTCGAGCACGCGAATGTCGAGGCCGTAGTCGCGCAGGCTGGCAAAGCGCGCGGCGGCCGGGCCGGAGGCATAAAAGCGCGGCCCGGCATCGCCAGGCTTGGGCGGCGAGCCGATGATGCCGGCATCGGCGAACGGACAGCTGGTCGGCGCCACCGCCGCGGCGACGCGCTCGACTGTCGCCGGATTGATGGCATTGCAGTCGACATAAACCGGTTTGGCATTGGAGGCTTTCAGCGCCGGCGCGAAGCGCTCGACCAGCGCCAGCGCATCGCCGGGCGGCAGGATCGACAGAAAGAAATCGCTGCCCGCGATCTCGTCGTCGCTGACCGCCGTCATGCCGGCGGCCTTAGCGCGCGCCGCGGTTTCGCCGCTGCGGCCTGTAAGCGACGTGAGCACCTTGACGCCGTTATCGACGAGCCGCTTGCCGACCGCGGCGCCCATCATGCCGGGGGCGATCACTGCTACGACGGGAATCATGCTGGCCTCTTTCTCAGAACGACACGCAGCATAGCAGCTTGTAATCGGCGCAGGCCAGCCGACGCGTGCTGAAATTCAGACCGCTTCCGGAATCTTCGCCGCCGCATCGCCCTGCAGGCGGCGGCGCAGCGCCGGCGCGCGACCGTCGGCGCCCGGCTGATAATAGACGCTGTAACGCGCCAGCACTTCGGCGAACACCGCGGCGTCGGCCGGTTTTTTCACCTCGAACGAATCGAAACCGGCGCGCACCAGAAAATGAAACTGGTCGCGCAGCACGTCGCCGGTGGCACGCAGCGTGCCACCATAGCCGAAGGTCTCGCGAAGGAGCCGGGCTTGGCTGTAGGCGCGGCCGTCCTTGAACTTCGGGAAGTGAAGCGCGATCAGCGCCAGATGGCCGAGCCACGGCTCGAGCTCGGCAACGCGGCGGTCGTTCGGCCAGTCAACGCCGAGTGAGCCGTCGCGCCGGATCAGTGCGTCGGCGTCGGCCAGAAAGCGCTGCGCCGGCACGATGATCGGCACGCGTTCCGGAATCGGATCATCCGGTCCGACGCGGACGTAGCGGTCTTCGACCATGCGGCCGTTTTCAATGAGCGGCATAGACGCGGTCCCTGAATGGTTCGATGCCCGTGCGTTTGAGCGTGTCGATGAACAGCTCGTCGCGACCCGTGCGCAGTTCGAGGTAGGCGGCGGCGATGTCCTCGACCACGTCGGCGACCTTGGCGTAGGGCACCGCCGGGCCGATCAGCGCGCCGAGCTCGGCAGCATCGTCGGCCTTGCCGCCGAGCGTGATCTGATAAAACTCCTCGCCGTTCTTCTCCACGCCGAGAATGCCGATGTGGCCGACGTGATGATGGCCGCAGGCATTGATGCAGCCGGAAATGTTGATGTGCAGCCGGCCGAGCTCGCGCTGGCGGTCGAGATCGCGGAAGCGCCGGGTGATTTCCTGGGCGATGGGAATCGACCGTGCATTGGCCAGGCTGCAATAATCGAGCCCGGGGCAGGCGATGATGTCGGAGACGAGCCCGATATTCGGCGTGGCGAGGCCGAGCGCGTCGAGCGCGCGCCAGACCGCCGGCAGATCGCGCTGCGCGACATGCGGCAAAGCCAAGTTCTGCTCGTGGCCGATGCGGATTTCGCCGAATGAATAGCGATCGGCAAGATCGGCGAGGGCGTCCATCTGCACCGCGGTCGCGTCACCCGGCGTGCCGCCTTCCGGTTTCAATGAGATCGTGACGATGGCATAGCCCGGCTTCTTATGATTATTCACCGCGTTGTCGACCCAGCGATCGAACCGCGGGTCGGCGCGCCGTGCCGCCGTGAACGCGGCCGGACTGTCCTCGAGCGCCTCGTAATCCGGATAGACGAAGCGGCCGGCGATCTCGGCGACCGCGGCGGCATCGAGCGCCAGCGGGCCGTCTTTGATCATTTGCCATTCGGCTTCGACTTCCTTGGCGAACGCTGCGGCGCCGAGATCGTGCACCAAAATCTTGATGCGCGCTTTCCAGATATTGTCGCGCCGGCCGAACTGATTGTAGGTGCGCAGCACCGCCTCGACATAACTCAGAAGGTCGCGCTTTTTCAGGAACGGCCGGATGGTCTGCGCCAGATAAGGCGTGCGGCCGAGGCCGCCGCCGACCATGACCTCGAACCCGGCTTCGCCGGCGTCGTTGCGGTGCAGCCGGAGCGCCAGATCGTGAATGCGCAACGCGGCGCGGTCGTGGGCCGCCGTGCCAACGCAAATCTTGAACTTGCGCGGCATGAAGGAAAATTCCGGATGCAAGGTGACGTGCTGGCGGATGATCTCGGCCCAGATGCGCGGATCCTCGATCTCGTCGGGCGCCACGCCGGCCCACTGATCCGTGGTGATGTTGCGCACGTTGTTGCCGCTGGTCTGCATGCCGTGCATGCCGACGTCGGCGAGATCGGCCAGGGCATCCGGGATTTGCTCGAGCTTGATCCAGTGGAACTGGATGTTCTGCCGCGTGGTGAAATGACCGTAGCCGCGATCGTAGCGGCGCGCCACCTGGGCGAGCCGACGCAGCTGACTTGACGACAGCGTGCCATACGGGTTGGCGATGCGCAGCATATAGGCGTGCAGCTGCAGATAGACGCCGTTCATCAGCCGCAGCGGCTTGAATTCATCCTCGGTCAGTTCGCCGGACAGCCGGCGCGCCACCTGATCGCGGAATTCGGAAACCCGCTCGGCGACCAGCGTACGGTCGATACTGTCATAGATGTACATGGGCGCCCGCGTCCGTGCGGCCTGGTCAAAAATTGCGCTCAGATGCCGAACGTCACCGGCAGATCGATGGTCGGGCCGGCAAGCCGAATGAGTTCGCGCAGATTGCCGGGCCGCCGCTCGCCGCTCTCGGTGAGTTCGATCGGCGCGATGTAGGCTCCGACCGCGCGCAGATCGTCGGCAGTCGCTTCAGTGATCATCGCACGGGCGCGCGCCGGGTCGGTGGCGACTGCGGCGGCGTCGAGTTTCGTGGTCCAGCCGCCGTCAGCGCTGCGATAGACCACGGCCCCGTCGGCGACCCGGTTGGCGGTGACCACGACCGGTCCGGTGATTTTGATCTTGCGCTCGAGCGGCGATGTCATGGGTGGGCCTCTGCTGCAAACGGGAAGGCCGCGACGGCGGAATTCCCTTCACGAAGAATAGTCTTCTATATAAGAGCAGATTCGAGGCCGCAAATAGTAGAATATTCTACCAATATACTTCGGCGCAGGAGCACGGCTGCGCTGTCGGCGCGCTTGCAGCGAGAACAGATACCTTGCCGACGATGCGTCACCCGCCCGGCTCGAAGGCGAAGCTGGCGCCCTTGCGCACCACGTAGCCGAATCCCGGGGCATTGACGTGGGCGCCGGCGATGGCGAGGTGCTCGCTTGCCGCCATGTCGAGGATGCGCTTGCGCGAGACAATGGCTTGATCCTTGTCGAGATCGTAGGTCAGCGCCGCGTCGGGGTGCGCGATCTGGATCGCCGAGAGGTGCACCACGTCGCCGAATGCCATGAAGCCTGATGAGCCCGCGGCGAGCACCCAGCAGGTGTGCCCGGGCGTGTGGCCGGGCGCCAGCACCGGCGTGAAACCTAAAAATTCTTCGCCGTTGCGCACGCGGCGGATGCGCTCCAGATAAGGTTTGAGATTGATTTTGGTCCGCGCGCGATTGCCTTTGACGCGGTCCGGATCGTTGGCGGCGTCGGGCCGCATCCAGAACTCGGCCTCGGTCTCGTGCACCACGATTTCGGCGTTCGGATAATGCGGCGCGCCGGCATCGTCGACCAGGCCGTTGGCGTGATCGGGATGCAGGTGCGTCATCACGATGTGGGTGACACTTTCCGGCGGCACGCCGGCGGCGCGCAAATTCTCCGGCAGCTTGCCGAGCGTCGGCTGCATGGTGTTGCCGGCGCCGGCGTCGATCATGATCACCTTGCCGGCGCGGCGCAGCAGAAAGTTGTTGACCGGAATGAACACCGAGCCGTCGGCGCTGCCGACAAGCTGCGCCGCTTGGGCGCGATCCATGCCGAGCACGAGATCGACCGAGGTTTTCAGAAGCCCGTCGCTCAAACCCTCGACCGCGACGTCGCCGACCTGCATGCGCGGTACCGCCATCTCAAAAGCCCTCCCGCGCCAGCGCGATCATGCAGCCGGCCGAAACCACGACGGCGGCGGCGAGGAACGCGAACGGCACGATGAAAGCGCCGTGCGTTACTTCCAGAATGTAGCCGATCACGACCGGCGAGAAGGCGCCGAACATTTGCGTCACGAACGCACGCACGCCCTGCGACTTGCCCATGTCTGCGGTGCCGACCACGCTGTGCATCAGCATCTCGGCGCAGGAAATACCGACCTGCTGGGCGCACAATGCGCAGATCATCAGCACCACGCTCCAGGTCGCGCTCGGCGCGAACGCCGCCGCCATCAGAAACACCGCCGCCGTTGCCCAGCCGACGCCCGCGAACGGCGCGCGGCGGAACACCTGATCCGAGACGCGGCCGATGATCAGGATCGTGGCGACCGCAAAGCCGTAGATCACGAAGGTCAGATAACCCGACGTCGAGAACGTGAAGTGGCGCGCGGTGCGCAGATAGGTCGGCAGCCAACCCGACCAGCCCCAGAAGAAGATGGCGTTGGACGAGATCGCGATGGTCATCAGCCAGAAGCGATGATTGCGCCAGACGCTGGTGACGCCCTTGAGGATGCGGCCCGGCGCGTCGTCGTTGTTCTCGATCGCGCCGGCTGCGATCAGATCGCGTTCGGCGGCGTTGACTGCCGGATTCTGCTCCGGCCGGTCCTTGACCAGAAACCAGACCATCGGCAGCGGCACGATCAGCGCCAGCACGCCGAGCGCAAAGAACTGGCCGCGCCAGCCGATCCACAGGATGAGCGAGGTGACGACGAGGCCGACCAGCATCGGCCCGATCATGGTGCCGATCCACCAATAGGCCGTGGCCTTGCCGCGCTCGCGCAACGCGAACCAGTTGGCGACCAGCGCCAGCGTGACCGGATAGCAAGCCGCCTCGCCGGCGCCGAGCGCGATGCGCGAGGCGAGCAGCATGCCGTAGCTTTGCGCGACCGCCGCCCAGAAACAGGTGAGCGCCCAGATCACGAGGCTCACCATGGTCGAGTTGCGCGCGCCATAGCGCGTCACCGCCCAGCCCCAAACCGGCGCCGCAATGCCGTAGGAGATGAACAGGCTGCCGACCAGCCAGCCGAGCAGCTTGGTCTGGCCGGTGAGGTTGAGGTCGCCGAGAAATTGCGGATTGGCGATGACGATCGAGATATTGCTCTTGTCGAACATGGACATGATCCAGTACGCCAAGAGCGTCGGCGCGATATAATTCCAGCGCACGCGCGTCGCGGCGGCAAGCGATGCGGTGGCGCCGGGCGCAAGCGTCTGTGGAGCCGTGATCGTCATTAAGGCCTCCCCTCTGCGCAACGCGCCGTTGTTGTCGTGGTTCGCAGCGCCGAGGCGCCGCTTCGTTCGCGCGGTCACACGTTATGCAAAATCTTGCTCCCGCATCCAAACTTGTCAACAATGCGCGGGTGGAAAGCCCGGCAACGACAACTGCGACACGCCCGCGCGCCGAAAATGCCGGCGAAGTGTTCGCGGCGTTTCTGCGGCTCGGCGTCAGCTGCTTCGGCGGACCGATCGCGCATATCGGCTATTTTCGGGAAGAGTTTGTGGTGCGCCGCCGCTGGCTCGACGAGCGCGCCTATGGCGATCTCGTCGCGCTGTGTCAGTTCCTGCCGGGGCCGGCATCGAGTCAGGTCGGCTTCTCCATCGGCCTGATGTGCGGCGGCTATCTCGGCGGTCTCGCGGCGTGGACCGGCTTTACGCTGCCGTCGGCCATTCTTCTCGTCCTGTTCGCCTACGGCGCGAGCGCGCTGACCGGCACGGTCGGGACCGGCTTGTTGCACGGCCTCAAGCTGGTCGCGGTCGCCATTGTGGCGCAGGCGGTCTGGGGCATGGCGCGCAGCCTGTGCCCGGATCGCGCGCGCGCCTCCATCGCGGTGTTGGCGGCAATGATCATTTTGTTCAGCGCCTCGTCGGCCGCGCAGATCGGCGCGATCGCGGCCGGCGGCGTTGCCGGGCTTTGGCTCTGCCGCGGCGATCAGGACGCGCCCGGAGATCATTTCGTCATGCCGGTGTCGCGGCGTGCCGGCGTGTTGGCGCTATGCGCCTTCTTCATTCTGCTCGGCGGCCTGCCGATTCTGCGAAGCGTGTGGCCGGCATCGGGCGTGGCGCTGTTCGAGGCGTTCTACCGCTCGGGCGCGCTGGTGTTCGGCGGCGGCCACGTCGTGTTGCCGCTGTTGCGCCAGGCGTTCGTCGCCCCCGGATGGATCAGCGACAGTGCATTCCTCGCCGGCTATGGCGCGGCCCAAGCGGTGCCGGGCCCGCTGTTCACCTTCAGCGCTTACCTGGGCACGCTCGTCAGTCCCTCGCCGCACGGTGTGCCCGGGGCGGCGCTCGGGCTGATCGGCATTTTTCTTCCCGGCATTTTGATCCTGCTCGGCACGCTGCCGTTCTGGGATTCGTTCCGCAAGAAACCCGGCGCACAGGCCGCGATGCGCGGCATCAATGCCGCCGTGGTCGGCCTGCTCGGTGCCGCGCTCTACGATCCGGTCTGGACCAGCGCGGTGAACACGCGCGGCGATTTCGGCGTAGCGCTGTTCGGCTTCGTGCTTCTCACCGTCTGGCGTACGCCGCCGCTCGTCGTTGTCGTTGTCAGCGCGATCGGCGGCATCGTGCTGGCGTTGGCGCAGTAAGGGCCGCGATCATGCTCGGTACGATACTGCAACGATACTTCAGCGGCCTGTCGCGAACCACCTTCCTTCTCACCTTTGCAAGCCTGTTTTCCGATATTTCGACCGAGATGCTGTATCCGGTCCTGCCGGTTTTTCTCACCCAGACGCTGAAAGCCGACGGCACCATCGTCGGCCTGATCGACGGCATCGCCCAGGCGACGCAAAATATTGTGCAGGGCTTTTCCGGCACGTTGTCCGACAAGCTGCAAAGGCGAAAGCCGATCGCGCTGGCCGGCTATTTTCTTTCCGCGATCAGCAAGCCGCTGATCGGGCTCGCCACGGTTTGGGAAGCCGTGCTCGGCGCGCGGTTGCTCGACCGGTGCGGCGCCGGCGCCCGTTCGGCGCCGCGCGATGCATTGATCGCCGCTTCGGTCTCGGAACAGAACCGCGGCCGCGCCTTCGGCCTCGAAGGGGTCGGCGATAATGCCGGCGCCTTTCTCGGACCGTTGCTCGCGGTGCTTCTTTTGTCTTGGCTCGGCGTCGGCATCCGCTCGATCTTTTACCTGGCGCTCATACCCGGCCTGCTCGCCTTTCTCATGGTGCTGCTGGTTCGGGAGCAGCGCACACGCGCCTCGGCAAAGGCCAAGATCGACGTCGGCCTGCGCCAGTTTCCGGCGGAATACTGGAAGTATCTCCTGGTCACCGCGCTGTTCGGGCTCGGCAATTCGAGCAATGCTTTTCTCATCCTGCGCACCCAGGACATCGGCGCGTCGCTGCAGACGACGATTCTGATCTATGCGGCCTTCAATCTGGTCGCCGCGCTGATTTCGTATCCGGCCGGCTGGCTGTTCGACAAATGGGGCGGCAAGACCGTTCTACTCGCCGCATTCACGGTCTTCCTGGTGGCCTATCTGGGATTCGCCTTGACGCAGAGCATCGCGGTGATTGCGGGCCTGTTCGTCTTCTACGGACTGTATCAGGGGATCTTCCGCACCGCCGGTAAAGCCTTGGCATCCAGTCTGGTGACGGATCGCCTGCGCGCCAGCGGCATCGGCTGGTACAACACCACGGTCGGAGCGATGCAGCTCATCGCCAGCCTGATCGCCGGCGCGTTATGGGATCGAATCGGACACAGCGCCGTGTTCTTCTATGGCGCGGCCGCCGCGGTCGTCGGGATCGTGGCATTGGCGCTGCTGGTTCGCGAGCCATCCCGCCGCCGCGGATGAACGTGCCGCGGCGAACCCATTCATGCGCGCAGGCGTACTGAGGACCACCGTCGCGATCGCTCAATCGCGATGCAAATAATGCCCGGTGGCGATAACGGCGACTTTGGCCGGGTCCTCCGGCGGTGCATTGCCACGCCAAACGACGTGAAGGTCCGGACGCACCAAAATGAGATCGAAGCCATAAACCTCGCGCGCGATGCGGTCGGGCACGTCGAGCACGGCGACCGGCGCGCCGCGGGCCGCGATGGCGCGCTGCAGGCCGCCGGTGTCGACGCGCGTGCCGCCGAGTTTGAGGATCGTAAATCCATCCGGGATCTGATCCTGGATCGCCGTGCCGTCGTTGCGCCAAACATGCGGCAGCCGCGCGCCCGGCCAGGTGGTCGGCTGGTACTCGCGAAACAGATGCTCGGGCCCGCCCGGCACATTGCAGATCACAGGCGAGTCGACGTAGCGATAGCCGAGCTCGGCGCCGATCATCTCATTGCTCTTGCGCTGCTCGACGTCGGCGACCGCGGCGAGCATGGACCGGCTCTGCCGGCCTGCCGGCGTGTCGTCGCGGATGTCGGGCCGCCACATCGAGCGCCATTTGCGTCGGCCGATCGTCGCATAGCGCGAGGCGCCGACATTGCGCTCGCCGACTTGGCGGCGCTCGATCTCGTAGGATGCAAGCAAATTCGGCCCGCCCCAGCCGGCAAGCGTCGCGGCCAGCTTCCACGACAGATCGATGGCATCGGCAACGCCGGAATTCATGCCGAGCCCGCCGGTCGGAATGACGAGATGCACGGCGTCGCCGGCCAGGAAGACGCGGCCCTTGCCGTAATGATCGGCGAGCAGCAGGTTTTGGCGCCACGGATCGCACGACAACATCTCATATTTCACCGGCACGCCGACGGTGCGTTCGAACGCGGCGTTCATATCCGCGTTGGTGTCGACGATCGAGTGCAAGGTCCAATGCCTGGTCGAGTCCTGCATGATAAGCTGCGTCGCCTTGTCGTCGGCGACGTGATAATGCCGGCCCTTGCCCGGGCCGTTGCCGATCGGCAGCCGGTCGAACAGCTCATCGCAGCGGTACAGCGCCTGGCGCAGCTGCATGAGATTGCCTTCGCCGGCGAGATTGATGTCGAGCTCCTTGCGCACCGGGCTGGTGCCTCCATCGCAGCCGACCAGATATTTCGCGCCCAGCTCCTCGGTGCCGCCATCGGCGCAGCGCACGCGCGCAATGACGCCCTCGCCGTCCTGGCGCAACGCCAAAAACTCGCAACCGAAGCGTACGTTCACCGCCGGCATGGTTTCGGCGATCGATTTCAACAGCGGCTCGAGCGTGTATTGCGAGATCAGCTGGTACGGTTCGAGCGGCAGCGTGCCGTCGTTGGTGGCGCGGGTTTCGGCCTGGGCGTCCTCGACCGACGGATAATGCAGCCGCAGCAGTGGCGGCTCGTTGAGCGCCAGCACGATGTAGACGTCCATCGGACAATCGGGCCGCAGCCCGGCGGCGCGGATTCTTTGCGCCAGCCCCATGCGGCGATAGATCTCCATGGTGCGCGCGTTGATGCGCTCCATCTTCGGCAGAAACGCCGGCGCCGCCTTCTGCTCGATGAGCGTGCAGCGCACGCCGCGCCGGCCGAGGTCGATGGCGAGCGTCAGGCCAGTCGGACCGGCACCCACAATGAGAACGTCGCTATCCATGCTGCCCGAACGCTTCTTGCGAATCTCACTCGCGGCCATATGCTTCAACCGTCCCGAAGCACTCAGAGTTTGTTTCGCAAGGACCTCATAGCCCGCTTGGCGGGCGCGGCGCTACACGTCTTTGCGCCCTTTGTGCTATTGATTTCCGGCTTACGGCGAAAACGAGCCGACGGGAGGAGACAGATGAGATTTTCTCGCCGCATAGTTCTCCGTCTCGCAACCGCTGCCGGCGGCCTGCCGTTGATGGCCGGGCTGGCGCGCGCCGAGCCTTATCCATCGCGGCCGGTGCACATGATCGTCGACATCCCAGCCGGCCTGGCGCCCGATGTGTTGGCCCGGTTGGTCGCCGAGCCGCTGTCACGTCGGTTCGGCCAGCAGTTTGCCGTCGAGAACAGGCCGGGCGCCGGGGGCAACGTAGGCGCCGAATACGTCGTACGGGCGGCGCCGGACGGCTACACGCTCCTGGTAGCGATTTCCGGCAATGCGGCGAACGCCGCGCTCTATCCAAATCTCACGTTCGATTTCGTCCGCGACACCGCGCCGATCGCGTTTTTGGGCTATACGCCCTTCGTCATCGTGGTGCATCCATCGGTCACGGTGAAGACGCTGCCCGAGCTCATTGCCTACGCCAAGGCCAACCCGGGCAAGCTCAATTTCGCTTCGCAGGGTGCCGGGACGGCGCCGCATCTCGCCTTCGAACTGTTCAGAATGACGACCGGCGTGAACATCGTTCACGTGCCGTATCGCACCGCTTATTTGCCCGATCTGCTCGCCGGCCAAGTGCAGCTCGCGTTCGCGCCGGCCGCGCCGGTGCTCGGCTACATCCAAACCGGCAAGCTGCGTGCGCTCGGCGTCACCAGTGTGAAGCCCATGGCGGCGTTACCCGACGTGCCTGCCATAGCCGAAACCCTGCCGGGCTACGAGGGCAGCGGCTGGGCAGGCGTTGCAGCGCCGCGGGGCACGCCGGCCGAAATCATCGCTACGCTCAACGAGACCATCAATACGATCATCGCGGATCCTGCGATGAGGGCGCGTTTCGTCGCGCTGGGCGCTGAGCCGGAGCCGATGACACCGTCTCAATTCGGCGCGCTGATCGCCAATGCCGCCGACAAGTGGGCAAAGGTGATCGCCTTCGCCAGCATCAAGGTGGATTGAAGCTCTCCAAGAAGCGGTCTCGCCCGGCACGTAGCGCGGCGCCGGCTGCTCCGCGCACATCGTATGTTGACCGACCGGCGCTGGGCTCAGGTCGGCATTACGGCGATCGCGTACGACGCCGGCTTTGGCGACTTGTCCTGCTTTAATCGCGCGTTCAAGCGCTGCTACGGCGCCACGCCCTCGGAAGTGCGCAACGCGACTGAATCATGAAGCCGAAAGGTCGGACGTCCGGTTACGGCACGTCGCGGTGGGCCGGGTCGCCCGAACCAACCTGCCGGCGATCGTTCCGCTCCGGCTGCTCGTATACCAATTCGGTGAACGGCTGATACACCGCGCCGCCGCATTGCTCGGGCGTGGCGTCGACGAACGCGTTGGGCCGGCCTTCCAGATAGACTACCGCCTTGGTGCGCCGGTCGTTGCGCCCGGCGAGCACAACGCAGACCACGTAGTGCTGAGTCTGGCCGTTCGCTATCGGCTTGAGCGCCGGCGCGGCAATCTGGGCGTCGCGGAAATCAGCGCGGTCGCGAAGGTTCATGATCAGCACCGACGCAACCTGCTGCCGGTAGTTCGCCGGATAGGGATCGGAATCGACCACTGGTGCGGGCGCGGGCTTCGAGCCGAGGCTGCCGAGCCCGCTGAGACCGCCGCTGCAGGCGGCCAGCAGGCTGGTCGCCAACAGCAACGCGGTGACTGCCGCACGTTTTCTCATGGCTAACCGCGATCGCAACGCATCCTCATGCGGCATTGAGCTTCATCATCGCCAGAATGGCGCGGCCGTTCGGGCCGTATGGATGGCCGACCGACTCCATCATCTCGAAATGATTGTAGTTCTTCGCCTCGATCAGCTCGACCGGCTTGCCGGCGGCCTCGAGCGCGGCGGCGAAGTCGCGGTTCTGGCGCTGAAACTCCGGCGTTTCGTTGCTGCCGTATGTCACGACGACCGGCACACGAATGCGATCGAGATGGCGCTGCGAGCTCATCGCTTCTTCCATCTCGTCAGTAAAGTGCACGTAGTTGCCGCGCTGCGAAAGCCGCACCGGCTTCATGTCATACATGCCGCTCATGCAGGCGCCGCCTTTGACGATGGTCGGCGGCAGGCCGAATTCCTTCTGCCAGTCGGTGACCAGCGCCACGCCGCACAGATGGCCACCCGAGGAATGGCCGCCGATATAGAGCCGCTCCGGATCGCCGTCGAAGTTTTGGGCATTCTTGTAGGTCCAGGCGATGGCGCGGCGGACCTGCTCGGCCATGACGCGCAGGTCGCCGTTCGCCTTGTCGACCGCAATAAAGTCCGGCACGACATAATGCGCTCCCGCGTTGACGTAGGTCTCAGCCGCATAGGCATAATCTTTCGCGGTGCTGCGCAGCCAAGCACCGCCGTGAATGAAGAAAAAGATCGGCGCCTTCGCCCGCCTAGCACGGAAAATGTCGAGCTTTTCGATCTCGGTGGGACCGTAGGCGACACGCTGCGGCTGACCGAGCCGCTGACGAACGAGCTCGCTGTTGCTGGTGGCGCGCGCGAGGATCTGGCGGGCGAGCGGCGCATAAAACGATTGATCGTAGGCGGCGTCGAGTTCGACCTGATCGAGGCCCATCCAGACATTGGGACCATGCGGATGCTCGGGCGGACCTAGGTGGCACTCCTCGGCGAGTGCCGGTGCGGCGATGACCGACGCCGCAGCGCCCAGCGCCGCGCGGCGCGACAAAGCCTTGCCCATGCGAGGTTGCGCCAAACGTTCAGCGAATTTCATTTGATCCTCCCTTCGACACGACGCTGTCTTGAGCATAGCACACGGAGCGTTACGCGCGGCGCGACAATTATTCCTCCGGCGACGGGCCGCACCAGCCGGGCAGGTAGTTGGCGTCCGGGCTTTTGGCCAATTGCAGCGCCTTTTCCATGGCGCGCGCGAAATCGTGGTCCACCAGCTTGCGCTTCATGCGCCGGCGCAGGAAATCGGCCCACAAGAATTCGCTGAACGGCGTGGTGTCCTTGGCGAAGCCGCCCTGGCGGCGCAATTCCCCGGCCAGCGAGCGGAACGGATCGTCGGCCAGCTTGGTGACGGATTTGGGAATATCCTTGTAATGCCGCCGGCGGCCATCGACACCGAACGGATGCATCCAGTTGCGATTGTCCATCACGGTCCAGAACGCGTCCGGCGCGAGCTTGCTCAAATTGGCGATGACGGTGACTGCAACATTCTTGACGCCTTCTTCATGCAGCGCGAGCGCCAGATGATGATGATCGATCACGTAATGGCGCTTCTTCGGCCCGAGGATCACCGGAATCATGTGCTTGCCGAGAAATTTGCCGGTGTCCTTGCCATGAATCTCGCGCCAGTGTTTGCGCTTGGCGGCAACCTCGCGCATGCCGACGGTGATCTGCGTCGGTCGCAAGTCGTCGATAGTGATGGTGGTCAATAACGGATCGCGGACGTGGCTCATGTTTGCACCCCAATAAGCGGCGATGAAACCCTAAAAAACGAGCCGCCCGGCGCGCGGCACCGGGCGGCTCTGCGAGATACGCCATTCACCTCAGGCTCAATGGGCCAGCGGATTCGGCCTGATCTGGATATGCACGGCGACCGGCAACATGCCTTTGCCGCCTTCCTTGAGCCACGGCGTGCGATCGCCTTCCGACGACCACAGGCCCCTGCCCTTCCAGCCGGCCTTCGGGTCGTCGATGCGCGCGTCCAAGCCTTTGGCGTAGAAGCCGAGCGGATACGGCACGCGCAGCGTGACCATCTTGCCGTCGACCAGAGCGGCGAAGCCGTCGTTCTCGTTCGCGGTGGAGATCGGCACGTCCTTGCCGAGCCCGACCGCATCGTGCTGGTCGACCCAGGTGTAATAGCTCGCCTCGGCGCTGTTCTCGCCGATGCCGGCAAAGCCCGGGCCCGGATATTTGTAGAACGCCCAGCCTTCCGGACACTGGTCGCCGGTCGCCTTGGGACCGTTGAGCGGGCCTTTGCACTTGCTGCGGTCGAAGCTGCCGAGATGACCGCTGGCCAGCGACACCCAGACCACACCCTTCGAGTCGATATCGCCGCCGCGCGGCCCAAAACCCGGTTTCGGAATGTTATAGACCTCGGACAACTTGGTCTTCGGATCGAAGCGGATGACCCCGCTCTTTCCAGCGAACACGTCCCAGGTGAACCAGACCGAACCGTCGACCGGATTCGGCATCACCGCGTAGGTGCCCGATCCGGCAACGCGCATGTCCTTGTTGGGATCGGCGGGCTTGCCAGGCTCGGTGTATTCGTCGAGCTTGCCGTTGCCGTTGGTGTCGAGCACGAACGGCGCCCATCCTTGCGCCTTCTCGGCATCGTGCGTTTCGTCGAACACTCTGGTGTTGAGCCAGCCGACCACCGGCCCGCCGCCCGACATCCACAGCGTATTGTCCTTGTCGAAGCCGAATTGCAGATGATGCGTGCCGAAGCACGTATCGATGAAGGTGAATTTGTTGCTCTTCGGATCGAACACCGCGAGCTGCCGCTCGTTGCTGTCGATCGGGAACGCCTGGGCGTACGGATTGCTCGAGCCCTTGCGGCAGAATGCCGGCGTGCCGGGTGCATGATTGGTCCCGGTCATCCAGACCCTGCCCTTGGCGTCGAACATGTCGTTGTGATTGTCGAACTTGGTGTCCCAAACCTTTTCGGTGCCCCAATAGGCCGAGGCCGCCATCGGCTTTTCGATCGCCGCATGGCCGGGGCCAAGCGCTTCCGGCACGTTGGCGTCCTCCGGCGGCACGATGTAGCTGACCTTGCCGCTCTTCGGATCGAGCACCGGCAGCTCGTCGGTGGCATATTCGGGCGAGCCGTAGAGCTTGCCGTAGGCATTGACCGTCGGATTGCGTTTGTCCGACGAGACCAGGTCGTGCAGGTATTGCTTCTCGGTGCCCCAGTCCCAGGTCGTAACAACCACGTTGCGCTCGATGCCGGACGGCCGTTGCGGCTTTACGGGCGGCAGTTCGCCGCTGGCGACGCGATCGGTCCACTCGCCGAAATATTTGAGCGGGACGCTACCGAGCTGGCCGGCGATCGGATTGATCATCAGCGGCGCGGCCTGGCCCGATTGAATGCGGCGCGCCCAGGCCTCTTCGCCGGTCTTGAACGAACCGAACGCCGCCGGAATCGTCCGCGTACCAAGTTGGCCGAGCTGGTGGCAGCCGACGCACGCCTTGTTTTTGATCGTGGTCAGCCACTCTTCCTGTGTCACCTTCTCGGGGATGTCGCTCTTGCCGCCGAACTGATCGGCGGTGGGAATTTTCAGCATCGAGAACCAGTAGATCGCCGGATAGTATTGGGCAGCAGCCGCATCGTTCGGCGCCGGCACCGCGGTCAGGTCGAGATGCTTGCCGGGCGTGGCGTCAACCTTCGGCGAATCGACCAGGCCATAGCCGCGCACCCACACCTGATATTTGCCGTTCGGCAGGTCGGGCACGACATAGCGGCCCTGGTCGTCGGTGACGACCATCTTGGCATAGCGGGTCGGCAGGTCGTGCGTCTCGGCGATCACCCAGACGCCGGCCTCCGGTCCGTTCGGACCGGTGACGACGCCGCCGATGTCGTGCCGGGAGATCGAAACGCTTTGCGGCTTGTCTTTCGCGGGCGCCGCCGCCGTCAGAACCGCGGCCAATGCGATCGCCGCAACGCTCGAATACAGAATGCGCTTCATGCCGACCTCCCTAGTCTCTGGCGCGCCGTTCGGACCCGGCGCGCTCGCTTATCGCCCGTTGAAATTTTGCCCCAGCGCCCGGTGGGCGGCAAGGGGACGGCCGGGCCGGCGCCGATCGGCCGGCAGACCGCGCGGCTCATCGAGCCCAAGCCGCCGCCCGGCCCCTCCTACCGGCGCAGCGCCTGTAAGGATTTGCGTGTTAAATGCTGTGCGAGATGAAGCCTCGCTCACACGTCGTAGCTGTCGTCGTCCGAATCCTGGTCGTCAAAATCCTCGTCGTCCAGGTCGTCGCCATCGTCGGCGTCATACGCGTCATCGGTTTCTGTAACGGATTCGACATGGCCCGGTTGATCGTTCTCCGCATGGTCTGCCTGATCGCTGGCCTTCTCGGCGCCGGCGCCGCGCGCGGGATCGCTGCTGGCGGCGCGGGAGTCAGCCTTGTTGCTCCATGGCGAAGACGACTCGCCGGCGAAAGCCTTGTTCGGTTCGTGGCTGCCGGGGCGTTCGCCGAACATCGAACGGATACTGTTGAGCAAGAGCGAGCCGCCCATCACGCCGGCGGCCGTTGAGGCCGCATTGCCCAAGAACGAGCCGCCGGAAGCAAACGGTGCGCTGCCTGGATATCCGGACGGAGGTGGCGGCTGAGATCCGGGCTGCAGCTGACTGCCTTGCGGCTGAAAGTTCTGCGACCGCGCTTCGTGTGCCTGAGGATTTTGCGGCTGGGCGCCTGGTGGCGGGGGCCGTACGCTCGGCACCGAGCCGCGCGCCGCGGCGCGGCCGGTCACGGCTTCACGCATGGTATCGAGGAAGCTCGCCGGCGGCTGCTGCTCTGGCGCCTCCGCAGCGCTCGTCTGCGCCTGCAGCTCCTCGATCCGGGCATTGGCGCGCTTGAGCGCCTCGTCCTGCACCAAAGCGGTCTGCACCAGGGCGTAGGTGGCGTGCGGCGCTCGTTGTAATCCATCGGCAATCAGGTGCTCGGCCGCTGCATCGCGCGGCGCGCTCTCGAGCTTAGCCAACCGATCGAACAGGTCGTTGACCAACTGCGTTTCCTGCGGGGTCATTGGCGCATCTCCCAAGGCTGTTTGCGCGCCGTATGTAGGAAGCGAGCACGGCCGGAGTAGGGGCGGCTACGACGCGGACCAAGTTCGTTCCCGGGCATCTTCGAGCATCTGAAGAATGTTAACCAACGTATATTTCGCCGATACATCTTAACCTGCGCAATCGACATTGGAGCAATTGAACTATAGAGCGTCTCGGTTTTCCTTTGGATAGTCCCCACGCAGGACGGAAACGCCAGTTCGACGCAAGCGTGCGAGGGCAATCAAAGGAGATGAACATGCTGAGTAATTTGACGGAGTTATGCAGCGCAAAAACAATTCCTGCCCTGCTTGCGGCGGCAAGCCTTGGCGTTCTCATCGTCGCCACGACGTCTGCCGAAGCGCGGATCGGCGTCGGTCGTCCGGGTGTCGGTGTCGGCCGTGTCGGTTCAGGTCTCGGTTTCCGGCCCGGCGTCGGTGTCGGCCGTGCGGGCCTCGGGGTGAGAGGGTGGCGCGGTGGGCTGGGTTACGGCGGCCGCTGGGGCTACGGCGGCCGTCGTTGGGGCTATGGCGCCGCCGCTTTGACGGGCGCCGCGCTCTACGGTGCCGCCAATTCGTATGGATACGGCTACGGATACCCGTATAGCTCGGGCCTTTACAGCTACTCGCCGGGCTACACTTGCCAGTACTGAACTCAATAGGTCTGCGGGCGAATGTCCACCCGGACGTTCGCCCGTGGGTCGTGCGCCTATGTGCAGATCCGTACCGGCTGAGACTTTGCGGCCAGTGAGTGATTGCGGCGGCGCATGAGTAGCGAGCTTCACGAGTCAGGCTATGGTTTGCGGAGATCGCTCAAATTGCATGAGCAGCACGACAGCGCATTCTCGGATCGAGAGGGAATTATGAACAAGCTTACTGTTGCGAGCGTCGCCGCGAGCGCAACGCTTCTTTGCGTGGCGGATTACTCCTTTGCTCAAACCTCTCCAGACCCGACCGCAATGCAATGCCAGCTCATAAGGTTGGCCACCGCGCAATTTGGATATGCGGCCGCCAGGCGGCACGCCTTGGAGACCTACGGCCCTGAGGCCGTAAAGGTCGGCGACAAATGTTTCACCGAACAGGAAAGAGCGAGGCGCTAGCTGCGCTGCGCCCGGTGTTCAATTCGCCGCGCCGTTGACGGCGCTCGACAGCTTGTCGAACAGGCCGGCGATATCCTTACGGATCGCCGAGAGCTTGGTGAACTGATCGGCGAGCCCGGCGACCCGCTCCTCCAGCTCGCGTTTGGTCTCGGCAAACAATTTGACGCGGGCTGCGAGATCGCCCTCTGCGCCGCCTTCGATGCGGCGTATTTTCACGATGAGACGATCGCGGACGTCCTGCAGCTCCTCAATGAGCTTGATGACGCCGCTCTCCTGGGAGTCGAGCGGACCAAGGCGCGTCTGCAATTCGCCAAGCCGCGTCCGCAATTGCGTGAACACCACGACGCGGCCTTCGATGTCATCGAACTGCGATTGAGTCTGGTCGACAAAGCGCGTCAGCTCGCCGATGCGGTGGTCGACACCGGCGGCGCCGTGACTGTTGCTGCCGATCGCGATCGAATTGAGCGCACGGTCGAGCGCGCCGAACAACGCGGCGACGTCCTTGCGCAGCCCGGCGAGCCGGCCGAAATGCAGGCCGAGATCGGCGATGCCGTCCTCGAGCCGCTTGCGGTCGTCGGTCAACTTCTGCACGCGGTCGGCGAGGCCGCCTTCGGGCAGGCGTTCAAGTCCGTTGATGTTGGCCGCGAGTTCGTCGCAGCGCTCGTTGAGCTGGCGCAGCCGGGCAATGATGCCGTCATCGGCCGCCATGAAGGGCATGAGGCGCGCCGCAAGCTCGGTGCCCGCTTCGCTCAATGCCGCGATCGTCTTCGACGCCTGCTCGATCTGATCGCAACGGCTGTTGCTCTGGCGCAGGAAGTCGGCGTGATTTTTCAGACGAATGTCGAGCGCGACCGCATCGTCGCCGCTGGCGATTTCGGCGAGCGCCCGCTCGACGTCGCGCTGCCGGGTGTCGAGATCGGCAAACAGATGCTCGATGGCGCGTCGGGCGTCGAGCGCCGGCGACAGCCGCGCCTTGAGCGCCTCCTGCTGGGCCCGGATCTCGTCGACGCGCAACGCCAGGTCCTTGCTCTCGTTGCGCTGGCGCTGCACTTCGGCAAAGCGCTCGGATTCGCTGACGCGGCGCTTGAGCGCCGCGATGGCGTCTTCCGGATCGCTCCGCGTCAGGCGCTGCACGTCGGCATCGAGATCGCCCTGTTTCTTGCTCGCGTCTTTAACGCTCTGGCGCACGCCGTCGAGCCGTTGCCCAAGGACGCTTGTCGCCTCCGCCTGGCGCACCAGCCGATCCCACAACCAGACCGCAAACGGCAGCATCAGAAGCGGCACCAGCACGACCACGGCCCAGGCCACTTTATGCAGCAGCGGCTCGGCATTGAAGGCGGCAATCAGGGCGGCCATTTCCGGCCCTTTGGCGATCACGACGAACGCCACCGCCAGCACGAAAAGCACCACGGAAACGCCGACAAATTTACCCATAACGCCGCACCCAGCTTACGCCGCGCTCTGGGCTTATTTGTTACGCCAGCAACCGCCTGCGCACAAGGGCGCGGAGCGCGTGGACAATCAGCACAAAGGCCGGATATACGACGTTGGAAGGGGAGCATGGCGGCAATCCATGCACGAATGAGGCGCATGATGGCGTCCGCGCGCGTCGCAGCCATTATTCTTGTTGTGCTGTCGCTCGCGTGCGTCGGCGCCCGGTTCGCACTCAGCGAGGAACGCGCGCCAGCGCCGGCCGCTTCATGCCGGGCGGGCGATTTCCGCCTCGTGCTTGACGTCGGACACACCGCCGAAGTGCCCGGGGCGATCAGCGCCCACGGCATTCCCGAATTTCTTTTCAATTTGCGGCTGGCCGAGGACGCCAAACAAAAGCTGGTCGAGGCCGGCTTCGACAAGACCGCGCTGCTCGTCGCCGACCGGAAGCCGCCGCTCGGCCTGTTCGAGCGGGTCTGGCACGCCAACAAGCTCGGCGCCGATCTCTTTATTTCCATTCACCACGACTCGGTGCCCGATTATCTGCTGCAGACCTGGGCCTACGCGGAACAGCAGCTGCACTACAACGACGATTATCCTGGCTATGCGATTTTCGTCTCCAACGAGAACGCCGACCGCGCCGGCAGCCTGGCGTTCGGTCGTTTGCTGGGCAAGGAGCTTCAGGCGCGCGGGCTTGTCTTCACGCCGCATTACACGTTGCCGTTGATGCGGCATCGGCGCCGCGAGCTCCTTGATCCGCAAGCCGGCGTTTATCGCTACGACAGGCTCGTGGTGCTGGAACGGACCCGCATGCCCGCGGTGCTGTTCGAAGCTGGCTCGATCGTCAATCGCACCGAGGAGCTGGAATTGGCGACGCCGGAACGCCGCGATCTGATCGGCGCCGCCATGGTTGCGGCGGTGACCGAGTTTTGCGCAAGCCGCGCTATGGCGCGGCACAATCACCTGCTCAGGCACGTCGCCGCCCCTGCCGCAGCGATGCACCGCCGCGTCGGCAGCCGCTGACGTTCAGGCGATGGCGAGGGTGCGGCTGCGCCGAAACGCCAGCGCACTGATGATCATGAAATTGATGAAGCTGACGCCGACGCCGGCGGCGAATGCCGGGGCGTAATGACCGAACTGATCGTACAGCACGCCGCCGAGCCAGCCGCCCGCCGCCATGCCGGAGCCGCTGCACAATAACAGCGTCGGTATCCGCCAATAGGCTTCGCCGACCGGGAACAGCTCGCGCGACGCCAAGATGTTGGCGGGGACGAGGCCGCTGAAGCCGAAGCCGAACATCGCCGAGACGGTGAACAGGCCGAGCTCGTTCTGGGTGAGCAGAAACAGCGACAGCCCGACAGTCTGGCACGCCGATCCGGCCAGCATGGTGTAGAGGCCGCCGACCCGGTCCGACAGGGCGCCCCACACTTGCCGGCTCAGGAACGCCATGCCGAGCAGCAACGAAATCATCGCCGCGCCGTGCGCCGGGCTGATGCCGAGGTCGCTGCAGTACGCCACCAGATGCGCCTGCGGCATCGACATCGGCACGCAGCAGGTAAAGATCGCGCAGGCTTGCAGCACGAACACCAGATTGGGCGGCCAGCCCAGCACGGTATCGTCGTTGCGCGCCGGCGCAGCCGCCATCGCGCGCTGCGGTGTTTCGGGCGGCGGCGCCAGCACGACGATCGCGGCCGGCACGATCAGGATCAATTCGACGACCGCGTAATACAGCATCGCCTGGCGCCAGCCCGCATAGGCGATCACGCGCTCGAAGATCGACGGCCAGATCGCGCCGGCCAAGAAGCTGCCGCTGGAAATCAACGCCAGCGCCGAACCGCGGCGGCGGTCGAACCAGCGGCTGACATAGACGTAGAACGGCGCATTGATGCCGCCGAGGCCGAGCAGGCCGATGAACAGGCCATGGCCGACAAAGAGCGGAATAGAAGGACCGAGCGTCGACAGCACAAGCCCGACGGCGATCATCGCGGCACCGGAAACCACGGTCCAGCGCACGCCGACTCGCTCGGCAATCTGGCCCATCAGGATGCCGCCGACGCCAGAGCCGATCCACACCAGGGCGCCGGCAAAGGCCGGAATGGCGCGCTCGCCATTGACCTCGGCGGCGATGTTTTTCAGCGCCACCACGGCGATCCACGGCGCGCCGAACGCGGTCGCCATGACCGCAAGCGCCACGAACGCGACCACCCACGAGGTGCGCGTCTCGACCGAAGGCAGCGATGCGGCAAACGGCATGACTTCAGGCGTCCCGGTTCCGCCCGGCAGGGCCCCGGCAGAACGCCCCTCATAGCAGCGCGCCGAACGCCCCGGCCAGACCAATTCGGCCGACCTGCAATGCCCGTTGGGAATAAATCGCGATCTGCTCCGATCACGTCCCCGGAAGCCGCTGGTTTCAAAGGGAGACAGACAGATGAGCGAACACGATCGCGACGACGGCCCAAGCCGCCGTAAAATCCTGGAATGCATGACCTGGGTCGGCACCGGCGTGCTGTGGACCGTGGCCGGCGGCGTGCCTCGCTCGCTCGGCATCATCGACGAGGCGATGGCGCAGGGCGCGGGCGGACTGACTTTTCTGCAGATCAGCGACAGCCATATCGGCTTCGATTTCAAGACGCCCTACCCCAATGCGCTCGGCACGCTGACCGAATGCGTCAGCAAGATCAAAGCGCTGCCGCAAAAGCCGGCGTTCATGATCCACACCGGCGACATCACCCATTTGTCGACCGCAGCCCAGTTCGACGACGCCGACAAGGCGATCGGCGAAACCAAGCTCGACGTCCATTACGTGCCCGGCGAGCACGACTTCGTCGATACGGACCGCAAGCTGTTTCTCGAACGCTACGGCCGCGGCACCAAAGGCGCCGGCTGGTACAGCTTTGATGCCGGCGGCGTGCACTTCATCGGCCTGGTCAACGTGCACGATCTCAAGGCCGGCGGCCTCGGCACTCTGGGCAGCGAGCAGCTGGAATGGCTCGAAGCCGACGTCAAAGGCCGCTCGGCCTCGACGCCCATCGTGCTGTTCGCCCACATTCCGCTCTGGACCGTCTATCCGACTTGGGGCTGGGGTACTGAGGACGGCGCGCAGGCGCTGTCGTACCTCAAGAAGTTCGGCTCGGTGACGGTGCTCAACGGTCACATTCACCAGGTGATGCAGAAGGTCGAAGGCAACGTCACGTTCCACACCGCGCGCTCGACCGCCTTCCCCCAGCCGGCGCCCGGCTCGGCGCCGTCGCCCGGCCCCATGAAGGTGCCGGCGGAGAAGCTGCGCAGCATGCTCGGCGTCGCCAGCATCGGCTACAAACAGAACGAGCAACGCTTGGCGATCATCGACTCGCCGCTGGAAAGCTGAAAGGCCGGCAATGCGCAATACCAAAACACTGCGAGACGCGCTCGTCGCCGCCGCGCTCGGCGTCGCCTGCGGCCCCTTGCTGGCTCCCCTCGTGTTGCCGAATTGGTCTCAGACTTGGGCGCAGACCAAGCCGGCGGGCGCCGTCTCGATCGACAATTTCACCTTCAACCCGCCCAAGCTGACGGTGAAGGCCGGCACCACGATCACCTGGACCAACAAGGACGACATCCCGCACGGTATCGGCTCGGCCAACAATGCCTTTGCGAGATCAAAGGCCTTGGACACCGACGATGCCTTTTCGTTCACGTTCACCACGCCAGGCACTTACCAATACTTCTGCTACATCCACCCGCACATGGTCGGCACGATCGTGGTAGAAGCTGAAACGGGCGAGAACACGAAGCCTTAAATGCTGGATCGGCCGCATCCCGACTTTGCCCTGCTCCGGGATGCGGCAATCCACACGGCAGGGGCGTCGGGGCCGACCGGGCGCGATTCGATGGCGGGTTATGCCGGCAACGAGCATGACAAGGCGCGGCGTTTTCGCGACGCCGCGCTGCCTTATCTCGACGACGCCTATGCGCTGGCCCGTTATCTGTTGCGCAATGCCGCCGATGCCGAGGACGCGGTGCAGGAATGCTTTTTGCGCGCGTTTCGTCATTTCGACAGCTATCGAGGTCCGGCCATGAAGCCGTGGCTGCTCGCCATCTTGCGCAATGTCTGCCATGCCGAGTTCGCGCGGCGCGGCCGGCCGGACGCGGCGGATGACAACGATGCCGACAACAAAGCGGAGGCCGTGCCGCTATGGCAGGAGCCGCAACCCACCGCGGAGGCGGCGCTGGTGCGCCAGCATGACGACGAGACCATTCGCCGGCTGGTCGAGGACTTGCCGCAGCCGTTCCGCGAGACGCTGGTGCTGCGCGAGATCAACGACCTTTCGTATCAGGAGATCGCCCAAGTGGCCGGCGTGCCGGTCGGCACCGTGATGTCGCGGCTTGCCCGCGCCCGCACCATGCTGCGCTCGGCCTGGACCGCCGCTGAAGGATCGCTGACATGAACTGCGCCGAAGCCGATGTCATGCTGCATGCGCTGCTCGACGGCGAACTCGACGCCGGGCACGCCCGTGACGTCGAAGCACACATTGCCGGCTGCGCAAACTGCACCGAAAAGCTCGCCGGGTTTCGCGCGCTACGCGACGCCATGGCCGGCACGCCGCTGAAACGCCAAGCGCCGGCCGCGTTGCGGGCACGGATCGAAGCGGCGCTGCCTGTACCGGCGCCGACACGCGGCGGCGCTTCAGTGTTGCCGTTGCGGCCGTCGCGCCGCTCGTTCTTCGGCGGCTTTGCCGCCGGCGCGGCGGTGTCGGGCGCGCTCGCCGCCAGCATCGCACTGACGATGTTCCGCAACGATCAGGACCACACGATCGCCAACGAAGTCGTATCTGCGCACATCCGCTCGCTGCAGGCCGGCCATCTGATGGACGTGGAAACCAGCGATCGTCACACCGTCAAGCCGTGGTTCGAAGGCAAGGTCGACGTGGCGCCGCCGGTGATCGATCTGACCGCCGACGGCTTTACGCTGCTTGGCGGCCGCCTCGATTACATCGACGGCGAGCCGGTCGCCTCGGTCGTGTATAAGCGCCGCCAGCACGTGATTAATCTTTTCGTCGCGCAGCGCCTGGGCGCCGCGCAGGCGGCGGTGACGCCGCGCACCGTGCAGGGCTACCACGTCCGCCATTGGTCAGCGCAGGGCCTCGAATACTGGGCCGTCAGCGACCTCGATCCCGAAGAGCTCCGCGAATTCGTCGAAAAGATCTCGGCGGCGGCACGGCCGAACGCGGCGTCGTGACGAGCGCGCGTTCTCATAAATCGACCGCAAATCTCGATTTTGCCATGTTTTGAATGGAATTTTGTTTGGGTCGGCTGATCCGGTCACACGCCATGCTACCGCTGTCGCGGAACGCTTTCAGACTGCTCCTCGTCAGTATGCTTGGCGCGGGAGTCGTTGTTTGCAGTCCCGCAAACGCGGCAACAAAGAAGCCGCCAGCCAGGCGCACAGTCCAGCAACGCGCGCCGCATCCGTTTGCCATCCCGCGGCGGCCTAATCCGCAGCAAAATCTTGGACACGGCATCGGGCCGGCAATTCCTCGTGAGCCGTCCAACCACGCCGCGACCGGCCCGCTTCCGCCTGGCCCGCTCAGCCGCAATCCAGCGGCGGCGAGTGCGAACCGCCCGAACGCACGCGTTCTCGATCCCCACACCCGCCAGGTCGGGTTGCCGCCGTCGCGAAGCGTGGCCACCGGCGTGCCGAACATGCAGCGCCCATTGGCGAGGCTGTCAGCGACGCCGGCGGGGCCGCGTCAATTGGCTGGCCGTGGCAATCCTCGCATCGGCAGCCTTGCCAATCGGGGTAGAGGCGGCAACGGCGCGCCGCCGGGGGTGCGTCTCATCGACATGCGCGTCATGCCGCTGCCGCCCGGCTCCGGGCTGCCGCCGATCGCCGAAAGGCGGTTTCGGCCAAGCGAAGTCGTGCTGCAATTTGCCGGGGACCGCACGCCGCAGCAGATCGCCACCATCGCCCAGCGGTTCGGCCTGAGCATCGTGGCGCAGCAAAACGTGGGGGCGCTGCGCCGTACTGTCTATACGTTCCGCATCAACAACGGACAATCGGTGCCCAATGTGATCCGCCAGATCGAGGACGCCGGCCTGAACGCAGCGGCGCAGCCGAACTACACCTATAGTCTCACCCAGGATCAAGGCGCAGCCGGCGCCGCGGCCGGCGATCCGGCGCAATATGTCGTGGCCAAACTGCATCTCGATGCCGCGCACCGGATCAGCAGCGGCAATGACGTGGTGATCGCGCTGATCGACTCGCGCGTCGACCTCGGGCAGCCGGACTTCGCCGGCCGGATCGTCGAGACATACGACGCAGGCTGCGGTCCTGGCGCGCCGCCCAGCGCCCACGGTACCGGCATGGCTGGCGCTATTGTCTCGCACGTCGGTTTGTTGGGCGTCGCGCCGAACGCAAAAATCCTGGCGATTTGTGCTTTCGGCGGCAGCGGAACGCCAGCCGCGACGTCGGCCAACATTATTCGCGGCGTCGATTACGCGATCGAGCACGGCGCCAAGATCGTCAACATGAGCTTTGCCGGACCGCAAGATCCGGCGCTGGCTCAGGAGCTGCAGATCGCCCGCGAGAAGGGAATTTTGGTCGTGGCGGCCGCAGGCAATGCCGGCGCCAGCTCGCCGCCACTTTATCCCGGTGCCGATCCGAATGTCATGGCTGTCACCGCGACCGACGAACGCGACAATTTGTTCAGCGGTGCCAACCAGGGCTCGTACATAGCCGTCGCCGCGCCGGGTGTGAATATCCTCGTGCCGGCGCCGCACGGCGGTGTCGATCTCACCACCGGCACTTCGGTGGCGACCGCTCATGTGAGCGGCGTTGCGGCGCTGTTGCTGGCGGCACAGCCTTCGCGCACGCCAGAGGAAATCCGCACAATCCTGGTCGATACCGCCACGCACCTCGGCGCCCAAGGTATCAATCCGCAGTTCGGCGCCGGCCTTATCGATCCGCTCAAGGCATTGCGCGCCGCGCCCGAAATCGTCGGCGCGATGTCGGCTCCCGCGGCACCGGCGGCGGCCTCGCACTGAACAAATCACGCCGCAGCGATGCACCACTGCTGTGCGTGCTCGCGCCTCCTTGTTGGTCGTCGCGCGTCGTCGATTTTGAAATATCGACGGTCTGAGCTTCGTGCGTTCGGCGACTTTCTACGGCGATTTACGCGGGCTCACTGCTAAGAAACAGCGCTGCAGCATCATCCGTGGCTTCAAGCCTTTCTCGCCGCCGGTTCGATGCTGGAGCGCCTTCTTCCATTATGGTCCAGTCGTTGAAAAACTCGGTGGCGAACACAGTCTCATCGCCAAATTGGTTGGCTATATCGAATACGACAGCGCAATTGCCATCCTGAGGGTCGACCCAGCGCACCTCGACTAAACCCGCAAAGTCATTGGCCCTGAACTTATCGCCTACCTGAAACGGTCCCATGGTACCCTCCACGCGCCGATCTCGCGCGAAAGGTATGTCCGACAAAGGGTACATAACTGTGGCAGGCGTCGAATCGCAAATTCGCGTGGCAAATCAGGCAAATGCCAAATAATGTGGTGAGGAAAAAGACCGCTGAGCGTCGCCACGATCGATCATGCCTACCGGTACAATCTTCCGCGTTTCGACCAGACCAGCACGCCATTATGCGAGTCGGCCATCGAAATCATTCTCAAAAAGCTTTAGCCCCGCCGAAGGAAAGAGGACCAGCCCGGCGGCGACTCGGGCCGGCGCCAGTCGTCCCTCGCTACCGGCCGTCGCCGCGGAGGTCGAGTACGACGCGCCGCAGCTTCGATCCGATGTCTTGCTCGCGAAAGCCGAGCTCGGCGCACATTTGCAGCATGGTGGCGTTTTCGATCAGGACGTCGCCGTAGATGCGGCGCAGGCCCTTTGCTCGGCCGTACGCGATCATACGCTGCATCAACAGCCAGCCGAGCCCGTGCCCCTTCAGCCGCGAGCGCACCAGGACGGCGAACTCCGCAGTCTCTTCGTCGAGCTCGTCTCGCAAGCGCACCAGCCCGAGCAACTCAGTCGCGTCGGCATTCAGCGCAACGAAGGCCATTTCGTGCCTGTAGTCGAGATGCTTGAGCTTCTCCAGCTCGGCCGAGCTGAGCTCGGCAATATGCGCAAAAAACCGCAAGCGCAGATCCTCGGCGCTGACGTCGCGCAAAAAGGCCGGATAAAGCGTCATGTCTTCAGGACGCGACCGGCGAATCAGAACGCGCTCGCCGCCCTGGAGCGTCTCGTGCCACTCATCCGAACCCGGTTCGGCTTTTTCCGTCATCGGCGCGCCGTATCGCTCCGCGCAGGTGGTCAAATCCGCTCGAGGCGGCACTTGCCACGTTTTGGCGATTTCCCTTCCTCGGCCCAAAAGTGGCCAACCGGCCTAGCCCGACCGCGCAGCAGCCGCTACACCATAGCGAAAATTCATGGCCTGCAGCTCCGCTTTCCGTCCCAGGGGAAACGGAAACCGCGCCGCGGACGTTTGACCAAAAGTCATGGATCAGCGCGTCGACGACGAACGCCGCCAAGAAAGGGCGCCAGAAACGCTCCCGGGACGCCCGGCGCGGCCGACCGTCGGTGAGCGGCAACAGGAACCTTCCTGGCTCGATCGGCTGCGCGCGCACCGCACCCTGGTCCTGGCGATTGCCGCCATCGCCGTGGCCATCGTGATTGGGGTGATCGTGTGGTGGATCAACGCCAGTCATTATGTATCGACCGACGACGCCTTCATCGACGCCCGCACCGTCACCATCAGCGCCCAAATCAGCGCCCAGGTCGTCGAGGTGCCGGTCACCGACAATCAATTGGTCGAGGCCGGCACCGTGCTGGTGCGGCTCGACCGCGGCGATTTTCAGGCGCAGACCGACCAGGCCAAGGCCCAGGTCGATCAGGCGCAGGCCAATATCGCCAACCTGAACGCGCAAATCGCCGCCCAGCAGGCGCGCATCGAGCAGGCGCAAAAACAGGTGGTGCAGGCGCAGGCGGCGCTCACCTTCGCGCAGCAGGAAAACGAGCGGTACGGGCAGCTGGTCAAGAGCGGCTCCGTCACCGTCGAGGTGGCGCAGCAACACCATTCCAATTTCCTGCAAGCCCAGGCCATGCTGGCCAGCACCGAGGCCAATGCGACGGCCACCGAGAAGCAGCTGCCCGTGCTGCAAAGCCAAGCACTGCAGGCCCAAGCTCAATTGGAGCAGATGCGCGCCGGCCTCGAGCAGGCCCAAGTCACTCTCGGTCGCACCGAGATCAGCGCGCCGGTCGCCGGCTACGTGACGCAGCTTACCGCAACCAAGGGGCAATATGCCGCCGCCGGCCAGGCGCTGATGATGTTCGTGCCGCGCGACGTCTGGGTGACGGCGAATTTCAAGGAAACCGAGATTGCTTCGCTGCGTCCGGGCCAACCGGTCGACATTGCGGTCGACGCCTTTGGCAAGCGCACTTTCAGGGGTCACGTCGACAGCGTGCAGGCTGGCAGCGGCACCGCGTTCAGTCTGCTGCCGGCCCAGAACGCGACCGGCAATTACGTCAAGATCGTGCAGCGGGTGCCGGTGAAGATCGTGTTCGACCAGCCGCCCGACGTGCTGCTCGGGCCGGGCATGTCGGTGGTACCGTCCGTGAGGGTGCGATGAGCGAACGCGGCCCGCAAAGCCACCGAGGCGGCTGGAGCCCGAGCCGCTCTGCCGCCGGCGACCGCAATCCGTGGCTGGTCGCCATCATCGTCTCGATCGCCACCTTCATGGTGGTGCTCGACACCGCGATCGCCAACGTGTCGCTGCGCTATATCGCCGGCAGCCTCGGCGCCAGCATCGACGAGAGCACCTGGGTGGTGACGACCTACCTGATCGCCAATGCGGTGGTGTTGCCGGTCAGCGGCTGGCTGTCCAACGTCATCGGCCGCAAGCGCTTCTACATGCTGTGCGTGGCCCTGTTCACGGCGAGCTCGCTGCTTTGCGGTCTGGCGCCGAGCCTCAATGCGCTGATCTTCTTCCGCATTCTGCAAGGCCTCGGCGGCGGCGGCATGCCGACCAGCGAACAGGCGATCCTCGCCGACACGTTTCCGCCGGAGCGCCGCGCCCAGGCCTTTGCGCTTTACGGCATCGCCGTCATCGTGGCGCCGACAATCGGACCGACGCTCGGCGGCTGGATCACCGACAATTATTCCTGGCACTGGATCTTTTTCATCAACATCCCGATCGGCATCGTCTCGCTTGTCCTGGTGAACTGGGTGCTGGTCGAGCCGCAAGCGCTCAAGCGCGAACGACGCGAGCGGCTCGCCGGGGGCTTGCGCGTCGATTGGATCGGCTTTGCCCTGATCGCGCTGACCTTCGGCAGCCTGGAATTCGTGCTCGACCGCGGTCAGGAGGACGACTGGTTCAAATCCAACCTGATCATCGCGTTCACCCTGATCGCCGCCGCTGCCTTCGTCTTCTTCGTGCTCTGGGAATTGACCGAACGCGACCCGATCGTCGACATCCGCCTGCTCTGCCGCCGCCAGTTCGGCATGTCTTTTGTGATCATGCTGACGGTCGGCGCCATCCTGTTCGGCTCCAATCAGATCATGCCGCAGCTCCTGCAGACGAGCTTCCCCTATACGGCGGAGCTGTCCGGCCTCGCCGTCATGCCGGGTGGGCTCGCCATGCTGGTCATGATGCCCATTGCCGGCCAAGTGACCGGGCTGATGCAGCCGAAATACTGGATCGCGATCGGGCTCGGCACGGTGGCGCTGTCGATGTGGTATTCGACCAGCCTCGTGCCCGATGCCACGTTCGGCTATTTCGCCACGCTTCGCATCCTGCAGGTGGTCGGGCTGCCGTTCCTCTTCATTCCCGTCAATACCATCGCCTATGACGGTTTGCCGGCGAACAAGACCGCCGAAGGCTCCGCGCTCATGAATGTGGCGCGTAATCTCGGCGGCAGCGTCGGCGTCTCGCTGGCCAATGCATTGCTGCTGCAGCGCAGCCAATTTCATCAATCGCGGCTGGTCGAAAATCTCACACCGACATCACCGGCGTTCCAATCGACCATGAAGCAGATGAGCCAGTACTTCATTCATCAGGGCGCCCCGCCGAGCACCGCGCAGTCCCATGCCTACGGGCTGATCGGCCGGATGGTCGCGAGCCAGGCTTCGCTCTTGGCTTATATCGACGTGTTCTACACCTGGGCGATCTTTGCTGCGCTGCTGGCGCCGATCGTGCTCTTGACGATCCGGCGGGTCTCCGGCCCGGCCCGCGCCACCGCGATGCATTGAGCCGCGTCGCGTTTTGCGCCATAAGAGTTGCTCCGCAATCGGCGTTCGGTTTCGCTTGCGCGAGCCGAGAGGGACCATAACGTGCGCCAGACTCGCGCGCTTTGGCGCATCGGCTCCTTGCTCGGCCTCTCATTTGCCGCCCCGCTGGCGCAATCCGCTCCCAAGCCGGTCAAGCTCGACGTCGTGTTGATCGATTATAGCTTTCAGCCCGATCGCCTGACGTTGCGACGTGGCGTGCGTTATCAGCTGCACCTGGAAAACAAGGGCAAAGAAACGCACGAATTTACGGCGCCGGTATTTTTTGCCACCGCGGCAATCGAGAATCCCGATATTCTCGACAATCGGCGCGCCGAAGTGACGCTGGAGCCCGGCGAAAGCCGCGATCTGTTCTTGACGCCCCGCAAACCAGGAAAATACGACCTGCGCTGCGCCGACCACGATTGGAATGGCATGGTCGGCGGCATCACGGTCAAATAGCCCACGGTGCGGCCGGTTAGCCGCGACGGGCCGCAAAAATACCCAAAGAATGCAGTGTCTCTATCGCAAATCGCACCGCGACGTGGCCGCGGTGCCCAACAACCGTGACCCGCCCGACGTGCGCCGCAACGTCTTTTCTGCCCGGGCGGCGGCACCATTCTTGCTCGAAGTCGTTGTCGGGATGGGTTGGTGGGGCTTGAGTAGCGGAAGCCCCGGGTCTCGACCCGGGAAGAAAGGAGCCGCCCATGTGCGACTTTAGCCTTCAAAGCGTGCGATCGCGGCCGGCGCAAGTCGGCGACAAGCTCGTCACGCGCGACTTCGGGACGGGAACGCGCGGGTTCGCCGCCTCCGACGATGCCGGATTGGCCGTTTGCGTCAGGCCCGGAACCGAACTGGCCTTCGCCGGCGAAGTTGCCTGCCTGCCGGCCGGTCTTTTGGGGTGGAAGACCAAGACGATCAATCACCAGACCGCGATCTTCCGTCAGGTCAACAAGGACAAGTTGGCCGCGCATCACGACGCCCTCGAATTTCCGGACGGGCGCATCGTGCTGCTGACGCTGTTGTGCGAAGGTCAGGAAGCGACCGTGCTGCAATTGCCGGCGCAGCCGACCACCGTCGAAGAAGCGCGCGAACAAGAGCGCGTCGGTTTTTTGGGCTGAAGCGACGGTTTTCGGCCGTTTTTACTGCATGAGCCGGCCGCAATCAAACGGCCGGCCTTTTTGTGTTCGGATGGTGTTTGAACTTGGCACAGAAGCGGTGCCGTTTTTGCTAGCGCAAAGATTATCGCCATCGCGACGCTGGGCGACAGCCTCGCCTCGCTCGCAATAAGAAAGTCTCTGCGGCCGGAGCCGCCTTTCTCGTCCTCGCCTCGCTGTCAGGCGCCGCTGCCCGGCACGAAACAGCGGATTACGATATGGTCGCCATAGATACTGTACCAGACTACAGCGTCGCCGACCGGATTGCCGACGGTATCGAGAACGGCGTCGGCCGGGACCGGCATCCAGTTGCCGTTAATCGGAACCCAGTATTGATCTTTTCGCATATCGTAATCGGTGCGGTGGCCGTCGGCGATATCGCAGCACGGCACGCCATGTTGCGATTTGACGCTTTTGAACCATGCCCGCACCGATGGCGAGACATTGGTGAATTGGCCGTTGTCGTGCGCCAAAGCCGGTGTGCAAATCGCCAGCACCGCAAGCCCCGCGCGAAACATGATCGATTTTGTTGTTTTGCTTCGACGGCGACCTTCTATTTCACTCGGATTCGCACTCATGACGCACCAAATCAATATTCTTTAAGTCGGCGAGGCGACCTAACGGGCGCGCTGTTCCGCCGGCAAATCAACGCAGGTGCAAAATATTGGTTGCACGTCGCGTGCGTCGCCGGACTAGCGCCGACGCCATTGGAGCTGTCCCTAGGCGGGCGCCCCACCAAAGCCGAGCCGCGCAACGGATCGCGGCGGCGCATGTTCATTGCTATGCGCTTTCGATAAATTCTGCATAACCAGTAAGCCGCCCGGCGCCCGATATGAATGAATCAAGCGAGCCTGCCAAAACCCCAGCTCACGGCCTTGCGGACAAGCCGGCGACGCCAACCATGAGCGCTGTGGCGGAAGCGCAAAAACCCGAATCGGCGCGCAAGCTGTTCTTTACCGTCTTCCCCTCGATCATGCTGCCGATGTTTCTGGCGGTGGCCGACCAGACCATCGTCGCCACCGCACTGCCGGCAATCGCTTCGAACTTGGGCGAGATCGAGCGCGCCTCGTGGGTCGTGGTCTCTTATCTGATCGCCAATACCATCGCGGCGCCGGTTTATGGCCGCCTCGGCGACACGTTCGGCCGCCGTCCGATGATGATCATGGCGCTCGCCATCTTCATGCTTGGCTCGCTGCTGTGCGCGCTGTCGCCCAACATCGAATGGCTGACCGCATTTCGCGTGGTGCAGGGTTTTGGCGGCGGCGGCCTGATGACGCTGTCCCAGGCGCTGATCGGCGAAGCGATTCCGCCGCGCGAGCGCGGCCGTTATCAGGGCTATCTCGCCGGCGTCGCGGTCAGCTCCAGCACGTTTGGTCCAGTCGCCGGCGGCTACCTGACCGAAGCGTTCGGCTGGCAATCGATCTTTTATATCAACATACCGCTCGGATTCGCGGCGGCAGCGCTGGTGCTGCGCCTTGCCGCGCGGCCAGCCGATCGCCTCCGCACCACCTTCGACGTGCCCGGCCTCGTGCTGTTCATCATGTTCGTCAGCCCGGTGATCCTCGCCTTCGAGCAATTGCAGCGCATGCGAGCGAGCACCATCCCGATTGCGCTCGGGCTTTTGGCATTCGGCATTCTGGCGCTGGCGGCGCTGTTCTGGCAGGAGCGTCGCACGACCTCGCCGCTCATTCCGCCGCGGCTGTTTCGCGAACCGTCGATCTGGCGCAGCGACGCCATGGCGGCATGCCACGGCGCCGCCCTGGTGTCGCTGATCACCTTTTTGCCGATCTATCTGCGCGCGGTGCGCGGCGCCTCGCCCGCGGAAACCGGGCTGATGCTGCTGCCCCTGACCTTCGGCATCGGGCTTGGCTCGCTCATTACCGGTCAGATCGTGACCCGGACCGGATGGACCGCGGTGTTTCCGTCCTACGGCCTCGTGGCTGCGACGGTCGGCTTGTTGGTCATGGCGTTCTGGATTCCTCACGTCGGCACGATGCTGTTGCCCTGGATCTGGTGTCTCATCGCCATCTGCATGGGCACCGTCATGGGCGTGGTGCAGCTCACGGTGCAGGTGGTCGCCGGCCCGCGCCGCCTGGGCACCGGCGCCGCCATGGTGCAGTTCTCTCGCTCGGTCGGGGCCGCATTCGGCACCGCCTTGGTCGCGGCGATCTTGTTTGCCATCCTGGCCGTCGGCGACCGCGACACTGCCAACCTGTTCGGCACCATCATCGAACAAGGCCCCGATGCCATCGCCACGCTGGCGCCGGCACGCCAGGCCGTGGTGCAGGCTGAGATCGCCGACGCCTTTCGTACCGCCTTCATCACGATCGCCAGCTTCACCGCCGCCGGTGCGGCATTGGCCTGGTCGCTGCCGCTGCGGCGGATTTAGCCAATCGTCATTGCGGCACGCGCGCCGCCGCGGCACACTCCGATGCAGCAGGCCGGAGGCAGCGATGATCGTCGACGCGCAGGTTCACATCTGGAAGGCCAGCACGCCGGACCGGCCGTGGCTGCCGAACCGCGTCGCCCAGCTGCCGGAGCCGTTCACCATCGAGAAGCTGGTGCCGCTCATGGAGGAGGCCGGCGTCGACCGCGCTGTGATCGTGCCGCCGTCCTGGGAAGGCGACCGCAATGATTACGGGCTTGAGGCGGTGCAGCGTTATCCGTCGCGCTTTGCCGTGATGGGCCGCATTGCGCTGACCGAGCCGAAGAACGCCGCGCTGTTTGCCGACTGGAAGAAGCAGCCCGGCATGCGCGGCATCCGCGTCACGTTCCATCCGCCGCAATGGACGTGGTTGACCGACGGCACTGCGGATTGGTTCTGGCCGGCCGCGGAGAAATATCAGATTCCGGTCATGTTCTATGGCGCGCCGATGACGCATTTCGCCCGCATCGCCGAGCGCCATCCCGGACTGCCACTGATCGCCGACCACTTCGGCATCACCGGCGATATCGCGAAGAGCGGCAAGACCGCGGAGGCGATCGGCGAAACCGCGGCGCTCGCCAAATTCCCGAATGTTTCGGTGAAGCTATCGAATGCGCCGCTCTATTCGGCGGAGCCCTATCCGTTTCGCGACATGACGGCGCACATCCGCCGCCTCTACGACGCTTTCGGCCCGCAGCGCTGCCATTGGGGGACCGACATCACCAACTCGTTCGCCAAATGCACCTATCGGCAGCGCATCACCCATTTTACCGAGACGCTCGATTTCCTTTCCGACCAAGACAAGCGCTGGATCATGGGCGACGCCATCCGGGCAAAGCTCGGCTGGGCGTAATAAACAAAAAGCGGATGACCAAAATTCTTCTAACGCGGCACGGCCACGTGCAGGGCATCGAGCCCGAGCGCTTCCGCGGCCGCGAGCCGCTCGAACTGACGGAACGCGGCCGGGCGCAGGCTGCGGCCGTAGCGCGCCGCATCGCCGACGGCTGGCGGGTGCGCAAAATCTACACGAGCCCGATGAAGCGCTGCGTCGATACCGCTGCGGCCATCGCCAAAGCCTGCGGCGCTCCCGCCGAAATTTGCGACGATCTCAACGACATCGATTACGGCGCCTGGCAGTTCAAAACGCTGGCGTATGCCAAGAAAGCCGATCCAAATCTGTTCGCCGCCTGGTTTACCACCCCGCAGCTCGTGCGTTTTCCCGGCGGCGAGTCGCTTCAGGACGTTGCGGCGCGCGCCGCCAATGCGTTGCGCTTGGTGCTCGCGCGCCATCACCGCGATACGATCGTGCTGGTCGGCCACGACAGCATCAATCGCGTCATGCTGCTGCCATTGCTCGGCCTGCCGCTGGCGGCGTACCGGCGCATCGCGCAGTCGCCATGCTGCCTCAACGAGATCGACATTGACGGCGGCAGCGTTTGCATCGTTCGTCTCAACGAGACCCATCATCTGGATAAGCCGGCCGCGCGGCAGCGAAGGAAATCGGCGTGAGCGCGATGTCTCGCAGCGGATCCGTCATCGGCCGTTCGGTCCCTAGACTCGAAGACCCGCCGCTGGTCACCGGTCGCGGCCTGTTTGCCGGCGATGTGTCGTTTGCCCATCAGCTGCACATGCGCGCGGTGCGCTCCACCTGCCCGCATGGCCGCATCGTTGCGATCGACACCGGCGCGGCCCGCGCGGCGCCCGGCGTCGTCGCGGTCTGGACCAATGCCGACGTGGCCGACGTGCCGCCGATCGACTTCCGCCTCACCCGCGTCGAAGGTCTTGAGCCTTACCGGCAGCCGATCCTGGCACGCGACTACGTACGCTATGTCGGCGAGCCGGTCGCGGCGGTGTTTGCCGCCGATCCCTATCTGGCCGAGGACGCCGCCGACCTCGTCGCCATCGATTATGAGGAGTTGCCGGCCCAGCTCGCCGCCGATGCGCCGCCCGCCGAGTTCAGCCCGGGACGCTCCACCGAAGTCACCCTGGTGCAAAAAGGCTTTGGCGACGTCGACGCGGCTTTCGCCAAGGCCCACGCAATCGTGGCGCTCGATCTCGCCATCGGCCGGCACTCCGGCGTGCCGCTCGAGACCCGCGGCGCCATCGCCCGCGAGCACCGCGGCATCCTTGAACTGCACGGCGCCGCCAAGGTTCTGCATTGGAACCGCGACAGCCTCGCGCGCATGCTCGGCCGCGCTCCCTCCTCCCTGCATCTGCACGAAGGCCATGTCGGCGGCGGCTTTGGCGTGCGCGGCGAATTGTATCCCGAGGACGTGCTGGTCTGCCTCGCCGCGCTGCGGCTGACGCGGCCGGTGAAATGGATCGAGGACCGGCGCGAGCACCTGTTGGCCACCAATCACTCGCGCCAGCAACTGTTTCGCGCCCGCGCCGCGGTCGATGCCGACGGCCGCCTGCTCGCCATCGACGGCGAATTCTTTCACGACCAGGGCGCATACGTACGTACTCACGCCGCCACGGTGCCCGATCTCGCCGCCGCCATGCTGCCAGGACCGTATCGGCTCGGCGCCTACCGCATGGTCGGACGCATCCGGCTGACCAACAAGACGCCCTGCGGCACCTATCGGGCGCCCGGCCGCTATGAAAGCACGTTCGTGCGCGAGCGGCTGATGGACGCGATCGCCGCGAAACTCGCGCTCGATCCGGTCGAGGTGCGCCGCCGCAATCTGATCAGCAAAGCGGAGATGCCGTACGAGCGCAGCATGGGCACACTCGGCACCGAGCTGACTTACGATTCCGGCGATTATGCCGGGCTGCTCGACAAGGTGCTCAATGCGAGCGGCTGGCACACGCTGCAAGGCGAGTTGCGCCAGCGCCGCGCCCGCGGCGAAGCGGTCGGCGCCGGCCTTGCGATGTTCGTGGAAAAGAGCGGGCTCGGGCCGTTTGACGGCGTGCGCATCAGTGTCGACGAGAGCGGCGCCGTCGAGCTCATCTCCGGCTCGGCCTCGGTCGGCCAGGGCATGGAAACCGCGCTCGCCCAAATCTGCGCCGAGACGCTCGGCGTCGATTACCGGCGCGTGCGCGTGGTGCACGGCCAGACCGATCGCATCGCCTTTGGCCTCGGCGCTTTCGCCTCGCGCGTCACGGTGATGACGGGAGAAGCCACCCGCATCGCGGCGACCAAACTGCGCGTCAAAGCGCTCGCCGCAGCTGCGTCGCTGCTGCAGAGCAAGCCGGAAGCGCTCGATGTGGTCGACGGCCAGGTGGTGAGCCGCGTCTCACCGCAGGGAGCATCGGTCGCGCTTGGCGCCGTGGCGCGCGCGCTCGGCCCCGCGTCAAAGCTGCTCGGTGACGATTCGCCCGGCCTTTGCGCCGAAGCCTGGATCGAGCAGAGCCACATGGCCTATCCATACGGCGTCCATGTTGCGGTGGTGCGCATCGACCGCGGCACCGGCGGCGTCATCATCGAACGCTACCTCGTCGCCTACGACATCGGCCGCGCCGTCAATCCGATGCTGGTCGAGGGCCAGATCGCCGGCGGCTTGGCGCAGGGCCTCGGCGGCGCGCTGTTCGAGGAGTTTCTCTACGACGCGCGCGGCGAGCCGCTGTCCGTGAGCTTCGCCGATTATTTGATGCCGACGGCGCGCGAGATTCCGCATGTGGAAACCTTGATCACCGAGGACGCGCCGAGCCCGCTCAATCCGCTCGGGCTCAAGGGCGCCGGCGAAGGTGGCGCCAATCCGGTCGGCGCCGCCATCGCGGCGGCGATCGATGACGCGCTCCGTTGGCCCGGCGCGGTGACGCAGCTGCCGGTGACGCCGCAACGCCTGCGCGCGCTGCTGCGGGATGTGCGCTGAGCAGAATTCGGGTGGTTGAGAACCGCGGCCGTTCTTAGATTGGGCTTAGCATACACCGCGATACGCGAGAGGTGCGATGTGAGCACGGCTGTTGCGAAAAAACCTGCGTCGGCGAACGACGTCGATCGCTACGACTGGAATGAGATCGGCACCAACCTGAATGCCTTCGGCGCCGCCGTTCTGCCGACACTATTGACGGCGTCCAAATGCGAGGAAATCGCCGCCCTCTATGAGAACGAAAAACATTTCCGCAGCCACATCCACATGGCGCGCCACGGTTTTGGCAGAGGCGAGTATCGCTATTTCAAATATCCCCTCCCCGGCCGCATCGCCGAGCTGCGCATTGCGCTCTATGCCCACGTCGTACCGTTCGCCAACGCCTGGAACGAGCGCATGAATATCGCCGTGCGCTATCCGCAGCGTCATGCCGATTATCTGAAGCTCTGCCATGAGGCCGGCCAGACCCGGCCGACGCCGTTATTGCTGAAATATGGCCCTGGCGATTTCAATTGTTTGCACCAAGACCTCTATGGCGATCTTGCGTTCCCGCTGCAGGTCGCGGTACTGCTCTCAAAACCCGAGCGCGATTTTGCCGGCGGCGAATTCGTGCTCACCGAGCAGCGCCCGCGCATGCAGAGCCGCGTCGAAGTGGTGCCGCTGCAGCAAGGCGACGCCGTGCTGTTCGCCGTTCACAATCGGCCGGTGCAGGGCAGCAAAGGCGCCTACCGGGTCAACATGCGCCACGGCGTGAGCCGCATCCGCTCCGGCCACCGCCACACGCTCGGCATTATTTTCCACGACGCGAAGTGAAACACTCGTGACCCTCATCCTGAGGCGCGAGCGAAGCGAGCCTCGAAGGATGAGGCCGCAGCGCCGTGGCCTGCATCCTTCGAGGCTCGGCGCTGCGCGCCGAGCGCCTCAGGATGAGGTGAACGATGAGCGAGCTCAGGCCGGTTTCCTATGCGCCAGCCAGCGGCCGCCTTCGGCGGCGGCGAACAGGTCGGCGAGCGCGGCGTTGAAGGCGGCGGGTTCTTCGGTCGGGATGTCGTGGCCCGAGCGCGGAATGACCAAGAGTCCGGCGGTCGGCGCGGTGCGCTTGAGAAAGACGCTGCCGTCGAGGCAAGACTCATCCTCGTCGCCGACCACGATCAAAAGCGGCACTGAAAACTTTTTCAGGTCCGCTTCCATGTCCCAAAAGTTCGGCCGTCTGGCCTGCAGCATCTCCATCGTCAGCGCGTGGCCGCGCGATGAGTGCTCCGACAGCATGCGGATGAAGTCGGCATAGCCGCGCGGGTCCTTGTATTTTTGCGGCTGCCGCATGGCGCCGTCGCCGTAAATGGCGGCGGCTTCGGCCATGCTTTTTTCGGTGAACATTTTGGCGGTTTCCAGCGCCACGTTGCGCATGCCATCGCGCGCCGCCGGATCGGGCAGCGAACCCCAGCCGCAGCCGGCCGCCGTCACCGAGATGCAGCGCTGCGGATGGCGTAGGCCGACATGCAGCGCCGTGTAGGCGCCCATCGAATGGCCGACCACATGCGCGCGCTCGATGCCGAGCGCATCCATCAGCGCGATCACGTCGCCGCGCGCAATATCCTGGCCGTAGCGCGCCGGCTCGTCCGGCACGTCGGACGGCGGATAGCCGCGCTGGCTATAGGTGACGCAGCGATGCGAGCGCGCGAAATACCGCATCTGCGCTTCCCAGGTGCGGTAATCGCCGGCGAATTCGTGCACGAACACGACCGGCGTGCCGGCGCCGATCTCCTCGTAATAAAGCTTGGTGCCGTCCGAAGCGCTGATCTTGGGCATGTGCTAGGTCCTGATTATTTATAAGTCAGCTCACTCCATCGTCATTGCGAGCGAAGCGAAGCAATCCAGGGCCGAGTGCGCCGACTGCTGGATTGCTTCGTCGCTTCGCTCCTCGCAATGACGGTCAACTAGCCGCCAAGAACCCCGCGCGCGGCGGCGCCGAGCGCTTCGACCGGCGCGTCGCCGGCGTCGAAGATCGCCAGGATGCGGCACGGACAGGATTCGAGGCCCTCATAGCGCCAAGGAAACGCGCCGATGATGCAGCGCTTGCCCAGCACGCTGTCCAGATCGCCGCCCAGATTCTCGGCGTGCAGCAGACCCTCCTGGAACGCGTAATTGTGGAACGGAAACACGTCCTGCCGGACTTTGCGGCCGGAGCGCTTGTGCACATATTCGAAGGTGCCGAAGTAATCCGCCGGCTTCTTGCCCATGACCTGCTCGAACTCGCGGGCGATGTCGGGGCGCATGTTGCGGATCGAGGTGTTCATCGGGTGATCGCAGGATCCGGTGTCCATGCCGAACCATTTTATCTTCTTTTTCAGCATCCATTCCAACGTGGCCAGCGTCGGGCCCGGGTGGTAGCAAAAATAGCGCACCAGATCCTGCTGGCTCTGTCCTTCGTAATATTTGTGCCAGCCGGTGTGCAGGATGAGAATATCGCCGTCGCGGATTTCGGCACCGGCATTCTCGATCATCTGCGGCGTGATCGCCGTCCAGTCGCTCACCTGCGGCGCCAAATCGACGACGACGCCGTGATTGACCAAAAAATCGAGCGGCAGCGACGCCATGTCGCCGGTGCGGCCGTCGGTGGCGTGCATGGCGCCGTCGAAATGCGTGCCGGCATGCAGCGACGTCTCGATACGCTGCGCCACGATGCCCACGGTCTGCAGGTTCTGCGCGTAATACATTTTATTGCCGGCATAACCGACCCAGCCGGGCGTGTGGATGCTCATCACATGCGAAAGATCGACGATCTTCATGGCTTCCTTATTATTATGCCGTCATCCATTGCGTCCAGCGCTCGCGGATCTGCGCCAGCCGCGGCGCGAGCCACGCGGCATCGTGCTGGAACATGACCTTCTCGTTGTCCGGCCACGCCGGCGTTAAGCGCAGCCGCGCCTCGGGGATCAGCGCGCGAGCGCCCGGATTGGCCGGACCGTACGGCAGCAGCATCGCGAAATCGGCCTGCGGCTTTGCCTGCGCCACGAAACCGGCGAACTGCCATGCCACCTTGGCGTTGGGATCGCCCTTCGGCACGATCAGATTGGACCAGTACAATTCGCCGCCGTTCCAGACGAGCTCGAGCGGCACCTTGTCGGCGATCAGATCGACGGCGCGGGCGCTCCACATCGCGATCATGTCGACTTCGCCGTCGCGGATGAGCTGTTGCGACTGCGCGCCGTCGCGCCACCACACTTTCACGTGGGGCTTGATCTCGTCCATCTTGCGAAAGGCGCGGTCGAGATCCATCGGATAGAGTTTGTCCGCCGTCACGCCGTCGGCGAGCAGCGCGAAGGCAAGGCAGGTGAACGAGCGGTCGAACAGGCAGCGCGGCCCGGGAAATTTTTTCACGTCCCAGAAATCGGCCCAGCTCTGCGGTCCGCCGTTCGGAAATTTGTCCTTGCGATAGACGATGTTGGTGCCCAGCGAATAGCTGACCAGGCTGTTTTCGCGAAGGAGGCTCGCCGGCAACTGGTCGGCACGGGCGGCCTGCTTGTCGAGCTTTTCGACGAGCCCCTCGTGAATGGCCTGGGCGAACTCGCTGTCGCCGAGATTGACCAGATCGTATTCGTAATTACCGGTCTGCACCTGCGCCTTCAGCTTGGCGAATACCACACCCGGCACGGTCTTGACCGCAATTCCGGTCTGCGCGGTGAACGGGTCGAAGAACGCCTTCTTCCATGACGTCTCCCACACGCCGCCGTACGAATTGACGTAGACGGTCGTGCTCTGCGCCGACGCGCCGCGGATCACAAAGGGAGCGCCCAGCGCGCCACCGGCGCCGAGCGCGATTGCACGCCGCCGCGTCATGATCATGCGTGTCATCGCTTCATCCACTAGGCGAGCCCCCACGGCCGCACGCGGCATCGGCGCGTGCTTCAACCGCGCGCCTATGCTACGTCGGCGGAGGGCATGGTACATAATGCAAGGCGGCGTGCAAACGAGGCGCCCGCGTGCATTTAAGGGAGGGCGCGATCGCCAGCATCGCTCCGATGGCCGACGGCGAACTGCTCGCAGCAAAGCCGGCGCCGGCACGCGGCTCCGGCGACGCGATGCGCGCCGGACTGCTTGTCGCGCCGGCCGTGCTCTATCTGCTCGTGCTGTTCGTCATCCCGATCGGGTACATGCTGACCTTGAGCGTCACCGACCCGACACTGTCGCTTGCCAACTACCGGCGCCTGTTCACGGTGCCGCTTTACCTCAGCGTGCTGCTCAACACGTTCAAGCTATCGCTGATCGTCACGCTATGCTGCCTCGCGCTCGGCTATCCGCTGGCCTACGTCATGGCGCGGCGCAACGACTGGGTCGCGACGCTGTTTCTCGTCGCGGTCGGCATGAGTTTTTGGACCGGCTTTATCGTGCGCACCTATGCGTGGCTGGTCATTCTGGGCCGCAAAGGTCCGGTCAGCGCCTTCTACGCCCTGGCCGGTCTCGGCACGCCGCCGCAATTGTTGTTCACTTCGTTCGCTTCGGCGTTGGGCATGATCCACATTCTGTTGCCCTACATGGTGCTGGCGCTCTATGGCGTCATGCGCAAGATCGACCCGTCGTATCTGCGCGCAGCCGAAAGCCTCGGCGCACGGCCATTCGCCGCATTCCGCACCGTGTTTCTGCCCCTGAGCCTGCCCGGCGTGGTCAACGGCTGCATTCTGGTCTTCACCATCTGCCTCGGCTTCTACATCACGCCGATCCTGCTCGGCACCCCGCGCGACATGATGATTTCGCAGCTCATCAACCAGCAGATCGAGGATCTTTTGGCCTGGGGCTTTGCGTCGGCGATCGCCACCGTGCTGCTGGCGGCAACATTGGTGTTGCTCGCCGTCTATAACCGCTTCGCCGGCCTTGACCGGCTGTGGGGCTGACCATGGCGCGGCACCTGCCTCTTGCTGTCGCAAGCCTGGTGGCGCTGTTTCTGATCGCGCCGATGGCTATCATCGTGCCGATGTCGTTCTCGACTGCGATCTCGTTCGAATTTCCGCCGCCCGGCTACTGGCTCGGCTATTACGCGGGCTACTTCCACAGCGATGCCTGGATTGCCGCTACCGCGAACTCCTTCCTCATCGCGCTCGGCGCTATGGTGCTGACCATGCTGGTGGCGCTGCCGGCCGCGTTCGGCTACGTGCGTTACCGCTTCCGCGGCAAGAATGCGATGAACCTCATCGTCATGCTGCCGCTGATCGTGCCAGGTGTCGTCAGCGCGCTCGGCTATTACGGCTTTTTGAGCCGTATCCATCTGGTCGGCACCCGCACCGGCATGATCATGGCACACAGCGTGCTGTCGATCCCGGTCGCATTCCTGGTGATCTCGGCGGCGCTCAAGGGTTTTGACCGCAACCTCGAACGCGCCGCCAACAGCGCCGGCGCCGGACCGCTGCGCACATTCTTATATGTCACGCTGCCGGTGCTGCGGCCCGGCATCGCGGTCGGCGCGCTGTTCGCGTTCCTGCATTCGTTCAACGAGGTGGTCGTCGCCATCTTCATCGCCGGCCGCGATGCCTCGACCTTGCCGAAAAAAATGTTCGAGAGCATTCGCCTGGAATCCGATCCGGTGCTCGCCGTCGTCTCCACCCTGCTCACCGGCGCAGTGTTCGCCGGCGTGCTGATCTCCCTGTTCGTTCGGCAAAGGACTGCGCATGCCAATTGAGCCTCTGGTCAAGCCGCGTTCGGTCGCGATCGTCGGCGCCACGGATCGCGGCGGCCCCGGCCGCGCCGTGATGGAATCGCTCGGCGCCATCGGCTTCACCGGGCCGATCTATCCGGTGAATCCGAAATACAAGACCGTGCTCAACATCGCCTGCTACCCGAGCCTGCTGGAGCTGCCGGAAGCGCCGGATATCGTTGTGTTCAGTATCCGTAATCCGTTGATCCCTGAGCAGATGCGGCTTGCAGTCCAGCGCGGCGCCCGCGCCGCCGTCATTTACGACAGCGGCTTTGCCGAAACCGGCGCCGACGGCGCCAGGCTACAAGAGGAGATCGCGGGCCTCGCGCGCGAAGCCGGCATGCCGGTGTGCGGTCCGAACTGCATGGGCATTCTCAACCCGCCCGAGCGCGTCACTACCTACAAACAAAACATCATGGATCCGCCGGCGATCGTCGGCAATGTCGGCATCGTGTCGCAAAGCGGCTCGGTCTGCATCGCCCTCCTGTCGGACCTGCGCCGCTTCGGCGTCAGCCTTTCCGTCTCCGCCGGCAACGAGGCGGTGACGCGCACCGTCGATTACCTCGAATATCTGATCGACGATCCCAACACCAAGGTGATCGCGACCTTCACCGAAACCGTGCGCGAGCCGGAGCGCTACGTCGCGGCGCTGGATCGCGCCGCCGATGCCGGCAAGCCGGTCGTTGTCATCAAGGTCGGCCGCAGCGAGCGCACGCAACGGGCGATCACCAGCCACACCGGCGGGCTTGCCGGCTCGTCGCGGGTGTTCTCCGAACTCCTTCGCGCGCACCGCGCCATCGAGGTGGGCGATCTCGATGAAATGACCGAAGTCTTGGCCGTGTGCCAGGGCCGGCGCTGGCCGCGCGGCCGCGGCATCTCGGTGATCACCGGCTCGGGCGGCTTGTCGGAGCTCATCCAAGACAATGCCACCGCGCTCGGCCTCGACCTGCCGCCGCTGTCGGCCGCCGAACGCGCCGAAGCCGAGCGCGTCATCGGCCGCATCTCCGGTGACGGCAATCCGTTCGACGCCTGGGGCAACGGCGACTACGCCACCAACCTGCCGCACGCCATGGCGGTCGTCGACCGCAGTGAGCGCATCGACGCGATCTGCTATTGCAGCGATACCTCGAACGATCCGGTCATCGGCCATCCGGGCCGCGTTCTGGAAAACGTGGCCATGCTCACCACAGCGGCGCAAAAAAGCCCAAAGCCGTATTATCTTCTGAGCACCCGCTCCGGTGTAATGAACCGCAAGCAGGTCGATGCCATGCGCGAGGCCGGGCTGGTGGTGATCGGCGGCACACGCCAAGGCCTCGCCGCGCTCGATCGGATGGGTCGCTGGGCGGCGGCGGCAACACCTTTGCGCAAACCGGCCGCGAAATCGCCCCTGACACTCGATGATCAGCAATTCGCCAGCCGCCGCACCATCAACGAATTCGACGCCAAACGATTGCTCGCAGCTTACGGCATTCCAATTGCACGCGAGCTGCGCTTCACCGCGCCGGAAGAAGCGGCGCAGGCTGCGAACAAGATCGGCTATCCGGTGGTGCTCAAGGTGGTTTCCGACGCTATTGCGCACAAGACCGAGCTCGGCCTGGTCGCAGTGAATCTGAAAAACGCCGATGAATTGGCCGTTGCGTTCAGGCGTCTGACCAAAACCGTGGCCTCCCTCGATCCATATCCGGCCGATGTCGCCTACCTGGTGCAGGAATTCGTCGCCGACGGCGTCGAAGTGTTTGCCGGCGTGTCGCGCGATCCGGATTTCGGCCTGTCGCTCGCCTTCGGCCTGGGCGGCATCGGCATCGAGGCCCTGAAAGATTTTGCGCTGCGCATGTTGCCGCTGCGCGACGGCGACGCCGAGGCGATGATCGCCGAGACGCGCGGCGCCGCCCTGCTCGGCCCGCTGCGCGGCCGCGAAGCCGCCGATACGCAAAGCTTGGCCGAATGCCTTTACGCGCTCGGCGACTTTGCCTGGAGCAACGCCGAGCGGCTCGCCGAGATCGATCTCAATCCGATCAAAGTCTTGCCGGGCCGCGGCTGCGTGGTGGTCGATGCACTGATCGTGACGAGGCCGGATTCTTCCGCATGAGCGGCTATCTGCGCCTGCACGAAATCGTCAAGTCGTATGACGGCAAGACGAACGCCGTTGACGGCGTGTCGATCGACGTCAGGCGCGGCGAGTTCGTCACCTTCCTCGGCCCGAGCGGTTCCGGCAAGACCACGACGCTGTTGATGATCGCCGGCTTCGAAACGCCGACCGCCGGCGTCATCGAGCTCGACGGCCGCGACTTGGCGCTGAGCCGGCCTTATGAGCGCAACATCGGCATGGTGTTTCAGAACTACGCGCTGTTCCCGCACATGACCGCGCGCCATAACGTGACGTTCCCGCTGCGCATGCGGCGTTTTCCGCGCGGCGAGATCAAGGTCCGCGCCGAAAAGATGCTGGCGCTGGTCGGCTTGCAAAAATTCGCGCAGCGCTATCCGCGCGAGCTGTCGGGCGGCCAGCAGCAGCGCGTCGCCCTGGCGCGCGGCCTCGTGTTCGATCCCGACGTGGTGCTGCTCGACGAGCCGCTCGGCGCGCTCGACAAGAATTTGCGCGAGCAAATGCAGGTCGAGCTCAAACGCATCCATCGCGAGCTCGGCATCACCATGATCTACGTCACCCACGACCAGACCGAGGCGATGACCATGTCGGACCGCGTCGCCGTGTTCAACCAGGGCCGCATCGAGCAGATCGGCTCGCCGCTCGAGGTCTACAATCGGCCGGCGAGCCGGTTCGTCGCCGCGTTTATCGGCGACAGCAACATTCTGGCCGGCAGCATCGATCCGGCGCGACCCGGCACCGTCGATCTCGCCGGCATCGGCGCTGTCCGGGTCACCTCCGCGAATGCGCCAGCCGGGCCGGTGGATCTTTTGATCCGCCCCGAACGGCTGCGGCCGCTCGGCAACGGCGCGGCAGCCGATAACATTTTCGACATGACGGTCGACGACGCGATCAATTACGGCGATGCCGTCCTGGCGATCGGCAAAACCAAGGGCCTGCCGCTGCGCGCCCGCCTGCCCGGCCCGCCGCCCGACCCGTTGCGCCGCGGCGAAGTCATCCGGCTCGGCTGGTCGGCGACAGATGCACACGTGCTGCCGCGGCGCTAAGATCGCGTCACGAGGCAACGCGAGGGAGACCGGCCATGGCGAGATGGCGTTTCGACCGCAAGCGGCGGCGGCTTTTGCAGACAGCAGGCGCGACGGCGGCGTTCGGGCCGCTGCTGATCACCGAGCGCACCATCGCCCAGACCCGCACGCTCTATGTCAACAGCTGGGGCGGCAGCTACACGGCGGCACAGCAGGAGGCGTACTTCAAGCCGTTCACCGCCGCGACCGGCATCCAGATCCGCACCGTGACGCCGGTGTCGTACGCCAAGATCAAGGCGCAAGTGCAGTCCGGCAATTACGAGTTCGACATGACCTCGATCAACTCGATGCAATGGCTGCGCGGCGCCCGCGAGGGTCTGGCCGAACCGATCGACTGGAACATTTTCAAGAAGGGCACGCTGCCCGACGATGCCATCGTCGCCGACGGCTACGGCGTGGCGTTCGCCATCCTCGGCACCAATCTGTGCTACCGCGCCGACAAATATCCGAACGGCGGCCCGCAATCTTGGGCCGATTTCTGGGACGTCAAGAAATTCCCGGGCCCGCGTTCGCTCTGCCTCAGCGATTCGCCGCGCACCTGCATCTTCGCGCTGATCGCCGACGGCGTGCCGCTCGACAAGCTCTATCCGCTCGATTTCGACCGCGCCTTCAAGAAGCTCGACCAGATCAAGCCGCACGTCAAAGTGTGGTGGCGCGAGGGCAACCAGTCGCAACAGTTGTTGCGCGACAGCGAAGTCGAGATGATGTCGATCTGGAACGCGCGCGGCACCGAGCTCAAGCAGCAGGGCGTTCCGGTCGAGGTGATTTGGAATGGCGCGACGCGCAGCGCCAGCACCTGGTGCGTGCTCAAGGGTGCGCCGGGCCGCAAGCTGGCCTGGGAGTTCATCAGCTTCGCCTCGCAGGCCAAGCCGCAGGCCGAGTTCAACACCCGTCTCTATTACGGTCCGACCAATCCGGACGCCTATAAGCTCATTCCGAAGGAGATTGCGGTGCAGCTGCCGACCTATAGCGGAAATGTCGAGGTCTCGGTCAAGGAAGACGACGTCTGGGAGGCCGACCGCATCATCAAGCTCGAGGAGCGTTTTACGCAGTGGCTGGCGTCGTAGCTTTCATCGTCATTGCGAGCAAAGCGAAGCAATCCAGGGGCCGGGTGCACCCAACTCCTGGATTGCTTCGTCGCTTCACTCCTCGCAATGACGAGAATAAAGAGGGAATCCGATGAGCGACGAACCGGTGCTGTACGAGACGCAGGATAAAGTCGGCCTGGTGACGCTCAATCGTCCGGACAAGCTCAACGCGCTCAATAGCGCGTTGCGCGAGGCGCTGTCGGCGACCTTGCGCCGCGCCGACGATGATGCAGCGACCAGCGTCGTGGTGCTGCGCGGCGCTGGCCGCAGCTTTTGCGTCGGCTACGATCTCGGCGGCGGCGGCAACGAGGCTTGGCGCAGCGATGCGCTGAAGTATCATGAGCGGCTTTCTGTCAGCCTCGGCATCGAGCTGCAGCCCTGGTACATGAAAAAGCCGGTGATCGCCTCGGTGCAGGGTCACGCGCTCGGCGCTGGCTGCGAGCTCGCCATGTTCTGCGATCTGACCATCGCGGCCGACGACGCCAAATTCGGCGAGCCGGAGACGCGCTACAGCCAGGCCGGACCGGGCTTCGTCATGCCGCGGATCGTCGGCTACAAAAAGGCGCGCGAGCTGTTGTACTTCGGCGACATGATCGACGCGCCTACCGCGCTCGAGCTCGGCATGATCAACCGCATGGCGCCAGCCGCCGCACTGGCCGACGCCACCTTCAAATACGCGCGGCGGCTGGCGCTGATCGCGCCGGAAGCTTTGTTCGCTGCCAAGCTCGCCATCAATCGCGGCGCCGACGCCGCCGGTTTTCGCAACGCCATGCAGGCCGGCATCGACGTGGTGGCGCCGCTTTACGCCGCCAAGACCGAGGTGAGCGCGCAATTCCGCGACCGGGCGCAGCGCGAAGGCCTCGCCGCCGCGGTGAAATGGCGCCGCGCGCAGTTCGAGGAATAACATGCAAAATTGCGGACGCCGTCAGGCAAACTGCGTCGCTGCCTCAACATCGCAGACTTGCGTGACCGGCAGCGGCAACTCCGATCCCGCTTCCTCGTAGCCGACGACGCGCAGAATGCCGCGGGCCGGACAGAGCGCGGCGGCAAGCCGCGTATAAGGATTGAGCACCGGCTCGCAGACCCAAGCGAAGGAGCGGTCGTCCAATGCGCCGCGCCAGGTGGCGAGCGCCTCACGGCGAGCGCAGCTACGGTCTTGGGCCTCCTCATACGTGCTGGTCCAAAACCGGCGGATGCCAATGCGGGCTTCCCAGCCGAGTCGATCCGGAAACCAGTCGTTGGCGGCTCCGGTATCATGTTCGCGCGTGACAAAGTCGGTTTCGGTGCGTTCGATCACGCATCGCTCGCCGGCGGCGCAGCCCACCAAGGTGAAAATCACCGGGCGCGCGACCGGCGTCGATTCCAAAAAACGCCGGGCCGCGACGAAGTCGTCGCAGCTCTCGAAAGCAAGGCGCAGCAATTGATCCGGCGGCATGCGTCCAGCTTCCGCCAAGCTCGCGATGGCGTTGACGGCGACCTCCCACGGCCGCAGCCGCCGCTGCTGGAAGCGGCGCCGCATCGGCGCCTGATTGATGCAGGCGGCAAAGCGCGACGGCGCCATCGCGGTCAGCGCGCCGACGTAGCCCGGCCAGGTGATGCTGAAAAACTCGCCGCTCGATCCGCGCATATGCGCCACTTCGGCATGGCGCCCGAGACCGTGGAACGGCCAATCCAAGGTGCGGATGAGCCACGGCACGCCGCTCTCGTCGCGTGCCAGCGAGGTGCATGCCAGCTGGTAGGATGCATTGAGCAGCCAAACGCCCGGATATTCCAGGATCTCGGCAATGTGCGCGATCTCGGCGAGATACGGCGAGCGCGCACGCTCAAGCGCCCGCCGCGCGACGCGATCGATCAGCGGCAGCGTCCTATGAAACGTCCGTGGAAGGAGCCCAAGGCAGGCCGCACGCAGCGCCCGGGCCTGTTCGATGCGTTGCCGCGCGTGCTCGGCCGGCCCGCCGTGGCGAACGTCGATCACCGGGATGGCCGGAGCCTTTCCTGGCATGGCGATCGCGAGGCTCTCATCCTGCTGCATCAAGCCAATTATACCTTAACCGTGTCCGATAGGGCTTGCTGCGTCGCCGCAACAGCAGCGACACCGGGCTGACGGTATCCCCGGAACCGGGCGGCCCGATTGACGTTGTCGGGCGCGAGCGCCGCAACGTCGCCGCCGGACTTTTTGGAATGCGCCAATGGACAAGATTCCGATGACCGCGGCCGGTCACAAGACCCTCGAAGAGGAGCTCGAACGCCGCATCCACGATGAGCGGCCTCACCTCATCGAACGCATTCGCCAGGCGATCGCCGATGAGCCCAACCTGGTCGAGAACTCCGAATACCAGGCGGCCAAGGCAGATCAGGAAGTCAACGAAATGCGCATCGCCGAGCTGGAAGACAAGCTCGCCCGGTCCGACGTCATCGACGTGTCCAAGCTGTCCGGCGACACGATCCGGTTCGGCGCCACCGTGACGTTGATCGACGAGGATAGCGAGGAAAAGAGCACCTGGCACATCGTGGGCGAGCCGGAGGCCGATCCCGCCAAAAAACGAATTTCGGTTGCCTCGCCGCTGGCGCGGGCTTTGATCGGGAAGACGAAGGGCGCGAGCGTCGAAGTTGAGGCGCCCGGGGGGGCCCGCAGCTACAAGGTCGCGAAGGTAGAGTGGCGCGAGCGCGGTTCGTCCTAAAGCCGCTGCTGAGAGCAGATTCTCCGCCGACGCGGTCAGCCGGCTGGACCCCGTTCTCCGTTCGTTCATCCCCTGATATACTTTCAACGTGGCTTCCGAGCGGCCATTCGTGCTACCCCTGGTCGGTCCTTAAGACACGGACTCCGAACACGTGGGCAAAGCCAACCGCCGCCTGAGAAAGCCATCTTCCTACACCCGGCTTGTGTCACGCGTTCCGGTTTACGACATCGCCTGGGGCGGCTTTAGCCCGCTGCTCGCCTTCTTCCTGCGCGACGGCACGATTTATTCCCCGGGGGTGGTTGCAACCTATTGCGCGGCCGCCCTCCTTGCCTCGCTCGCCGTCTTCCAGTGGTTCCAAACCGCCTCGCCGATCGTGCGCTTTTACTCGGGGCGGGACGCCGTGGAGCTGCTCAAGGCCTGCGCCCTGGTAGCGGCGCTGTCCGCGGTGACCTTGTTCCTGATCAGCCGCCTCGAGGATGCGCCGCGCGCCATCCCGATCCTGCACTTTTTCCTGCTCGGCACCGGCCTGCTGGCGATTCGCGTGGTGATCGCGCGTCGTGAGACTTGGCGCGATCGACCGTCGCCGCAGCCGAACAAAGCGACCCGGCATGTCCTCGTTATCCAAGCGTCACGGCTAGCGTGGTTCTTCTGCAGGATGGTCGAGGAGCTCGCGCCGGGAGATTTTCAGATCGTGGCGATCTTGGACGAACGAGCCGCCATGCGACACCGCTCGCTCCACGGTTATCCGATCATCGGCGTGCCGACGGAGCTCGACAAGGTTCTGGCCGATTATGCGATGCACGGCGTCCGCATCGACCAAATCGTGGTCGCGGCACGGCCGGAGGAGTTGTCCGGCGCGACGTGGGCCGAGATTTCCCGGATCTGCCGCGCCCGCCAGATCGAGCTCGAAGTGCTGTCCGAGCGGCTGATGCGCAGTTCACCCACAGAGCAAGCGGCCGCCTCGTTCGCGGCCGCCCCGACCGCCCTCACCGACGACGAAATGCGCGTGCTGCTCGATCGGCCATTATGGACCATCAAGCGGACCATCGATTTTGTGATCGCGCTCGGCGTGCTGATCCTAACCCTGCCGCTGACGTTGATCGTCTGCGCGCTGGTGCTGCTCGACGTCGGCGTTCCGATCGTGTTCTGGCAGCAGCGCCTCGGCCGCAACGGCGCGCCGCTTTACCTCTACAAGTTTCGCACCTTGCACGCTCCGTTCGACCGCCGCACCAAACAGCGGCGCGACACCCAGGCACCCTCTCCGATTGGCCGGTTCTTGCGCAGCACCCGTCTCGACGAGCTGCCACAGATCTGGAACGTGCTGTCCGGCGACATGTCGTTGGTCGGGCCGCGGCCGCTCCTGGCGGTGGATCAGCCGGCTGACACCACGTTGCGGCTGAGCGTCCGGCCGGGCTTGACCGGTTGGGCGCAAATTTGCGGCGGCAAACTCATTTCGACGGAAGAAAAGAACGCGCTCGACGAATGGTACATCCGCCATGCTTCGCTCCGTCTCGACGCCGTGATCGTGCTGCGCACCATCCGCATGCTCCTGACCAACGATCGCCGCGCCGAGGAAGCGATCGCTGCCGCCTTGCTGGAGCAGTCCGTTGCGCCGCGCCCGACAACCGTGCGGCTCGCGCCAGGTAACGGCGCTGCGTCAGACCCACCCGCGGTCGAGGCGAGACCCGGGCCGATCATGGAAGCAGCCGAACGCGCTAAGCTTTGACGATGTGATCGCCCTTGTGGCCGTTGCGGGCGAATACGTTGCGGGTATCGACGATGAGAAGGGCGTGGCGCGCGACCAGCGCATAGTCGACCGCGTCATGATCGGTCGCCAGCAGAACGCAGTCGCAGGCGCGCAGGCCATCAGCACTCAACGGCACGGAGCGGCGGCCGGCGAATTCCGGATGTTCGCGCGTCGGCGGTATTTTGGCGACGTGCGGATCGTGGAATTCGACCCTGCCGCCGCGCTCTTCGATCAGTTGCAGCAGCTTGAACGACGGGCTCTCGCGCACGTCGGCGACATTTTTCTTGTAAGCGAGGCCGAGGATGAGCACGCGCGCCTTGCCGAGCGGCAGACCGAGCCGCGCGGCGAGCGCGGCCTCGAGCTTGCCGATCACGTAATGCGGCATGGCGCGATTGATCTCGCCGGCCAGCTCGATGAAGCGGGTCGGCAAATCGTATTGCTTGGACTTCCAGGCGAGATAGAACGGATCGATCGGGATGCAATGACCGCCGAGGCCGGGGCCCGGATAAAACGGCATGTAGCCGAACGGTTTGGTGGCCGCGGCGTCGATCACCTCCCAAATGTCGATGCCCATCGCCTCGTAGATGACCTTCAGCTCGTTGACCAACGCGATATTGACGGCGCGGAAAATGTTCTCGGTGATCTTCACCGCCTCCGCGACCGCCGGCGACGACACCGGCACGACGGTCCGCACCACGCGGCGATAAAAATCCTCAATCAGGCGCTGCGCCGCAGCGCCGTCGCCGGCCACGATTTTCGGAATGGTCGCGGTTTGAAAGCGCGCGTTGCCGGGATCCTCGCGTTCCGGCGAGAAGCCGAGGAAAAAATCGACGCCGCAGACGAGCCCCGATTCCTCGAGGATCGGCTTGACGATGTCGCGGGTCGTGCCGGGAAACGTGGTCGATTCCAGCACGACCAGCTGCCCCGCCCGCAAATGGCGGGCAATGGTACGCGCCGTATTGACGACGAATGACAGGTCCGGCTCGCGCTGCGCCGTCAACGGTGTCGGCACGCAGATGACGATGACGTCGCACGCCGGCAATTCGGCGAAGTCGGCGCTGGCGCGAAAACGCTTGGTAGCGATAACGGCTACAAGCCGGTCGCCCGGCACGGCATCGATATAGGACTTGCCCGCGTTGAGCAGCGCGACCTTTTCGGGATCGATGTCGAACCCGACCGTTCGCAATCCGGCCTGCGCCGCCGTCGCCGCCAGCGGCAGCCCCACATAGCCGAGGCCGATGACGCCGACGATCGCCGAGCCGTCTGCCAGCGCCGAGGCAAGCGCAGCCGCGCGCAGCGCGCTGTTATCAGGCGAGTGCATGGCCGCGATCCTAGCGCCGATTTTGATCTAGTGATATCGGCCAGCCATCTTGCGATCTTGCGCCAAAGACCGATTTCCGGTTTGTTCGCCTTGGCGGCGCAGAGGGCGGGACTATGAGCGAGCGGGTTCTCACCATCGATGTGTTCAGCGACAAGGTCGGCCAGGTCTGGACGCTCGACGAGCCGGACGCGCCGCCGATCCCGGTAACGCTGATCGAAGTGCAGCCGTTGAAGAATTACGCCAAGCTCAAGCGCGAGCCGTTCTCGTTGTTGTTCACGACGATCGGCAATTTCGTGCTGCCGCAGCGCATCTATGGCTTCAAGCACGAGACGCTCGGCGCCATGTCGCTGTTCCTGGTCCCGGTCGGCCGCGAGGGCGACGTCACCACCTATCAGTCGATATTCAACTGACGGCGTCGGAGGTCTGCGGCGAGTCCGAGCTCCAGTACATGAACCAGTAGACGTCGTCCTCGGCGTACGGGCGAAAGCCGAGCCGGCGATAGAGCCGCTGCGCCGGATTGAATTTTTCCACCGAGATGCTGACTTCCTTGCCGACAGCGCGCGCCTCGGCGAACAGCGCCTCGATCAGGGCGGTGCCGATGCCGCGGCCGCGCCATTGCGGCAACAGCGCGATGTCGACGATGAGCAGCGTCCGCTCCTGGCGGTCGACATAGAGCCGGCCGGCCGGCGCACCATGCTGCTCGATAACGTCGAAGGAGGCGTTGGCGTAATGGTTGAGGTAATGATGACGCTGCAGCGCGAACTGGCTCTCCAGGAAGGCGATCTTCTGGGCATCGGGCCAATCGGCGGCCGCCGAAACCTCGTCCCAGCGGGTCGAAATATACAACTGGCGGAGGAACGGCAGGTCGGTCTCGGTCTCGGGCCGCAGCGCAAAACCTTGCTCGGCCAGCGCCGCGGGTACGGCGAGACGCTGCGGAACGCCCGCCCCCATCATGAGCACGTCTTAACCAGCTCTGGCCGCAGCGCCGCCGTCAATTGCGCGAGGGGAAGATGCCGTTGAGCGAGATGCAGAAATTCAGCGCCAGATAGGGCTGCATGTTGTCGTGCGGCTGTGAGCCGCCGACGGTGGAGATCGCACTCGGCGAAAACGAAGGCGAAATGGTCGGCGTCCAGCTCCAAAGCCCATCCGGACCCGAATCGCCGAGCCATGTAACCGTGCTGGGCGTTGGCGTCTCCTCGACGACCCCGCCCGATGCCTCCTCCTGCACGGTGATGGTGTGCGTGTGTTGCGGCGTTTGGGCGGTGGTCAGCGTGATCAAGGTCGAGCCTTGGATCTGCCCGATCGTGGTGTTGAAGCCGTTAGCCGGGCCGCTTGTCGGGTTGCCCCAATGCATCGGCACTTGGCCCTGCAGGTTCGGCAGGTTGAAGGTGGTTTGACCGTCGCCGCCGTAGATCGTGCCGATGACCGCAAACAGCGCGTTGAAGTTCGCGATCGGTACCGCTTGGCCGTTGCAGAAGGCCCAGTCGACCGGCGCGAAATTGAAGCCGAAGCAGCGGATTTCGCCAACGAACGGTTGCGACATGGGATGCTCCTCAGTTCCGGCTCGGGAAAATGCCAACGAGCGCAATGCAAAAGCTGATGCACAACGACGGCATCAAATTGCTATGGGATTGGTTATTGCCGACGGTCGAGCATACGCCTGCCGCCAACACATGCGGGATGAGCGCTGGCTGGCCGGGGGACGGCGGATTGGCGTACAAATCGGCACCACTGCCGGACGGCGTCCCAGGCAGCACGGTATTTGAAATCGCCGAACTGGTTGTCGCGCTGGAGCTGGTCGACGCCATCATGAAATGCTGATGCGACGGCACCGTGGCCTGGGTCAGCGTGACGTTCGGCGACCCACCGACCTGGCCGAGATTGTAACCCGATAGACCCGGGCCCTGGCCAAAGCTCGGCGGCAGGCTCGATTGCAGGTTCGGCAGGGCGAAATTGGTCGTGCCGTTGCCGCCGTAGGTCGTGCCAAGGAGCGAGAACAGCGCCGCGTTCTGGTTGATCGCCAAAAGCTGGCCGTTGCAGAACGCGTAGTTCTTCGGCGCGAAATTGCCGCCGAACATGAGAATTTGGCTTAGATACGGCGAGGCCATAGCCAGCCCTCCTTAAGCTGCCGTGTTCAGTTTCAGTTGCGCGACGGAAAGATGCCGCGCAAAGCGATGCACCAGTTAATCACCTGGTACGGCTGGATGTTGCTGTGCGCCTGGTTGCCGCCGTTGTAGAGCGAGACCGTGCCGATATTGATGGACGTCAGACTGACGGCGGTAGCGTAAAAATTTTGGCCATGTTGGCTTGTGCCCAAAGCCGCACCATCGGCCGGCCTCGCACGGCCAGAGACGGCGGCGGTTCCGCTGAACGCGTGCGTATGGATCGGCATCTGCTGGCCGCTGAGCGTGACCGCCTCCTCGCCGGCGATTTCGCCGATCTGGTAAACGTTGCCGCTGGGATCGGTGCCGAATTTCATGGGCACGCGGCCGCGCAGGTCGGGGAGCGCAAAGGTGGTGATGCCGTTGCCGCCGTAATTGGTGCCGAGCAGCGCGAACAAAGCGGTATTCTGCGAGATCGATAAAAGCTGGCCCTGGCAGAAGGCCCAGCCGGACGGCGCAAAATTGCAGGCGAAGGGACGCACCTCGCCAATAAATTGGTCGCTCATCCTTGCCCCTCCCTGATCCGATCGCCTCAGTCAGCTTAGTTGACCAGACGACGCTTGGCAATGCGGTTCCCCGCATCTTGAGATTGATTGTAAGCGTCGGTTGCGAGCGCGCCGCCGCCTACCCTGCCGCTTTTTGCAGCAGGTCTGCAATCCAATCGTTCACCGTCGCGTCGATGACCATGTGCACGCGGTCGGCGTCGCCGCCGTTGATGACGCTGTGCGGATCGGCGAGCCGCAGATACCAGCAGCTGCCGGCCTCGAGCACGACCCGCTCGCGATTGAGATAGAACTCCACATACGGATTGGTCATGACCGGAATGTGAAAGCGCACCGTACCGCCCTCGACGCTCAGATCGTTGTCGGCGTGCTCCTTGATGACCGAGCCGGGCGCGAGCCGCATCAGCCGCACCGCCTGCAGCGGCGCTGCGAAGCTGGCAAGCACGTCGCGATAATACGGGCACGCCGCCAGCATCGGCGTATCGGCAAAATCGCGACAGCTCGGATCCGAATAGATCATCATCACGGGGTGCGTAGCGCCGGCCTTGCCGCGCAACGGGATGACGCTCCAGTCGCCTTCGTAGTTTTGCGCCACGAAATGCTTGATCCAGGGGACCGTATGGAGGCCCTGCAGGTCGCGGACCAACAGCGCCGGATCGAAGCGCATCGGCAGGCGCAGCCGGTCGGGCAATGGCATGGCTGAGGCATCTCCGGGTCGATTGCAGGAGCGCCGCAAAGGACGGCGATCTCAAGTGTAGCACCTCCCCCGGCGGGTAGGGTGAAAGACAAGCGATCTCGTTCTCGCGATGCGGTTTTTTGCATCCGAGGTTTGCGGCACGGCACGGACAAAAAGACGCCGCGCGTTTTTGATCGCGTCACGCCGAAGTTTTTACGACCGGGCGGTAGAACCGGCTTCGGCTCGATCACGCTTGGCGCACTGTAGGGTGGGCTAAGGCGCGAAGCGCCGTGCCCACGTTTGCATTTCGTTTCCAAGAACAGCGTGGGCTTCGCTTTGCTCAGCCCACCCTTGTCACAGCGAATCCAATTATCGTCGATCCGTTCCGAGAGGAATGCTCTGCCGCGGACGGCCATCCGCGGCAGAGCGGCTGGCGATCGGATCGAGCCCACCCTGAGCCATCTCTGGCT